>WNFC01001660.1_pt1 | contig 28893 bp, 21 predicted proteins | sample 5400541 | NCBI WGS metagenome assembly WNFC01 (sample SAMN13153342, study PRJNA577476) | soil metagenome | isolation source: 120 cm saprolite under Douglas fir tree site 2 hole 2 replicate 1 | place: USA:California | collected 2015-04-18
ACAATTCCTCAATGATACGGGATGACTGGAATCGGGCGGGCTAGATGCGGAGCTACTGATTCGCGGGCGTGACGTCGCTTACCGGAAGGTCCCAATGCGCTAGCAAGATCTCAAATCGCCGCTGCTCTTCCCGCTTGTAAGTTTCCTGGTCGGGCCATAGGTGCTTGATGAGCGCTTCCTCGTCGGGGTTGGCGGTGGTCGCGACAGTTGAGTTCTTGAATCGGACAGTGACGCGATAGTCCCAGCGCTCATCTTCCGTCATGTGGTTGGCGGGAGTTTCAATCTTTACCGAAAGCATCCGCCCGCTCTCCACCATTTTCTTGAGCAGGGGATAATGGTTCTTCAGGAAGAGTTGCAGAAATTCCTGCTGATGTCCCCACTGGACTTTGTAGTAGTACTCCATGGTGTAGGGCTCACCGGCAGCCCCTTGCGGCGGTGCGCCCTGGGCAAGGAGCTGCAGGGAAGACAAAAGCAACAGCGCAACTACCGTGTACTTCATTGAATCCTCCGAAGTCCCCGCTCTCTCGCGGAGAACACAAGAAGAGCCTGCCCTGGGCCCAGTCGAAGGGTCGGGGCATCCGGGTCGAGGATTAATCTCCGAGCTAACCGGCGACTGCTTCTTTCTCCTCGTCTTCCAGAATGCCGATGGCCGCGTCCATCATCTCCTGATCCACAGTGCGGTTCTTAGCCGTTGCCTCGGCGAGGGGGATAGAAATGATCTTGTTTCCGCGCAGCGCTGCCATCCTGCCGAACTCGCCGCGATGCACCATGTCTATGGCGCCCAGGCCATAGCGCGTGGCCAGCACTCGGTCGAATGCGGTCGGTGAGCCGCCACGTTGAATGTGACCCAATACGACTGTGCGCGTCTCGAATCCAGTGCGCCGCTCGATTTCCTGTGCCAGGGTGTTGCCGATGCCGCCCAGCCGCACGTGTCCGAACTCGTCCTTCTCGCCGCCCTGTACCACCGGGCCGTTCTTTCCCTCACCAAACTTGGCGCCCTCCGCCACCACCACGATGCTGAAATAACGTCCGCGGGCGTGGCGCATGCGAATTTTCGCCGCCACCTTGTCCACATCGAACGGCTGCTCGGGGATCAGGATGACATCAGCGCCGCCGGCAATGCCGCTGTAAATGGCTATCCAGCCCGCCTCGCGCCCCATGACCTCGACCACCATCACCCGATTGTGGGCTTCGGCGGTAGTGTGCACGCGGTCGATGGCTTCAGTGACGACGTTTACGGCAGTGTCGAAACCGAAAGTGAAGTCAGTGCCGGCCAGGTCGTTGTCGATCGTCTTCGGTACCCCAACAACCTTCACCCCTTTGTCGAAGAGCTTGGTTGCGACCGAGAGCGTGTCGTCTCCGCCGATGGCGATCAGTGCATCCACGCCATTTTTTTTCAGCGTGCTGATACACCGATCCAGGCCGTCCGGCTTCTTTGCCGGATTGGTGCGCGAGGTACGCAGGATAGTCCCGCCTCGGGGCAGGATTCCGGCCACGGCTTGCAAGTCAAGGCGCATACTTTTGTCTTCCACCAGTCCGCGCCAGCCTTCGAGAAATCCGACAAACTGGTCGTCGTAGTGGAAGCTGCCCTTGCGAACGGCCGCACGGATCACCGCGTTCAAGCCGGGGCAATCCCCGCCGCCGGTCAGCATGCCAATCTTCATCGCCTGCTCCTCTTGGTATCAGGACTTCCCGTCACGAAAAAAGCTGGAACCCCGCGCTGGATACACTCCCAGCGCGTCACTGGGCAACGGAAGCAAGTAGATTATCATTCGGCTGGGCGGCGCGGAAGGGCCGCAGCGATCACAGTTTTAGATGACAACCATCGGTGCCGGCAGAAGTGTTCTTCGCGGCACTCCCCGCTAAGTTCCTGAGTTCTGTCTCCCGCCAGCGAGTAAACTCTGTCTGAGATGCGTGTCCTGGGGATTGACTGCGGCACCGAATGTACCGGCTACGGTGTGGTCGAGTTTAATGCTCGCGAAGAACTGGATTGCCTTGGTTTCGGCGGCATCAAGCTTTCTCCACGTGACCCTCTCCCGGAGCGACTCTCGACCATCTTCGACAAACTTTGCGGAATGATTCGGCAGCATCAGCCTGACCGGGTTGCCATTGAAGATGTGTTCTATGCAGTGAATGTAAAGTCGGCGCTCAAGCTGGGACAGGTTCGCGGCGTGGCCATGCTGGCTGCCTCTTCTCTTGGGGTAGCAGTTTCGGAATACGCGCCGCTTACCATCAAGTCCGCGGTTGTCGGCTATGGCAGAGCGGAAAAAGAACAGGTGCAGCTCATGGTCGCGCGATTATTGCGCCTTGAGGAAATTCCCCGGCCTGCGGATGCGGCCGACGCTCTGGCTATCGCGATTTGCGACTTGCACACCTGGGCCACCTTGAGCCGCCAGAGCGCCGTGGCCAGGTGATCTCCCGGCGGTATTTTTGGCATAATTTCTACTACATGCGAACCAGGATTTGTGGATTACTTTTGCTTGCGCTGTGCCCAATCGGTCTTGTGGCGGAAAGCGGGCGTGGGTCAGCAACCGTGAGCTTCGTTCTCGATTTCCCGGGGGCGAATCCCGGCCATTACGAGATCACCGTCGGTGAGGACGGTCGAGGCTCCTACAGTTCCAACGGACAACTGAACAAAGACTCAGAGCCGGCAGATCCGACACCGCTTCAGTTCACGCTCTCGGACAAGGTTCGCAAGCAGATTTTCGATCTCGCCCAGCGGGCCGACCACTTCAAAGGAAAAGTGGACTCGGGCAACAAGAAAATTGCCAACACCGGCGTCAAAGTCCTAACTTACAAAACCGAAAACGAGAGTTCGCACGCGACCTACAATTACTCGCCTGTCGCACCGGTTCAGCAACTCACGACTATTTTTCAAGACCTTTCGACAACCCTCGAATTCGGCCGCCGGCTCAATTACTTTCGCAAATACCAGAAGCTCGCTCTCGATGAAGACTTGAAGCGCATGGAAGAAATGCAGAAAGAAGACAATCTGGGCGACATTCAGGCCATCGCGCCCATCCTGAATGAGATTGCCAATGACCCTTCGGTGATCAATGTTTCGCGTTCGCGGGCGCTGCGGCTGCTCGCGGGAAAGTAAGTGGTCAGTGGGCGGTGGTCAGTGGCCAGTTGTCGTTGCCGGACGACTCGAATCTAGCCGTATCCGCTAACTGATCACTACCCACTGATCATTGCCCACTGGTTCATCGCACAACCATACCCGCGTAGCCCACGACCGTTTCCCGGTCCCCCGACACATCTCCGGAGGTTGCGTATTGCACCAGTTCAGCTTTCTGCGCTCCCAGTTGCTTGGCGGCGGTCAGCATCGCTACCGCCGGACCGAATCCGCACATGCTGATGCTCTCGCTCATGACCGTCTCATAGAGCCCACGGGGATCAAGCGCGAGAATCTGGTCGATAGCCTTGCGGTCTTTAACGCGAGTGGTGGAATCATCTTCGTAGTGATTCATGTCGCTGGAAGCGACGATCAATACCGGCTGTTGGTAGGCTTCGATCGCGGTGGCGACCGCTTCACCAAGGTGCTCCAGAAACATCAGTCGCCCAGTTCCAACGGCAATGGGAACAAACCTTACATCGGGTCTGATGACTTGCAGAAACGGCAGTTCCACTTCAATGGCATGTTCCGAGCGGTGCGCGGCGGAATCCTCCACCAGCGCGGGGAAAGCCTGCAACAGTCTTCCCGCCAAATCTGAATCGATGGGCAAGTTGCCCAGCGGGGTCCGCCACCCGCCCTCTTTCATGATTGCCAGCGGATGTCCGAATCCAGTGTGGTTCGGGCAGAGAACAATGCAGCAAGAGGGAATTTGAAGGCGGGCAAATACCGCTCCCGCCACGTGCCCGGAATAGATATAACCGGCATGGGGCGCGACACATCCGATAGCAGACACGCGTTCCTGCGGCGGGGAAAGATACGAGGTCACATCGGCGCGCAACTCCCCCGCATTCGCCGGGTAGAAGCGGCCTGCAACCGCCGGTTCGCGCAAGCTGGCCATGGCTGCCTCCTTCAGGCGGGCCTGGGACTTCGCGGCTCCGTGAGTTCTCGAGGCGTAAGTTCGCGAGACGCCAGTTCGCGAAACAGGGCCGCGCTCTGTTCCAGCGACAGTGCCTCGGCCCGGGCTGCATGCTCGATTCTGGCTCTCCGCATGGCCCCAGTGAGGTCTTCCGATGCGTACCGCACCTTGAGGTTGTTCCAGAGCGTTTTGCGTTTCTGGGCGAAGGAAAGTTTCAGGAAACGTATGAAGTCGGCCTCCTCCACTCCCAGTTTTTCGAGGCGTGGCGACAGTACTAACCGAACCACCGCAGATTGCACCTTGGGCGGAGGCAAGAAAGATTCCGGCGGAACCACAAAGAGTTTTTCCACCCGGCTGTACAACTGCGCCGTCGCGGTAAGCAGTCCGTAGTCCTTTGTTTTGGGATGCGCCGCCAAGCGGTCGGCGACCTCCTCCTGCACCATCAGAACGATGGTCTCGAAATATTTTCTGTATTCAAACAAGCGGAAGAGAATTTCCGAGGTGATGAAATACGGCAGGTTGCCCACCACGCGCACGCGGTCCGGGGCCTGCTCCATGCCCGGACGAGTGCTGCCCGGTTTTGGTCCAAAAAGCGTGTTGAGGTCCACAGCCAGAATATCGCCCTCGATAATCTCCAGGTTCGGGACGAGGGAGAATTTCATCCTGAGTTGCGCCGCGAGAACCCGGTCGGCTTCGATGGCAATAACTCGTCGCGCCCTGCGGCCGAGCATGGAGGTCAGCGCTCCTCGTCCCGGGCCGATCTCGAGCACTGTGCTTTGCGACAAATCTCCCAGCGCTTCCACAATTCGCGAAGCAACCGATGGATCATCCAAGAAATGCTGTCCCAGCTTGGGTTTTTTCTTGGAAACGCTGGCGCTCGACGCTTTCATTGACCCTCGTTCATCCTGCCAATTAGACTTGTGACGCCACGCCGGAAGGCGGGCGCCTCGCCCCTGTCATAATAATAACGCGCGAGAGACTGGCGACATTCGGAGTTTCTGGGTCATGCACATCGCCTTCGTAGCTTCCGAGTGTGTTCCGTTTTCCAAGACCGGCGGGCTGGCCGATGTAGTCGGCGCTCTGCCCCGTGCGCTGGCCGCCTTCGGACACGAAGTCAGCGTGTATGTGCCTCGCTATCGCCTGACGCGAATTCCCGAGGAACGCACGGTCGTGCAGAGCATCACCATACCTTTTGACGACCGCTATCGTTTTTGCTCGATTGTGACTGGCGCGGGCTATCCCGGGGTGCGTTTCTACTTCGTTGACTATCCACCCTACTTCGACCGCGACGGACTTTACGGAACCTCTTCGGGCGACTTCCCCGACAACGCCGAGCGTTTTGCGATGTTTTGTCGCGCTGTGCTGGAAGGATCAAAAATCCTGGGCGTGCCCGACATTTTTCATTGCCACGATTGGCAGGCGGGTCTGGTGCCCGTGCTGCTGCGCACACAATACGTCGAAGACCCAGCGTTCCGTAACTGCGGCATCGTGCTTACCATCCACAACATTGGATATCAGGGCCTGTTTCCGGCTGAGATTCTGCCGCTGCTCATGCTGCCGTGGGACTTGTTCACCATTGCCAAGATGGAGTTCTTCGGGAACGTCAATTTTCTGAAGGGTGCGCTGGCTTACTCGGATTTTGTTACGACTGTGAGCAAACGGTACAGCCAGGAGATCCAGACCACCGAATTCGGCTTCGGCCTGGAAGGCGTGCTCAAAGAGAGGGCGCAAACCGTCACCGGCATCCTCAACGGCGTTGATTACGAGGCGTGGAACCCGGAGACGGATAAGTTCATCGCCGCCCACTATTCGTCCGAAGACTTGAGCGGGAAACAGGAGTGCAAGCGCGACCTGCTTGCGAGCTTCGGACTTCACAACGCTGATCCCAATCTGCCGGTCATCGGGATTGTCTCGCGGTTCGCCGCCCAGAAAGGTTTCGACCTGATTGGGCAGATTCTCGACCGATTGGCGCTGGAAGACGTCTTGCTTGCGGTTCTAGGCAGTGGAGATAGGTTGTACGAGGAAATGTTTTTGCGGCTTAGCCGCCAGGTCCCGCACAAGCTAGCGGTAAAGGTGGCTTACGACAACGTTCTCGCTCACAAGATCGAAGCCGGCGCGGACATGTTTCTGATGCCCTCCCACTACGAGCCTTGCGGCCTGAACCAGATTTACAGCCTGAAGTACGGTACAGTCCCGATTGTTCGCGCCACCGGAGGGCTAGACGACACCATTGATCCGTGGGACCCTCGTACCAAGAAGGGAACCGGATTTAAGTTCGTTGAGTACACCGGCGAAGCGCTGTTGCGGACCATTCATCAGGCGATGCAGGTGTTTCGTGACCAGGCCTCGTGGCAGAGGTTGATGCGCAATGGCATGAGCAAGGATTTTTCCTGGCGGGTCGCGGCCCGCGAATACGTGAGGGTCTACGAACGGGTGCGGCAACTGCATTCGCAGCCCATTCTGGTTTAGGTAGTCATGCCCACGCCTCCCAGGACCGTCTTCCACGTTGACATGGACGCTTTCTTCGTCTCGGTGGAAGAACTGTTCGATCCGTCCCTGAGAGACAAACCAGTAGTGGTCGGAGGGCAGCGCCACGAGCGCGGTGTGGTTTCTGCGGCTTCCTATGAAGCGCGGAAATTCGGGGTGCATTCCGCTATGCCGCTGCGGACCGCCGCCAAACTGTGCCCGCAGGCGATTTTCGTGGACGGCCATCCCGATCGCTATCGCGCCTGCTCGGAGAAATTTCACCGCGTGCTGGAATCCTTCTCGCCGCAAGTCGAGATGGTTTCCATTGACGAAGCCTATCTGGACATGACGGGGACAGACCGCCTGCATGGTCCACCCATGCTGGCCGCCCACAAACTCCATCACCGCATGAAAGCCGAGACCCAACTGAACTGTTCCATCGGAATCGGCAGCTCGCGCCTGATTGCGAAGGTGTGCTCTGGCAAAGCCAAGCCGCATGGCATGCTCTACGTCGTTCCAGGACAAGAGGCCAAATTTCTTGCACCGCTCGAAGTGCGCGACATTCCCGGCGTCGGCAAAGTAACGGAGCAGAAACTGCGCGCGCTCGGCATTGAGACCGTTGGTGACGTAGGAAAACTTGAGGATAGCTTTCTTGAACAATACCTGGGAAAGTGGGGCCTAGCCTTGGCGGGAAAGGCTCGTGGCGAAGATGCTGGGGCGTGGTTTGAAGGAGCAATCGGCGAAGCGGAGCCTGCGAAGTCCATCAGTCACGAACATACCTACGATCAGGACACTGCCAGTCAAGAGCAGATTGAATCTACCCTGATGCGCCTGTCGGAGATGGTCGGCCGCAGGCTGCGCGAACAGAAGTTACATGCGCGTACGGTGCAACTCAAGCTGCGCTATAAGGACTTCACCACCATTACTCGCGCCCGCACCCTCGATGCGCCCACACAGTTCGACAACGAAATCTTCCAGCAGATTCGCAAACTGTTTCTTGCAAACTGGCAAAGCGGCTCCGAAGTGCGCCTGCTCGGGGTTCAGGCCTCTTCGTTCGGGGAAGCTTCGGAACAGGGCGATCTGCTGCGAGGCGGATCGGATGACAAATGGAAGCAGGCGCTCTCTGCGGTTGATCGGGTCCGGGACAAGTTCGGCGAATCCAGCATCTCACTAGCCACCGGAATGAAGGGAGGGTTCCGCGAACGGACGCACGAGAATCCCGCAGCGGTGCCGGTGAAGTCCAAACCTGCCTCCAAATGATGCATTTGCTATGCTGAGAGCGGAATTGCCCTGGTTTGAATGAAACTGATTCGTATGAAATCGACTCTTGATCGGTATCGTGCTCTTTGGAATAGCGGCTGTGGAATCGTCTTCATGGTTCTGGTATTCGCCATTCCCGCGTTTTCCCAGACCTGCTTCACCTCGGACGACATGGATGTGCTCACCCGCGCGGCCCTGCAGGCCGCAGCCACCCGCTACTTTGAGATGGTTGCCCGTGGGGACGCCGCCTCTCTCAAGCAGAACTCCATTCCCAGCGTTGCCAATGATTTCAGCGCGATCGAAAACACCATCAAGGAAAGCCAGGCTGACCTTGCCGGAGCGCATGCCGCTTCCCGATCTCCGTTTCTGCTGAAGGCCGAGGGTACCGCGCCCCTGCCGCGGGCAGAGTTTCTCTGCGGGGTATTCGACGCTAACGGACAAACAGCCGACAGCGCCGAGTTCATCATCCCCAACCTGCCGCCGGGCAGCTACGCGGTAATCACGTTGGATGTGACCACCCAGAAAGCCCCGTACACACTTTCCCTGGTTTTGCAGCAGCAGGGAAGCGACTGGAAAGTGGGAGGCTTCTTCCTGCGTTCTACCCAAGTCGGCGGTCACGACAGCAATTGGTTTCTGGATCGCGCGCGCGCCTTCAAGGCCAAAGGTCAAACTCACAATGCCTGGCTCTATTTCATCGAAGGACGGGAACTCGCGGTGGCCGTGCCCTTCATGTCCACCCAACGTACCGACAAACTCTATGACGAAGCGCAGACCGTAAAGCCCGTCGATTTTCCAGGCGACGGGAACGCCGCCGATCTGACCGCGCCCACCGGGAAGACCTATAAGCTCGTTGCCATATTTCCGTTCGCGTCCACCCAGGAGCTGGACCTGGTCGTGAAGTACCAGACTGCGGACATCTCCAATACCGGCCAGACATTTCTGGAAAATATAGCAGTCATGAAAGCGCTGGTCTTGAAATTCCCGGAGTTGCGGGACGCCTTTAGCGGCATTGTCGCACGTGGAGTGGAGCCCTCAGGAAGGGACTACGGTTCCCTGATGCCGATGAAAGACATCAAGTAGCTGCCTAGCATCAGCCGCCGGAAACGCCCGGCATCTCGTTCCCTGTCAACCTCCTTCCGGTAATACCGCAGGCGTTACACCTGTTACCTTTACGGCCTCCGGTACCCCGGATAAGCTGCCTGCATGAGACTGAATGCGCTGGTCATGTCCCGCAGCCACAGCTCGGTACGCACGCTGGTAGCGGCATTCGCGGAGTTGGGCATCGAGTACCGGATTTCGCTCTCGGCCTCGGAAACGATCGAAACCTTGGCGACTGGGCATCATTCCGCGCTGGTGGTTGACTTCGACCTGCCGCATGCGGTGCAGGTGGCGAGACTGGCGCGCAGCATCTCCGGAAAGCGCAAACCAGTTCTGTTTGGGATGATTGGCGCGGAAACCCCGATCGGCGGGGTGTTTCAGGCCGGGGCCAATTTTGCCCTGTACAAGCCGCTCGACCTGCTGCCGGTGCTGCACGCATTGCGCGCAGGACAGGGTTTCATGCAGGCGGACCGCCGTCGTTCCTCTCGCTCGAAGAGCGAAACACTGGCTTACCTACAGCTTCCAACTGGGACCGCTCCGGCGCTGGTGCACGACGTTACGGAACAGGGAATCTCGATTCAGGCGGCGGAACCGCTGTTGCCGTTGCGAGCAGTTCCGCTACGATTCTTGTTGCCGGGAACCGCTCAGGTAGTGCACGCAACCGGTGACTTCATTTGGGCCGACGATCAAGGCCGAGCTGGACTCTTTTTCCAGTCTGTCCCCGCAGCCTGTCGCCGCGACCTACAAGCCTGGCTCAAGAAGCAGGGCGCGAAAAAGTCGGAGTCTGTCCGCGCACTGCTTGAACCGCAGAAGAACCGGCGGGCGATGGCAGCCTCACACTAATGCTTCCGGACCTCGGCTAACTTTCCGCGCAGCACAACGATCGAAGCCGCGGGAACGTCGCAGTCTGCGCCAGCCGACCCGTCCTTCGCTAACCCTTCCTTCGAAGTGTGAAGAATCGGGCCATCCGGATCGGCGAACCCTTTGGTATTTGCGATCACCGGCATCTGTGCCGCAAGGGCCGAGTGCGCCATAAAGGTTGTGGGCGAAGGATGCCACTGGTACTGCTCGCGGCCAAATGTCGAAATGGCAACCGTGCCGCTGAAAGAAGTCACCTTCTCCGCGGCATTGTCGTGAAACGCAATTCGAACTTTGTGCGCCGTAAACTGGTCGCGGTTCACCAGCATCAGGGACCACTCACCCGACGGATGCTGCAACGCATATGCCGTGATGAGCGAATGCCCGGCCCCATCCACCAGATCGCCCTTGGCGGGAAACACGCGATACTCAGCGGCCGGTGATTTAATCCATTCCTGATTGATCATCTGTGAGGCAAAGAATTGAGCTATGGGCTGTTCAACCTGGTAATTTGCGTCCACGGTGAACATCCCGAAAGTTCCGGGAGAATCATTGCAGCCGTGCTCCATCTGCAGCGGCAGGTAATGGAAATAGTAGAGTCCCTTGCCCCCACTATTCAAAAATGATCCCGCATAGTCTGCTAGCCAAAGCGCCGAAAATATGTCGAGCGAAGTCTCACTAGCAGCAGAAGACAGGTTGGATTCGGTGATCAGCATCGGAACATTCGCCGGCAGGCCGTCGTCTCGCCAGACCTGCATGATGTGGCTGACGAGGTCTGGTTCGTCGTAAAGACTGCCCCAGGGAATGCGGCATGGGTCGTAGGGATAATGCTCGAAAGAGAAAAACGCCAGATCGTTAAGATGACCGCGCGACTTCAAGTAATCCAGAAAACGGCCAGTCCAGGAGACCCTGCCTTGTTCGTCCGGCCAGACCTCGATATCCCGATTTTGACCTGTAAACGAGGGGCCACCGAGTTTCAGCGAAGGGTCCACCTTGTGGATGGCGACGGCTGACTGAATGTATAGCTCGGCGTAGTCCTCGGGCAGGGTGAACTGCCCGTCCGCTTCCTCTCCGATCTCGACATAGGAGACTGGATAGCCCCGCTTTTTCACGTATGCCATCTCGGCAGCAGCATTTTCTGGCGTGTCAAAAAGAACGGCGGTAGGGATTACCGCGGGAAGCCCGCGCGTGACTCCGCTGGAATAGAAAAGATCGAACCCCACTTGCGCTTGTTTGGTCGAGCCCAGATCCGATGGTTCATGCCAGGGGTCAACAGATGAGCAGTAGGTTGCGGTTTGCTCCTGATCTGGGGTATGGCGCGCGATGTCGTGCAGGACGCCATCTGGTGTCGTGGTTCCCATATAGAGTTCACGGATGGCGTAGCCGACGCAGTTCCGAGGGTCGGATGCGCCATGCGTGTCACAGGTGTTGGAAGACGCCGTCATCCAGATGCGGAGGTAACGGATCGGCATCGGCGCCGAGTTCAATCGAATGGTCTGGGCGCCACCTTTGGAGTTAGAAATGACGCCGAACGGAAATGTCTGCCAGATGCCGTGAGTGGGGGAGTGCATTGGTTCTTCAATGCCGGTCCAGAACTGGACCGCGAACTGGGTTGCGAAAGGCTCGGCCCAGGCAATGCGAATCGTATCCACCTGCTGCACCTGCGAAAGATCAATAACAACCCACTGCGGATGCTCTGAATCGGTTTCTCCCGTAAACCGCTGCGTTAGGTAGGGATTGCTCTTCCAATAGGCATCGAGATCGCCGTCTGTCAGTCGCGAGAACCCAGCATTCCCGGTGCCGTCGTTGCGGGTTACGCCGCGGTGCGGAAGGTCGTATCCGTACGAATAGCGGGTCATCACGGTCGGCTCAGTTGATCCCGTGAAGTAGCCTTTGCCGCTGGGGTCGCTCCAGGTGCCATTGGGATTCCAGTGCCACGCTTGGACGAATAGCTCTGTGTTTTGCCGCATCGTAACCGGCTGCCAGCCTGCAGGGAAGATTTTTTCCAAAGCCGCGGGCACCAGGTCTTTGTCGATGGCCTCTACCGGAATCCGGTCAATCCCTGCGCCCAGCGTCTGATTGGGCACAAAGCGGTTGGTCTCGTGCGCTGGCGTGATGTCAACATCAATGGTTTGCGCCGCCGCGCAATTGATTCCTGCGAGGATGAGTGCCAGAGACAGAAAAGCTGTTCTTTTCATTTGTGCTCCAGTGCAGGGCGAATATCCGACTATTAAATCGTTTTAATTAAGAATTGTATTGCGCCCGATGTCAAGCAAAAAGCTCCGCATTCCGTAGTTCACAGTTTCGGAGGGCGCGCGGACGCTGCATCAGTCCATGTTAGACTCGCATCTCTCCCAGTCGGCGCATGTCAGACCTGACCTTCCTCTCGGCCTCGCAAATCGCGGAACAGATTCGCATTAAGAAAATTTCCCCCGTCGAAGTAGTTAAAGCCTATCTGGCTCGCATTGAGAAACTCAATCCGAAAATCAATGCCTTCGTGCAAATTGATCACGAACGCGCGCTCACTCAAGCCCGCGATGCTGAAACGGCGGTGATGCAGAACCAGAATCTGGGTCCATTGCATGGTGTCCCGATCAGTATCAAGAGTTCGATTGATGTTGCGGGAGTGCGATGCGAGGCGGGCACAAAGCTACGCGCGGGGTACCTTGCTTCGACCGATGCTCCGCTGGTCACTCGCTTGCGCAATGCGGGAGCAATCATCCTGGGTGTGACCAACACGCCCGAACTCCTCATGGCTTGGGAGACGGACAATCTTCTCTACGGCCGCACCAACAATCCCTGGGACCTTTCGCGCACCGCCGGAGGGTCGAGCGGCGGCGAGGCGGCGGCAATCGCTTCGGGATGCTCCGCCGGTGGCGTCGGCAGCGATGGCGGCGGCTCCATCCGCGTGCCCGCGCATTTCTGCGGCATCTGCGGACTCAAGCCCACACCCGGCCGCATTCCAGCCACCGGACACTATCCGCAATCGGTCGGGCCCTTTGCGCTGCTGGGAGTCGTGGGCCCAATGGCGCGAACCGTGGCTGACTTGAAGCTGATGTTTGAAGCCATGCAAGGACCCGACATTGGCGATCCAGGCGCGGCTCCGGTTCCCGTGCGCTGTCCTTTTGCCGCGGAATTAAAAAAAATCCGAGTCGGTTACTTTGAAGACGACGGTCGCACACCCGTGACTCCCGAAACCCGCATTGCGGTGCAGCAAACCGCCGAAGCCCTGCGGCGGGCCGGATTCCAAGTGGAGCCATTCCGCCCGGAAGGTCTGGAGAAGGCCCGCCAGCTTTGGTGGAAATTCTTCGGCGTTGCCGGCGGCATGTTGCTCGGGCCAATGACTCGCGGCCGCGAAGCTGAACTCAGCCCAATCCTCACGGAGTTCAATAGCTGGGTTGCCGCTGAAGAACCGCACACAGCGCAGTCGTTGCTGGATGTCTGGATCGAACGTGATCTCCTGCGAATGCAGATCTTCGAGCAGATGGAAAAATTCCCAGTGTTGCTCTGTCCCGTGGCTTCCATCCCCGCATTTCGCCATGGTGAGCGAAGCTGGCAGGTTGAAGGGCAAGCAGTGCAATATTTGGATGCCTGGAGTTACTGCGAGTGGTTCAACCTCCTAGGCATGCCTGCTGGTGTTGCGCCGGCGACCAGATCGCCTGAGGGGCTTCCCATCGCAGTACAGGTCGTGGCGCGTCCCTGGGAAGAGGAACTGGTATTGGCGATTCTGCAGGCGATCGAAGGGGCGCGTGGAACGTGGAACGGTCCGCCCGCCTCCTGATCGCCACTGCGGCCTAGTATTTTTATACTATTTCTCCAAACTGCTGAAAAATTTAGCGTATTCCTCGGAGAAGTGTGTTGCGCTCGTGGTCGCCGCACTGGCCAGAGGCGCACTGCCCAGAGACGCGTTAGCCGGGAAAATGACCGCCAAAATCAAGGATCTGTTAGGCCGCCGTGCGCTGGCGCCGATGCTGGTGTTTCTCTTCCTGTCGGCCGGCTATCTCTACGCCTTTCCGCAGGCCAATGTCTTCTACGCTGGCGCGGTCTTGCTGCATGCGCTGGTTGGCGTCGTGGCGTCCCTTTATTTGGCGATACTTTTGTTTCGCGTTCTGCGGGACGCATCCGCTATTGCCCGCTTGGGATGGCTGCTGATCTTTGCGGCTGCAATTCTCGGGATCGTTCTGATCAAGACCGGAACCTCGCGTCCCGAGTGGAACCGGGTATATCTGCATATCGCTGTCGCGCTGGCCGGTTCGGGAATTCTCTTCGCCGACTGGGCAGGACGCAAGGGCTGGCTTTCGCCGGGGTTCGTGAAAGCCGCTGCGCGTTACGCCGCGTGTTTTCTCTTGCTCGCCGGACTCTCAGCCGCGGCCTGGTACTCACGCAACTCTCGCTGGCAAAGCCATGCCCGCATCCAGAATCCGGCCGACGCGCCCGAAACCATGAATGACGAAGGCGACGGCCCGCAAGGCGACTTCTTTCCCAGTTCCGCCCAGGTTTATGGACACCAGAAAATTCCCAGCAAGTTTTTTATGGAGTCCGATTCCTGCCAGCGCTGCCACGCCGATATTTACCAGCAGTGGTTCAGCTCGGCGCACCACTTTTCTTCCTTCAACAATCAGTGGTACCGCAAGAGCATCGAGTACATGCAGGAACGGGTAGGTACCAAGCCTTCGAAATGGTGCGGGGGGTGCCATGACCCTGCCGTCCTCTACAGCGGATTGATGGATACACCCATAAAGGAGATCGTGCACCGCCCGGAATCTCAGGCCGGGCTTGGCTGCATGATGTGCCACTCGATTGCCAACGTGAAAAGCACCATGGGCCAGGGAGATTTCTATCTCGAATATCCCAAGTTGCACGAGATGGCCGCCAGCAAGAATCCAGTAGTGCGTACGCTGCATGATTTTCTCGTCAAGCTGAATCCGGAGCCGCATCGTCGCGTTTTCCTCAAGCCGTTCATGCGCGACCAGACGCCGGAATTTTGCTCCAGTTGCCACAAGGTGCATCTGGATGTTCCGGTGAACCACTACCGCTGGATTCGCGGCTTCAACGAATACGACAACTGGCAGGCCAGTGGCGTCTCCGGCCAGGGCGCGCGCTCGTTCTACTATCCGCCGCGATCACAGCAATGCGCGGATTGCCACATGCCGCTGACCCACTCGGGGGACTTTGGCAACGTTAGCGGATTCGTACACTCCCATCGCTTCCCGGGAGCCAACACAGCAGTTCCAACCGCGAACGAAGACGCTGATCAACTCAAGCTAACCGAGAATTTTCTGAAGAACGGCATTCTCAGCGTGGATATCTTCGCGATTTCTCCCGAACAGGTCCAGGCGAAACAGGTTGCGACTCCTCAATCAGACCTGGCGACAACTTTCGCAGTTGGAGAAGAAGCTGAGTCGAAAATAGCTTCCGCCACCGCCGAGGCCACGCCGATCTCCGCGCCGCTGAATCGCGTGCAACCTGTCCTTCGTCGCGGGGATACCGTCCGCGTGGACGTCGTGGTGCGCACCAAGAAAGTCGGCCACTTCTTCCCCGGCGGCACAGTGGATGCCTACGACACCTGGCTGGAACTGAAAGCCACCGACGATAAAGGCCAGACCGTCTTCTGGAGCGGCATGGTCGAGGACAACGGCAAAGGCCCGGTGGAAAAAGGCGCGCACTTCTATCGTTCGCTGCAGATAGACGAGCACGGCAATCCCATCAACAAACGCAACGCCTGGTCCACGCGCTCGGTGGTCTATGTGCGCTTGATTCCACCCGGCGCGGCGGACACGGTGCACTATCGCATGCACATTCCCGAGAACGCAGGAAATAACATCACGCTGCATGCGCGGCTCTGCTACCGGAAGTTTGCCTGGTGGAATACGCAGTTCGCGTTCGCGGGCATAACGGATCCCAGTCAGCCGAAGTCGGAAATGACGCCCGGCTATGACGACAATAAATACGTGTTCACGGGCGCGATGCAAGGACTTTCGGCGAAAGAGCAGAAGATCCCCGACCTGCCCGTCGTCGCGATCGCCGAGAACGAAGTCACACTGAGTGTCGCGCCGCACAACACGCCCGCGGCGCAGCCGGAAACTGATCTTCGTGCGGAAGACTGGCAGCGCTGGAACGATTACGGCATCGGGCTTCTTCTCCAAGGCGACCTCAAAGGAGCCGAAGCTGCCTTTGAAAAGGTTACGCAGATTGATTCCAAGAACCCCGACGGTTGGGTAAACATCGGCCGCGCCGCCGTGCAGGAAGGCGACATGGATCGTGCCCGCAGCGTACTCGAAAAGGCGATCGCGCTCAAGCCTGAGCTGGCCCGAGCGCATTATTTCTACGCTCGCGTCCTGCGCAGCGATGGAAACTACGACGGCGCCGCCGACGAACTGCGCAAAGTGCTGGCCCAGTATCCACGAGATCGCGTGGCGCTGAACGATCTTGGCCGCGTACTTTTCCTGAAACGTAAATACCCCGACGCGGTGGAGGCTCTGAATTCAGTCTTGGCCATCGATCCCGAAGACTTGCAGGCGCATTACAACCTGATGCTCTGCTACAAGGGTCTCGGCGACGAGAAGCAGGCCCACGATCATGAAGTCCGGTATCTCCGCTTCAAAGCGGACGAATCGGCTCAGACCATCACCGGGCCGTATCGGCAGGCGCATCCTGAAGACAATAACGAGCGCCAGGCGATTCACGAGCACATGTCGGTGCCGCTGCCGGCGCTCAAACAAACTCATGTGGGGACGGGCGTCCCCGCCCGTCCGGCCGAGCAAGGCTCGGCTTATGCCAGCGTTAACCCATCAGCAAGGGGTTCCAAATAATGCGCCGACTCCTTTTCCTTTTGTTTCTGTGTCCGGTTTCTTTCTCCCAAGCCCAGAAAATTCAATTCCGCGACATCACCGCGCAGGCCGGAATCCATTTCACCCACAACAACGCTGCCTTCGGAAAGAAATATCTACCCGAAACGATGGGCCCGGGCTGCGCCTTTATTGACTACGATAACGATGGCTGGCCCGACATCCTGCTCGTCAACGGCGAGAATTGGCCGGGCCACGCTGGCGCTGTAACGACGCCGAAGCTCTATCACAATAATCACGACGGCACGTTCAGCGATGTGACCGCTAAAGCCGGCCTCGCCATTCCCATGTTCGGACTCGGTGTTGCCGTTGGTGATTACGACAATGACGGATTCGACGATCTCTTCATCACCGCGCTCGGCCAGAGCCATCTGTTTCACAACAACGGCAACGGCACCTTCACCGACGTGACAAAATCCGCAGGACTTTGGGGCCCGAACGAATTCTCCACCAGCGCCGCATGGGTGGACTACGATCGCGACGGCAAACTTGATCTAGTGGTCGCAAATTACGTGCAGTGGTCGCAGCCGGGCGATCTCTTCTGTACCCTCGACGGCACTCACAAGTCGTACTGTACGCCGGAGTCTTATAAAGGCACGTCGGCGCGGCTCTGGCACAATCTCGGCAACGGCAAGTTTGAGGACGCGACCCAGAAGGCTCATTTCTACGACCCGACGTCGAAAAGCCTGGGTGTCGCGATCCTCGATTACGACAACGACGGCTGGCCCGACATCGTCCTCGCCAACGATACGCAGCCCAACAAGCTTTATCTGAATAAACACGACGGTACGTTCGAAGAAAAGGCGGTCTCTGCAGGCGTGGCGTTCAGCGAAGACGGTGTAGCCCGCGCCGGCATGGGGGTTGACGCTGCCGATTACGACCGCTCCGGCCGCGCGAGTCTGATCATCACCAACTTCGCCAATCAGATGCTTTCGCTCTATCACAACGAGGGCAATGGGCTGTTCGTGGACGAAGCCCCCAGTTCCGAAGTAGGCCGCGCGACTCTGGTCACGCTGGGCTTCGGCTGCTTCTTCTTTGATTACGACAACGACGGCTGGCCCGACATTCTGGTCGCCGATGGCCACATCGAAGACCAGATCGAAAAAGTGCAAAAGCGCGTGAGCTATGCCGAGCCGCCGCACGTGTTCCGGAATCTCGGCGGAGGCAAGTTCGTCGAAGTCACGCAGACTCTCGGCGTGGCCTTCGCTTCGCCAAGAGTGGGCCGAGGCGCTGCTTACGGCGACATTGACAACGATGGCGCGCTCGATGTCCTGATGACCACGAATGGCGGCCGCGCATACCTGTTCCACAACGAAGGCGGGACTAACCACAGTTTGCGCATCAAGTTGGTGGGAACGAAGTCCAATCGTGACGGCATTGGTGCGGTGATCAGCGTGAGCTCCGGCGGCGACAAGCAATCGAAGATGCTCCGCAGCGGGTCGAGTTATTTGTCGCAGAGCGAGTTGGTGGCGACCTTTGGGCTGGGGCAGAAGGCGAAAGCCGACTCCGTCGAAATCCAGTGGCCGAGTGGGCAGACCGACAAGCTGAGCAACGTCAATGCCGGGCAGACCGTCACGGTACTGGAAGGGAAGGGAATTGTTTCTTCCCGCGCATATGGCGCACCGAAGAAGCCTGCTCCGGTAAAAGTAGCGAAGCTGTCTGCAGAAAGGCATTAACCACAGAGGTCACAGAGGTTCACCGAGGTAAAGTCCCCTGTGATCCGGAGCCTGCCCTGAGCCTAGTCGAAGGGTGTCCTCTGTGGTTAAATCTTTAGCGTGAAGTCAAAATTACTGCTGTGTTCTGGCGCGGTCCTGATCGCCACGCTGATTTTCCTCGCCGCCGCTCCCGAGAAGAAGCCCGATCACGCCGAAGCTGCGCGCCTCAACAATCTCGGCTGCGCTTACATGAACCAGCAGCTTTTCGAAAAGGGACTCAAGAATTTCGAAGATGCCGCTGCTCTCGATCCCAATCTGCGTGTTGCGCGCCTGAATCAGGGCATTGCGCTGCTGAGCCTGGGGCGGGTGGATGCCGCCAAAGAAATCCTCGAAGCCGCCGCGAAGAACGATCCCGCTAATCCGCAAAAAAACGACCCGCACGTCTGGTACAGCCTTGGGATGCTGGAGAAAAACAGCAGCGATACGCAGGCGGCGGTGGATGCGTTTCGCCGCGTGGTCGAACTCGACGACAGCGATCCCGATACCTGGTATTTCCTGGGCACGGTTTATTCCCAGCTCAAGAAGTTTCCGCAGGCGATTGACGCCTTCGAGCACGCACTCAAACTGAATCCGCTGCACGCCTCGGCGCAGTTCGGACTCTCGCGCGCCTACCAGCAGTCCGGCGACACCGCCCACGCCCGCGAACACCTGGCGCGCTTCCAGTACATCACGCAGAACAAACTCGGTGCGGCCATGAGCTTGGCCTACGGCGAGCAGGGCAAGTATTCGCTGGCCGAGGAGTCGCCAGCCGCTATGGTGAAAGTCCCGCCGCAGATTCCGGTGAAGTTTGTGGATGTGACGAAGGAGACGGGGTTGCCCATGCGTTCGATGTCCGCTTCTGATCCCGGTTCAGGCGCATGTTTTCTCGACTATGACAACGACGGAAAGACCGACATTTTCCTGGCGGACGGCGGCGCCGAAGGCGGGATGTCACTTTACCACAATCTGGGTAATGGCAGGTTTGAAGAGGTAACGAAGCAGGCAGGACTTGATCCGAAGGTGCGCGCTAGAAGCTGCACAGCGGGAGACTACGACAATGACGGGTCCGCAGATCTTGCAGTAAGTCTCGGCACCAAGGTTCTTTTGCTTCACAATCAAAAGGACGGCACGTTTAAGGATGTTGCCGAGTCCGCGGGTATCAGCAGGGTTGGAATCTTAGGGCTTACCTTCATCGATTACGACCATGACGGAGACTTGGATCTCTACGCTTCAAGCTCGGTTGAAACGATAGCTGGTTCCGTGAGAAGCGGCACAAGTGTGATGTGGCGCAACAATTCAAATGGCACCTTTACCGACGTGTCGGATGAGATTGGCGTCTCGACCCTTTCCGCAGCAAGTAACGCAATTGGCACCGACTACAACAACGACCGTGCGGTCGACCTTGTTGTTACGGGATGGGACGTCGGGACGATTTTCCAAAATCCTCGCGAAGGGAAGTTTCTCGCCTTGCACCCTTTTTCGCGGGCACCCAACAGCGACGTAAACGCGAGACCCAATGGCATCGCCGCCCAAGGCGTCGTGGCTCTCGATTTCGATCATGATGGATGGATGGATATTGCTCTAACGCGTCTCGCTCAGCCCGCGGTTGAGCTCTGGCGTAACAATCACGGCAAGAGTTTTGAGAGAGTCCCACTGCCCGAAACCAACTGGGCCCGTGCCTACGGCGTCGCTGCCTTTGACTATGACAACGATGGCTGGGTGGACCTCGTCGCAGTCGGAGAAACGAAGGAGGGCAAGGGTGAAATAAAGCTGTTCCGCAATCTCGGACCCGACGGATGGAAAGACGTCACTGCCGACGTGGGCCTCGACAAAATTCAGCTCAAAGATCCTCGCGCCATCATTACCGGAGACTTCGACAACGATGGCGCTACTGACCTGCTCATCCCCCAGAACCACGGCCCCGCCGTCCTGCTGAAGAACGAAGGCGGCAACAAGAACAACTGGCTGCGGCTCTCGCTCAAGGGGTTGAACAGCAACAAGAGCGCCATCGGGACCAAGGTCGAAGTTTTCTCAGATGGCATTCGCCAGAAATACGAAATCTACGGCTCCAACGGATACCTCGGGCAGAACTCGCCGTATCTCACCGTCGGCCTGGGTCAGGCCAAACAAGCCGACATCGTGCGCATGCTCTGGCCCGGAGGCGTGCTGCAAGACGAAATCGAAGTCGCCGCCAACAAGCAGCACGAATTCACCGAACTCGACCGCCGCGGCAGTTCCTGTCCGACGTTGTTCGTCTGGGATGGAAAACATTACGAACTCGTCGCCGATATTCTCGGCGCGGGGGTTGTTGGGCATTGGGTTGGGCCGGGTGAGCGTAATACTCCAAGACCTACGGAGTGGGTGAAGATTGATCCAAAGATGATTCGACCGAAAGAAAATCCCCACTTCTCGCAAAGTACGCGAGAAATGGGGCACCCTTCGGAATCTGGGGTTCCACCGGTTTTGAGTTTCCGCCTGATGGAACCGATGGAGGAAGTTGTCTATCTCGATCAGGTGAAGCTGCTGGCGGTGGACCATCCGGCGAATGAAGAGGTTTATCCCAACGAATACTTCGCCAGCAATCCGCCGTATCCAGAGTCTAAAGTGATCACCAGTCAGGGGGCTCGTCCGCCCGCTGGCGCGTGGGACGACAAAGGCCACAACTTGCTGCCCGATCTGCTGGCGCACAAGTACGTCGGCGGCTTCGATCTGCTCCTATTCAAGGGATTCGCCAAGCCGCACAGCCTGACCCTGGATCTGGGCGAGCGGTATCGCGGAGGGCCGCTGCGTCTGCTCATGCATGGAGAGATTGAATACTTCACTGCGACGGGGATGTATGCGGCGTCGCAAGCGGGGATTGAGGCTACGGCGCCTTATGTCGAAGCGTTAGTTGGACCGACGGGCGTCTCGCCCGTCCAGCCGGGCGGGGACGCCCGGCGCTCCACAAACGGTAGCGCGCATTGGGTCCGTGTCACTGACGACATGGGATTCCCCGCTGGTCTGCCGCGAACCATCACTGCCGACCTAAGCGGAAAATTGCCGCAAGGGACAACCCGCATCCGCATCACCACCAATCTGCAGATCTACTGGGACAGCATTCTGATTGATCGCAGCCAGCCGAGTGAGAACTTCAAGCTGAACGCCATCCCGCTCACCAAAGCGGACCTCGGCTATCACGGCTATCCGCGACAGATCGAAGACCAGCCCCCGGGAAATGTGAAATACGTTTACGAGCAGGTAAGCCGCACCGGCCCCTACGCACGGCAGGCGGGTACCTATACGCGCTACGGAGACGTGACGCCTCTGCTCAGCAGCTTCGACGACAAATTGGTCGTCTTTGGCTCGGGCGAGGAAGTCGCGCTCGAGTTCGATCCTGCGAAGCTGCCTCCGCTTCCCAAGGGCTGGACGCGCGACTACTTCTTCATGGCCAACGGCTACGAAAAAGATATGGACTTCTACGCCGCAGAGGGCTCGACCGTCGAGCCGCTGCCCTTCCGCCGCATGGGAACGTATCCTTACGCGGGCAAGGCATTTCCCTCCGATGAAGACCATCTCAAGTACATGCTGGAATACAACACCCGGTTTGTCTCAGGAAACGAGCCGCGGGGATACGCTTACGAGTATCGGAAATAACTTGTCAACATAAATGCCCAAGACAGGGCGGGTGAGTGCACCCGCCCCTACACGTCACAAGCAGCCTCTCTGCGACTGCTTTATAATCAAAGTTTCCGCATTGCACTTTGGAGCTTCCGACACAATGATTCGATTTCTGCAAACTCCTGGCCCGTTCAAGAAATATGCTCTGGGCGCGATTCTCTTGGTGATCTGCGTCTCCATGGTTTGGTACTTGGTTCCCAGTGGTTCGACACTTGGAATCGGGGCCCCTAGTACTGCGGGCGTGGTGGCCACGGTTTCCGGAGAAGAAATCCGCTCCACCGAAGTGCAGCGCCAGGCGCGGCGCATGGTGGAACAGCAGTTTCCCCGTGGCGGAGCCCAGGCCAACATGCTGTTGCCGTTTTTCGCACAGCGCGCCTTCGACGACCTGGTTAATGAAAAAGTCCTGGTAATCGAAGCGCGCCGCCTGGGATTGAAAGCCACCGACGACGATCTCCGCGACTATCTTCACCAGGGCCAGCTCGGGCAGATGATCTTTCCCAACGGGACCTATTCTCAGGAAGCCTACGAAGATCTGGTTTCCCGCGCCGGCTACACCATCCCGCAATTCGAAGTGTTGCTGAAAGAAGAAATCCTCATCAACAAGGTCCGCAGTCTGGTTTCCAGCAGCGCGTCGGTCACTGACGCCGAAATCCGGCAGCAGTTTGAAAAGCAGAACACCAAAGTGAAGTTCGATTACGCGGTCATCAAGAAAGATGACATCCTCAAGGGCTTGCACCCTGCCGACGCCGAGTTGAAGGCGTATTTCGACCTCAACCAGAAAACATACGTCAATTCCATTCCGGAAAAACGCCAGCTCAAGTATGTGGTTTTCGACACCGCCAAGCTGGTGACGCAGACCCAAGTTACGCAGCAAGATTTCCAGAGCTACTACGACCAGCATCGCGCTGAATACCGTGTGCCCGAGCAGGTCAACGTCCGGCACATTCTCATCAAATCGCCGCTGCCTGGCCCCGATGGCAAAGTGGACCCCAAGGCGATGGATGCTGCCCGCGCCAAAGCTCAGGACGTATTAAAGCAGGTGAAGGCCGGAGGCAACTTTGCCGACCTGGCCAAGAAATATTCTGACGACCCCGGGAGCGCGAAGAATGGCGGTTCGCTGGGATTCATTGGGAAGGGAAGGACCGTGCCAGAGTTTGAGAAGGCCGCGTTCTCGCTCCCCAAAGGCGGCACCAGCGACCTGGTCCAGAGCAGCTACGGCTTTCACATTATTCATGTGGACGATAAGCAGGACGCCCACCTGAAGTCGGTGGACGAAATCAAATCCCAGGTGGAACCGCTCATCAAACAGCAGAAAGCCGGACAAGCGGCGCAAGCTGCCGCTAACGAGCTGCTCTCGCAAGCGCGCAATTCAAACTCAAGCCTGGAAAAAGCCGCCGCCGCGAAGGGTCTGCAAGTCATTACCACAGACTTTGTGACCCGCGACAACCTGCTGCCCGGAATTGGCACTGATCCGCAATTCACCACTGCCGCGTTCGGCCAGACTGCAAACGCACCGCCTGACCAGGTCCAACTGCATGCGGGATTCGCGATTTATCAGGTGATCGCGGTTAAGCCGCCCTCAACCCCGACCTTCGAGGAAATTCGCAGCCGGGTAGAGCAGGAGTTCAAGAACGAGCGGGCATCGTCGCTGCTGGCGCTGAAGACGCAGGAACTTTCGGACCGAGCCAAGGCCGATCACGATCCGTGGCAGAACGCCAGGCCCCAACCGACGCGGATTTTGCCGCCAAGAAAGATCAGATCCGCGATGGCTTGATGCAGCAGAAGCAAGCGGAGGTCTTTGGTCTTTTCCTCGGCAGCTTGCGCGATCAAATGGACAAATCTGGCAAGGTAAAGAAAAACCAGAAGGAACTGGACACCTTGACCAAGGCGCGAACGGAAGAGGGGGAATAGAACCAGTGGCTAGTGACTAGTGGCTAGTGGTCAGCGATCGCAGCTGCTGAACTATTGATGCTGAGTTTTTATTTGCCGCATGTTTCCTACATCTGATTCGGTGACTGACCACTGACCACTGTTCTATGATCTTTCCTCGCTCGACCGGAATTCTGCTCCATCCCATTTCGTTGCCCTCCCACGGAGGGATCGGCGACTTCGGCCCAGCGGCCTACGAATTTCTCGACTTCCTGGCGGAAGCGCGGCAGGGCGTCTGGCAAGTTTTGCCGCTGAATCCACCGGCCAACGGGAACTCTCCGTATTCGTCAACCTCGGCGTTCGCGGGCAATCCTCAGCTAGTTAGCCTGGAGCGTCTGGCTGAACACGGCTGGCTGGATCCCGCATCGCTCCCCGACTGTCCCGTCGAAGTCGGGCGGATAGATTACGAGCAAGTCAATCGGGACAAGCTTCCGCTGCTCTGGGAAGCAGCGAGAATCTTTCTGGAACGCGCAAGCGGAAATGCGCGCCGGCGCTTCGATGATTTTTGCCGGGAAAACTCCTGGTGGCTGGAAGATTACGTGCTGTTCGACAGCCTCCGCGAGCGGCATGGGAAGAATTGGAGCCAGTGGCCCTCGGGACTTGCCCGCCGCGAGTCGTCTGCCATCGACGCCGCAAGAATACAACTCAACCCTGACCTCTCTGTACGCCGGGTGGTGCAATTCTTTTTCTGGGAGCAGTGGCGCGCCCTGCGGCAGTATTGCGCCCAGAAATCCATCCGCGTGGTGGGCGACGTGGCGATTTTCGTTGATTACGAGAGCGCCGACGTCTGGGCGCACCGCGATTTGTTTCGTCTAAAAGAAGATGACCTGCAACCCGAGGTTGTTTCCGGCGTGCCTCCCGACTACTTCAGTGCTACCGGGCAGCGCTGGGGTAACCCGCTCTACAACTGGGACGCGATTCGCGCCACAGGCTATCGCTGGTGGGTGCAGCGCCTGCGCTGGGCTGCCAAGACGTGCGATCTGGTTCGTCTCGACCACTTTCGCGGGTTCGCCCAATTCTGGGAGATTCCCGCCAGCGAGCCCACTGCCGTGCACGGCCGCTGGGTGGATGGTCCTGGCGATGAATTCTTCAACAAGCTGCGCAAAGAACTCGGCGGACTGCCGTTCTTTGCCGAGGACCTGGGCGTGATCACTCCCGACGTGGTCGCGCTCCGTGATGGCCACAAGATCCCAGGCATGGCGGTCTTGCAGTTCGCCTTTGGAGACACCGGCGCGCACGCCTATCTGCCGCACCGTCTGGACGCCGATTGCGTGCTCTACACCGGAACCCATGACAACGACACCACCCTCGGCTGGTGGGCGACTCTGGGCGAAAAGGAGCGCCACGCCGTTCAGGCCTTAGTCGGCCCTTGCGACGACGGTCCGAATTGGGGACTGATCCGCCTCGCGCAGAGCTCTCCAGCGAACCTTTCTGTAGTGCCCTTGCAGGACGTTCTCGGCCTCGGCAGCGAAGCCAGACTCAATATCCCCAGTACACATGCCGGAAATTACCACTGGCGCTATCAGGCGGGATCGCTTAAGCCAGAATTGGCGGAGAAGTTGGCGGCCTTGGCGGAGGTCACGGATCGCCTACCCGATGCGATCGAGACTCCGCCGGGAGCGGAATTCGTCGCGTAAAAAAGCCGGAATCTTTCGATTCCGGCCTTAGTGTTGGCTGGTTCGCCCGGATAGAAATCGCTGGTGTGGGTCGGACACTCTTGTCCGACGCCTTTGACTTTGATCTTGGTTTTTACTCCACTGCAAACATCCCAAAAGCAAAACCAACGTCAAAAGCGTCGGACAAGAGTGTCCGACCACACTGAAACCCCTAGGCGCTGCGGCGTGGACGTATGGTCAAGTCTCTGACCTGGGTCAGAATGCTCGACATCTGCATTCCGTTCAGTTGCGAAACAAAAGGCATCATTTCCGCAATGAACGGGTCTTTCATCAACTCGCTGATTTCTTCCTGGCGGTTGCGTTCTCCGCCACTTAGGAGTTCGGGCACGGCCACCTCCAAGGCTCTGGCCAGGCGCTCCAGGGAAGAGAGCGTAGGCGTTGCTTTTTCATTCTCGATCTTCGAGACATAAGTTCGCGGCACGGACATGCGCAGCGCCAACTGCCGCTGGCTCAGTCCGTTGCGCAGCCGCATGGAGCGGATCGAGGCCGCCAGGTTCAGGTGCCCGCGATGGCCTGGAACCACCATCTGAGGGACCGGTGCTTGGGCGACTTCCGGCTCCTCCTGGTCCAGACACAAATGGCAGCGCCGGCAAAGGTTATTGGATGTGCGAAATTGAACCAGTAGGCAGCGATCACACCGGACAACTTCCCGGGAATCAACCGGAGCAAGCGTAGTGGCCATCGAAAGGTGGGAGTTGCCAGAGCGGGCAAACCCAGGAACCCAACGCATTGAGTTCCAAACGCTGTGCGTAATCTGAGGTACCATGCCTGTGGAAGTCAAGTAAATTCTTGGGCTAAAGACGGAATCGTCCCTACAAAAACCGGAAATAACCGGAGCAAACCAGGAGAACATCGGCGTTACAACATGACGGATCGCAATTCAGCCTGGTGTTTACTAACTGAGTTCACTCAGTCAGAAAGTTTGCGCAAGCACGCGCTGGCGGTGGAGGCGTGCATGCGCGCATATGCCCAGAAATTCTCTGCCGACGAGGAATTGTGGGGCGCGGTGGGGCTGCTGCACGACTTCGACTACGACAAGTACCCGAGCGCCGAGGAGCATCCGTACAAGGGCAACGAGATACTCAAAGAGCGCGGTTATTCCGACGAAATTCGCCGCGCCATCATGTCGCATGCCGACTACACCGGAGTCAGCCGCGAGACTCCACTGGAGAAGGCCCTCTTTGCTTGCGACGAGCTCGCGGGATTCCTTACCGCTGTGGCCCTCGTGAAGCCAGGGAAATCGCTGGCCGAGGTGGAGGCAAAATCCGTCCGCAAGAAGATGAAAGACAAAGCCTTTGCCCGCAGGGTGAGCCGGGACGACATCGTGAACGGCGCGACGGAACTGGGCGTGGAATTAGACGAACACATCGCGTTTTGCATCGAGGCGATGAAGGGGATCGCGGAGGACTTGGGGTTGTAGTACCCCCTGGGGATTCTCTTAGACGGGAAGGGCACGAGTTCACTCGTGCCGGTTTATGCGAGGCAAGGTCCCGGCTTCAGCCGCCGGCGTATGCTGAAGTCTCCTCGCAATGCATGAACCCCTCAGCAGCACTTGACCTTCTGCTGCATCGCCTGATCAGTTTCCTTTAAAAACAGCGCATACGATTCGCGGCTCATGCCAATTCTTTCTCGCGCGCAAAAACGTTCGTACGATGCTTCTTCAAATACCTCGCGCAGGACGGCTCGAATAATGCGAAAGAATTTCATCCCTGCTCCTCCGCCAACCGCGTGATCACGAACGGCGCCTCTTTCAGCCGCGCTTCTTTCTTTCCGCTCAGAATGCCCAACCATTGCCGCGCCGACTCCAACAGAATCAGCGCCACCATCGCCACCAGCCCCACGGTCACCACCGCGTCTAGACGATTGTTGAAAATCAATCGCGCATTTCCTCCGGCCGCAGCCAACTGCTGCGCCTGCGCCAGAAACCCAATCCGCGGATCGGAATCAAACACTTTGTGCCAGGACGCGGTAAACGTGACCGTAACCAGCCACGCCAGCGGCGAGAGCGTCACCAGGGCATACTTGGCGTGATGCATCTTGATAATGATGGTGGTCGCCACGCACAGCGCGACCGCCGCCAGCAACTGGTTGGCGATTCCGAACAGCGGCCACAGAGAATTAATTCCGCCCAGCGGATCGCGCACCCCTTGCCACAGAAAATATCCCCAGGCAGCGACGATCAGCGCGCTGGTGGTCAGAGTGGACGGATACCAGCTTGTGCGCCCCAGCGGCTTCCAGGCGTGGCCGAGTGCGTCCTGAATCATGAAGCGACCCACGCGCGTTCCGGCATCGAGCACGGTCAGGATGAACAGCGCTTCAAACATCAGCGCGAAGTGGTACCACAGCGCCATCACCGCTTGTCCCCCAAGGCTGCCGGAGAAAATGTGCGCCATGCCGACCGCAAAGGCTGGCGCGCCGCCAGTGCGGTTGAACAGCGTCTGTTCGCCAACGCTGTGGGCCAGCGCCTGCATCCCGGCCGCAGTCACCGGAAATCCCCAGCCGCTGATGGTCTGCGCGGCCGTCTCCGGCAACTGCCCCGCAATTCCCGCGGGACTGTTGATCGCGAAATACGTCCCCGGCTCGAGCACACACGCTGCAACCGTCGCCATGATCGCAACCAGAGACTCACACAGCATCGCTCCATATCCCACCATGCGAATCTCCGTTTCCCGGCGGATCAGCTTGGGAGTGGTGCCGCTCGAAATCAGCGAGTGAAATCCAGAGATTGCTCCGCAGGCGATGGTGATAAATGCGAACGGGAAGAGTTTTCCTGCAAAGACAGGCCCGGTGCCGTCAATGAATCTTGTCAGCGGAGGCATGTGGAGCGTGGGGTGCATGACGACTATGCCGACCGCCAGCAGCCCGATCGTCCCCAACTTCACGAACGTACTCAGATAATCCCGCGGCGCCAGCAACAGCCACACCGGCAGCGCGGACGCAGCGAATCCGTAAACGATGATCGCAATTGCCAGTGCCGGTGCCGCCAGCGTGAAGTACTTCCCGACCGCAGGGGTTTGCGATGCCCACTGTCCTCCCCAGATCGCCGCCAGCACCAGCACAAACCCAATCGCCGAGGTCTCGAGCACCCGTCCCGGCCGCAGCCGGCGCAGGTACACACCCATCAAGAGCGCAATCGGAATCGTCATAGCGATGGTGAACGCTCCCCACGGGCTCTGCTTGAGTGCATTCACCACGATCAGCGCGCAGACCGCAAGCAAGATGACCAGAATTGAGATGACCGCGCCGTAGGCGACCAGTCCGCCTATCGGCCCGATTTCTTCTTTCGCCATCTCAGTGAGCGACTTGCCATCGCGACGGACGGAGAAAAGCAGAATCACAAAATCCTGCACGCAGCCGCCGAGCACGGCGCCGATCA
>WNFC01003891.1_pt1 | contig 28855 bp, 26 predicted proteins | sample 5400541 | NCBI WGS metagenome assembly WNFC01 (sample SAMN13153342, study PRJNA577476) | soil metagenome | isolation source: 120 cm saprolite under Douglas fir tree site 2 hole 2 replicate 1 | place: USA:California | collected 2015-04-18
AATCCGGACCTGCGGCCCGAGCACTCCCGCAGCTGGGAGGCCGGGCTCGAGTACCGCACGCCGGGGCGTGTGGTCCTCCGCGGCACGTACTTCGGCCAGCGGTTCGTGGACATGATCGATTACAACGCGACCCCGGCCGCGGGCGAGCCCAACTACAGCAACGTCGCCCGCGCGTCGGCGGACGGCGTGGAGCTGGGCGCGCAGCTCATGCCGGAACCTTGGTTGACGGTCTCCGCGAGTTACACCTACTTGTCGGCCACGGTAACCCGTTCGGGCTTCGATTCGTCGTCCGGCGCGCTGCTCGCGGCGGGACAACCGCTCGTCCGCCGCCCGAAACACTCGGCCTGGCTCGATTTTACCTATGCCGCGGTCCACCGCGGTAGCGTGTCTCTCGCCGTGGCGTACGTGGGGGAGCGTCAGGATCGGGACTTCTCGAGTCCCTCGTCGCCGCGCGTGCCGCTGCCGTCGTACGTGCGGGTCGACTGCGCCGCCGAGCTGGACGTGGTCGTGGCGCGGAGCAGTGCGCCTGGCTTCGCGATTTCGGGGCGTGTCGAGAACCTGCTCGATCACCCATACGAGGAGGTCAAGAACTTCCCGGCGCGACGGCGCGCGATCTTCGTGGGTGGAGAGCTTCGCTTCGGCGGCCGATGAGCCCCGTCGGGCGCATCGCCTCGCTGCTTCCCAGCGCGACGGAGATCGTGTGCGCGCTCGGCCTCGAGGATCGGCTCGTCGGTGTCTCGCATTCCTGTGATCATCCCTCACCGATCCGCAGCAAGCCGCGCCTCACCCGGCCGCGTTTCCCGCTCGACGGCCTCTCGAGCGGCGAGATCGATGCCGCCGTGCGGCAGGCGCTGCGGGAGTTCGGCAGCGTGTACGAGGTCGATGCCGAGCGGCTGGCCGCCGTCGGGCCCGATCTCCTGCTGACGCAGGGAGTCTGCGAAGTCTGTGCCGTGCCGACCCGCGACGCGGCGGCTGCCGCCGCCGCCCTCGCGACCTGCCCGTCGGTCCTGGCACTCGATGCCCACGACGTGGCGGGCGTCCTCGAGACGATTCGCCTCGTGGGGCGAGCTGGCGGAGTGCCGGAGCGCGCCGAGCAGTGCGTGCGCGACATCGAGCGGCGCGTCGCGGCCATCCCAGCGCGGGTCGCCGGCCGACCGGCGCCTCGCGTCCTGGCACTCGAGTGGCTCGATCCGCCGTTCGTGCCGGGCCACTGGGTGCCGGAGATGGTCGCGCTGGCAGGCGGGAACCTGGTCCGAGGGGCCGCGGGACGGCCCTCGTTCGCAGTGCGGTGGGAGGAACTGGCCGGTCTGGATCCCGACGTGCTGCTGGTGATGTCATGCGGGTTCGACCTCGTCGCGGCGCGCGCCGACGCGGATCGCTACCGCGCGTCGCTTTGCGCCGTGGCGTCGCGGGCGATCCGCTCCGCGCGCGCCTACGCCGTCGATGCGAACGCGCACTTCAGCCGTCCCGGGCCGCGCATCGCGGACGGGGTGGAGCTGCTCGCTGCGCTGCTCCATCCCGATATCTTCCCGGGCGCTTCGCTCGAAGGCAGAGCGGTGGTGTGGGCGTAGCTCGTATATTGTGCCTTGTGGAGACCGCTTCCCGATGAGACGACTCCTCTTGCTGGCGCTCGGCCTCGCCACCGGCTGCAGCGACGCGCTCGAGCAGAAGAGCTCGGCGGGGCAGGTGATCGGCGTCGTGGACTCGGGCGCGCGCACGCTCTCGCTCGTTTCCGCTACGGATTTCACCGTGTCCACGCGGGATTGGCAGCGCCCCAGCGCCACCCCGAGCACGATCGACGGCCGCGGGAACGTCTTTCTCGTCACGCTGGGGCAGGCGAACGCGGTGGGTGTGGATCTCCTCCCGGGGCCTTGCCCTCCAGGAGCCTTGTGCGTGCAACCCGACTACGTCCTGCCTCTTGCCCCTGGATCGGGAGCGAGCGGAGTTGCCATTCAAGACGACTCGGTTGCCTGGATCGCAAATCCCAACCTCAACACAGTTACGCGGGTCAACTACCGCAGGGTTGGCGACACGGTGAGTATCGCGGTCGGCGTTCATCCGCAAGCGGTAGCGATCGTGGGAACGCGGCTGTTCGTCGTGAACAGCAATGTCGTGGGCTCGTCCCCAGCGGGCCCGAGCTGGTTGACGTCGTTCGACTGCTGCTCCGTCCGGACCCCCGATTCGATTCCGCTCACGGGGACCAACGCCCGCTTCGCGGTCGTTGGGGACGACAGCTTGTTGTACGTGGTCGCGTCCGGTCACACGGGTGCGGCGGACGGGAAGCTGTCGATCGTGGATCCGCAGGCGCGCGTCGAAATCGCGGTGCTGAACGGTCTGGGGGAGTCGCCCGGGGCCGCAGCGTTTCACCCGGCCGGCAGCCGGCTGCTGGTCGCGTCGGCCACCGAGGGCATTCTCGAAGTGAATACCTCCATCCGCGCCATCACGCGCGGCCCGGGAAATGGGATCAAGCCCGCAGGCCACGGCGTGTCCGGACTCGCAATCGATCTGCGGGGACGCGTGTACGCAGTCGACCCCGGCGCCTGTACATCGGCCGGCACGGTCCACGTCCTGAAACCACCGCCCGACTACGGTGAGATCAACGCCGTGCTCGTGGGCGTCTGTCCGACGACCGCTGCCGTGGCGGCGACTCCATAGCGATGTCCCTCGTCACCACCCCCGCCCTCGTCCTCCAGACGTACCGCTACAGCGAGACGTCCAAGGTCGTGCGGCTCGCCACGCGGGACTTGGGCGTCCAGAGCGCCATCGCCAAGGGCGCGCTGCGGCCGAAGAGCCGGTTCGGGGCAGGGCTCGAGCTGTTGAGCGAGGGAATGGCCCAGCTGTACTTCCGCGAGACGCGCGAGCTGCACACTCTCGGCGCCTTCGATCTCGTGAACTTGCGGCGCGACTTGGCCGGCGACGTCGGCCGCTTCGCGGGCGCCGCGGCACTCGCCGAAGTGATGCTTAAGATGGCGCCTCCGGCACCGCTCCCGGTGGCGTACGACACGCTCACGGTCGCGCTCGATGCGCTCGAGGCCGCACCGCCCGACCGCGTGGACGCCACCGGCGTGCGCGCGATGTGGCGACTCGTGTCGGTGCTGGGCTTCGAGCCGTCGCTCACGGCATGCGTCCGAGACGACGCGGCGATCGAGCCCGTGGGCGACGCGCCCGTGTTGTTCAGCGTGGCCGACGGGGGCGTGTTCTGCCCCCGCTGCGCGCCGCCTCCTTCCCAGTCGCCCAGCCGGCTGCCGCCCCAGGCGTACCGCGACCTGCTGGCCTTGAACGACCCCCGGGTGGACCTCCCCGCGCTCGATCCGTCCCATGCCGCGGCTCACCGCCGCCTCGTCGCCCGATTTGTCCGCTACCACTTCAACGAGGCCGGCTCACTTTCCGCCCTGGACTTCTGGGAGCGTCGCGCGTGGGTGCCACCTCCGGCCACTCGCACTCCGGTCCCCTCCGCCGCTTCGTAATCGGCACCGCCGGTCACATCGACCACGGCAAGACGGCCCTGGTGAAGGCCCTCACCGGTGTCGACACCGACCGTTGGGAGGAGGAGAAGCGCCGCGGCATCACGATCGACTTGGGGTTCGCGCCGCTCGCCCTGGGTGACGCGATCCAGGCGAGCCTGGTCGACGTTCCCGGGCATGAAGGCTTCGTGCGCAACATGCTCGCCGGCGCGACGGGAATCGACGTCGCCCTGCTCGTGATCGCGGCCGACGAGGGAATCATGCCGCAGACCGAGGAGCACCTGGCGATCGTGGAGCTGCTCGGTGTACGCCGCGGCATCCCCGTGCTCACCAAGCGCGATCTCGTGGACGCCGAGTGGCTCGACCTAGTGCGGAGCGAGGTGAGCACGCGTCTGGAGATGAGCCGCGTGCGCTGGGAGCCGGCGATCGCCACGTCGGTCCTGTCGGGAGAGGGTCTGGACGATCTGCGCGAGGCGTTGCGGCGGGTTGCCGGGGACCTGGTCGAGCGACCCGCCGACGACCTGTTTCGGTTGCCGATCGATCGCGTGTTCGCCGTGGCCGGGGCGGGCACCGTGGTCACCGGCTCGACCTGGAGCGGCAACGTCGCCGTCGGCGAAGCGGTCCAGCTCCTCCCGCTCGGTCGCGAAGCGCGCGTCCGGTCCATCGAGGTCCACGGCGAGACCGCCGAACGGGCGGTGCCGGGGCGACGCACGGCGCTGGCCCTCGTGGGCGTGGACAAGAGTGAGCTGGCGCGCGGGCACGTCGCCGTCACGGGGTCCGGGTGGCGGGCCACCACCCTCATCGATGTCGCCGTGGAGCTCCTTCCTGCGGCCCGCAAGCCGATCGCCTCACGGACGCGCGTGCGCGTGCACCTCGGCACCGCCGAAGTCTTGGCCCGCGCGGTACAAACAGCCGCGATCGCCCCCGGGCAGCGGGGCGTCGCGCGCTTGGTGCTCGAGACCCCGGTGGTGGCGCGCAGCGGAGACCGGTTCGTACTGCGCTCATTCTCGCCGGTGACCACGATTGGTGGAGGGGTAGTGCTCGACCCGTTCGCCCCGCCCCGTACCCGCCTGCGGCGGCGCCGCTTGGCTGCTGAGCAGAGCCCCGCGGCGCGGCTCGGAGTTCTCGCCGCCGAGGCAGGGCTCACGGGGCTCGCCGCCGACAGCCTCGCCGTGCGGCTCGGGGTGTCGCCGGCCCGTGTGACGGCAGTCATCGCGGCGGCGGGGGACACGGTGCTAACGTCGGCGGAGACCGTCGTCGACCGGCCGGCGGTACTGGCGGAAGCAACGCGGCTGGCGGAGGTGGTCCGGCGTTACCACGAGGAGCATCCGCTCGATCCAGGGATGTCGCTGCAAGCCCTCCGGGCAGCGGTGGGGACGCCGGCGCCTCCGTCCGCCGTGACGGATGCCGTGCTGGAGTTGGCGGTCAAGAGTGCCAAGCTGGAGGTGGCGGGTAGCGTGGCCCGCCAGCCGCGCTGGCGTCCCGCGCTCGACGCCCGGGCCACCGACGCCAGCGAGAAGCTCGCGCGGCGCCTCGCCGATGCTCGCTGGCAGGTTCCCACCGTGACAGAGCTCGAGCGCGAGTTTCCCGGCTTTCCCGTCCGCGCCCTGTTGTCGCACTTTGCCCGCACCGGCACCGTGGAGCCCATCGACGCCGAGCGGTACGCGGCAAAGGGCGCCCTGGCCGAATTCCGCGCCGCCCTCGAGGCGGCGCTGGCGGAGCTCGGCTCGGCCACCCCAGCCGAGCTGCGGGATCGCTTCGGGCTCACTCGCAAGTACTTGATCCCGTTGCTCGAATGGGCGGATCGGCGGGGGGTGACCCGCCGCGCGGGCGACGCGCGCGTGTTGGCGAGGTTGACAGCCGGGAAAGACGGTTCGTAGGTTTGGATCAGCGCCCTGTAAGCACGAGTATCACTTAGCACAAGGAGAGTCGTCCCAAGTTCACGTCTTGTTTGCCAAGAGGAGCGGTGGATGAAGCGGCACGCCTGGGCATTGCTGGGGCTCGGGCTTTGGGTAGCGGGGGTGGAAGGGGGAACGCGGTGGGTATCGGGTCAGACCCCGCCTCCCACAATCGGGCCACAGCAGAATCGCTCGTTTAACCCGGCGACCACGATCCCGTTCAAGGTCAGCGGGGAGTTGTTCCTCAAGGGTCACCGGCCAGTGGTGTCCTTGAAGATCTATAACGTCCTCGCCCAACTCGTAGCGATCCCGATACTCCGGGGCTCGGGCAAGGCGCTCGATAGCCTTGCGCTCAGCTGCCCCACGACCATGGGTTGCGCCTATAGCGCCTATTGGGATGGGTACGTCGGCAATACCGGGAAGCAAGCGCTGTCCGGGGTGTACATCTACCAGCTCGTCATTGAGTCGGCAATACCGGGAAGCAAGCGCTGTCCGGGGTGTACATCTACCAGCTCGTCATTGACGGGAAGAGGGTTACAAGGAAAATAGTCGTCAAGTAATGACAGGGGCGTAGCACGGGGGCGTGAATGATCGCATTTCGTGCTACGTCTTTGTGCTACGGTCCTGTGGGACGGTTCCGTGCTACGCCTTTTTGCCGTTCTGCCAAAACGGCACTTTCGCCCGGCATAGACGTTGCTTCCGGGGGTCGGCGACTATCCCAAGACAGCCATGATTAGACCCGAACGTTTGACCGTCAAGGCTGCCGAAGCCTTGCAGCAGGCCAGCGCGCTGGCCCGCGCGCGCGGCAATCCTGTCATCAATGACGCCCATCTGTTCCTCGCTCTGCTTTCACAGGACGATGGTATCGTCGTGCCCCTGCTCCAAAAAACGGGGCTCAACGTCACCCAGCTCAGCGCTGAGACAGAACGGGAGATCGACCGCTTCCCGAGACAATCGGGCACGGCGGCCGAGCCCACGCTGTCGCGCGAGGTGTCACGCATCCTGGACCGCGCCGACGAGGAGGCCAAGGCGCTGGGCGACGCGTACGTGTCGACCGAGCATCTGCTCCTCGCCCTGGTGGAAGAGAAGGGCACGACCGCGAAACAGCTCCTCTCCGCCGCGGGCGTGGATCGCGACGATTTGATGGCTGCGCTGCAAGGCGTGCGCGGCTCGCACCGGGTGACCGACCAGGAGCCCGAGCAAAAATACCAGGCGCTCGAGCGCTACACGCGCGACCTCACCGAGCTGGCCCGCAAGGGCAAGGTCGACCCCGTCATCGGGCGGGACGAGGAGATCCGCCGCGTGATGCAGGTACTGTCGCGGCGCACCAAGAACAACCCCGTCCTGATCGGGGAGCCGGGCGTCGGCAAGACGGCCATCGTAGAAGGGCTCGCCCAGCGAATCGTGAATGGCGACGTCCCCGAGTCGCTGCGCAACAAGCATCTCGTGGCGCTCGATCTCGGCTCGCTGATCGCGGGGACCAAGTATCGCGGCGAATTCGAGAATCGGCTCAAGGCCGTGCTCAAGGAAATCACGAGCGCGGAAGGGAAGTACATCGTCTTCATCGACGAGCTGCACACGCTGGTGGGCGCCGGCGCCGCCGAGGGGGCGATGGATGCCTCCAACATGCTGAAGCCCGCGTTGGCGCGCGGCGAGCTGCACGTGGTGGGCGCCACCACCCTCGACGAATATCGCAAGCACATCGAGAAGGACCCCGCGCTGGAGCGGCGTTTCCAGCCCGTGTATGTGGGCGAGCCGTCGGTCGAGGACACGATCGCCATTCTGCGCGGCCTCAAGGAGCGGTACGAGGTGCACCACGGCGTCCGCATCACGGATAACGCGCTGGTGGCCGCGGCGACGCTGTCGCATCGCTACATCGGCGATCGGTTCCTCCCCGACAAGGCGATCGACCTGGTGGACGAGGCCGCGAGCCGCCTGCGGATCGAGATCGACTCGCTGCCCCAGGAGATCGACGAGGTCGAGCGTAAGATCGTGCAGCACGAGATCGAGCTGGCGGCGCTCGCCAAGGAGAAGGACAAGGCCTCGAAGGAGCGGCGAGCCAAGGTCGAGCAGGAGCTCGCGGAGCTGCGCGAGCGTTCCAAGGTGATGAAGGCCCAGTGGCAGGCGGAGAAGGACGCGATCACGGGGCTCCAAGCGAAGAAAGCACAGCTGGAGCAGCTTCGCGCCGAGGCCGAGCAGGCCACGCGCCGCGGCGACCTCCAGAAGGCCGCCGAGATCAGCTACGGCCGGATCCCCGCGCTGGAGCGTGAGATCGTCGAGGCGGAAAAGCGTCTGGCCCAGATCCAGAAGAAGGGTAAGTACCTGAAAGAGGAAGTCGACGCGGAGGACATCGCCGAGATCGTCGCCAAATGGACCGGGATCCCGGTCACGAAAATGCTCGAATCGGAGCGCGAGCGGCTCACGCGGCTCGAAGCGGAGCTGGAGCGGCGCGTGGTTGGGCAGCCGGAAGGGCTCGCCGCCGTCGCCAATGCCGTGCGCCGGGCGCGCGCCGGGCTGCAGGATCCCAACCGGCCGACCGGGTCGTTCATCTTCCTCGGCCCCACGGGCGTCGGCAAGACGGAGACCGCTCGGGCGCTCGCGGAATTCCTGTTCGACGATGAGAAAGCCCTCGTGCGGCTCGACATGTCCGAGTACATGGAGAAGCACGCCGTCGCCCGGATGATCGGCGCGCCTCCCGGATACGTGGGCTACGAGGAAGGCGGCCAGCTGACGGAGGCGATCCGGCGGCGCCCCTACTCGGTGGTGCTGTTCGACGAGATCGAGAAGGCGCACCCCGATGTGTTCAACGTGCTGCTCCAGATTCTCGACGATGGACGGCTCACCGATTCGCAGGGTCGCACCGTCGATTTCCGGAACACCGTGCTCATCATGACCTCGAACATCGGGTCGCAGTACATCCTCGAGATGGGCACGCAGAACTGGGAGCAGGTGGAGACCAAAGTACTGGAGCTGTTGCGCCAGACGTTCCGGCCCGAGTTCCTGAACCGGGTGGACGACGTGATCATTTTCCGGCCGCTCTCGACCCAGGACATCGCGAAGATCGTGGATCTCCAGATCAAGCGGTTCGAACGGCTCGTCGCCGAGCGCAAGCTCCGTCTCGAGATAACGCCCGCGGCCAAACAGCTGATCGTGGCGGAGGGCTACGACCCCGTCTACGGGGCGCGCCCCTTGAAGCGGGCCATCCAGCGCCTGCTGCAGAATCCCTTGGCCCTGGCCGTGCTCGAAGGGCAGTACGCGGAAGGCGACACGGTGCGGGTGGACCGGGCGAAAGACGGCAACCATCTGACGTTCGAGCGGATCCCCGCGGGGTCGGCGGCCGCGCCCGCGCGTGCCTAACCGCAGGGAGCGGGGAGCGGGGAGCGGTACCAAACGGTCCCCGCCCGTTGCTCCGCCCGACATCGCAGGCATGGCGGCGGCGCTCCAGGAAGCCCGCCGGGCGGCGTCCAGCGGCGAGGTGCCGGTGGGCGCCGCGGTGTTTCGGGGCAGCGCGGTCGTCGCGCGCGCCCACAACGAGACCGTCAAGCGGCGCGATCCGACGGCCCACGCCGAGCTGCTGGCCGTGCAGCAGGCGCTTGCCTTGCTGCACACCGATCGACTCAGCGATTCCACGCTGTACGTGACGCTCGAGCCCTGCGCGCAGTGCGCGGGAGCGCTGGTCCTCGCCAAGGTGGGGCGTGTGGTGTTCGGCGCGTACGACCCGAAGGCCGGAATGGCGGGGAGTCTCGGCGACGTGCTCCGCCATCCCGGGTTGAATCATCGGGTGGAGGTGATCGGAGGGGTGGAGGAGGAGCAGTGCGGCCGGTTGCTCCAGGATTTTTTCCGCGACCGACGCTAGCGCCCGAGCTCCTGTATCACGGCTCCCAGCACCTGAATTGCCCCCTCGAGCTGCGCATCTGATAGGTACGGCGCCGGGCCCAGTCGCAGGACGTCCGCCCGGTAATCGGTCAGGACGCCTCGGTTTCGCAAGCGGCGACACAGCTCCTCCGCCCGCGCCGACTGGAGCGCGAGGAAGCCTCCGAGCTGCGGCAGCCTCACGGCACGGTCCCGCGTAATGAGCCGCGGATCGGCGTCGAGCGCGTCGAACGAGCGCCCCAAGAGCCCCACCTGGTGCTGGCTCACCTCCCGCAAGAACTCTGGCGTCAGCTCCTGTTGCTCGAAGAAATCGAACACGCGCGCCGCGCGGTACTGGCTGGTGGGATCATAGGTTGCACCGGCGAAGCGAGCCGCGCCCGGGCCGTACGCTACGGGAAGGGCCGCCTCGCCGTCGGCGAGGGTGTCGAATTCGGCGAACCATCCGGTGATCACCGGTCGCAGAGCGCAGTCAGGGGGGATACGGAGGAAGCAATTGCCTTCGCCCAACTGGCAATACTTGTAGCCGCCACCGACCACGAAGGCCCCCTGGAGTCCCTCACGCCGAAGAGAGACGGGGAGGACGTTCAGCGCGTGATACGCGTCCACCAGCAGCTCGGCGCCGACGCGCTGGCAAGCCGAGTGGACGTGGCCCAGGCGGGGCGCGACGTGCCCATTACTGAAAAACACGGCGGACACCATCACGGCGGCGGTACGATCATCCACTCGGGCCGCCAGACGCTCCGCGACCGTGGCCGCGGGGGCATGGGTAACCCGGACTAGCTCGATCCGCTCTTCCGCCAGACGATCGAGCTGGCGTCGCAGCGTGTGAAACTCGCCGTCGGTCGTGACGATGCGTGGGCGTGTCCGGAGGGGCAATGCTGAGAGGAACCGCACGACCAGCTCATGGGTGCTCGCCCCTAGGGCGTAGTCACCGTCGGCGTCATCCAACAGGCGCTTGAATCCGCGACGCACCCGCTCCGCGCGGGCGAATGCGTACTCCCACTTTTCGTCCACATGGCGAGCGGCTTCCAACCACGCCTCGGCTTGCGCCTCGAACCCGCAGTCCGGCCAAGCCTGATGGGAGTGGCCGGTGAGCAGGAGCCGCTCGGCGACACGGAACCGGCCGTAGTACCGGGCGAGCGCGTTGGGGCTTGCCCGCAGCGCCTCCAGGGTCATCATGCCGTCACAGCTGGGTGCGGATGGCCCAGAGGTCGGGAAAAACGGGCGTGTTGAGCGTGGTCACGAGGTACTCGGCACCGCTCGATCCGCCGGTCCCGCGCTTGGTCCCGATGGTGCGCTGCACCATTTTCACGTGCCGGTAGCGCCACTCCTGGACACCCTCGTCGACGTCCACGAGTCGTTCGCACAGCTGGCTCACCATCGCGTTGGCGCGGTACACCTCGATCAGCAGGCGCTGGATCTCCTGGTTCGGCTCCACTGGACGCGTGACGTCGCGGCGCAGCTGATCCTCGGGGACGCGATACCCCTCTTGCACCAGGTAGGCGAGGAACGCGTCCCAGAGGGAGGGCTCGGCGTAGCGCGACTCCAGCCGCGTTCGCTCCGGAGAGCCGGCGGGATAGCGCTCGAGCGCTCGCGCGTCCTTCATGCCCAGCACGAACTCGAGCTCCCGAAACTGGTACGACTGAAACCCGCTACCGGACTCGAGGCGGTCGCGGAAGGAGAGGAACTCGAGCGGCGTCATGGTCTCGAGCACGTCGATCTGGGCGACCACGACCTTGAGGACGGTGAGAATCCGCTTGAGCGTGTGCAGCGCTCGGGGCGCATCGCGGCGGGCGAACAGCTGGCGCAAATAGTCCAACTCGTGCACCAGCTCCTTGAACCAGAGCTCGTAGACCTGGTGAATGATGATGAACAGCGTCTCGTCATGCTCCGGCCCAGCGGAGAGCGGCCGCTGCAGCGAGAGCAGCTCGTCGAGCTTGAGGTACTGGGAGTAGGTCAGGGCCATGCCGGGAATGTTGCGGCCGCGCGCCCGGCGAGGAAGACCGCCCTCCGGCTAGCTCGGCTTTTTGCCAGCCCCAGCCCGGTCCTCGAGCTTCCCGATCAATTTCTCGATCTCCAGCCGCAGTCGTTTCAAGGCCGGGAGGAGCTTCGGCTCGAGCTCTCGCTCCAGCTCCTTGCCTTCCTTGAGGAAGTCCTTCATCAGATCGCGGAACCGGTGCGCCAGCTCCCGCCAGGTGGGGATGGCGTTGACTTCGGGCTCGCTCGGCTCGCGCTTCTTGGGCATGGTGTTCATTGCGGGTCCTCGCTTTTCGAGGGTTGGTCCGGCAGACTCCTAGTATACGCCGGCGAGCAGGGGGAGAGTTTCGCCGCAGCGCCGCCGGTAGCGAAACCCGCACGGTCTTGGTATTTACTACGCGTCTGTGCGTCTATGGGTCTCGTAGTTTGGGATAGGTGGCCGAGCGGCTGAAGGCACGCGCCTGGAGAGCGCGTAAACGGGTAACCGTTTCGTGGGTTCGAATCCCACCCTATCCGTCGCACTTCCTCGACGTCTAGCATGCTGGACAGGTGCGTGAGCGGTTGAAACGGCCGGTCTCGAAAACCGGTGTGCCCGCAAGGGTACCGTGGGTTCGAATCCCACCCTGTCCGTAGCTCGAAACCGGCCGGTGCCGCTCAGTGCCCTCCTGGTGAGAGAGCCAGCCCGACTGACAGGACGAGATCGTTTTGGAGCGGCGATCTGTAACCCGTCGAACGCATGATGTGTCCGCAGACGCCCGTATAGCCGCCCCTGTCGCACCCTGGCTCTGCGCTGAGATCCGGCTTGAACACGTAGTCCTCAGCGTCGAATCGCAGCGTCAGCCGAGACCCGTACAACTTGATCGCCAACCCGCCGCTCGCTACTCCCGCCAGCGCGGTGGCCCCGCCGGTGTGGATGTAGGCGCGACCACCATGGGCGACCAGACCGAGGCCTCCGCCCAGGCGAAGCAAGACCGGTCCGCCGAGCACCACGGGCACTAGGACTCTGTTGCTCGCGATGAACACGTGAGCGGCATTACAGCAGTCGTATGTCGCCCCCGAACTCACGCTGCTCGGTGCATACCCGAACGTGCTTTCGATACTTAAGCCGCTCGGGAGCCCCACGGTGAGGCGGGCGCCCAGGGCGAACGTCGCTTCCTGGGTCACGGGTTGGAAGCCAGACGAGTCGCCGCTCACCATGCTCGCGGTCGGCACATAGAGTCCGACATACGGCACGACGTCGAGGTGGGTCTGCGCTGCAGCAGGAACCGTAACGACGAACGTCGCGCCTAAGGCGGCCAGGACGGGTCGGAAGATCAGGTGGCTAACGCGCATGCGGACCTCCCCTGCAGGTACTACCGAGACAATCTGCGGGCTCGCCGGGCGTACGGTAGATAGCGTTTCGGCTCGCACCGTGCGGCGGGAGCTCGCGTCGCGCTTGCACTGGGAGCGGGCGCCGCACTAGAGTGTGGGGCGCAGTTGCACAAGGGGACAGCGCCCGCCCGTTCCAGTAGCCCGCACCCGGAGGTTCCTGATGCGCTGGACGAAGGCATGGTTCGCCTGCTTCAAGTCGGCGGCCAAGAAGGCCGCCGAAGTGCGCGAGTGCAGCAGGATTACCATGAACGCGCAAGGCGCGGCGCAATGTTTGGTGCTGCAATACAAGTGGAAGCAGGATGCGGCGCTCACGGCGGCGACCGCGTACCAGCAGCAGCAGGACTCGATCGCGCAGCTGCACGCCGACTCGACATGGCGCGCCGAGGCGGCGCGACACAAGAAGGAAATCGCCGACTGCGCCAAGGACCCGTCCGGTGACGTGACGCGCTGCCTGATGGGCTATGGTTGGGCCGAAGCCCGCGCCCTCGCCACCGAGGATTCGCTGTGGCGCCACGACGCGGCGAGCCACCGGCAGCAGGTCGCGACTTGTACCAGGCAGCGCAAGATGCAGGCGGGGTCGTGTCTCCAGCTCTATTACAAGTGGAACCCCGCACGGGCGCTCGCCGTGGACGATTCGGTCCGTCGGGCGCAGATGAGGAGGTAGTGGGGCACTCCGTCCTCATTGCGGCCGAGTTGCAGGGGCTGCTCGAGCCGGCGCAGCTCGTCGGCCTGGATGTCACCTGGCTTTCGACCGATCAGCCCACGCCTGCGGGCGATTACGTCGCGCTCGTGCCGCTCTTGTCGCGGTGGGTGGGCGGTACCGAGCTGAAGCGCCTGCCCAACCTGAAGATCGTCGCCAACTACGCCGCCGGGCACGACAACGTGGACGTTGTGGCGGCGGAGATGCGCCGCGTCACGGTCACGCACACTCCCGACGTCCTCACCGACGCCACCGCCGACCTCGCCTGGGCGCTGATCCTCGCGTGCGCCCGCCAGGTAGTGCCCGGGGCCGCGCTCGTGGCGAGCGGGTCGTGGACCGGGTGGCATCCGGAACTGCTGCTCGGGCTCGAGCTGCGGGGCCGCACCCTCGGTCTGTTCGGCGCCGGACGGATCGGCCAGGCGGTCGGGCGCCGCGCGGTCCCATTCGGGATGCGTATTCTCTACACCGCGCGTAACCCACGGCCCGACTTCGAGCGGGAGACCGGCGCGGTGCGGGTCGGACGGTCGACGCTTTTCAAGGAGAGCGACGTCCTGTCGCTCCATGCGCCGTCGGTGCCGGAGACTGACGGAATCATCAACGCCGACACCCTGCGGCAGATGAAGCCGGGCGCCATCTTGATCAATACGGCGCGCGGTGACCTGGTCCGCGAGGAAGCCCTGGCGCAGGCGCTCGAGGAGGGCCGGTTGGGTGGGGCGGGCCTCGACGTCTATCTCGAGGAGCCGGCGGTTCCCGCCCGGCTGCGTGCCGCGCCGCGCACCGTGTTGTTGCCGCACATCGGCAGCGCCACGCGCGAGGCGCGCCGCCGGATGGCCGCCGCGGCGATCGCGAACGTGCAGGCGGTCCTGAAAGGCGACCCGCCGCTGACGCCCGTGTTCGGCTAGCACCGGAAACCGCCTCGCGACAACAAGTTGCCCGGCGGGAGCCCATGTGTTATTTAGGGGACCGCTAGACAGGCCCCGGTCGATGACTCCCGAGACCCAATCCTACTGTTCTCGCTGCGGCACCTCTCTGGCGCCGGGGGCGTTTTTCTGCCTCCGCTGCGGTACCAGCGTCCCGGTGACCACGGGGGGAGCCGGCGCAACCGTCGCACCGCCGGTGCGCCGCGTGGAGCACAACGCCCAGATCGACGCCCTGCGCCAGGCCACGCTGGGCGAGTACGAGATCCTCGCCGAGCTGGGACGTGGGGGGATGGCCACGGTGTTCCTCGCCCACGACCTCGCGCTCGATCGCAAAGTGGCGATCAAAGTTCTGGCGCCCGCACTGCTGCTCATGGGGGAGGGGATGGTGGAGCGCTTCAAGCGGGAGGCGCGCACCGCCGCGGCGCTGAGCCATCCTCACATCATTCCCATCTACGCCGTCAAGGAAAGCGAGCACGTCCTGTACTTCGTCATGAAGTACGTCCAGGGACGAGCGCTCGACACGGTGATTCGCGACGTCGGGACGCTTCCCATTCCCATGGCCCAGACGATCCTCGCCCAGGTGGGCGATGCGCTCGGCTATGCCCATCGTCACGGCGTCATCCATCGTGACATCAAGTCTTCGAATATCATGCTGGACGAGGACGGCTGGGCGGTAGTCACGGATTTCGGGATCGCCAAGGTGGTGCAGGCGGCTGGGCTCACGATGACCGGCGTGACGGTCGGCACGCCGACATACATGAGCCCCGAGCAGTGCGAGACCCGTGAGGTCACCGGTGCGTCCGACCAGTATTCTCTTGGCGTGGTCGCGTATGAAATGCTGAGCGGCCGGCTGCCGTTCAAGGGCGACTCGACCATGGCCGTCATGTACGCGCACTTCAATGAGCGCCCGCGTCCTGTGGCCGAGCTCCGCCCGGACTGTCCACCCAACCTGGGCGCAGGCGTCATGCGAATGCTGGAAAAGGATCCCGCTCGGCGCTGGCCCGGCATGGACGACGTCGTGGCAGTGTGCGGCCGGCCGTCGCTACGGCACGACGATCCGGTGCGCGGCGAGATGATTACGTTGGCGAAGGCGGGCGCCGGCTCGGCGTTGATGGCCCAGATCACGACGCCCACGAGTCCGCTCGTGCTCTCGAAGCCGCAGTCGCACGCGCCAACGGTCGCGCTGCCGCACGCCCACGCGGGCTCGCGATTCTGGTGGGGACTCGGAGGCCTCGGGAGTGTAGCGATCGCCGCGGCGATCTGGTGGCTGGCTCCCTGGCGCACCTGGCAAACGTCTCGAAGCACGGCGTCGCCGCCGCACGACACGACCCGCATGGCCCCGGCCAATCCCGCCGCTGCGCCGGACACGGTGTCCGCGCGTCGGGCCTCGCTGCCGGTTCCCCCCGCGCCACGGTCGACTCGGGCTGGGCGTGCGCGCGTGTCGGCCGCGCCCCCCGCTGCGGCGGAATCCGCAGCCCGCAGCGTGGTTGCCCAGCGTGAGGACAGCCTGCTCCGATCACTCCGTGCTCGCGCCGCCGCTGCAATGGGCCGTGCGATCGACGCGGGAGCCACTTCTGTGGACCTGGCCAGGGGGGACACCGTGTTCAAGGGAGCGGAATCGCTTGCAGCCCAGAACCGGGTCCCTGAAGCAATGGTCCAGCTTGCCACCGCCGCGTCGCTGTGGGCGGACGCCGAGCGCCAGTCGCGCGCGCGGGTAGTGCGCGACAGCCAGCAGCGGCGCGCCGCGGAGCCACCGGCCGCGCCGGCCCCGACGCCCGCGCCGGTGGACCCGCGGCCGGACATACAAAAAGTGATCGACGACTACGCACGCGCGCTGGAATCGCGCGACGTGAATCAAGTGCGGCATGCGTATCCTGGTCTGACAGCGGCGCAGCAACAGAGCTGGCAGGACTTCTTCCAGTCGACCCGCAATCTCAAGGCCGGCCTGACGGTCAGCGCCGTGCATCTCTCTGGCCTCGCGGCCGAGGCGATCGTGAGCGGGGTCTACGAGTACGACAACGCCTCCACCGGACGCGGCGAGCGGCGGGCGGTGACCTTTCGCGCGGTCCTGGTCGTGGACTCCGCCGGCTGGCGGCTCACCGCGATTCGTTAGCGGATTCTTAGAAGTTGTACTCGAGCCCGGCGGTCCACAGCACGTTGGGCCGCAGCCCTCCGCGGTTCAGCGGCCACAGCGTGTTCGCGACGAGCGTGATCCCTGACCGCGTCATGAACTTGAAACCGAATGACCCATTGATCAGGTCGTCTCGCTCGTTCGGGATGTTCGTGACGTCGATCGTCCGCCGGAAGGGCAGGTCGTAGGTCACCGGCCCCGGCAACCGGAGTTTGCTCTCGCCTACCTGCAGCTCCGAGACCAGGTCGACCGCCATCGTCGCCCACGGCGCCATCACGTGATCGAACCCGACGGTCGCGAGGACCGCGTTATTCTGCGAGCTCCCGCTCCGGTAGAGGTATCCCAAATTGGCGTGAGGTGAGAACGCCCCGAATCGCGCCGACAGGATGCCGAGGCCGCGGGCCGCGACGTGCCGGGAGCCCAGGAGGTCGTCCTCGCTCCCGGTGGGGAACCGGACATCTCCGAGAACCGCGAACGTGGTGCGTTCCGTCTGAGTGACGCTGACCTTGACCCGTGCGGCGATGTCACCGATGCCGGTGGCCGATCCGTCCACGAACCGAGACGTGGAGAGCTGGGGGTTGGCGGGCGTACCGCCGAAGAAATGCTGCGCGGTGGTGCCGCCGAAAGGAATGATCTGCGCGTTGCTCGTGCCTCGTAGCGAGGTAGAGACGATCGGAAGCACGACGCCGATGTCCACCCGGTCCATCAGCCCGAAGCTCATGAAGAAAGACGTCACGGTCATGTCGATGTCGAGCGCCAGGCGTAATGCGATCACGTCGTTTTCGTGCGTCGGGACGCCGTAGGGGGTACACGAGGAGCCCACGATGCTGTCGCATTGCGGGCCCGTGACGTTCTCATGGGTGAACGTCATCTGGATGGCGTTGAGGCTCACGCCCCGCAGACTCTCGAAGTGCAGGCGGTTGATGTTGGCCCCGATGAACACGCGTCCGCGCCCGAGCGTCTGGGCACGCTCGCCGAACACCGCGCCGGGGGAGCCCGACGTCGCGACGGGGACGCCGCCTTCGAAGCGGAACGTGGAGCCGCCGCTGGTGGCGCTCACCGGGAGGTTCGCGACGTTCTGGCTGATCGCCGTCCCGATGAACGAAATGAGCGTGCCGTTGTCGCTCACGGCCGACGGGACGAAGTGGTCGGCGTGCAGCGCGGTGGCCGAGTCGGAGCCGGCGGTGCCGCCGAGGAACAGCGGGTCTTTGCCGTCCGCGAAAATGAAGAGCTGGGAGATCTTGTCCCGGAGACCTTGCGCCTTGAGCGGGGTGGCAGCCACCGTAAACGCGACGAGACTCCACAGGCGCCACCGCATAGGGCCTCCGAGCCGGGGATGTATTGCCATGACGGCTCGAAAAGACCTTGTACCTCGACCTGCGTCAACCCTGGCGTTCAGAACGTGGTGCGGAAATGCTCGTACTGAACCTTGGTTCAGCTGGCGATCGACCGGGCCAAACAGGGCGGCACCCACGTTACTCCCCCGCTGCCGCCGGCGCAACGGATTGCGTCTCTCCAGCGTCACGTCGCGCGCCTGGTAGAGAGCGGCGTGCTCACGGACGGTCAGGGCAACGCGCTGGCAGTCAAGCTCCGAGGTGCGGTGGAGAAGTTGGCGGACGACGAGACCAAGGCGGCGATGAGCAAGCTCGGGGCGTTCATCAATCAGGTCGAGGCGTTCCGTGCGGCCGGCATGCTGTCGGACGGGCAGAGCGCCTCGCTGCTCGAGATCGCGCGGGATGTCGTGACGCGTGCGACCACCTGAGGACCAGAGGGCACAATCGAGGGGGCGTCGGGGGCGACGGAGCGCCTCGACGGTCCTCGACTCACAGGATCGCGGTCGCGCGCTTCGGCGTTCATGGTGCCGTGAGGGAGGGAAACCACGACTGATTGCCGTCACGCCGCCGGTGACGCTGCGGTTACGACGCGGTGACCCGCTGGACCCAAACTGGCGCAGTCCACTGGCAGGTGCCCGTTCTTACGGGTCCACGCAATCGATACAGGGGGTGGTCCGATGAAGACGACACGCGGAATAGCAGGAGTCCTGCTCGCAGTGCTGGCGGCGGGGTGCGGCAACGGGACCGGGCCGCAGACTGCGTCGCAGACCGCGCCGACGAGTGAGCGGATCGCGTTCCAGTCCACCCGGCCCGGCGGTACTCCCGAGCTGCGCGTGATGGATCCGGACGGTAGCAGCGTCCAGACCCTCTTGGGCGGCCCCGCGACCTACCAGTCCCCGACGTTCTCGCCGGACGGGTCCCGCATCGCATTCAGCTCCAACCGCGACGGGCAGTTCGCCATCTATGTGATGAATCGAGATGGCACCGGCGTAGCCCGCGTCACCGGCCCGGGCACATACGACGACTCCCCGTCGTGGTCGCCCGACGCGTCGAGGCTGGTGTTCACGCGATTGTTCTCACTTGGGGCGGCACTGGTGGTGGCGAACGTCGACGGCACGGGCGAGACCGCACTCACCCCGGTCGTGACCTCCGGATACCTTGATTGGCCCGCGTGGTCGCCGGACGGGACCAAGATCGCCTACACCGGTGGCGGGACGCCGCACATCTACGTCATGAACGCGGATGGCTCCGGGGCCGCGCCGTTGCCGGCCCTCGTTGGCGATACCGTAGACCACGCCGCTTGGTCACCCGACGGCACGCGACTCGCCGTGCACGATCTAGCGCACGGCATCGTGGTGATGAACGCGGATGGGTCCAATCCGGTGGCGCTCCTGCCCCGTGGGGAGTACGGAACCGAGCCGGCCTGGTCGCCCGATGGCGCGTCGATCGTGTTCACGAAAGTGTTCCCGGGCAGCCCTAGGATCGCGCGCATCAAGGCGGATGGGACCGGAGAGTTGGAGCTCACGACCGGGGTGGGGGCTGTGGATGGACACCCCACCTGGTCGCGGTGACCACGTGCTCACAACCGCCGCGAATAGCTCACGAAGATCAGTGTGCTGGCGAAATCCCCGCCGCCATGTTTGCCGGTCTGCTGGTCCAACACGCTCGCCTCGCGATTCGCGCCCAGCCTGATTGGCACGCTCAAGGTGAGCTGGCTCGGTCCGGTCGTAAGCGCCACGCTGGGATCGAGGAAGATGGAATACCCCGGCCTGCGGAAACCGGGGTCGCCACCACCAATCAGATCGCGCACGGGCTGGCCGTCGATCCGGCCGCCGAGACTGGCGGAGACGCCCCGCTCCGGCCACACGGCGTACGCCAGGCCCAGGCGCGCGGAATAAACGTCCGGCACCGACCAGTAGACCTTTCCACCCGGGTCTTTCGGGACGTAGCTCAGCCGGCGCGGATTGATCAAGTAAGCCCCCGTCAGGTACGCGGTGCCGTTGTGAAATGCGCGCCGGTACGCCTGCAGCTCCAGAATGATGCCCCAACCGCCATCCCCGGGCTCGATGGATTGGTCCACCGGGTATTGGATGGACGAGCCGCCCGCGAGGAAGTAATCATCGGTCGCCTTGTGGCTTCCCGTAGGTGCCTTCACTCCGAGGCCGAGCGCGATGTTCCCCGAGTGGTTGTGCGGATCCCACAACCAACCGCTGCCGACCAGACTCACGTCCCCCAGTCCGACCGCCGTGACGGCGTGCCGAGCGGAGTCCGCGTAGAGACGCGACTGCATGCCGTACAGGAAGGGTACCGTGAGGCTCAGGCTGAATCGATCGGTCACGGCGTACGACGTGGTGACGTCGACCGAGTGGAGGTTGATAATGAGCGGCTGGTTGGTCGGGAGCAGTTGAGTGCCGACGAACAACTGGTCGGCGTGGAGATGGCGGTATCCGAGCGCGATCCTCCACTGGTGGGCTGCGAGATCCGCCACCTGCAGCTCGCCCTGTCCCCCCAAACTGGGGGTTGTGAAGCGCACCGGCATTCAGCCTTGGGCGAACGACTGCCTCGGAAGGGCGAGCAAGCCCACGCCGATCGTGAGAACGACTACCAGGTGAATGCGCATAGAGCCTCCTCGTGCTGCTAACTGTGGTTCCCTACCGCGCCGGGAGTATCTCGGCGAGCCCCCGCTCGATTGTCTCGTTCGCGATTGGGCCGGGGTTGACTAAGCGCACGACGCCGTGGGCATCGACGAACACCGACGTCGGCACGCCGCGGAGCGCGTAGCTCTTGCGGACCTTGCCTTTCTCATCGAGCAGCACGGGAAAGGGCATTCGCGATTCGTCCACGAACTTCCGGACGTCCCGCATCCGCTCCTGATCCGTCAAGTTGATCGCCAGCACCTGCAGATCCTGATCCCTATGCGCGTCGTAGGCGTCAATGATGTCGGCCATCTCTCCCCGGCAGGGTTTGCACCACGAGGCCCAGAAATTGAGAAACACGGGACGGCCCTTGTAATCGGAGAGACTCGCTGTCTCGCCCGCGAGCGTTTTCAGCGTGATGGCGGGCGCGGGCGATCCCAGCGTCTGGGCTGACAACGGCCCAGCGGCGGTGAGAAGCGTCGCGAGCGCGATCGAGAAACGTCGTTCACAGAGTCGCACGGTACCGCTCCCATTGCAGCTTCAGCTGGTTCATGAACGCGACGAAGCCCGGATCGCTGCGGATGTTGTCGAGATTCGGGTCTCGCGCGAAGTAGGGATAGCACGGCCAGCCGCCCTCTGCCGTCTGCCGCAGCCAGTAAACGGCGCGAGCCGGCTGGCGGAGCAGGGCATACGCAGAGGCGATGTTGTACGCGGTGTGATGAAAATGGCCGAAGCCCTTGCCCTTCTCGATCGCGGTCCGGATGTCCTCCCCCGCCCGCGCCGCGTCGCCCGCCTGGGCGAACAGCAGCGCGCGCGTGCTCGTGACCACGCCGCCGCGATCCTCCGGGTGGTCCCGTAGGTATCGCTCCATCAGCGCCGCGGCTTCCGCCTTCCTGCCGAGATAAAGGAGCGCCCAGGCGACGTCGTAGTTCCAGAGTGACTGATTGGACTCCGGTGGCACCTGCCGAATCAGGCGTAAACCATCCTCGTATCGTCCCTGGTATACGAGGGCGACGCCGATGCGCCGGGTCGCACCGTAGTTGCCCGGATCGATGGCCAGCGTTCTGCGAAATTCATCGACGGCCTTGTCAAGCAGGCCGACGTGCAGATAGATGTTGCCAAGCTGATGATGGGCCTGAGCCAGGTTCGGGTTCAGCTCCAGCGCGCGGCGGTCCTCCTGAATCGCCGGTTCGGGGGCGAACAGGCCCGAAAGGTTCGACAGCACAGACGCCCGGGCGACGTGAGCTTCCGCGAGGTCGGGGTCGAGGCGCAGCGCCTTTTCTGTAGCCACCCAGGCCCGCTCGACCACCGCCGTGTCGCTAGGCGCGAACAGGATGACTCGCGCGACGTACGCGCGGGCCAGCTCTGCCTGGGCCGCCGCGAAGTCTGGATCGAGCGCGACCGCCCGTTCGAGCAGCGTGATCGCGACCGAATCGTCCTCGCGGTTCTCACGCCGCAGCCGGATCCTCCCGCGGAGGTAGGATTCGTATGCCTCGAGATTCTTGGTCGGTGTCGCGCGGAGGGCGCGCTCCTCCGAGGCGCTCAGGGGCAACTCCAGCGCCGAGACGATGCCGCGTGCCACGCGATCCTCCAACGCGAACCGGTTCTGCACCGGTTCCTCGAATCGGTCCGCCCAGAGTTGGTAGCCTGTGGCCGCCCTGATCAGCCGTACATCCACGCGCACGACGCCCCCCGCCTGCTGCACGCCGCCTTCGACGACGGCATCGACGTGCAGCTCCCGGGCGATCTCCTCGAGCGGCTTGCTCGTCCCGCGGAACGGCGTCACCGATCCGCGTGCGATCACCAACAGCGACCTGATCCGGCCGAGGTCGGTGGTCAACGCCTCCGTGAGTCCATCAGCGTACCACGAGCGCAGGGTGTCCGCGGAGAGGTTCACGAGTGGCAGCACGGCGAGCGACTGCACGCGGCCGGTGACGGGCCTGGGCCACAGCCGTCCGCGCCAGTCGCCGCCGTTGGAGAACACCAGCCCGGCGGCGACGGCGGCGATTACAGCGGGCCATGACACGCGACGCCGACGCGCGGGTTCGGGCGCTGGCGCGACCGGCGTGCCTCCACTGAAGGCCAAGCTCGCCAACTCCACCGGTGCCGCGGTCTCCCGTGCGCGCACCGCCGCGAGCAGCGCTTTGGTCTCGGCGGCGGGCTCCGTCTCGAGGTCTGCAGCGAGCTGCTTGGTGAATTCCTCGTAGGCTGCCACGGCGCCCGCGCGATCGCCGAGGCGGTCGAGCAGCGTGACCAGCCGGCGCAGGGCATCCTCGTTGTGGGGTGCGAGCCACACAGCCCGGCGAGCCCATTCAGCCGCTGCAGGAAGGTCGTCCGCCGCCTCGTACCGCTCCACCAGCGCCCGCGCGGCGCGAGATGCCGCCTCGCGCAATCGTGCCCGCTCCCGCTCCAGCCAGCGCTCGAATTCCGCGGCGCCTGAAATGAAGAACCCGTCCAGCGTCTCCCCGCGATAGAGCTTGAGTGCTTCGCTGAACTGTTGTGCCGCGATCGCCTCATCGAAGGCGACGACATCGCACCAGAGGTGGTCGCCGTTGAGCCCGATCTCTTCGTCACCGCGCGTCATGACCACATCGGTGCCGAGTGCGCTCCGGACGACGTGGAGCGCCTGGCGCAGTGCGGCGCGGGCGTGCTCTTGGTCGAGCTCCGGCCAGAACAGCGCCAGCAGGGTGTCGCGGCGGTGGAGCCCGCGGGGGGCTGCGGCAGCGAGATAGGCGAGCAGTGCGAGGCGCCGGGAACGCGTGAGCAGGCTCTTGACCTCGCGTCCCTCGGCGTCGGTGAGGTGCAGAGTCCCGAGCAGCCGGAACTCGATCATGCGGGGCCCCTTCGGCGCTGGCGGAGCAGGCAGTGTCACCGCGACCGGTGACGGACCGGTCACGTCCTGGTGACGCGGCCGGCTCAAACTCACTCCGTCGACCTGAAAGTACCGGTTGATCCGGGTCTGGGCAATCAACTCTAGGAGGAGTCCGATGAAACCGATCGAGAAAATCACGCTGCTCTGCGCGCTCATCGCTGTGACGGGCGCGTGCACTTCCGACAAACGCTTGCTCGCCCCTGGCGCCTCGAAGCCCCTCACGACTGACGCAGTCGCTGAAGACCAGCCTGTATACGGCCCGTGGGGGACGCCCGTCAACCTCGGCCCCGTCGTCAATTCCCCGTACAACGACAATAGTCCGGCGATCTCCAGGGATGGCCTCAGTCTGTACATCACCTCCTCGCCCCTCCCCCTACCTCCCGGCACCCGTCCGGGAGGTCACGGCGGGGCCGACATCTGGGTCTCACAGCGGGCGAGCGTCGACGCCCCCTGGGGCGAGCCCGTTGACCTCGGGCCGAACATCAACTCTGCCGGGAACGACGGCGTCCCCAGCCTCACCACCAACGGTCACCGGCTGTATTTCCACAGCACCGGCCGAGGCGGCTGCGGCGCCGCCGACCTGTTCGTCTCCCGGCGCCAGGACAAGCGCGACGACTTCGGCTGGGAGCCCGCGGAGAATCTCGGGTGCGCCGTGAACTTCGTGAACTCGCCGTTCGCAGACAACGGCCCGACCATCTTCGAGGACGACGCCACGGGCATCACGACGCTGTACTTCAACAGTCCGCGACCGGGCGGGCTCGGCGGCGTCGACATTTATGCGAGCACGCTCCAGGCCGACGGCACGTTCGGCCCAGGCGTCAACGTGTCGGAGCTCAACAGTCGGTTCAACGACGACCGCGTTGCCATCAGGCGCGACGGGCTTGAGATCTTCGTCTCCACCAATCGCCCCGGTGGCGTTGGCAGTCAGGACATCTGGGTGGCGACGCGGGCCACCACGCTCGATCCGTGGTCGCCGCCGGTCCCACTCGGCCCGGTCGTCAACAGCCCATACTTCAACGGTGGCCCAGCGCTCTCGTTCGACGGGACAGAGCTCTACTTCTACTCGGACCGGCCGGGCGGCTTCGGAGGGCTCGACCTCTACGTGACCACCCGTGCGCGCCTCAGCGGGCCCGATGTAGCAGAGGACGGCAGTGCCGAGGGCATCAGAGGAGAGAGAAGCACGAGAAGCGAGTGAAGCGCGGCGAGGAATAGTACGGGCCATGGCGGGCGCGTCGTTCCCCACGCCCGCCGTTGACCCCGCGGGTCCGCGCGTTACCTTCCAAGCCTGAGATGAGCCGGCCCGACCGCACGATCATCCTGGACGCCCGCGCCATGTCGCGGGCGTTGCAGCGTATGGCCGTAGAAGTGCTCGAGCTCTCCCATGGCACCGACGATCTTGTGCTCATCGGCATCCAGCGGCGCGGCGTCGAGCTGGCCGAGCGGATCGCCAAACTGATCGAGCAGGACGAGGGCGCCGTCGTGCCCCGCGGCGCCCTCGACATCACCCTCTATCGCGACGACCTCGAGACGGTGGGCCCTAAGCCCGTCATCGGCGAGACCCGCCTCCCCGGGGAGCTCACCGGCAACCACGTCGTGATCGTGGACGACGTGCTCTATACCGGCCGCACCGTCCGCGCCGCGCTCGACGAGCTCGCCGACTTCGGCCGTCCCAAGCGCATCTCGCTGTGCGTGCTGGTCGATCGCGGAGGCCGCGAGCTGCCGATCCAGCCGGACGTCGTCGGTAAACAGGTCAAGGTGAACCGCGGAGAGCGCGTGGACGTGCTGGTCGAGGAGCTGGACGGGCGCGACGAGGTCGACCTGGTGCAGCAGGGAAGCGCGACGTGACCGCCCCCCTCGGCAAAGACCTGGTCGGGCTCGAGGACCTCTCGGCGGACCAGATCCGGCTGATTCTCGATACCGCCGAGCCCTTCAAGGAAGTCTCCGAGCGGCCCATCAAGAAGGTCCCCGCGCTCCGCGGTAAGACCATCGTCAACCTGTTCTTCGAGGCGTCGACCCGCACTCGTATCTCGTTCGAGTTCGCGGAAAAACGTCTGTCCGCCGACACCGTCAACGTGGCGGCGAGCGGCAGCTCGGTGCAGAAGGGCGAGACCCTGGTGGACACGGCCCGCAACCTCGAGGCGATGCGGATCGACATGGTGGTCATCCGGCATCCTTCCTCCGGCGCCGCCGAGTTCCTGGGCAATCGGATTCGCTCCAACGTCGTCAACGCCGGCGACGGCAAGCACGAGCATCCCACGCAAGGGTTGCTCGATCTCCTCACGATCCGGGACAAACTCGGGAAGATCGACGGCATCAAAGTGTGCCTCGTGGGCGACGTGCTGCATTCGCGCGTCGCCCGCTCGAACATCTGGGGTCTCCTCAAGCTCGGCGCCGAAGTCGGCGTGTGTGGTCCCGATACGCTCCTCCCGCGCGGCATCGAGGAGCTGGGCGTCTGCCGGTTCCGGCGCATCGAGGAGGCGATCGAGTGGGCCAACGTGCTGAACGTGCTGCGGCTCCAGCTCGAACGGATGGAGATGGGATTCATCCCCAGTGTGCGCGAGTACTACCGCGTCTTCGGGGTCACGGCGGAGCGGCTCGAGAAGGCGCAGCGCCCCTTGACCATCATGCACCCGGGGCCCATGAATCGCGGCGTGGAGATCGACTCGCGCGTGGCCGACGGACCCCACAGCGTGATCCTCGATCAGGTGACGAACGGTGTGGCGGTCCGGATGGCGGTGTTGTACCTGCTGGCCGGCGGGCGGCCCGAGCTGGCCGACGCAGCCAAGCGCTCCGGAGGTCCCGAGTGATGCGGCCGCTCGTCCTGCGCGGTGGCCGCGTGATCGACCCGAGCCGGGGCTTCGACCAGGCCGCCGATGTCCTCATCCAGGATGGCAAGATCGCCGCGGTCGGCGCGGCGCTCGGCGCTCCCGACGGCGCGGAGGTGCGGGAAGTGCGGGGCCATGTCGTGGCCCCGGGGCTCGTGGACGTGCACGTCCACCTGCGAGAGCCGGGCAACGAGGACGTCGAGACGATCGCGAGCGGCGCCCGGGCCGCCGCGGCGGGCGGGTTCACCACGGTGTGCGCCATGCCGAACACCGATCCCGTCACCGACAACCAGGCGGCGGTCGGCTTCATCGTGCGCCAGTCGGTGCGCGCCGGGCTCGCGCGCGTGCATCCGATCGGCGCCATCTCGGTCGGTCAGAAGGGAGAGCGTCTCTCCGAGTTCGGTGAGATGGTGGGCGCCGGCGCGGTGGCGGTTTCCGACGACGGCAGGCCCGTCGTCTCGAGCCACCTCATGCGCACCGCGCTTGAGTACGCGCGCACCTTCGAGATCCCGGTGGCCGATCACTGCGAAGAGCCGACCCTTGCCGCGGGCGGCGTGATGCACGAGGGACTGGTCGCCACCCGGTTGGGTCTCAAAGGCATCCCCGCGGCCGCCGAAGAGATCATGGTGGGGCGCGACGTGCTGCTGGCCGGCCTCACGGGCGGGCACGTGCATCTGTGCCACGTGTCCACGCGCGGCTCGGTCGCGCTGATTCGCAACGCCAAGGACCAGGGAGTTCGCGTCACCGCCGAAGTCACCCCGCATCACCTCACGCTCACCGAGCGCGACTGCGAACGTTACGATACGCACGCCAAAATGAACCCGCCGCTGCGCGAAGCGGCGGATGTGGCGGCGCTGCGCGCGGCGCTGAAGGAGGGGGTGATCGACTGCATCGCCTCCGACCACGCTCCACACGCCTACGACGCCAAAGAAGCCGCCTTCGACGACGCACCCTTCGGGATCGTCGGGTTGGAGACGGCGTTCGCGGTGACCTACACCGAGCTCGTCGCGGGAGGCGTGCTCGCCCTCCCCGAGCTGGTTCACCGGATGAGCACCGCCCCAGCCGCGGCGTTCCGACTCCCCGGCGGGACGCTCAAGCCCGGAGCCGCCGCCGATGTGGTGGTGCTGGACATCACGGGGCGCTGGACCGTCGATCCCGCAGCGTTCTTCTCGAAGAGCCGCAACACACCGTTTGCGGGCCGGGCCCTCACCGGCCGGGCCACGCTCACGATCGTCGACGGCAAGGTGGTCCACCAGGCAGGGGCTCCCGGCGGCTCGTGACGGTTCGTGCGATGGCCCGCCGCATGGCGCAATGTTGCCGGCAGCTTGCGGCGCGCGGGCTCATCGCGGGGCAGGACGGCAACCTGGCGGTGCGGCTGGGGCCCGACCGGGCGCTCGTCACGCCAGCCGGGGTGATCAAGGCGCTGGTGGGTCCGGCGGATATGGTCGAGGTGGACCTGCGCGGCCGCAAGCGGCGCGGGCGCCATAACCCTACGAGCGAGTTGGACTTACATCTCAGGATCCTGAACCGCCGGCCCGACGTGGGGGCGGTCGTGCACGCGCACCCCCCCGTGGCGACCGGTTTGGCCGTCGCGGGCCAAGACTTGCGTATATTGGTCCTGCCTGAGCTTATCCTGCAGTGTGGGGATGTGCCCCTGGTCCCCTATGGGACGCCTGGGACGCCGGAGTTGGGCGATCGGCTCGAGCCGTATCTCGCAGAGCACGTGGCTTGGCTGCTGGCGAACCATGGGGCGGTGACGGTCGGCGCCACGCTCGACGCGGCGTGGATCCGGATGGAGAGTCTCGAACACGGTGCGCGCATCGTCTGGATCGCGCGCACGCTTGGACGCGTCAGCGAACTGAGTCCTGAGGCGGCGGCCCGCCTCCGACGGGAGTGAAATGGCGAAGGGAATGTCGAAGAGCACGGCCATCATCCAGCGGTTGCTGGAGGAGCGGCGCCAATACGAAGCCTGGATCGCGCGCCTGAACAGCTCGGCGGACGCGACGCCGGGGAACGTGCGGGCGCGCGTGCGCGAGGACTACGAGGCCCGGCTGGTGGCCGTGATGGAGGAGCTCAAGGCCCACGCGGAGAGCGCCCGGCTGGCGATCCAGGAAAAGCGGCATATGCGCGGCGAGCTGCAGAAGAAGGAAGCGATCGCCGCCGAGAAGCTGACCGAGTCCGAGCTGCGTCATTCGGTGGGCGAGTACGATGAGTCGCAGTGGGAGCAAGTGCACCAGGACGTCCTCGCGGAGCTCGTATCGGTGCGCGAAGACTTGCAGGCGGTCGAGGCGGATATCCAGAAGCTCGAGGAGCTCGACGCGCTGGTCCGCAACCGGCCGGCCCCGAGACCGGCAGCTGCCCCCTCTGCGGCACCGCCGGCGCGCCCGGCGGCTCCCGCACTCCAAGATCTCCCCCTCATACCCCTAGAGCCGCCGGCAAAGCCGGCCCAGGTGGACGAGCTCGAGTTCATCAAGTCCGTCACCGAAGACGACACCGGGGCAGCTCCATCGGCTCGGCGCGCCAGCGGCGCCCAGTTCCAACCCCTCATCCCGTCCGATCCGCCCCGGGCCGCTGTGCCGCCGTCGCAGCGGGCCGCCAACCCCGTCCCCGCTCCAATCGTCCCCGACCCGTCCGCGGCCGGCGAAGAGGAAGCCGCGCGGACGCTCCGGTGCAAGGAGTGCGGCACGATGAACCTGCCGACGGAGTGGTATTGCGGGCAGTGTGGCGGTCAACTCGACGCGGTCTGAAACCAACAACAACGTCACGCAAGAACGTCACGCGAAGACGTCAAGTAAAACCGTCCCGCAACACCGTACGCTCGTGCGGGACGTTGCTGTGGGACGTCTTTGCGCGA
>WNFC01002485.1_pt1 | contig 28830 bp, 24 predicted proteins | sample 5400541 | NCBI WGS metagenome assembly WNFC01 (sample SAMN13153342, study PRJNA577476) | soil metagenome | isolation source: 120 cm saprolite under Douglas fir tree site 2 hole 2 replicate 1 | place: USA:California | collected 2015-04-18
AACGCCGTGTGGGCGGGATAGGTCGCACCGTGCACGAACAGGAGCGTGCGCTCCGGCCGGAACGCCGTCATGTCGGCCGGACGCTTGTTGCGCACGTAGATCTCGATGCCGGGCTCGGACGGCACCATCATTTCCTCCACGACGATCTTCGGCGCCTGCGCCGACGCCTGGGCGGCGAATGTCGCGGCCGCCGCGGCGGCGAGCCATGAAATCGAGCGCATTGATGTCCACCCTTCGTTTCGTTATTGCGCCTGCCCGGCGCCGTTCGGCCACCTATCGTTCGCCGCGGGCAGGCGATGCTCACCGCCCGGCCGGGACGGTCGATGGTTCCTTCGGCTTGCTGCGAGCAGAGGGCGCCGCGATCCCGCCGCTCATCCGCACGTATCCGTCGCGCGTCTGCGGCAGCTTGCGGCCGAGAATGGAGGATGCGACCAGCGTGCGCAGCACCTGCGTCGTGCCGCCGGCGATCGCGAACATGCGCGCGTCGCGCACGTAGCGCTCCATCGGGTTGTCGCGCGAATAACCGGCGCCGCCCCAGATCTGCAACGCGTCGTTGGTCACCTTGATCGCGGTCTCGGCGGCGAGAATCTTGGCGCGCGCCGCGATCGCGGCGTCGGGGAATCCGCCGGGCGGCGCGCTCGCCGCCGCCTTCCAGATCAACGCGCGCGCGGCTTCGAGCGCGATCGACATGTCGGCGAGCATCCACTGCAGGCCCTGGAACTCGGCGATCGGACGGCCGAACTGCTCGCGCCGATTGGCATAGGCGACGGCCTTCTCATAGGCGCCTTGCGCGAGGCCGAGCGCCACCGTCGCCGCGCCGATGCGCTGCCCGTTGTAGGCGTCCATCAGCTCGCCGAAGCCGTGGCCGAGGCCGCGCGGCGGCACCAGCAGCATGTCGGCCGGGATTTCGAGGTTGTCGAAGATCAGCTCCGCCTCCGGAATGCCGCGCAGGCCCATGGCCGGCTCCCGTTTTCCGACGATCAGCCCCTTGGGCGCGCCGGTCTTGGGATCGCGCACGGCGATGAATCCGCCGATGCCCTGCTCGGCGCCGCGCTCGTCGAATACCCGCGCAAAGATCAGGTGCAGCCGCGACACGCCGCCGCCGGTGATCCAATGCTTGCCGCCGTTGAGGACGTAGACGCCGCCGCGCTTGTCGGCGCGCGTCTTCATCTGCGTCGCCGCGCTGCCGGCCTCGGGCTCGGTGATGCAGATCGCCGGCTTGTCGCCGGACAGCACGAGGTCGGCGGCGAGCCTCTGCTGCGCGCTCGTGCCGTATTTGACGATGGCGCCGATCGCGCCCATGTTGGTCTCGACGACGATCCGCGCCGCCGCGCCGCAATGCTTGGCCATCTCCTCGATCACCAGCACCGCCTCGAAATAGCCGAGCCCTTGGCCGCCGAGGCTCTTCGGCATCGTCATGCCGAGAAAGCCGCCGGTGCGCAGGCGCTCGACATGGTCCCAAGGGTAGGCTTCGGTGCGGTCGATCTCCTCGGCGCGCGGCGCGATGTGGGTTTCAGCCAGCGCGCGGGCGCGCGCTTGGAGTTGCCTCTGACCCGGTGAAAGCTCGAAATCCATCCGCGTTCTCCCAGATGCCGGTCGGCCCGCTTGGTTGCGAGCATCGTATTGGTTGAAGAGCGGCCGTCAATCACCGTATCATCACGGCAACGAGGCGGGGGTCGAATCAGAGAGCATCGATGGCGCGGGACGCGCAGGGTCTCACGATTTCGACCTCGTCGCCCGAGGCGGGTGCGCACCTCGACCGTGCGGTCGCGGGCTTTCTCAAATTCCGCCTCGATACCCGCGAGCACCTGTCGCGCGCACTTGCGGCCGATCGCGAGTTCGGCCTGGCGCAGTGCGTGAAGGGCTATTTCGCGATGCTCCTGTACAAGCAGGCGGTGGTGCCGAGCGCCGCCGAAGCGGTGCGCGCCGCGCGCGCGCTGAGCGCGAACGCAACCGTGCGGGAGCAGACCCACGTCTACGCCCTGGAGGCCTGGGTGGCCGGCGACCTCGAGCGCGCGCTCAAGCTTTGGGAAGTCATCCTCGCCGACCACCCGACCGACGTGCTCGCCTTGCGGCTCGCGCATCTGAAATATTTCTGGCTCGGCCGGCCGCGCGCCATGCTGGCGTCGGTCGAGCGCGCCGGTCCGAGCTGGGGTCGCGACTTGCCGGCTTACGGCTCTTTCCTGACCTGTCGCTGCTTCGCCCACGAGGAATGCGGCGACTACGCCGCGGCCGAGGCGGCCGGACGCGCCGCCATCGAGATCGACCCGGGGGACTTGTGGGGCGCGCATGCGATCGCGCACGTCATGGAGATGCAGGGCCGGCACGACGAGGGCATCGCCTGGCTCGCGGGACTCGAGCCGCACTGGTCGGCCGGCAACCATCTGCTGCATCATCTGTGGTGGCACGAGGCGCTGTTTCACCTGGAGCGGCGTGACTTCGACGCGGTCCTGGAACTGTACGATCGACGCTTCCGCAACCTCAGTTCCCCGCTCACCGGATCGCAGCCGGACTTCCACCTCGACGTTCAGAACGCGGCATCGATGCTGTTCCGGCTCGAGCGCCATGGCGTCGACGTCGGCGATCGCTGGAACGAGCTCGCCGACAAGGCCGAGAAGCGGGTCGGCGATTGCCTCTCGCCGTTCACCCTCCCGCATTGGATGATGGCGCTCGCCGCGGCCGGCCGCGACGACGCCGCGCGGCGGATGCTCGAGGCGATGCGCGCGTTCGCTAACGGCGACGGAACCATCGCCCCCATCGTCGGACTCGTCGCCGTGCCGGTTTGCGAGGCCGTGCTGGCGCATCGCCGCGGCGACTATATGCCCGCGCTCGACCTGATGCGTCCCGTGCTCGACCAGATGCACCGTCTCGGCGGCAGCCACGCGCAACAGGACGTGTTGCAGCAGCTCGTCCTCGACGCGGCCGTGAAAGCGCGGCGCCCGGACGATGTCCGCTTGCTGCTGGCGCGCGCCACGGACCGGCATCCCGTGCCGCCCGAGCAACGCGTCGGATATGCCGACGCCGCGCATCGGTTCATGCACTGACCCAATCACGCGCGCGCCCAGGGAAGCGTCATGGCAGACCAGCCCGGCACCGATGAAGAGCGCGCCGAAGCGGCGCTGATCGCCGCCGCCGGCAAGGTCCTCGACCACAATCATCGCGGGGTCCCTGCGGATTTCGTCGCCGGCCTATTCGCGCGCGCGGTCCCCGAGGACCTCATGCGCTACGGCCCGCGCGAGGTAGCGACGCTTGCCGCCGACGCCTGGGCGCTGATGTCCGTGCGGCAGCCCGGGGCGCCGCGCATGCGCTTCGCGTCGCCGGCGGCGAGCGGCGGGCAGGCGCGGCTCAACACCGTCTCGGTGCTCGAGATCGTCAACGACGACATGCCGTTCCTCCTCGACTCGGTGATGGCCGCCCTCAACGAGCGCGGCGTCGAGATTCACTTCGTCGTGCATCCCATATTCAGCGTCGAGCGCAACGAAGGCGGCCGCCTCGCCGCCTTCCGCGGCACGCAGCCGGCGACCGGCGCGCTGCGCGAGAGCTTCATCCACATCCATACCGAGCGCCTCGACGAACGCCGCCGCGCCGATATCGCGGCGGCGCTCGAGCGCACGCTCGGCGACGTCCGGCTCTGCGTCGAGGACTGGCGGGCGATGCTGGCGCGCGTCGGCGAGGTGATCGCCGAGCTCAAGAACAATCCGCCGCCGCTGCCGGTCGCCGAGATCGCCGAGGCCGTCCAGTTCCTGGAGTGGCTGGTCGCGGACAATTTCACCTTCCTCGGCATCCGCAATTACCGTTTCGGCGCCGGCGGGGACGCTCTCGAGCCGATGTTCGAGACCGGGCTCGGCCTGCTGCGGGCGGCCGCCATGGGGGTGGTGCAGCGCTGGAACCAGCCGCTCACGATCACGCCGGAGATCCGGGCGCTGCTGCAGGAGCCGACGCTGCTCATCGTCACCAAATCCGGCGCGCGCTCGCGCGTGCATCGCCGCGTCTACTTGGACTACGTGGGCGTGAAGCGCTTCGACGCCGACGGCAAGCTTGTCGGCGAGTTCCGCATCGTCGGCCTGTTCACCTCTACCGCCTACAACCGGTCGACCCGTTCGATCCCTTATCTCCGGCGCAAGGTCAGCGCGGTCGTCGCGCGCGCGGGTTTCGATCCCGACGGGCATTCCGGCAAGGCGCTGGTCAACGTGCTGGAGAATTATCCGCGCGACGAGCTGTTCCAGCTCGACGAGGAGACGCTCTATCAGTTCGCGATGGCGGTATTGCAGCTCGACGAGCGGCCGCGGGTGCGAGTCTTGCCGCGGCGCGACCGCTTCGATCGCTTCGCCTCGATCCTGGTCTACGCCCCGCGCGAGCGCTACGACAGCGACGTGCGCAAGGCGATCGGCGACTACCTCGCCGACGCCTTTCAGGGCCGGGTCAGCGCGTTTTATCCGTTCTTTCCGGAAGGGCCGCTGGTGCGCGTCCACTTCATCATCGGCCTCTCCGAGCCGCCGGCGGCGGGCCCGGACCGGGCGAGCCTCGAGCGCGGGGTCGAGGCCATCGTGCGCACCTGGATCGACGAGCTCGCCGACGAGCTCGCGCGCAACACCGACCCGGCGAAGGCGCGCGCGTTGCTCGAGCGCTATCGCGATGCGTTCTCGGAAGGGTTTCGCGAGGTCTATTCGCCCGCCACCGCGGTCGGCGACATCCGCCTGATCGAGGGGCTGTCGCCGGGCCGGCCGCTCGGCGTCGATTTTCACCGCCGCGCCGGGGAAGAGGGCAATGCCGTCGGTCTGAAGGTGTGGAGCCACAACCGGCCGATCCCGCTCTCCGAGCGCGTGCCGGTGCTGGAGAACATGGGCTTCAAGGTAGTGGACGAGCGCACCTATCAGATCGCGCGCAAGATCGAGCCCCTCCCTTCCGCGCCCCCGCTTGCGCCGGTTTTCTCTCCCCCGCTCGCGGGGAAGGCCGGCGCGGGGGCGGCCGACGTGTGGCTTCACGACATGCTGCTCGAGCGCGCCGACGGCCGCAGCGTCGATCTCGACGCCGCCAAGCGCGGGCTCGAAGCGGCCTTCCTGGTGGTGATGGGCGGCGCCGCCGAGAACGACGGCTACAACGCGCTGGTGCTCGCCGCCGGATTGATGTGGCGCGACGTCGCGCTGATCCGCACGCTGTCGCGCTTCCTGCGGCAAATTCGCGTGCCCTATTCCCAGGATTACATGTGGACGACGCTGGTCAAGCACGGCCCGATCGCCGCCGACGTCGTGCGCCTGTTCAATGCGCGCTTCGATCCGCGCATCGCGGCGGACGCGCGGCGGGCGAGCGAGGCGGAGATCGCCGCCGCCATCGAGGCCGCGCTGGCGCAGGTCGAAAGCCTCGACGAGGACCGCATCCTGCGTCGCTTCGTCAACGCGGTGCAGGCGGCGATCCGCACCAATTTCTACCAGCTCGATCGCGCCGGGCAGCCGAAGCGGCTGATCACGGTCAAGCTCGACAGCCGCAAGCTCGACGGCTTGCCGCTGCCGAAGCCGCTCTACGAGATTTTCGTCTATTCGCCGCGGGTCGAGGGCGTGCATCTGCGCTTCGGGAAGGTCGCGCGCGGCGGCATCCGCTGGTCGGACCGGCCGCAGGACTTCCGCACCGAGGTCCTCGGCCTGGTCAAGGCGCAGCAGGTCAAGAACGCGGTCATCGTCCCGGTCGGCGCCAAGGGCGGGTTCGTGCCGAAATGGCTGCCGAGGATCGTGGCGAGCGGCGGCGGGCGCGAAGCGGTGCAGGCCGAGGGCACCGCGGCCTACAAGCTGTTCGTCTCGAGCCTGCTCGACATCACCGACAATCTCGGCGACAACGGCGTCGTCCCGCCCGACCAAGTCGTGCGCCACGACGACGACGATCCCTATCTCGTGGTCGCCGCCGACAGGGGCACCGCCACCTTCTCCGACATCGCCAACGGCATCGCCGACGAGCACGGCTTCTGGCTGAGCGATGCGTTCGCGTCGGGCGGCTCGGCCGGCTATGACCACAAGAAGATGGGCATCACCGCGCGCGGCGCCTGGGTATCGGTCGAGCGTCATTTCCGCGAGATGGACGTCGACGTCGGCACGACTCCGTTCACGATGGCCGGGGTCGGCGACATGTCGGGCGACGTTTTCGGCAACGGGCTTTTGCGCGCGCGCACCGCCAGGCTGGTCGCCGCCTTCGACCATCGGGACATCTTCATCGACCCCGCGCCCGATCTGGAACGAAGCTTCGCCGAGCGCCGGCGGCTGTTCGAGCTGCCGCGCTCGAGCTGGCAGGACTACGACCGCGCGCTGATCTCCAAGGGCGGCGGCGTATTCTCGCGCTCGATGAAGGAGATCCCGCTGTCGGGCGAAGCGCAGGCGGTGCTCGGGTTCCCGCGCGCCAAGGCGACGCCGCAGGAGGTGATGAAGGCGATCCTGACGGCGCCGGTCGACCTCTTGTTCTTCGGCGGCATCGGCACCTATGTGCGGGCCTCCTCAGAGACCCACGACGCCGTGGGCGACCGCGCCAACGATGCGATCCGCGCCAGCGGCGCCGAATTGCGCTGCAAGGTGATCGGCGAGGGCGCCAATCTCGGCATGACCCAGCGCGGCCGGATCGAGGCGGCGCGGCGCGGCGTGCGGCTCAACACCGACGCCATCGACAATTCGGCCGGCGTCAACACCTCGGACATCGAGGTCAACCTCAAGGTCGCGCTGGCGAAGCCGATGCGCGACGGGCCGCTCGCGCGCGCCGCGCGCAATGCGCTGCTCTCCGACATGACCGAGGACGTCGCCGCGCTCGTGCTGCGCAACAATTATCTGCAGACGCTCGCGCTCTCGCTCGCCGAGCGGCGCGGGCTCGAGGATCTCGGCTTCGAGCAGCGCCTGATGCAGACGCTCGAAACCGCGGGCGAGCTCGACCGCGCGGTCGAGTTCCTGCCCGACGACATGGAGATCGGCGAGCGCCGGCGGCGCTCGCAGGCGCTCACGCGGCCGGAGCTGTCGGTGCTGCTCGCCTATGCCAAGCTCTCGCTCAACCGCGAGCTCCTGCAATCGAGCGTGCCCGACGATCCCTATCTCGGTCGCGAGCTCGGCCGTTATTTCCCCAGGGCGGTGGCGGAGAAATTTCCCGACGCGCTCGAGCGCCACCGGCTGCGGCGCGAGATCATCGTCACCCAGCTCGCCAACTCGATGGTCAACCGCGGCGGGCCGTCGCTGCTGGTGCGGATCGCCGACCAGACCGGCGCGCCGCCCGCGAGCATCGCGGCGGCGTTCGCCGCGGTGCGCGACAGCTACGGCATGACCGCGCTCAACGGCGAGATCGACGCGCTCGACAACCGCATCTCCGGCAAGCTGCAGCTCGATCTCTATCAGGCGGTGCAGGACCTCCTGCTCGACCGCCTGGTCTGGTTCCTGCGCAACGTCGACCTCACCCAGGGGCTCGCCGCGATCGTCGCGCATTATCGCGATGGCATCGCCGCGGTCGAGGCCGCGCTCGACGCCGCGTTGCCGGAGGCGGCGGCCGCCGAGCGCGCCGCGCGCGCGGCGGACCTCGCGAAAGAGGGCGTGCCGCCGGCGGTGGCGCGGCGGCTCGCCGCCTTGCCGACGCTTTCCGCCGCGCCCGACATCGTCACGGTCGCCGACCGCACCGGCGAGACCATTGCCGAGGTGACCGCGACCTATTTCGCGGCCGCCGCGTTCTTCCGGCTCGACCACATCGCCAGCGCCGCGCGCGGCATCGTGATCTCGGATTATTTCGACCGGCTCGCGCTCGACCGCGCGCTCGATTCGATCGGCGACGCCGAGCGCCGCCTCGCCGCCGCCATGGCGCGCAACGGCGCCGCCGGGGCGCAGGCGGTCGAGGCCTGGATCGCGCCGCGCAAGGCCGAGGTCGAGCGCATCCGCATGGCGGTCAACGAGATCGCCAATTCCGGCCTCACGCTGTCGAAGCTCTCGGTGGCGGCGAGCCTGCTGGGGGATTTGGTGAAGAATTGATGCAATGCTGCGTCACAACCCGATATGTCGTGCCCGCGAAAGCGGGCACCCAGTAATCGCGGGGCTTGAGAAAGAGCGCTGCCCGATACGTCTGCCGGTGATTACTGGATCATCCGCTTACGCGGATGATGACACCCTGTGTTCGGCAACATCAATGCCTAAAATGCCTCGTCCCCGTGAACACCATGGCGATGCCGTGGTCGTCGGCGGCCTTGATCACCTCGTCGTCGCGCACGGAGCCGCCCGGGTGGATCACCGCGGTGGCGCCGGCCTCGATCGCGACCAACAGGCCGTCGGCGAACGGAAAGAACGCGTCGGAGGCGACGACCGAGCCCTTGGTCGCAGGATCCGGTGCGCCCGCGGCCTTGGCGGCGTCCTCGGCCTTGCGGGCGGCGATGCGCGCGGCGTCGACGCGGCTCATCTGGCCCGCGCCGATTCCGACGGTGGCGCGGTCCTTGGCATAGACGATGGTGTTCGACTTCACGTGCTTGGCGACCCGGAACGCAAACGCGAGGTCGGCGCGCTCGGCATTGGTCGGAGGGCGCCGCGTCACCACCTCGAGCGCCATGTCGTCGACCACGGCATTGTCGCGCGATTGCACCAACAGCCCGCCGGCGACCGACTTCACGAGCACGCCGCCGGCGCGCGGGTCGGGCAGCCCGCCGGCGACGAGGAGGCGGAGATTCTTCTTGGCGCCGACGATGGCGATCGCGTCCTCGCTCGCCTCCGGCGCGATGATGACCTCGGTGAAGATCTCGGTGATGGCGCGCGCGGCGTCGGCGTCGAGCCGCCGGTTCACCGCCACGATGCCGCCGAAGGCCGAGACCGGATCGCAGGCGAGCGCGCGCCGGTAGGCGTCGACGAGGCTTGCTCCCTCGGCCACCCCGCACGGATTGGCGTGCTTGACGATGACGCAGGCGGCGGTGCGCGCCGCGTCGAACTCGGCGACGCATTCATAAGCCGCGTCGGTGTCGTTGATGTTGTTGTAGGAGAGCTGCTTGCCCTGCACCTGGCGCGCGGTGGCGACGCCGGGGCGGGCGTCGGGCGTGCGGTAGAACGCCGCCGACTGGTGCGGGTTCTCGCCGTAGCGCAGCGACTGTGCGAGCGTTCCGCCGAAGGCGCGGTACTTCGGCGCCGGATCGGAAAGCTGTTGTTGCGCGAACCAGTTGGAGATCGCCGCGTCGTAGGCGCCGGTGCGGGCATAGGCCTTGGCGGCGAGCTTTTGGCGCAATGCGAGCGTGGTCGCGCCGCCGTGCTCCGCGAGCTCGGCGAGCACGAGGGCATAGTCGTCGGGATCGACCACGACCGCGACGTCGGCATGGTTTTTTGCCGCGGCGCGGATCATGGCGGGGCCGCCGATGTCGATATTCTCGATGCAGCGGTCGAAGTCGGCGTTGCACGCGACCGTCGCCTCGAACGGGTAGAGATTGACCACCAGGAGATCGATCGGCGGGATGCCGTGGGCGCGCATCGCCGCGGCGTGATCGTCCTTGTCGCGGATGGCGAGCAGGCCGCCGTGCACCTTGGGATGCAAGGTCTTCACCCGGCCGTCCATCATCTCGGGAAAGCCGGTGAGCTCGGACACCTCGCGCACGGCGAGGCCGGCATCGGCCAGCGCCTTGCGGGTGCCGCCGGTCGAGACGAGCTCGACGCCGTGGCCGGCGAGCGCGCGGGCGAAGTCGAAGAGGCCGGCCTTGTCGGAGACCGAGAGGAGCGCACGGGAGATCTTGCGGAGGCGATCGGTCATGGCGCCCCGCGAGTATCACAGCGCCCTCGCGGTGTCATCGGATAACCCAAGGTCGGTGGCCGCCTCATCCTTCGAGACGGGCGCACGCGACCCGAGTGCGTCCAACTCACGTGCACTGTTCCGCGTGCGCCCTCCTCAGGAGGAGGCGGATCGACGGATCGGCGCTCAAGCTTGTGCACCGGATGCTGCCCATCTCCACGCACGTGAACCGGCGGCCGCCTTCGCTTTCTGTGGATACCGGCGGCACGGGCGAACCTGTTCGGAATTGGCCATTCGGCTTGTGGTCGCGGACATTTTGCATTCAAATCGAGCGGTCAACGACCGGCGGCAGACATGAATCAGGATGCATCGACGGACCTCCTCTTCGACGTGAAGGACGGCATCGGTCGGGCGACCTTCAATCGCCCGCAGGCGAGGAACGCCTTCACCTTCGCGATGTACGAGCGGCTCGCGCAGATCTGCGAGCAGGCGAATGACGACCGCTCGATCAAGGTGCTGGTGCTCCAGGGAGCTGGCGACCAGGCCTTCGCCTCCGGCACCGACATCAACCAGTTTCGCGCGTTCAAGACGCCCGAGGACGCGATCGAATACGAGGCCCGCATTGACCGGGTGCTCACCGCGCTCGAGCAATGCCGCGTGCCCACCATCGCCGCCATCGCCGGCGCCTGCACCGGCGGCGGCGCGGGCATCGCCGCCTGCTGCGATCTGCGCATCGGCACCAGGACGGCGAAGATCGGATTTCCGATCGCGCGCACGCTCGGCAACTGCCTCTCGATGTCGAGCCTCAGCCGGCTCGCCGCCCTGATCGGCCCGGCGCGGGTAAAGGACCTCATCTTCACCGCCCGGCTCGTCGGCGCGGAGGAGGCGGCGCGGGTGGGGCTGCTGGGCGAAGTGGTCGAGGACATGGCGGCCTTGCAGCAGCGGGCCGCGGAGCTCGCGACCCTGATTGCAGGTAACGCGCCGCTGACGTTGCGCGCTACCAAGCAGGCGCTGTCGCGGCTGCAACGGCGGCTCTCGCGCGAGGAGGGCGAGGACCTCATCCTGATGTGCTACATGAGCCGGGACTTCCGCGAAGGTTTGGATGCGTTTCTCAACAAGCGCCGGCCGCAATGGACCGGCGAATAGGCGCTGCGCGCGCGACGGCAGACAGGAAGGCAGTCCGATGGGTCCCTTGGCCGGAATGAAGGTGATCGATCTCACTCACGCCATGGCGGGGCCGACCTGCACGCTGAATGCTGGCGGACATGGGCGCCGAGGTCATCAAGGTCGACATGCTGCAGGCGCTCGCCGACCCGCAGACCCTCGCGCGCGAGATGGTGGTCGAGGTCGAGCATTCGACGCTCGGGCCGGTCAAGACGCTCGGCATTCCCGTCAAGTTCTCCGCGACGCCCGGCAAGGTGCGCACCGGCGCGCCGCACTACGGCGAGCACACCCGCGAAGTCTTGCGCGAGCACGGTTTCGAGGATCAAGAGATCGACGCATTCGAGCAGGACGGCGCGGTCGTCGCAGCGCCGCCCAAGCCAAATCCGCGACAGCGCGTCGCTTGACGCTCGATCCCGCGAACAACAAGGCCAGGAGGAGACCCATGCGCCCGACGATAAAGCTGATGATGCTGTGCGCGGCAGCCGCGCTGATCGCAGCGCCCGCGGGCGCCGCTTGGCAGCCGAGCAAGCCGATCGAGTTCATCGCCACCGCCGGACCGGGCGGCGGCACCGACAATCTCGCCCGGACGGTTCAGGGCATCATCACCAAGTACAAGTTCACCGACCAGCCCGTCGTCGTCGTCAACAAGGGCGGCGGCAGCGGCGCGGAGGGCTACACCTACGGCAAGGCCTCGGCGGGCGATCCCTACAAGGTGATCTTCGGCACGTCGAATACCTGGCAGCAGCCGATGGTGTCCAAGGTCGCGTTCAGGCACACCGACCTCACCCCGATCGCGGCGATGGCGCAGGACGAGTTCCTGCTCTGGGTCAAGCAGGACGCGCCGTACAAGACCGTGGGCGACTACCTGAAGGCGGTGGCGGCGAAGCCCGGCGAGTTCAAGATGGGCGGCGCGCAGTCGAAGGATACCGACGAGGTGCTCACCCGCATCATCGAAAAGACCGCCAACGTGAAGTTCACCTACATTCCGTTCAAGAGCGGCGCGGAAGCGGCCGTGCAGCTCGCCGGCGGCCATATCGACTCGCACGTCAACAATCCGAGCGAGAGCCTCGGTCATTGGCGCGGCGGGACCCAGCGGCCGCTGTGCGCGTTCAGCCCGCAACGATTGCCGAAAGGCCCAAAAATCACGGCAACGGAAGGCTGGAACGATATTCCGACCTGCGTGGAGTCCGGCTTGAACATCTCGCAGTTCCAGCAGCCGCGCACGGTATGGCTGCCGGGCAAGGTTACGGGGGACCAAGTGGCCTTCTACGTCGAGCTGCTGCGGAAGGTCGAGGACACCCCGGAGTGGAAGGACTATATCGAGCGGACGTCGCAGACCAACACCTTCCTGACGGGCGCGGAGTTCGACAAGTTCATGAAGGAAGATATCGAACGGGTCCGCAAGATCGCGGCCGAGCAAGGCTGGCTCGTCAACTGAGCGGCTGCAATGATATCGCGGCGTCTGCTCGAAGCGGCGACGGCGGCGTTGACCGGATCGTTCGGCGCGGCCGTCGTCGTCTCCAGCATCGACAACGGGATCGGGTGGTCGACGGCCGGGGTTGACGCCGGCACGTTTCCGTTCCTGACCGGCCTGATCATCCTCGTCGGCAGCGCGTTCAATCTCGTGCGCGGGGGCCTGCAGAGCCGCCAGATCGCGGTCACCCGGTCGGATCTGCGGCGCTTGGCCGCGCTGTTCGTTCCGGCGGCCGTGTATATCGGCGCCATTCCGCTCATCGGCATGTACGTCGCCTCGGGCGGCTACATGTTGGGAACGCTCGCGGTGCAGAACCGAATCTCCGTTCTGCGCTCGCTCATCATCGCGGTGGCGACGTCGCTCGCGCTCTATCTGGTGTTCGAGCGCATGTTCAAGGTGTCGCTGCCGAGCGGCGCCCTGGGCGACCTACTCGGATTCTGACGGGGTCGCGATGGAGAACCTCGACGCGTTGCTGCACGGGTTCACCATCGCGCTGACGGCGCCCCACCTCGTTTTGATGGTGATCGGCGTGCTGCTCGGAATCCTGGTCGGGGTGTTGCCCGGTCTGGGCGCGCCGAACGGAGTTTCGCTGCTCTTGCCGCTCACCTTCGGCATGCAGCCGGTCTCCGCGATCATCCTCCTGTCCAGCATGTACTGGGGCGCGCTGTTCGGCGGCTCCGTCACCTCGATCCTGTTCAACATCCCGGGCGAGCCGTCGTCCGTCGCCACCACGTTCGACGGCTACCCGATGGCGCGCGACGGCCGGCCGACCACCGCGTTGGCGACCGCGTTCGGCTCCGCCGCCTTCGGCGCGCTGGTCGGAGTGGTGCTGATCACCTTCCTGGCGTCGTGGGTGGCGCAGGTGGCGCTCGCCTTCGGCCCGCCGGAATATTTTGCCGTCTATTTCCTCGCATTCGCGAGCTTCGTCGGGGTGGGCGGCGCGCCGCCGATGAAGACGGTGGTGTCGCTTGCCATCGGCTTTGCCGTCGCCGCGATCGGCATCGACACGGTCTCGGGCAGCGTGCGCCTGACCATGGGAATCGACGAGCTGGTCAAGGGGGTCAGCTTCGTCGTCGCCGTGATGGGGTTGTTCGGGATCGGCGAGCTGCTGCTGGCGGTCGAGGAAGAGTTTCACGTCAAAGCGCTTTCGTCGAAGGTCGAATGGCGGGAGGTCTTTCGCACCCTGGCCGGCCTTCCGCGCCATGGCTGGGCGCTGCTGCGCAGCGCGGCGATCGGCTGCTGGATGGGCATCACGCCCGGCGGGCCGACCGCGGCCTCGTTCATGAGCTACGGCATCGCCAAGCGCTTCTCCCCTCGCAGCGCGAAGTTCGGCCACGGCGAGGCGGAAGGAATCATCGCGCCGGAGACCGCCGACCACGCCGCGGGCACCAGCGCTCTGCTGCCGATGCTGTCGCTCGGTATCCCGGGCTCGGCCACGGCGGCGGTGATGATGGGCGGGTTGATGATCTGGGGGCTCAATCCCGGGCCGATGCTGTTCGTCGAGCAGAAGGATTTCGTCTGGGGGCTGATCGCCTCGATGTACGTCGGCAACATCGTCGCGGTCGTGCTGGTGCTGGTGACAGTTCCGATTTTCGCGGCGTTGATGCGCATTCCATTCTTCATCATCGCGCCCCTCATCTTCATCGTCTGCACGGTCGGCGCCTATTCCGTATCCAATTCCTATCTCGACGTCGTGCTGATGCTCGGATTCGGCATTGTCGGTTACCTGTTCAAGAAGCTCTCGTATCCGCTGGCGCCCCTGGTGCTGGCGATCGTCATCGGCGACAAGGCGGAGGACGCGTTCCGTCAGTCGATGCTGATGTCGAGAGGCTCGCTCGGCATCTTCTTCAGCAACACGCTGGTCGCGACTTTGGTCGTGGCCGGCCTCGTCTTGCTGCTCTTGCCCCTCGTCCTGCAGGTCATGCGGGTGCGGACACCGAAGCCGGCGCTGGATTAAGGGCGAGGGCACAACGGGGGATTGGCGCAAATGGACACCGATGCGCATGACGCGAGACCGGTGATCGCCTTGGCCATGGGCGATCCCGCTGGCATCAGCCCCGAGCTGACGGCGAAAGCGGTCGCGCTCGATGACGTGCGTGCCAAGGCCCGTTTGATCGTGGTGGGCGACCGGCGGGTGTTCGATGAGGGGGCGCGCATTGCCGGGCGCAAACCCGAGGTGAAGACGGTCGTGCCGGATGCAAGCCTGGAACCGGGCGATGACGTCTTCGTCGATCTCGGCCACCTCGACCCGGCTTCGGCCGCCCGCGGCCACGCCAGCGAGCGAGGCGGACAATTCGCGCTCGCCAACTATCGATATGCCCTGACCTTGGCGCGCGACGGGCGGGCCGATGCCGTGTGCTTCACGCCGTTCAACAAGAAAGCGATGCGGCTCGCCCGCCCGGGTTATGACGACGAGATCGCGTTCTCGGCCGAGGTGGTGGGCCTGAAGACCGACGCCAGCGAGTTCAACGTCCTCGACAAGCTGTGGAATGCGCGGGTGACCTCGCACATTTCGCTCGCGGACGTACCGTCGCGTCTCACGCGCGAGCGCGTGCATCGGGCGCTTACGCTGACCGACGCCTGCATGCGCGCCGCCGGCTTCCAGGTTCCGCGGATCGCCGTGGCGGGTCTTAATCCACACGCGGGCGATGGCGGCAATTTCGGCCGCGAGGAGATCGACGTGATCGCGCCGGCGGTCGAGGCGGGGCGGCGCGACGGCATCGCGGTCGAGGGACCGTTTCCGGCCGACACCGTTTTTCTGCGCGCCAAGAGCGGGATGTTCGATGCGGTGCTGACCATGTACCATGACCAGGGCCAGATCGCGATGAAGCTGATGGGGTTCGATCGCGGCGTGACGCTGCTCGGCGGGTTTCCGTTCCCGATCTGCACGCCGGCGCATGGCACCGCTTACGACATTGCCGGGCAGGGAATTGCATCGGTGGGCGCCACGCGCGCCGCGCTCCTGCTGGCGGCGGAAATGGCGATACGGAGGCGCCGGTCGACTTCCTCCGGTGCCGCCAAGGGCTTGAGCCCGCAGTCGCGGTTGGGCGGGGGCATGGCATGAATCGACTGGACCTCGACGGCCGCAACGCCGTGGTGACGGGCGGCGCGTCGGGCCTGGGATTGGCCATCGCCGAGCGTCTTGCCGCGTCGGGCGCGAAGATCGTGATCTGGGACATCGACGGCGCGGCCGCGCAAGCGGCGGGGAAGAAGCTCGGCGGCTCCGCCGTCGTCGCGGACGTGAGCGATCCGGCGTCGGTGACGCTCGCGGTCAAAGGCACGCTCGGCGTGGTGCCGGCGATCGACGTCCTCGTCAACAATGCCGGCATCACCGGGCCCAATGCGAGGCTGTGGGAGTATCCGGTCGAGGGCTGGCAAAAAGTCTTCGCGGTGAACGTCGAGGGGACCTTTCACTGCTGCCGGGCGGTCGTGCCGCTGATGCGGGCGCGAAACTACGGCCGGATCGTCAACATCGCCTCGGTCGCCGGCAAGGACGGCAATCCCAACGCGTCCGCCTACAGCGCCAGCAAGGCTGCCGTGATCGGGCTTACCAAATCGCTCGGCAAGGAGCTGGCCGACACGGCGATCCGGGTGAACTGCGTCACGCCGGCCGCCGTGCGCACGCCGCTGTTCGCGCAAATGACGCAATCGCATATCGACTACATGCTGTCGAAGATCCCGCTCGGCCGCTTCGGCGAGCCGCAGGAGATCGCGGCGCTGGTGGCTTGGCTCGCCTCCGAGGAATGCTCGTTCAGCACCGGCGCCGTGTTCGATCTGTCCGGCGGTCGATCGACCTATTGAACGGCGCAATCGACCGCGCGGCCCGACGCGTTTTCTCGCATGCGGCTCACGATGCGTGAGGTCGACATGAAGTGTGCCGTGAATATGATGGCGCCCCTTGCGAGGAAAGGCATATCAAGATTAGCCGCATGGGTCGCGGCCGGAGCCGCGGTCACTCAAATCGGCTGCCCAACCGCTTATGCGGGCGGGCCCAACGAGACCCGAACAGCCGGGCCAGCGCGGGCCACGGTGGAGCATAATCTTTGCGGCCGCCTCTTGCCTGCCGAGACAATCAAATTTGCAGGGCTATATCCGACAATCGAAGAAAGACCGCCCCTTTCCAACTTTGAAGCGGGCCAAATCGTTGAAATTGATCCTCGCTCGATGACCGCAAGGGAGGCCAGAGCATATATCGAAAGCCTAAGGGCTCTTGGCGCCCGCGTGAGCATCTATCTTGTTGGGGGCCATTGCGACATTGGCGCGGATTGCAAGAGCCTGCCGAACTCGGTGCAGCTTGGCTCAACTGGAAGCTGGAACTGGGACAAGACCGAGCGACGCATCCTGAACGTCACGCATCCCGGCGTTCTGGCTCGTCTTGCGAAGGGAATGGAGAACGGCTGGAGGCTCGGAGCAAACTACATCAGAATTGACAACTTGCATCATCCTGCGGGGTCAACCCAGCCAAGAGCTCCGGCAGAAATGCAGGCGATCATCGATCTTGGTCATGACATCGAAGACAGGTTGCGCGCCAACGGTACAATCGAGCCCGGGCGGGTGACCGGATTGGTCGCACACAATAATTTGGTGAGCTGGCGACAGTTGATAGAGCAAGGGCGCTTGCGTCGGCCGCCCGCATTCCTGTCCTCGGAACGAACCGGTCAACTGGCAGCCCTTCCCGATTTCGAAGGCGATATCCGAATGAAAGGAAGCCAGCTCCTGCCCCGGGACGTTCCGGATATTCAAGCTGGCCGGCGCCTCGCAGAGCACTTTCAAATTCCGTATGCGATCGTGGAATTTCGCAGATCGCACGATCTGGCCCGCGCGGGGCAAACCTACGAGCTGCCGCAAACATACGTCAACGCCGTGCTGCGTCTCTCGGGGGTCACTGAAGTGATCGTGATACCCAACGAGAGCCGCTATGTCGGTCCGGGGGAGGTGTTCTGGGGAAAGGGTCCGAAGGCCCTGCCGAGGAGGCCAAATTCCACCGCGCCGGGCTTGCCGGGTCGCGCGTGTTCTCTTGCGCCGCTTGCGAAGTAGCTCTGGGATAGACCGTATCGGCAACGGGCGCTAACATTTCGCAACGGGGCCGAAGATCGGGTCGTTCTTTCTCGATCTGCCTCGATCTGCCGTGGTGAATTCCGAGGTCCGAGGGATCGAGCCATGCCGGCTATCACACCCGAGCCCATCATGAAGATCGCCATGGGGTTCATGGCGGCGAAGCATCTCTTCGCGGCGAGCGAGATCCGGCTGTTCGAGGCGCTGGCAAGCGGGCCTGCGAGCTTGGATGAGCTCGCGGACAGGACCGGCGTTCCGTCCCGGACCCTTGCTATCGCCGCCGCCGCGATGGTCGGCCTGGGACTGATCGAGCGGGATGGGGACCGCTACCGAAACGGCGATGCGGTCGCCGCATTTCTCGCGGGCAATCCGGGCGCGGATCTGCGTCCGATGCTCCGTTTCTTCGACAAGATCAGCTATCCGACCTGGCAGCAGCTCGCGGCGGCGGTGCGCAGCGGCCAAGGCCAGGCCCAGTTCGGGAAATTCGACAAGACGGAGCAGCAGATATTTTCAGCCGGCGTCGAAGCCTTCTCCGCTCCGGTCGCCGCGGCGCTCGCGACGTCCTACGACTTCGGCCGCCATCGGCGGGTGCTCGACGTCGGCGGCGGTACCGGCTCGTTCCTCGTCGCCGTGCTCCGACGGCACGATGCGCTGAAAGGCACGCTGTTCGAGCTGCCGGGGGCGTGCGCCGTTGCGCGTCAAAAGCTGGCAAACGAGCCCGAAGGGAAACGCATCGATGTCGTGGACGGCGACGTTTTCAAGGATCCGCTCCCCGCGGGTCACGATGCCCTGATCGTGGCGAACACCGTCCATGTCTTCTCGGCGGCGCACAACATCGAGCTCATGCGCAAGATGCGTGCCGGCGTCGAGCCGGGGGCCCGTCTCCTGCTCGCCGACCTGTGGACCGACCCCACGCATACGCAGCCGCCCGGCGCGGCTCTCATGTCGGGCGAGTTCCTGGTCATCGCCGGCGAAGGGCAGGCGTACAGCGAAGAGGAGGCCGGCGAGTGGCTCGGGCAGACCGGATGGCGAAAGCTCGAGCGCAGGCCGTTGGCCGGCCTGGCCAGCCTGATCGTCGCCGAGGCCGTCTGAATTCCGCGCGACGAGCCGACTGATCACAACGGCAATTGCGGGTCCTCGCCGCGGTTGCGGCGGGCGAGACCGGCGCCGGGCGGCGGATGCGAGAAGGCGAAGGTCCACTGCACCCGCATCGCCTTGCGGGCGCGGCCGTAGACGACGATCTGCACGGTGCGCCGCGGCCCGTCGGGGCTGGCGAGATAGACGCTCTCCTCGAGGTCGACCCGGTCCTCGTAGGCGCTGAAGGTCCACACTTCCTTGTTCGGCATCAGCAGCATGGCGCTGTGGCCGTCGGTCAGCCGATTGGCGCGAACCGAGGGGTGGAGGTGGAAGCGCACCGCGAACTGGTCGCGGCCGGCCGGCACCGTATCGCCTTTCGCCGGCGTGAACAGATCCTCGCCGTCGAGCCGCTGGCCGTCGGGCGACAGCATGATCACGCGCTGGTGGATCACGTTGAACACCTCGGCATAGCCGTCGTGCGACGCGCGCAGCACCGTGCCGTCGGGCTGCTCCTCGCGGGCGATCGCGATCTCGCGCGGGCCGCCGATCATCGGGACGCCGGACAGCATGCGCTTGACCGGGCCGGATTCGACGAAGCGGCACGACGACGTATCGTTGAGCGTGGCGGTCGAATGGGCGGCGGTCGCGCGCGCGACCTGCCGCCAGCTCTCGCGGCTGGTGACCGGCAGCCCGCAGTTGACCACAATCCGGTTCTGCCGGGCCGACAGCTCGAACGACAGGCAGCCGGCATGGGCCTCCTGGCTCACCGCCATCGGCGGCGCGCGGCCGGTGTCCATCACGAGGAGCGTGCCGGCGCTCTCGATGCGCTGGTAGCCGGAATGGGGCGCATTGGTGAGCGGCGCGCCGCGGGCGTCGTCGTAGGCGAGGATGGTGGTGATGAGGTCGGTCTGGGTCGGACCCATGCCGTTGAACAGCGCAAAGCTTCCGTCGCCGTGCCGGAAGAAGCGCAGCATCGGCATCATGCGGTCGATGGCATTGAGCAGCGCGGGCGGCGGCGCGATGTTGCGGGCGGTGAACGCGGTGCGCAGCGGCAGGAGATCGACCAGGAGCTCGATCAGCGCGCCGGGATTGCGGCTGATATGGCCGCCGTCGGGCAGGATCTGCCGCACCAACTCGTCGGCGAGCCGCTTGGTGGCGGCGCGGATGTGGCGGTGCTGGCCGGCCATGCACAGCGCCGCGAAGGCGAGCGCGATCGCGGCCTGGAAGCGCGGCACGCCGTCGCGCGCTTCCGCCGCCGTGTGCCGCAGGTGGCGGACCTGCCGGGTGAGGCTGCGCAGGAAGCGGCGATAGAACCGCGCGTCGGGCTCGTCGAGCACCAGCGGCGCCTGGCTGAGCCAGGAGATGATGCGGCGGGCGACCACGTCGGGCCGCCAGGCGACCGGGTCGTTCGCGCGGTTGACCGAGATCCATTCGTCGACCAGCGCGCGGGCATTGGCGCTGGTGATGGCGGATTCGGCGGCGCGCAGGTGGCGCAGCCAGCCGAAGCCGAGCAGCGCGACCGCCCAGTCCTCGGACGGCGGCGCGATCTCGAAGGGCGAGCGCGAATCGCAGATGACGACCTTGCCGGCGAACACGAAGCGGCCGGAATAGATCTCGCTGGCGCGGGTGGCATCGGCGGTCCGCAGGTTCTGCGGCGCGATCAGAAGGCGGTCGGCCTTGCCGAAGGAGAACGGCCAGGCGACGAGCGGATGCGTGGCGACGCGGCCGGTGAGCCTGCGAGCAAGCCCGCGCGCCAGGAACACGGACAGCCTGGTATGTTCCGCGACCGAAACGCGCGACATCGAGACGATGGCTCCCTCCTCGCGGATTTTCCCGTCCGAAGTCCGGTTTTATCCCAGTTCGGCATTTCAAATTGGTCAAAGCCGGGGCCGGCTTCGGCCGGCGGGACCATACCGGAACCGCGGCGCGCCGACCAACCGCCGATAAGCCCCGTCAAATCCTCTGCAATCGGGCGGCATAGAAGCCGTCGATGCCGGCGAGGCGCGAATCGGGATCGTCGAGGTGGCAGGGTAGGGTGCGCAGGTCGCCGTCCGGCGTGAGCCACTCGGCAGGCACTTCATCGGGGGCGATCGGCCGCCGGCGCACGTCCTCGCTGCGGGCGAGGAGTTCGGCGACGACGTCGATGCCTTCTTCCGGCTCGAGCGAGCAGGTGGAATAGACGAGGATGCCGCCCGGCTTGGTCAGCGCCACCGCCTGGGCGAGGAGCCGGCGCTGCAGCGCCGCCAGCGCAGCGATGTCGGCTTCGCGCTTGAGCCAGGGAATGTCGGGATGGCGGCGGATGGTCCCGGTCGACGAGCAGGGGGCGTCGAGCAGCACCGCATCGAAGGGTCCGGCCTGCCACTGCGTGGCGTCGGCAACGACGGTTTCCGCGCCGAGGTCGAGGCGGGCAAGATTCTCCCGCAGCCGCTCGAGCCTCCGGGACGCGCGGTCGACCGCGACGACGCGGGCGCCGGCGGCGGCGAGCTGGGCGGTCTTGCCGCCGGGGGCGGCGCAGAGATCGGCGACGGTCAGGCCGCGCACGTCGCCCAAAAGTCTTGCCGGCAGCGCGGCCGCCGCGTCCTGCACCCACCAGGCGCCCTCGCCATAGCCCGGCAAATGCGCCACCGGTCCATGCACGAGTGCGCGCACGGAGCCGGTCGGCAGCACGCGTCCGCCGATGAGCCTTGCCCAATGCCCGGGATCGCTCTTCACGGTGAGGTCGAGCGCCGGCTCCCGCCCGTTGGCCGCGGCAATGGCGCGCGCGGTCTCGGCGCCGTAGGTCTTCACCCAGCGCGCCATCAGCCAGGCCGGCGTGTCGAGGGCGGCGGCACCGACGCCGGCAAGGCGTTGCGCGCGCTCGCGGGCGAGGCGGCGGAGCACCGCGTTGACGAGGCCGGCGTAGCGCGCGCCGCGGCGGTCCGACTGCACCAGCCGCACCGCGAGGTCGACGGCGGCATGGTCGGGCACGTCGAGCCAGAGAATCTGCGCCGCGCCGATCAGCAGCGCCGTCTCCACCCTCGGCGCGTCGCGGGGAACGCCGCGCTCGAGGCAAAGGCCGAGCAGGTGGCGCAAGGTGCCGAGCCGGCGCAGGACCGACGCGGCGAGTGCGCGGACGAGCGCGCGGTCGCGATCGGGCAGCGCCGCGAGCCGCGCGGCGGCGTGCTCGAGCTCGACGTCGAGCGGACGCCGGCGGCGGAGCACGCCGTCGAGGACGTCGGCGGCGATCCGGCGCGCGGCGAGCCCAGGCGCTTCAAGGGAGGAAACGGCGCGCGGCATGCCGCATTTGACATCAAACGGCGGGACGCAGCGAGCTGCCGGCGGCCGGGCATCAACCCCAGGGACCGCGAACGCGTCCCCACGGGCCCTTGATCTTTGCCGGTCCCGGCGCATTTTATCCATTCATGGCGAGCGCCCGACCCGATCGAGCGGAGGTAGCCGGCGCGGGAGCCGGGAAGCGGCTTTCGCCGGCGGCCGAGCGCGCCCTCGCCGAGGCGGCGGCGCGGCGGGCGGAACGCCCGCCGGCCGAACGGCCGCAGGAGCTCGACGGCCGCGGCGGGCTCGACCCCGTCCGCTACGGCGACTGGGAAGTCGACGGCAGGGCCTCGGATTTCTGAGCGCCGGAGGCGCAAGACCATCGGCCCGAGCGCGCGAGATTCGCGCCCGATCACCGTGGATCACAGGATAAATCGCGACAGATCCGCGTTCCTCGCGAGGTCGCCGACGTGCTTTTGCACGTAGGCGGCGTCGACCTGCACCGCCTCGCCGGAGCGGTCGGGCGCGGAAAACGAGATGTCGTCGAGGATGCGCTCCATCACCGTCTGCAGCCGCCGCGCGCCGATATTCTCGACGCTGGAATTGACCTGGACCGCCACGTCGGCGATCGCGTCGATCGCGTCGGGGGTGAAGTCGAGCGTCACCCCCTCGGTCGCCAGCAGCGCGACGTACTGCTTGATCAGCGATACCTCGGTCTCGGTCAGGATGCGGCGGAAATCGTCGCGGGTGAGCGGGCGAAGCTCGACCCGGATCGGCAGCCGCCCTTGCAGCTCCGGCAGGAGGTCGGACGGTTTCGAGAGATGAAACGCGCCCGAGGCGATGAACAGGATGTGGTCGGTCCTGATCGCGCCGTGCTTGGTCGAGACGGTGGTGCCCTCGATCAGCGGCAGCAGGTCGCGCTGCACGCCCTCGCGCGAGACGTCGCCGCCCACGCGTCCCTCGCGGACGGTGATCTTGTCGATCTCGTCGAGGAACACGATGCCGTTCTGCTCGACCGCCTTGATCGATTCCTGCACGAGCTGGTCGCCGTCGAGCAGCTTGTCGGACTCCTCGTTGAGCAGGATGTCGTGGGATTCCGCGACGGTGACGCGGCGGGTCTTGGTACGGCCGCCGCCGAGCTTGCCGAAGATGTCGCCGATCGAGATCGCGCCCATCTGCGCGCCGGGCATGCCGGGAATCTCGAACAGCGGCAGCCCGCCGCCGGCGGCCTGCACCTCGATCTCGATCTCCTTGTCGTTGAGCTCGCCGGCGCGCAGCCGCTTGCGGAAGGCGTCCTTGGTGGCGGCGCTCGCATTCTCGCCGACCAGGGCGCCGACCACGCGCTCCTCGGCGGCGAGCTGGGCGCGCGCGAGCACGTCCTTGCGCTTGCGCTCGCGGGTCTGCACGATCGCGGCCTCGAGCAGATCGCGCACGATCTGCTCGACGTCGCGGCCGACATAGCCGACCTCGGTGAACTTGGTGGCCTCGACCTTGATGAAGGGCGCGCCCGCCAGCCGGGCGAGACGGCGGGAAATCTCGGTCTTGCCGACGCCGGTCGGGCCGATCATCAGGATGTTCTTGGGCATCACCTCCTCGCGCAGCTTCTCGTCGAGCTGCAGGCGCCGCCAGCGATTGCGCAATGCGATCGCGACCGCGCGCTTGGCGTCGCCCTGGCCGATGATGAAGCGGTCGAGCTCGGAGACGATTTCGCGGGGGGAGAAGTCGGTCATGGAGGAGGTTATGTGGCGCGGTCGGCGCGGGCGCGCAATAGCGGCGCGCGATGCGGCGATGCGGCGCCGGGATCGTCGCCGCTTCGCATCACAGCTTCTCGATCGTGACGTTGCGGTTGGTGTAGACGCAGATCTCGGCGGCGATGTCCAACGACCGGCGCACGATCGCCTCGGCATCGAGCGGCCCCTCGATCAGCGCGCGGGCGGCGGCGAGCGCGTAATTGCCGCCGGAGCCGATCCCGATCACGCCGGCCTCGGGCTCGAGCACGTCGCCGGTGCCGGTCAGCACCAGCGACACCTGCGCGTCGGCGACGATCATCATGGCTTCGAGCCGGCGCAGGTAGCGGTCGGTGCGCCAGTCCTTGGCGAGCTCGACCGCGGCGCGGGTAAGCTGGCCGGGATACTGGTCGAGCTTGGCCTCGAGCCGCTCGAACAGCGTGAAGGCGTCGGCGGTGGCCCCGGCGAAGCCGCCGATGACGTCGCCCTTGCCGAGGCGGCGCACCTTCTTGGCGTTGGCCTTGACGATGGTCTGCCCGATCGTGACCTGGCCGTCGCCGCCGACCACGACCGAGCCGCCCTTGCGGACGCTCAGGATGGTGGTGCCGTGCCAGAGCTCGGGGGAGGAGGGCTGCATCAGCGGTTCCAGTGCCGGAAAACGATTTAAGCATTGCCGGCGCGGGGCGCAAACCCGCCGTCGCGCGCGCCCGCGGCGGCAGTGGCGAAGACGGCGACCGCCTGATAAAAGGCGCGCGGCGCAAAGGCGCGAAAGGCATCGATTCCATGCGCAAAGGCGTGGTCAGGCGCACCACCAAGGAAACCGACGTCGAGGTCGCGATCGATCTCGACGGCCGCGGCGCGTCCGCGATCGCGACCGGGATCGGCTTCCTCGACCACATGCTCGATCTGCTGGCGCGCCATTCCCGCATCGATCTCGCGATCAAGGCCAAGGGTGACCTCCACATCGATCACCACCACACCACCGAGGACGTCGGCATCGCGCTCGGCCAGGCGGTCAAGCAGGCGCTCGGCGACATGAAGGGCATCACCCGCTACGCCGACGTCCACGTGCCGATGGACGAGGCGCTCACCCGCGTGGCGATCGATATTTCCGGCCGGCCGTTCCTGGCGTTCAAGGCCGAGTTCGTCCGCGACAAGGTCGGGACGTTCGATACCGAGCTGGTGCAGGAATGGTTCCAGGCCTTCGCCGTGAACGGCGGGATGACGCTGCACGTCACCACGCTCTGCGGCAGCAACGACCATCATATTGCCGAATCCTGCTTCAAAGGATTGGCGCGGGCGCTACGCGCGGCGGTCGCGATCGACCCGCGCGCAGCCGACGAGGTTCCCTCGACCAAGGGCTCGCTCGGCGGATGATGGGCGCCGACCGGCGGCGGAGAAAGCGAACGAGCATGTCGAGCTACACCGTATACGAGCCGCCGTCGAAGGACGGCGCAGCGGCCCCGGATCCCGCGCGCTTCGTCTTCGTGCGCGACGGATTTACGTTCTGGGCCTTCCTGCTCGGGCCGCTCTGGATGCTGTGGCACCGGCTGTGGCTGGTGCTCGCGGGCTACGTCGTCGCGGCGACGGCGCTGCAGGTCGCGCTGCGCTTCATCGGCGCGTCGGCGTCGGTGATGGTCACCGCCGGCATCCTGCTCGCGCTGCTGGTCGGCTTCGAGGCGGCGACCTTGCGCCGCTTCACGCTGGCCCGCCGCCGCTTCCGCAACGTCGGCATCGTGATCGGCGACGATCTGGAAACGGCGGAGCGGCGATTCTTCGATGTCTGGGTCAAGCACGAGCCGCGCCCGGCATTGCTGTCTCCGCCGGCGGCGCGAAGCCTACACCGGCCGGCGCCGCCCTCCGAGGTCGTCGGCCTGTTTCCGGAGCCGGGAGCGCCGCGGTGACCGTCGCCATCGTCGACTACGGCTCCGGCAACCTGCATTCGGCGGCCAAGGCATTCGAGCGCGCGGCGCGCGAAGCGGGGCTCGCGCAGCCGATCGTGGTGACCTCCGATCCCGACGCGGTCGCCCACGCCGACCGGGTGGTGCTGCCGGGCGTCGGCGCCTTCGCCGACTGCCGGCGCGGACTCGACGCGGTCGGGGGCATGGTCGAGGCGCTCGAGGACAGCGTGCGCCGGCGCGGCCGGCCGTTCCTCGGCATCTGCGTCGGCATGCAGCTGATGGCCGAGCGCGGGCGCGAGTACGAGGTGACGTCGGGCCTGGGCTGGATCGCGGGCGAGGTCGATCGCATTGCGCCCGCAGACTTAAGCCTGAAGATTCCCCACATGGGCTGGAACACGCTCGACGCGCGCCGTCCGCACGCGCTGCTCGACGGCATCGCGCTCGGGCCGCAGGGCTCGCACGCCTATTTCGTGCACTCGTTCCACCTCAAGGCGGCTGCGCGCTCGGACGTCGTGGCCGAAGCCGACTATGGCGGCCCGCTCACCGCCGTCGTCGGCCGCGACACCATGGTCGGCACCCAGTTCCATCCGGAGAAGAGCCAGCGCCTCGGCCTCAAGCTGATCGCCAATTTCCTGAAGTGGATGCCGTAGCGCATGTTCCGGAAAAGTGGGAACCGATCTTCCATACAGGACATGCGCCAAATCCAAAGAACCAGAGCAGCTCGGTCGAGAGCCTTGTCGTGATTCTGTTCCCGGCCATCGACGTCAAGGATGGCGTCTGCGTGCGGCTCGAGCAGGGCGACATGGCGCGCGCGACGGTGTTTCACCGCGACCCGGCGGCGCAGGCTTTGGCCTTCGAGGCGCAGGGATTCGAGTTTCTCCACGTCGTCGATCTCGACGGGGCCTTCGCCGGCAAGCCGGTGAATGCGCGTGCGATCGATCGCATCCTGGAGCTCGTCGCGATCCCGGTCCAGCTCGGCGGCGGCATCCGCGACATGGCGACGATCGAAGGCTGGCTCGGCAAGGGCGTCGACCGCGTCATCATCGGCACCGCGGCGGTGCGCGATCCGGACCTGGTGAAAGCCGCTGCGCGAAAATTTCCCGGCCGCGTCGCCGTCGGCCTCGACGCCCGCGACGGCAAGGTGGCGGTCGCCGGCTGGGCCGAGCGCTGCGAGCTCGCCGCGCTCGAGATCGCCAAACGCTTCGAGGACGCCGGCGTCGCCGCCATCATCTATACCGATATTTCCCGCGACGGCCTGCTCAAGGGCCTCAACCTCGACGCCACCATCGCGCTGGCGGACGCCGTGAGCATCCCGGTGATCGCCTCGGGCGGGCTTGCCTCGATCGAGGACGTGAAGGCGCTGCTCGAGCCGCGCGCGAAGAAACTTGCCGGCGCCATCGCCGGCCGCGCGCTCTATGACGGCCGCCTCGATGCCGCCGAGGCGCTGACGCTGATCCGGGCGGCCCGCCAAGCGACGTGATAGCGGTTATCCGCGGGACTTCGCGGCCGCCGCTTGCTGCGGCGGCGAAACCGGGATCGGCCGGCTCCAGGTATCGGTAATGAACACGTCGTTCCGGCACTCGACGCGCGCTTCGATCCCGAACCACCGATGCATCATGACCAACCCGACCGCGATGCCGAGCGCCAGCGCCGTGAAGGTCGGGACGGCGGCGGGGGACAGACTCGGGATGCCGTAGAGGACGAGCGCGTCGTTGCCGCCGGGCGCCAGCGCGGTGCCGAGCCCCATCAGCAGGCCGCCGCCCAGGTTTACGAGCCATGCGGGCCGCGGCCGCCAGTCGAACCGAAAGCTGCCGCGTTGCACGGTCGATAGGAACATTCCGCTCAGCACGGCGACGAGCAGCACCGAGCGCACGGCCGTGGGCCAGCTCCGGATCCCGAAAGCGCCCTCGATGAAAAGTTCGAAGGTGGCCGTAGAGCCGAACGGACCGTAGATGAGAAACAGCAGCGCGCCCGACAATCCGACCAGCAGAGCGGCAGTGGACAAGCGATAGCGCGGGGCAAGGATGAGGTCAGTGACGCGCATGCCCGATGGCCGTGTTCGCCACAATCGCACGCTCTCGTAGAGGGCCCAGGCCAGGAACGCCAATGCCGGCGCCATCGCCCAGACGAGCAGCGGGCCGACCAGGGCGGGCGCGGGGGTGGGGCGCGCCAGCCATTGCCATCCTGCCAGCGTGACGAAGCACAAGACGCCGAGCGAAAATCCGATGATCGTCGCCAGCATCTTGCCGTCGCCGTCCACGAATCGTGCCATGGTGGAAAAGGCGCAGCCGCGGTTGATCGCCGCCCCCAGTCCGAACATGAATCCGCCGAGCACGGCGACTCCGGTCAGCGACCACCCGCTCAGTCCGGTCCCGGCCGCGGGCATGAGCCAGAATAGCGGGATCGTCACCGCCCACACCCACAGCACGGACTTGCCGATGCTGGCGAGCATGTAGCCGCTGCGCGAGCTCATGACCTCGGCGACGGCGCGGACCGTGCAGATGCTCGCGCGGTGCGCCGCGAATCCGAGCACGAGCGCCAGCACGATTGCAAAAGCAAGGATCGCCATTTGGCACCTGAGCGCGGCGCGGTCGACGTCCGCGCGATGGAACCGGACGCGATCTTATCCTATACGATCAGGCGACAGCGCAGGTTTGAATCGTCGTCATTCGTCACCTCCGTGATCCTATGTTCAAGGTCCGCGTCATTCCCTGCCTCGACGTCAAGGACGGCCGCGTCGTCAAGGGCGTGAAGTTCCTCGACCTGCGCGATGCCGGCGACCCGGTCGCGGCGGCGATCGCCTACGACGCGGCCGGCGCCGACGAGCTCGCCTTCCTCGACATCACCGCGAGCCACGAGCAGCGCGACATCATCTTCGACGTGGTGCGGCGGACCGCCGAAGCGTGCTTCATGCCGCTCACCGTCGGCGGCGGGGTGCGCACGGTCGAGGATATCCGCAGGCTGCTTTCCTCCGGCGCCGACAAGGTATCGATCAACACCGCCGCGGTCGCCCGCCGCGCCTTCGTCAAGGAGGCGGCGGAGAAATTCGGCGACCAGTGCATCGTGGTCGCGATCGACGCCAAGAAGGTGTCGAAGCCGCCGGCGCCGGACCGCTGGGAAATCTTCACCCATGGCGGGCGCAATCCAACCGGGCTCGACGCGGTCGATTACGCGCGCGAGGTGGTGGCGCTGGGCGCCGGCGAGATCCTCTTGACCTCGATGGACCGCGACGGCACCCGGCAGGGCTTCGACATTCCCCTCACCCGCGCCGTTGCCGACGCGGTGACGGTGCCGGTGATCGCCTCGGGCGGGGTCGGCACCCTCGATCACCTGGTCGAGGGCATCCGCGACGGCCACGCCACCGCGGTGCTGGCGGCCTCGATCTTCCATTTCGGCGAGCACTCGATCGGCGCGGCCAAGGACCACATGGCCAAGGCCGGGCTGCCGATGCGGCTCGATCCGTAGCGAACGGACC
>WNFC01002390.1_pt1 | contig 28813 bp, 25 predicted proteins | sample 5400541 | NCBI WGS metagenome assembly WNFC01 (sample SAMN13153342, study PRJNA577476) | soil metagenome | isolation source: 120 cm saprolite under Douglas fir tree site 2 hole 2 replicate 1 | place: USA:California | collected 2015-04-18
TGGCGTTCTGGAACATGGTGCAGGTTGACGGATTCAGCGTATTTTTTCATGTTCTGGTGGTTGCGATTGCCGGCGTCGTCATTCTCAGCTCGTACGAATACATGGCGGTGCAGCGGATTCGCGCGGGGGAATATTACGCGTTGATTCTCTTCGGCACGGTCGGCATGGCGCTGATGTCGTCGGGCGTTGAACTGGTTCTGATTTTTATTGCGCTGGAGATTTCCTCGATCTCATCTTATGTGCTGGCGGGATTCCGCCGGCGCGAGGCTTCCAGCGCGGAATCATCGCTGAAATATTTTCTGCTTGGCTCGTTCGCCACGGCGTTTTTCCTGTATGGCGTGGCGCTAATGTTTGGCGCAACGGGATCGACGAACATCGATCGGATCAGCAAGACGCTTCAGGCAGGCCCGATCCCCTTGCTGGCCTTTGTGGCAGTGGCGTTCATGTTTGTAGGCCTCGGATTCAAGGTGGCGGCCGCTCCATTTCATATATGGACGCCAGACGTATACGAAGGAGCGCCGGCGCCGATTGTGGGATTGATGTCGACCGCGCCCAAGGCTGCGGCATTTGCGGTTTTGTTGCGAATAGTTTTTGTGATCAATGTGCCCGGAAGATTTTGGCTGATCTGGATTTCGGCTGCGCTCTCCATGACCCTGGGAAATGTTGGCGCGTTGGTGCAAAACAATGTGAAGCGGCTGCTGGCCTATTCATCCATTGCCCACGCGGGATATCTGTTGGTAGCCTTCGCAGCCGCGCCCGGCCTCGGAACTTCAGCGGCAATGTTCTACACGGCCGCCTATGCCGCCATGAACCTGGGTGCGTTTGCGGTGGTAAGCCACTTTGCCAACGCGGGCGAGCGCTACGTAAATCTCGAAGACTACGAAGGGCTGGGCCGAAGTTCTCCGCTGCTGGCGGCAACACTTACCATCTTTCTGCTCTCGTTAATAGGGATTCCGATGACAGGCGGATTTTTTGCCAAGTTCTACGTGTTCAGCGCGGCGGTGAAGGCGAACTTGATCTGGCTGACGATCATCGGCGTCCTTAACAGCGGCGTCGGCGCGTATTACTATCTGCGCATCATCGTGATGATGTACATGCGGGAATCGCGGAAGGACGTTCCGGTAATTCCAGTTCCCTTCGCGCTGCGTCTGGCAATCTTCCTCTGCATGACAGCGACGGTCTACCTGGGCATTTTCCCCGGCGGGACGTTGCAGTATGCGCAGGATTCTGCGAAGCAGTTGGTGCAGCAGAGTGTGCCCGAGGCTCCCGCGTCTCCACCGGCTGCCAACTTTCCGGCAACGCTCTAAAGGAAACTGGAGATGCTCCCGGCGACAAGAATCCATGTTGAACTCCGCCCTACGGATGCGCGGGCAGCCAGAGGAAATCGGAGTGCCGGTATTCATCAAACGTATCGACCCATTTACCTGAGATCGCTGACTGGCATCGATAGTCCAATTCCCTAAGAAGATGCCACGTGGTCTCGCGGCCCGCTTCCGAGCACTCGATAATCAGGATCGGTCTGGCTGCGGCAACAGTGCGGCGCATTCCCTGCAAGGCGGCACCCTCTGCGCCTTCAACATCGATTTTGACGAACTGCGGGGAGCCAAGCTCGCGCGCCTCAACGAGTTCATCGATGGAGACGGTCCGGATGCAGAGTTCAGTAGCGGAGGGATTGTTTCGATGCCAGACCAAACTTGCAGTAGACAAGTTCTCCGCGATTCGAATGACAGCGTCACCAGTCCGGTCTGAGGCTGCAGCTTCCAACAACTGGACGTTGGTGATGCCATTGATTTCGATGTTTCGTCGAAAAGCTTCGATATTTCGCGGAACGGGTTCAAATGCGATGACGCGGCCGCCCGGTCCCACTCGTTTTGCCAGCGATAGAGAAACGTAGCCGACGTTCGCACCGATGTCATACACGGTGTCACCAGCGGAAACATGTTTCCGGATAGCGCGTTGCAGATGGGGTTCGTCCGTTCCCAGCAAATAGCCGAGATGCTCAGTAGGGGAGACCCAGATCCTATACCCCGCTGCAACCCCTCTAATAATTCTCCGGGGCTTGGATTTCTCTCCCAACAACAGGACGATGCACGATTTGGCGAATCTCCGAATTGCAGACATGTTTTAGCTGCCTTGTATCACGCCTGTCGGCAAGTCGCAACCCGCGGTACGGAGCAGCAATCGTTGCTTTTATGTTTGGGGGTGCAAAAGCGCCGTTCCGAGAAACTTGAACAGCGCTATTGCTGATCACGTATCAGCGGAACGAAGCGGACGAGTTCGCGAGGCGTGACCACAGGCTGCCGGTCGACCATCCGGATGAATTGGAGCTGCTGGGACTCATCGGTTCCGACTGGAATAATCATCCGGCCCAGGTCGCGGAGCTGGGCGATGAGAGCCGAAGGCAGATCGGGGGCGGCGGCGGAGACCAGAATTGCGTCGAAAGGAGCGACGGCGGGAAGACCGTGCGTGCCGTCTCCACTGAAGACACGGATATTGCTATAGCCGAGCGCAGCCAAAAGTTCGCGCGCTTTGTCCGCGAGGGCTGGGTGGCGCTCAATGGAAAAGACCTCGGAGGCAAGTTCCGCGAGCAGCGCGGTAACGTAACCGGAACCGGTGCCAATTTCGAGAACCTTGTCAGCGGGAGAAATCCGGAGTGATTCGAGCATGAGGGCAACGATGTAAGGCTGAGAGATGGTTTGGCTGTCGCCGATGGGGAGAGGATGATCTTCGTAGGCCTGGGCGCGGTAGGGCCCGGGAACGAATTCGTGGCGGGGGACACGAAGCATGGCGTCGAGTACGCGCGAGTCAGAGATACCGCGGTCCCTGAGTTGGGAGTTGACCATGAGTTGGCGGGCGGCAGTTGGGTCGGGCATGGAGTTCGAGCAGTTCGGCATCCAGGAGAATGTGCGTGAGCGCCCGGAAAATTAGTACCTCGGGGGCTAAAGCCCAGACTTATAGCAGCTCTTATCGCAGCGCTGAAAGCGCTGCGCCACCCAAAATCCGGGCTGGATAAATTGGTGAACTTTCGCTCGTGAACCTTCGTCGGCTCGCTCGTTGAATTTTCCCCGGCTAACCTTCGCTCCGTGAACCTTCCTCGGCTCGCTGAATTTTCCGCGGCTAGCCTTCGGACCTTCCCTCCAGCCAGCCTTCAGTCGCGCTCCACCAGCCCGCGCTGAAACGATCGCTATTTCCTGCGGCGGCGGATGCGGACGTCGAAGCTGACCACGCCATTCTGGTCGCGGGTGCCGACGATGGAAAGGTTGCGATTCACATAGTACTCCCCTCGAATGATCTGCTGCGAACTCTGCGACACATTGGTGGAGTAGGTGAGCGAGATGTTGTTGGCGAATTCCTGTTCGATTGTCACCTGAGGACCACGCGCGGTGGGATTGGTTTCGGTGCTGAGTCCCTGGGGATCGATTTTGATATTGCTGGCGCCGAACAGACGCTGCAACCGGCTGCTGACAGTGGCGTTCAGGGCCTGGCTGAGAATGAGGGCGGTGGCTTGATCGGAAAAGGCGCTCTGGCCGGACTGCTCCTGAAGTTGCGCAGATTCTTCATTGGTGCGGCCGAGAGCGAGCAGGGCAATGATATCGGACTTCGGCAGTGGAGGTTCAGAACGGTAGTTAAGGTTCAGGCGGTCGGGCGTGCCGGTAACGGTAATGTTGAGGTCATAGTTGCGAACGTGAGTGGAGGCCTGCAAATTGAGCTGGGGCTCGACCGTTATCGGATTGGCGAAGGTGATATCGCCGCGCTCCAGAGTGAAGCGAGTGCCATGAAAGGTGGCCTGGCCCTCTAGAATATCGACGCGGCCGAGAACGGCGGGACGTGCGACGGAGCCGCGGAGGTGGAGGTCGGCATCACCAGAGAGGCGCGCGATGGCGGTGCGCATCTGGAGTTCAGGCGCGGTCCGGACGCGGATATCAAGCTTAATGTCATAGAGAGGCGAATTGGCGGGGGTAATCGTCGAGAACTGGCGGCTGCGTTCGAGGTATGCGCTGAAGTCGAAGCCGGGGGTCACGGCAATCTTGTTGATGCTGATGTCGCCCGAGAGGGTGGAAGCGGAGCGGCTTCCCACCCAATGCATTTCGGCATCGGCGGTGGAGCTGACACCGGGAGGATAGCGCAGCCGGACGTCCTTGCCCCTGGCGGTGAGATTGAAGTTGAGTTGGCGGCTGAAATAAGTTGCATCGCCTTTCAGGTCGAGGGTGCCGCCACCAGTGCGAGCGGAGAGCGACTCGATGTGCATGCGATCGTGCGTAAATAGAAGCGAGCCGTTGAGCTCGCTCAATCCGCTGGGCAGTCCGGCATAAGAGAGCGAACCATTGGTCACCTGAAAAGTACCCTGCGGCAACGGGTCTTCGAGGGTGCCGCCTACGGTCACTTTCATGGCGATGAGGCCGGCAGAAGTGAAGTCAGAATTGAAACCGGAGAACAGTTTTAGATCGAGGTGGCCATCGGCGGTGACATCGAGCGCGCGGGCTCCGGAGAGTTGCAAGGAGCCGTGGGCGCTGAGGTCCGTTCCCTCCCCCACCAGATGGAGTTCCTGCACGCTGATCAACTGACGGGCAAGGGAAAAGCGAATGGGATCCTGGTTATGCACCTTCACGCGTTCGACTTCGAGCGAGAGGGCGGTTAAGGTGCCGTCAAGAGTCCACTGCGCGGGCAGCCGAAGGGGGCCGCGCAGTTCCAGAGAGCCGGCGACGGCAGAGTGTCCTGTAGGCTGGCTGCGGAAATAATGGCGCCAAAGCGCATTGAGATCAAGCTGATCCATTTGAAGAGACAAGGTCGCGGGATAGTCATCGCGCAACTGCACGTTGCCACTGAGGAGTAACGAGCCCTGCTGGAGGTGGGAATTCCCGGTGAGATGGAGATCGCTACCTTGCGTGATGGCCTGCAGGTCGAGTTCACCGGCGAGTTCATGTTCAAGAGTCAGGTTGCGCACATGGACGTCAGCATTGATAGAGGGAGCGTCGGGAGTGCCGGAACCTTTGAGGATGAAATCGGCGCGGCCTTCCACGGAGAAACGACCGGTATCGAGCTGGCGTACGTGGGCGAGTTCGAAGTTGTTGCCGGCCAGGTCGAGATGGAATGCTCGCGAAGAAGGGTTATAGGCGGCGCTTCCCGTGACGGCCGAATCGTCATGTATCAGATGGAGGTTATCGAAGGCGATTTCGCCGTGGGCAAGATGGAAAGCGGAATCGAACTGCTGAATGGTTTCGCCATAGGCGATTGCATTCGTGAGATGGATCTGCCCATTCCCATGCGGGGCGGCCGAGGTTCCAGCGGCCTGCACGAAAAGATCGGCCTTGCCGGAAATGGGGAAGTTGTATCCGGCGAGCGCCTGAAGATCGGCCAGTTCGGCGTTGCGCACATTGGCGCGGAGATTGAAAGTGCTATCGCGGTTGAAATGGCCGTGGTCGAGACTGGCGGAGGCGTCGAAATCGACGGCCGTGGCGTCACGGCGCAGAACAGCGCTACGCAGAGCGATGGCACGAGAGGAGAGTTGGATGGACGTGGAAAGAGAATCCCAATGACTTTGGAGTGGTTGGGTCTTGGCGGTGGCGGGGAGGTTGATATCAAAATCATCAACCAGCAGAACGCCGGCAAGTTGCGGAGAGGATAACGCGCCGCTCATGCTGCCATTAAACGTGGCGCTGCCGTTCAACACGAGCGGCAACAGCGCGGGTCCGCGAGCGGCGGCGATAAAGGGAAGCCAGTCGGAGAGGCTCGATGTGGTGACCGAAAGCCGGACTGAGGAGGTGGAAGACAGCGTGCCGGCGGCCTGGATATGGCTGTTGGGCATGGTTAGGGTGAATTGCGGAAGATCGAGAGTGTCGCTGGTGGCATGGTAGACGCCCGCGGCATGGGCTCTGAGCGGGGTTTGTGCGGAGCCATGGTGAGCGGGAGGCACGAGATCAAGCGCGAATTGCAGTTCCGCGTCGCGGGGAGTTCCCTTCCAGCGAGTTTCGAGCGTGCCGGATGCTGAGGCGGCAGGATGGAATCGCGGGATGGGGTGAGCGGGAGAATTCAGCGAGGCGGCGAGATCTTCAGCAGAAAGATCGTGCAGATGAAGAAGCACAAAGGCGCTCTGAATGGACGTTGCCTTAGACTTGGCGGCTTTCCCACCGGACTTGTTCGCGGGCCGGGCGGCAGAAATGACGGCCGTTTCAAAGTTCCTTCTCGCAGCGGGCGTGAGGTGTTGCGCGGGTGCGAGCCATTGATCGAATTCAGCGTCGCCGGTGATGCCGCCTCCAAATATCCTCCCATCCAGTTTAGAAAGCTTGATTTGCCGTTCGTCGATGGAATAGTCGGAGTTGAGGGACGCTTTTGAGAAAGCGATCTGATCGTCCTGCCAGGCAAGATCGCGGAGGGCGAGTAAACCCTGGGCTGCGAACTGGTTGAGTGACCAGTCGCCGCTGCCTTTGAGTTCGAGCAGGCCAGCACGAAGATCGTGGCGCCGGGCGACGGACGCGACTTCGGTGAGGTCGAGCTGTGCGTCGTAGGAAGCATGGAGATGAGGATGGCGGAAGTCTGTGACCTGGCCACTGCCGGACAAGTGCGAATGGCCGGAGTTCCATTTGAGAGAGGTAACCGCGGCGGAGTTGGTTCCGAGACTGAATTCCATGGCCGTCATCCAGGCAAAAGGACGGTAGTTCAGCAGCTTGGTATCGACGAAGCCGAGCAGCAGGCGGCCATTGTAACGGCGGTGCAGGAAGGAATAGTCCATCTCGAGGGAAGTGTCGCGAGCGGTGAAATCGAGAGGGATGGTCTGATCGTCCCACAGGATCTGGCCATGGCGGATTTCGAAATGATCGATCGAGAGCGCAAAAAGCTGCTCGACTGGAGTCGAGCCGCTGGCGGCCCCACTTTTTCGGGCTGGAAAATTGCTGCTGCCATCGGGGTAAAAGGCGACATGGACGACAGGCTGCTCTAGTACGACTTCATTGAATGCCAACTCGGAGCGAAGAAGAGACCTGATCTTAAAGCGGGCAACAATATGGTCTACGTGCGCGAGGGGAACGTCCCTGGCGGACTCGCGCCCGCGGACGGTGACGCCGCGCACTTCGGCCTGGAGACGAAATGGAATGGTATGGATGCTGGTTATTTCCGCGCGACCTCCGGTGATGCGCTCAATTTCGGCGACAAGCCGGCGGCGCACCAGCGACTGGAAAGAGTCAGTATTGATGTAGATAAGGAGGCTAAGAAGGGCGAGAAGAGCGGCTGCCGTTGCAACAAGCAGAGACTTCCACCACCGGCGGCGGACGGATGTAGTCGAGAATTCGGTCACTGAGATTGGATTCCCGCGTCGCCAGGCGAGGTTGTAACGCCAGGGACATGCACCTGCCCCTCGGAGCGCAGGTTTTGCAGCCAGGAGACCAGCAGTTCGCTCACTCTTTCTTCGGTAAGCAGGTCGCGGATCTTGGCTGAGACTTCAGCGAGAGGAACTTCGGAGGCTCCCGCCTGCTTCAACCTCGGAACGAACTGGTCGCGGTAGTAAGCCTCGATGGACTTGGAATCGATCTGTACGGTGGGACGGAGGCGGGCATCGACCAAACGCATCACGTCGATCTGCTGCCGGACGTGAGTCATCAGATCCTTCTCGGTGAGATGGTATAGGGCGAGCAGGGCCTGCCAGCCCTCATTGGACGCGGCCTGAGGATATTGTTTACGGGCATCGGCGACGCGGACGGCGACCTCGGCATCGGTGGCTGGGGAAAAGTCGGCGGACTTCATCTGCTCGCGCAGAAGTTCCTGATCAATGAGGCGGTCAAGCACAGCGCGGCGGTCGTCTTCAGTGAACTGCGCGAGGCTGCGATTGGTAAGTAGAGCTTCGAAGGAGAGGGCCTCGTCCCAATCCGATTGCAAAATGACGTGGCCGTTGACGGTCGCGATAATCCGGTCGATCACCTGAGCGGCGGCGTTCCGCGGAAAGAGGCAAAGGCCAGCAAAGATAACCGCAAACGCCGCGACGCGGATCGTTGCACGAGCATGAAGTCGGTTTGTCAAAATGGCTGACCTATGCTGAAAAAGATATTGAAGTGATGCAAGCGCTGCGCCTCAAAAGTCAGCGCCTGACCGGTAGTAGGAGAAAATGTAGTTCCCTGAAAATAGTATGTTGGATTCAGATTGTAACCGAAGTCGAAGCGGAGCGGACCGATAGGTGTCTTATAACGCAACCCTATCCCCACGGCGTGCGAGGTGTAATCGTAACCGCTGTTGTTGAATTGCGTCTGGCAAGGGATGTTCGGCACTCCCCCCGCTCCCAAGCATTGCGCGGGATTCGGCTGGTGCCAGCGCATAAGCCCTTTGAGCATATCGTGACCGGCGGTAAACACGTTGCCCATATCGTGAAAGACGGCGAAGCCGAAGCCCTCTCCGAGATAGGGCAGGCTGACGGGCGGAAATCTGAGTTCCTCGCTATTTACGAACAGTGCCGAACCACCTACCGGAAAACCCGAGTCAGGGTCGCGAGGACCTGCCTGATTTAACCCAAAGCCGCGATGGGAGTTGCCACCACCCGAGAAAAAAAGTTCGGGCAGAGGGATGACGGAAATATTCTGCCCGCAAGACGTACTCAAGTTAATGACCTGACAGGCACCGGGAGGCAGGACCCGAGTGCCCCGATAGACCTGTTCCAAGCCGATGGAGGTCGAGCGTGCGAACACAAACTTGCGGTTTGTGTGCCCAAAGGCATAGTAGGTGGAATCCTGGACGAGCACGCGGCCGAAATCCGCCTGGGAACCGAAAACCGAAGTAGCCGGATGAGGCGAAGCTATCAAAAGTGAAGTATTGCCCTTTGGTACTTTCCAGAGGATTGTCGCGTTGGTCGCGGATGAAGGTCAAGCCTGGACCGCCTACGCGCGCCGGCAGGGAAAACAGACTGAATTGGGCCGGCGAAAAATTGGAAGCGGGGTTGCTGGCTTTGACGCGCCGGTAATCGAACCGGTAGGTGATTGAGGTGGAGTGATTGGGCTGCTGTTTCCCGATTTGCTGGCGGAGATCGATCTTGCCTTCCAGCCGCTGCGAGGTGAACGTGGCCACGTCCAGACTGTTGTCGTAAAAAACGGTGTAAAAAAGTTTCAGACGGTCATTATTAAAGAGTTTGGGGATTTCGTAACTGATGAGACCCCGCTGTTGCAGCCGCCCCACGTGAGATTGGAAGATCAAGGTCTGATCCCGGCCTCCCATGTTAAGACGCGTAACATCGAATCCAACCCGGGGACTCACGCCGGTTGATCCACCTGGATTGGTCCCAGAAGGCAAACCGGTTTCGAATTCCAGGCCGATGCCGTAGGTAAAGGTGTAGCGCTTGGCTTCCTGCGCCTGGATAAGAACATTTTTCTTGGGATCGGAACCATCGGGATTCTGCACGGCAGTGTCGACCTGGCTGAAGATGCCGAGGTCGTAGAGTTTGCTCTGGGTATCAAGGAGATCTTGCTGACTGAGAGGCATCCCGGCAGTCACTTGAATCTCGCGCTGAACCACGTAGTCGCGAGTGTGATCGAGGCCCCCAACCAGTACACGGTTCACGAAGAACTGCTCACCCTCCAGGATCGTGTAGGTAACGTCTTCGCGATCAGGTGGGTTCGCCGAAGGTTTGGTGGTGATATCGAGGGTGGCGTTGGAAAAACCGTGGTTGAAGTAGTAGCTCAGGATGGACTCACGGTCGTTGGCAAGGTTCTGCTCCGAGTAAGGCTGACCGGCGCTGGTGTTTAGTTCAGGGAACGCATGGGCGTCAATTTTCTGGTTGCCGACAATCAGGAACGCTCCAACCAGAGTTTGCGGACCTTCATCAATCTGGATGTGAACCGCCAAATGATTTGGAGCGCCTCGATAGTTGTCGTCGACCCTGGTCTGAATTTTGGCCTGGCGAAATCCGTTGGAGATGTACATAGCCTGGAGATTAGCGACGTCGCTCTTGAGCAAGGCACCACTGTAGCGTCCATGGGAAAGGAATCTGGTGGCGGGCTGAATGCGGAGTCGCACGCGGAGCATTTGCCGGGAGAAATACTTGTTTCCCGTAATATCGATGAGATCGAACTTGTGTACAGCTCCGGGATCGATGCGGTAGATGACGCGCAGGGTGTCGGGAGCGGTTTCCTTGCGGAACTCGACGGTGGCGTCGAAGTGACCACGACTTTGAAGATAGTCGAGCAGGTTGCGCTGGCCCTCATTCAGAAGATCGTCGTCCAAAGCGTTTTCTTCATAGACTGGGATTTCTCTTTTCAGCACTCCCCGGCCGATGTGAAAACCCTGTGCATAGATGACAACCACAGGCCCGGGCTCGATTAGATAGGTATAGTCGACGGCATTGGATGAGGGGTTGTATTTCTGCTCGGAGATGGAAGCTTGAGCCAGGATTCGATGCTGCTTCTGAAACTTCTTGCGCAGGCGCTGGAGAGAATTGGTGATGCGGGCAGCGGTGATACGATCCCCGGTATGCATCCTGGCGATATTTTGTAGCTGCTCGTGGGAGAAGGCTGAGAGGCCGGTAGCCTTGACTTCGCCCACATGGGCAGGCTCTCCTGGAGTGATGTGAAAGAGAATATTTACCTGCTGAGTAGCGGCGTTCGACGTGCTTTCCGCAGTGACGCGAGCCCGGTAATAGCCGTTCTCCTGCATGAGTTGGCGGATGTTCCGCAAGGCGCGGTCGAGTTTGTCGAGAGTGTGAAGTTCGCCGAGTTGGAACTTCGACGCATTGACGATCTGGTTATAGTTAGGATGGCTGGGCGCGCCTTCCACGTCAACGGCTCCGACGAAGAAATTGAACGAAGTGGTGAATGTGAGCCGTATAGCCGAGCCGGAGGGACTTACTTCGGCCTGGATGTCAGAGAAACGCCCGGTAGCATAGAGGACGCGGATGCTCTCACGAACCTGGTCGCGCTCGAGCGGTTCGCCCGATTTTTGTGGGAGCATTTGCAGCAGGTGCTCGCTCTCCGGAACGCCAGGCAATTCGATGGATTGGACGATGCGTCCTGCGTAAGCCGTCATCGAGGTAAGAGTTGAGGAGGGTTCAGCGGCTTGCGGCTCCTGAGATAAATGCGGAGTGGCAGCGACCGCGGAGCCGGCACGGGCGACCGTTCCGAGCGACGCAACGATCAATATGACGAATGACGCGTACCGTCTTAGCAAATAGTGTCCTTGGGCCGTTGTCCACATTCGATGAAGCGCGGAAGGCCTATGTTGCCTGCATCCTGGCGGTTGAAGCACTCTGAACTTCTATAATAAAGGTTTTGCACGGGAAAACTGATGACCTCCTTGAGGCAGGGCGTGAAGAAAGAAAAATTCGAGGAACGGTACTCGCGACAGATTCTGTTTAGCGGGATTGGAGCGGAGGGCCAACGGAGGCTGGGGGCGGGACGTGTAGCCATTGTGGGCTGCGGAGCGACTGGCTCCGCGCTCGCGTCGTTGCTGGGGCGCGCGGGGGTGGGACTGCTTCGGATTATCGATCGCGATTATGTGGAAGCAAGCAATCTGCAACGCCAAACGTTGTTCGAGGAGCAGGATGCGGCTGAATCCTTGCCCAAGGCAGTCGCCGCAGGGCGAAGAATCGCGGCCTTTAATTCGGAAATTGTGGTTGAGGCCCGAGTCGAGGACGTAGTCCCGGGAAATGTTGATGCGTTACTTGAGGGAATAGACGTAATTCTCGATGGAACCGATAACTTCGATACCAGATATCTGGTGAATGATTACGCAGTAAAGAATTCGAAGCCGTGGATTTATGCCGCGGCGGTGGGCAGTTACGGGGTGAGCTTGAATGTGTTGCCCAACCAGACTGCGTGCCTGTCGTGTATTTTCCCGAACGCGCCCCGAGGAATGGTTGAGACCTGCGAAACCTCCGGGATATTGAATTCGGCCGTGAGCCTGGTGGCTTCGCTAGCGGCGACGGAAGCGATGAAAATGCTGATTGGGGGTAGGGCGGCTGAGCGGTTGCGGAAGACGCTTTGGTCCTTCGACGCGTGGAAAAACGAGCAGGCAGAGATTGCAGCGGGGAATCCGCGGGCGGGTTGCCGAACGTGCGGCGAGCGGGATTTTGTGCATCTGGCGGGCGAAGGACGGCCACATATCACGATGTGCGGGCGGAATTCGGTGCAGATCCATGAGCGCGCCCGGCCCGTGGATTTTGCCGAGATGCAGCGCCGGTTGGAATCGCATGGCATCGTGCGGCACAACGAATTTGTGCTGAAATTCTGGCGCGAGCCCTATGAGATGACGCTGTTTCCCGACGGGCGGGCGATCATCAAGGGAACTACTGATACTGGAATCGCGCGCAGTTTGTACGCGCGGTATGTGGGGAGTTGAGGGTTGTTAAGGCAAGAATTAAGGATTGGCTGCCCCCCAGGGATTCGAACCCCGATACCCTGCTCCAGAGGCAGGTGTCCTACCGTTGAACGAGGGGGCACTGCGCTTATTATCCAATGAGTCGCAGAGGCGGTCAAATCGGCTGAGACCGACCTGTGCACGGCGCTGGAATTGCCCGGCAAGGTTTGCGCTAGACTTTGTTTAAAGCGCTATTTGTGTCGCTAGGAGTGTTTATAGTGACTGCCTTTGAGAGTGCTTCTGCAGAGTACGCTGAGATTGCCCGTCGGCCACTCGATCCGGGCCAGTGCGCCCTCATCGTTGTGGACATGCAGGAGAAACTTCTGCCGCCAATTTTTCGGAAGGACGAATTGGTGCGGAACTCGAAACTGCTGATCCGCGCGGCTGGTGTGCTCAAGATTCCTACGATCATGAGCACGCAATACGCGAAGGGACTGGGAACGACTGTGCCGGAGATCGCTTCCCTGCTGCCGGAGATGGAAGCCATCGACAAGGATCAGTTCTCCTGCTTTGGCAGCGACGTTTTTTGCACGCTGCTCAAGCGCCTGCCTGGCAACCGCAACACGCTGCTGTTATGCGGCATGGAGAGTCACATTTGCGTAATGCAGACGGCGCTTGCGGCACTGCGGGAAGGATATCTGGTGCATGTCGCGTCTGACGCCGTCAGTTCGCGAACGGAATGGAACTGGAAGACCGGCTTGGAGAGAATGCGCGCAGCGGGCGCGGTGATTTCGTCTGCCGAGATGATGATTTACGAACTAATGCGCTCCTCGTCGTCGCCGGCGTTCAAGGAGATGCTGCCGCATCTGAAGGGATAGGGTGCGCAACGGCATGCGCTACCCTGCCTCGGAGTCTTTCTTCTTCACCCGCACGACCGTGATCTTGGCGAAGCCTTCCTCGAACGCGGGCGGCTTCAGCTTCGCGGCCATACGTCGCATCACGTCTTCGGGCACGATCCGGTCGCGGCGCTCATGACGCTCGATGCAGACCTCGAGCGGGACGTCGAAGAAGACGGCGTGCACTTCGTATTGATAATCCTTGGCCAGCTTGATCCAATGCTGGCGCTCCTGCGGCGTGAGATTGGTGGCGTCCACATAATTTGTCGGACGCTTGGCGATGAGCCGGGCCTTAAGCATGGAGCGAAGATTGGAAAAAACGAGATCCTGAAAACGCTGCTCGCGTACATCGTCAAACAGCAGCGAACGCACCAGGTCGCTGGAGAGCGGGACCACATTGTGGCGCTTGAACCATGAACTCTTGCCGGACCCGGGCAGTCCAATCGCCAGTACCACCACGCCTTTCGGGGCAGGTTGCGCCGCTGGAGTTGCTGGAACCCTCGGCGGCGCCGCAATGCGCCCCGGTACTGTTCTTTGTGGAGCGGGAGCTGGCGCTGGCGTTTCCGGCCCTCCTGCGCTTGAAAACTCTTCCTCGCCCGCATCGATAGGAGTTGCCGGTATGGATCCCTTCGCCGACGCCGGGGCAAATGCTTGGGCGACGGCCTGCTCGCGTCCGCGGCCACCTCGCCCTCGTCCACCTCGACGACGGCGGCCGCGGCCGGCTTGGCCGGACCCTCTCGAGGTCGGTTGCGAACTCGCGGGTTGCGCTTCGGAAGGCTCTTCTTCGGAGTGCGTACGCGCCTTTTGAAAACCTGGAGAGACGGACAAGGGCGGAGGCGGCTCCGATATTTCCGATTCCATATGCCCCGAACCAGGAGCTGGTCCGGGTTCCTGTTCCGCTTCAAAATATGCCGGCTGCAAGGGCGGCGGAACTGGCTGATCGGAGGGTTCTGCCGGCTTCTTTTTGCCGCGCTGCAAGCGGTCGCGCATCCATTTACGCATGCAAGGCTTTTAACACAGAAGCGAGGGCGGGATCAAACGGCCGAGCCTCCGAGCGAACCACACGCGACAGCCGCGCAGAACGTCGGGGCATCTTGGGCAGAGGAAAGGTAGCCGTTACAATGTCAGCATGTCCGGAAACATCCCATCCGCGATTCGCGGCCAGAAATATATCTCTCTAACCACGTTCCGCAAGAATGGGGAGAAGGTCGCAACGCCGGTATGGTTCGGAGAGGATGGCGACAAGCAGTACGTAATGACGCGCAGCGATATGGGCAAGACAAAGCGGATTCGCAACAATTCGCAGGTACAGGTCGCTCCTTGCACCATACGAGGCAAAGTTACCGGCCCTGAACACTCTGCGTCGGCGCGCATCCTGCCGCCCGAAGAACATGCTCACGCGCGAGAGGCCATCAACCGAAAATATTGGATGGCCCGCCTGCCGCTGATCTGGAGCAGGACGGATACTTATCTGGAGTTAACTTTCCCATAGCGCAGCTTGTCAAGGAACCGGCGCAAAGAATCCCGTGATGGGAAAGCAAAGCCTTCTGTAATCCCGTGGCATCATTTACGCCGTTTGCCCGTCCTGCTAACATCATCTGTCTGTCTAGCGGCGCTTAGATTTCTGATGTCGTATTAAAACGCATTCATAAGAACTAAGAACGGAGACACTATGGCAATCAAAGTTGGCATCAATGGATTCGGGCGCATCGGCCGCAATGTTTTGCGGACGTCGCTTAACGATCCTAACCTGGAATTTGTGGCGGTCAACGATCTCACCGATCCCAAGACGTTGGCGCACCTGCTGAAATACGATTCCATTCTCGGCAACCTGCCCAACAAGATTAGCGCCGGGGCCGACAGCATCAGTATCGATAACAAGACCATCAAAGTGTTCAAGGAACGGGACCCGGGCGCTCTGCCCTGGGATTCGGTGGGCGCTCAGGTGGTGATCGAATCCACCGGACACTTCACCGATGCCAACGACGCGAAAAAGCATCTGCGCGGCTCGGTGAAGAAGGTGATCATTTCAGCTCCGGCGAAGAATGAAGACATCACCATGGTGCTGGGCGTGAATCAGGAGAAATACGACGGCGCCAAGCATCATATTATTTCGAACGCATCGTGCACGACGAACTGCCTGGCCCCGATCGCCAAGGTGATCAATGACGTGTTCAAGATCGTCAGCGGGACCATGACCACGATTCATTCCTACACCAACGATCAGGTGATCCTCGACTTCCCGCACAAGGATTTGCGCCGGGCGCGAGCTGCAGCGATCAATATGATTCCCACGTCCACAGGGGCGGCTAAAGCTCTCAAGCTCGTGATCCCGGATCTTGCGGGAAAGCTGGATGGGTTCGCCATGCGCGTTCCGACGCCGAATGTTTCGGTTGTCGATCTGGTGGCGTGGGTCGAAAAAAAGACCACGAAAGAAGAAGTAAACTCTGCGCTGAAAAAGGCATCTGAAAGCGGACCATTGAAGGGTTATCTGGGCTTCGAAGAGAACGAACTGGTCTCGTCAGACTTCAAAGGCGACTCCCGCTCCTCCATCGTCGATGCGCCGATGACTCTGGTGGTGGGCGGCAATTGCGTCAAGGTGATTTCCTGGTATGACAATGAATGGGGATATTCTTGCCGCGTGCGCGACCTGATCCACTACATCGGCGATAAAGGTTTGTAGGTTCGGTAGCGCCGGAATTCCTTCGGCTTCGCTGAGGACAGGCTTTGCGGCTGTCGCGAAGTGCGGGCGGGCCGTCCACACGAGAGCCGCCGGGAACGGCGTCGCTACCTTTAATCCCTCTACATTAAGGACGACCAGCCAATGTCCAAGCTGTCTATCCGCGATCTCCCTCTCAACGGTAACCGTATCTTCATGCGCGTCGACTTCAACGTGCCGCTCGAGGACGGACGGGTTATGGACGACACGCGCATTCGCGAAACCCTTCCGTCGATCGAGTACGCCCTGCGGCACGGGGCGAGACTCATTCTGGCATCGCACCTGGGGCGACCCAAGGGCAAGCCGAATCCCAAGATGAGCCTGAAGCCGGTGGCCGAGCGGCTGCGCATGGTGCTGGACAAAGAACTGGCGCGTGGCGAAAACGTGGGCTTCTGCCCGGAGTGCGTTGGACCCGAAGCTGAGGAGGTGGCCACGCAACTGGAAAAGGGCCAGACCCTGCTTCTGGAAAATCTGCGGTTTCATGCCGAGGAAGAAGCCAACGAGGAAAAATTCGCCAGGCAGTTAGGAACTCTGGCAGAGTTCTACGTCAACGATGCTTTCGGTACGGCCCATCGGGCGCACGCCTCCACTGTCGGCATTACCAAGTTCGTTTCAAAATCGGCGGCTGGACTTCTGATGGAGAAAGAACTGCAGTATCTGGGCAAGGCTCTGGAGCATCCTGAGCCGCCATTTGTCGCTATCCTCGGCGGTGCAAAGGTGAGCGACAAGATTGGCGTGATTCGGAACCTGATGGGCAAGGTGGATTCACTGATCATTGGTGGCGGAATGGCCTACACCTTCCTGAAGGCTCAGGGAAAAGAAATCGGCAAGTCGCTGCTCGAAGCCGACAAAGTAGACCTGGCGCGGCAACTCCTGGAGGAAGCCAAGCAACGAAACGTGAAGATCCTTCTCCCAATCGATCACGTGGTGGCGACGAAGCCTGAGACGAATGCGGTGGTGCAACAAATCGGCGAAGGCCAGCCCATTCCCGCGGACCGTATGGCGCTGGACATCGGCCCGAAAACGATCGATCTGTTCTCGGAAGAGATTTCGCGGGCGCGGACAATTGTGTGGAATGGGCCGATGGGCGTGTTCGAGGTACCGGGATTTTCGCGGGGGACGTTCAAGGTCGCCCACGCCGTGGCAGAAAACGTGGGGGCGATTTCAATCGTCGGCGGCGGCGATACAGTTTCCGCGGTCCACGGGGCCGAGGTTGCTGACAAGATGACGCATATCTCCACTGGTGGCGGCGCCTCGCTGGAGTTTCTGGAAGGCAAGAAACTACCGGGAGTCGAAGCACTTACGGATAAGAAGTGACCAGCTTGGAAACGAGCGTGCACCCATTCACAATGCGGCTGGTAATGGAGAGTGGTAAGACGATTGAGTTCTCCGGTCCGGCCGACATCACTTGCGAGACCACAGACGCGATCGTGAACGCGGCAAACTCATCGCTGCTAGGCGGGGGCGGAGTCGATGGCGCAATTCATCGCGCGGGTGGACCTTCCATCCTGGCGGAGTGTAGGCGCATCGTGAGCAAGATTGGCAGCCTGCCTGCCGGTAAGGCTGTGATCACCACCGGGGGACGCCTTCCAGCGAAACACGTGATCCACACGGTTGGACCGATCTACCGCGATGGGGAACACGGCGAAGCGGAAAAGCTGGAGAGTTGTCATCGAGAATCGATTCGAATCGCCGACGAGAACGGTCTTCAATCCTTGTCCTTTCCTGCTATATCAACCGGGGCTTTCGGATATCCCGTCGTGGAAGCTGCGCCTATCGCGATTCGCTCCGCAGTGGAAGCTCTGAGCGCGGCTAACCACGTAAGTAGGGTTCGATTCGTTCTCTTTGATGTCAGCATTCTGAAAGCGTACGTGCGAGCCGCTGAACAATTGCAACGTTCCGGGACCTTATTTCCATTCCGAATCGAAAAGGCCGACTCATGAGAAAGAAACTGATTGCCGCCAACTGGAAGATGTACAAGACTCCCGAGCAGACCCGCGAATTTTTCCGAGAGTTCCTGCCGCTGGTGAGCGCCCACAGCCGCGACGAGATTGTGGTGTGCCCTCCTGACATTGACTTGGTGGCGGCTGTAGAAGCGGCGAAGAACTCGAACGCCGCCATCGGCGGACAGAATGTTCACTGGAAGCCGGAGGGGGCCTTCACCGGAGAAACTTCGGCGGCGATGCTGTTGGCCCTCGGCGTGACCCACGCCATCATCGGGCATTCGGAACGGCGGCAGTACTTTGGGGAGACCGACGACACGGTGAACCTGCGCCTGAAAGCCGCGCTGGAAGCCGGCCTCACGCCAATATGTTGCGTGGGTGAAGTGCTGGAGGAACGCGAGGCAGGACTCACCGACGATGTGCTGCGGCGCCAGTGCGTCCGAGCTTTCCATGCCGTCTCCGCCAAAAAAGCCTCCAGGCTGGTCGTCGCTTACGAGCCGGTATGGGCGATTGGCACGGGCAAGACTGCAACCCCGGAGCTGGCCGCCGAAGCTCACGCTGTGATCCGGCGGGAAGCCACCGAAATATTCGGCGAGGATTTCGCAGCAAAACTGCGCATTCTTTACGGGGGATCGGTGAAGCCGGAGAACGCTTCCGCTCTGATGGCGCAGGAAGAGATCGATGGGGCGCTAGTTGGCGGGGCTTCACTCGATCCGAAATCGTTTGCCGCGATTGTGAAGTATTGAATGAGCGCAACGGACTACGGCTCTGTCCTGAGGACTGGCCTCTAATCCTGCACCTAAATTGGCGTATACTTCGTCCAAGTTCCATGGAGGAGCTTCTTCTATGGCCAAAGTATTGCGCTGTAATGACGTGGTAGGAAACTGTGATTTCGTGGCTCGTGGCGAATCCGAACAGGACGTGCTGCAGCAAGCCTCCGAGCACGCCCGCACCGCCCATCAGGTTAACGAAGTAACGCCGGAATTGGCCGACAAAGTTAGGTCTGCCATCCGGGACGAAGCCGCCTAAACAGGCATAACACGTAGGGCGAGCCGCTCGGTTCGCCCTTCCCTTCTGTATCTGTACTTCCCACAATTGGCGGCACAATCTGCTAATCTTCTCTGCTCGCAATCCTTGAGATTCGATTCCGCTCGAAGAAGAGAGTCCAATGACGGAAACTGTGCGTCCCGAACCCAGCCCACTCTACCGATGGCTGGTCTTGATCTTTGTCAGCCTGGCGATGTTTGGCAGCTACTACGTATACGACGCTCTTAGTCCCCTCGCCGACGTACTCAAGCAACAGCTCGGCTTCTCGGATCTGGACATCGGCTTTCTGCAGGCGATCTACAGCTTTCCAAACATCTTCACCGTGGTCATCGGCGGTTTCCTCATCGACCGCATCGGGCTGCGGAAATCGCTGATAATTTTCGGCGTGCTTTGTTTTATAGGTCCGGCTATCACTGTGATCTCGGGCCACCTCCCGCTCATGGCTACCGGGCGCCTTATTTTCGGCATGGGGGCGGAATCCCTTAACGTGGCGGTCACGACTGCGCTGGCACGCTGGTTCCGAGGGAAAGAACTGAGCTTTGCCTTTGGGCTAAATCTGACGGCGTCGCGTCTTGGCACGTTCGCAGCATTGAACTCCCCCACCTGGGCGCGCTGGGCCTATGCCAGCTGGCGAACTCCCTTCATGATCGCATTGGCCTTCGCGGCCCTCAGTTTGGTGGGCGCGATCGTTTACTGGTTTATGGAGGAATGGGCCGAGAAGAACTACAGCCTGGGGGAGGTTTCGACCGACAAAGTGGTCTTCTCCGACCTGTGGAAGTTCGGCGTGAGCTATTGGCTTATTGTCGCCCTGTGCATTGTTTTCTACTCAGCCATTTTCCCTTTTCAGACGTTCGCTGTGAAGTTTTTCATGGAAGTACACGGCACGTCGCGCGAGTTTGGCGGCTTCTTATCGAGCATGCTGACGCTGTTCGCCATGATTGCGACACCCTTATTTGGTCTTTGGGTCGATCGTGTCGGTAAACGGGCGCTCTTGATGATGTTTGGATCGCTGCTCCTCATTCCCGTGTACTTGATGATGGCTTACACCCGAATCAATTTGTATGTGCCAATGGCGATGATGGGGGTGGCATTTTCGCTGATCCCAGCGGTGATGTGGCCTTCGGTGGCCTATATTGTCGACCAATCGAAACTGGGGACGGCGTATGGGTTAATGACGATGATCCAGAACATTGGGCTGTTCGGCCTTAACCTGTTGGTCGGCTGGGCCAACAACTATGGGCACGCCGATGCCACCAATCCGGACGGTTACCATCTGGGGATGTGGATTTTCTCCGTTTTGGGGCTACTCGGAGTGCTTTTCGCCTTCCTGCTGCGCCAACGGGAAATGGGACCGCATGGGCACGGACTCGAGACCATTACTACCGCCAAAGGTGCGGCGGAAAAAGCCGGCTCTTGAATCGCGGCGCCTAAAGGCGCGATCAATAACGCGGCCTTATCGGTATGCCTGAGGTCACGAATGGGCGGCCTACGAATCCCAGGATAGGAATCCCGACTCTTTCCCATCCGGGAAAGGCACGGATTTGTAATTACTAACTACCAATTTGCGAAGATTGCGACTCTTGGCTGCGGCCAGGGTTTGAAGTCTTAGGATGGGTGAACGCGTTCAAACGTCCGAATGTAAAGGCTTTCCGGGCAGATTTCAAGGGGGGCTGGGGCTGGCGAAGGCATCCTGAGATCGGGAGAAAATCTCTGATATTCTGGAACTCCGGCGGCCCGCCAGAGGTGCGGTAAAGCCCGGCAAATAATACAACACAAACTACTTAAGCCGCATCCCATTGAGTGCGGCCGGAAAAAGGCGACTTGACCGAGCCACGACAGCAACAAAGCACCGAACCTAGCGAAGCCGAGGCCATTGAACTGGCCAAGGTTGGGAACGCAGAAGCGTTCCGAGTGCTCTATGACAAGCACAAGCGGCGCGTGTATTCTCTGTGTTTAAGAATGACGGCGAACACTGCGGAAGCCGAAGACCTGACGCAGGAAGCGTTCCTGCAGCTCTATCGCAAGATAGGAACGTTTCGCGGAGAGTCGGCGTTCTCGACCTGGCTGCATCGCCTATCAGTGAACGTGGTGCTGATGCACTTGAGGAAGAAGAGTCTTCCCGTGGTTTCGTTGGAAGAAACCACGCAGGGTACGGATGACGATTCTCCGAAGAAAGATTTCGGAGCGGACGATGTGGCACTGGCCGGATCCATCGACCGGCTGCAATTGCAGAGGGCGGTGGATAGTCTCCCTCCGGGCTACCGAATGATTTTTGTTCTTCACGATGTGGAAGGTTACGAGCATAATGAAATCGCGAAAATCGCGGGATGCTCGATTGGCAACAGCAAGTCACAGCTCCACAAGGCCCGCATGAAATTGCGGGACCTGCTCAAGATCAATAGAGCCGAAAAGGCCGGGAAGTCTCGGGCGGGTTAGGCATTTGCACAGAACGTGAACAGGGCGTCAAGAGCTGCGACCGGAGTTTGAGCCGCAGCGCACTTGGGGAGAGATTAGTATGAATTGCGTTGAGCTGCAGAACAGCTTGGCGGAAGTGGAAGATGGCAGCACCATGGAACAGCGTGCCCATCTGATGGACTGCCCAGAGTGCTGTGCGCTGGTCAAAGAATTGGACCTGATCATCGAGGCGGCCGGCCGGTTACAAGATGCGGATGAACCCAATCCCCGGGTTTGGAACTCCATCACCATCGCATTGCGGCAAGAAGGGTTGATCCGCTCGCAGGGGTCAGTACCGCGCCCTATATCCTCCTTCAGCGCGCGTTGGGGAGCGGCACGGTGGCTGGTTCCCGCGGCGGCTGTGCTCTTGCTGGCTCTGGGCCTCTTCGTGCGGCAGCAGTCGATGCCCAATCAATTGGCACAGCAAGCCTCCGTGGTCATTCCGCATCCCACGCCCTCCGATCTGGATGACGACGATTTAATGCAGGAGATTGCTGCCAATGCTCCGGCAATGCAGGGCCAGTACAAAGACAACCTGCAGCGCGTGAACGAATCCATTCGCGAGGCGCAAGGCTTGGTGGACGAAAGTCCGAATGATGAGGACGCACGCCGCTCACTCATGGATGCCTATCAGCAAAAATCCATGCTCTTTGAGATGGCAATGGACCGTTCTCTGCCATAATGGTGAAACTTTTCGAATTGCGCTTCAGGGCGATCGCGGATCAGCAAGCTTGGGGGAGTCGTATATGGTGAGCAAACGCGCGGCAAAGTTCGTTGCGCTCGGCGTGATTCTAGCCGGCACGCTGGTGGCGGAGAGCAAGAAAGAGTACCACTTCGCGGTAGGACCAAAGGCCGGCGTCTCGGTTATGAATCCTTATGGCTCGGTTTCTGTAAAACCCTCCCCGAACAATACTGTTGTCGTGAATGCGATCTTGCACTCCGACAAGGTGGAAGTGGACAACAGCCAAAATGGAAACCGCGTGGATATTCAATCTCATTTGCTGTCGGGCGCCGATGCCGAATCCGGCCGGGTCGATTATGAAATTTTGGTTCCCGCCGATGCCAGCATCACCCTGCATTCCAGCACTGGCTCCCTGAGCGCCCAGAAACTGCACGGAGACGTCAGCCTGGAGGGCCCGGGAGCTGCGGTCGATGTTCGCGACATCTCCGACGCTCACGTGCATGTGAAAACCATGAACGGGTCCGTGAATCTGGACAATATTCAAAACGGACATGTTGAGGTGGACTCCCTAAGCGGAGAAGTCACGCTGAAGGGGGTGAATGGCCCGGTGGTACAGGTCGTTTCGACCAGCGGCAGAATCATTTACATTGGCGACTTTGGCAAGAGTGGCGAATATCGCCTCACCAGTCACAGTGGCGACATCGACGCCACCATTCCAGAGTGGACTTCCGCCGACGTGAGCGCCCGATCGGTGCGCGGGGAAGTCCATGACGACATTCCCCTCCAACCCAAATCCCATAATTACTTCCCCGTCGACAAGGGACGTGCCTTCGCAGGTACTATGGGGAAAATGGCGGTATCCTCTACCGTGGTGCTGCGCACCTTCAGTGGTAAAATTCACCTCAGAAAACGCTCCGAAAAACAATAAGCAAAGCGAACCGCAAACCGGATCGGCGCAAATCCCGTCCCCCAGGACCGGCGACTGGGCCTGCTGTCTTCGGGAGCAAGCCTGCGCTAAACGGATTCGCACACGGGGCGCAAGCCGTAGTTTTGATCGGGTTTATGGGCGCTGGCAAAAGCAGCGTGGGCCGGGCGCTCGGCGAATATCTGGGCTGGACGTTCGAGGATCTCGATGAGCGGATTGAACGTCGCGAGCGACGGAAGCTGTCGGACATCTTCCGCGATTCCGGAGAATCCGAATTTCGGCGGGCGGAGCATGCGGCTTTAAAAGAATTGCTGAGCGAGTTGCAGCCCGGAGCCGGGAAAATCGTCGCCCTCGGTGGTGGCGCTTTTGTGCGGAAAGACAACGCCAGGCTGATCGAAGCCAGCAGAGTTCCCACGGTATTCCTGGACGCGGAGGTGGGGGAATTGTGGCGACGCTGCCGGGAACAGGCCGAGCGGCAAGCGATTGAGCGTCCCTTGCTGGGCAGTCTGGAGAGCTTCCGCAAGCTTTACGAATCCCGGAGAGCGCATTACCTGAAAGCATCGTTGCGGCAGGAGACCATGGGCAAGACGGTTGAAGAGATTGCCGCAGCCTTGGTTCAGGCTCTGGGCATGGATCAAGGCCGCAAAAGGCGAGGAGCAAAGTCGTGACCCTGATGGCGCGGATGAGATGGCTAACGGTGGCGGTTCTAGCGGGCGCAGCTCTATTGTGTGCCAGTGACAAGAAAGATAAATCGAAGCCGGCGGGTGCGCAACAGATCGATTCCGGATCGTTCGGGGTGTTCGTCAAGGGCCAGCGAGTGGTTACCGAGACCTTCAACGTGCAGCAGGAAAATGGCATCAGCGACGTCAAGTCCCATCTGCAGGAGACTGCCGGCCCGGCCCATGCGAACCAGCATTCGGAACTGCAGATGACTGGCAGTGGAGAGTTGGTCCGTTATGAGTGGAGCGATGGCGGCGGATCGCTGGTGGTAACTCCAAACAATGAATTCCTCCTTGAAAGGATAACCGCTTCCGCCGGGGCCAAACCGGCCGAACAGCCGTTTCTAATGCCCAACACCTCGGCGATTCTGGATAACAACTTTTTTATCCACCGCCAGGTGCTGGCATGGCGTTATTTGGCAACCAATTGTCAGACGCAGAACGGCGCTCTCAAGTGCCGGCAGGGAGCGGTGGAATTCGGCGTCTTAGTCCCGCAAGACCGGACGTCCGTGCGCATCCGCATGGAACTGGCGGGAAGAGAGAAAGTCACGATCCGGGGAACGGAACGGGAACTGTTGCGGCTGAACTTGAAGGGCGAAACGTTTTCCTGGACGCTTTGGGTGGATGAGAAAGACCAGTTCAAGTTAATGCGTGTGCTGGTTGCGGACGATAATACTGAAGTAGTGCGAGACTAGCGAGAATCTGGTAGCCGTACGATCTTGATTCAGAGTTAGCAGGCCTGCAATGCCGCTGGCAGATGGACGGACAGCTCGCGTTCTCATTACAGTGCTGCTGTTTGCGCTGGGGCTGGGCTTTCTCTACGTCGCCCGGCAAACCTTAATCGCATTCCTGTTCGCAATCTTTTTTGCCTACCTGATGAGCCCCTTGGTGTCCTCACTGGAGAAAATCCTGCATGGGCGGGTACGGGCTATCGCGGTAATTTACCTCCTGTTGCTGGGCCTGCTGGTTCTGTTCTTCGTTTCCATGGGTCCTCGTATCGGCCGGGAGAGTGCGCGCCTGGGGCAATCCTTGCCCGCGCTGACACAGCTAAGCTCCGGACAAATTGCGGAGCGCCTGGGACAGGAGCATGGCTGGAACTCCCGTCTGGTCGGTTTGGCGCGCGATTATCTCGTCAGCCACAGTAATCAAATTGCAACCCTGGCGCAAAAAGTCGGATTACGCGTGGCCGACGTGGCAAAAGAGGCGTGGCTGCTGATCATCGTGCCGCTCTTATCGATTTTCTTTCTCAAGGATGGGCGGTCTTTCAGCCAGATACTCCTTGATCTCGTCCGGTCGCGGCCGCAGCGCGAATTGCTGCAAGGAGTGTTGAGTGACTTGAACCAGATGCTCGCGCATTTTATTCGCGCGCAACTCACCCTGGCCGGGCTCACGCTGGTTATGTATGCGGCGGTTCTCGCCACCATGCGAATGCCCTATTCGCTGGTGCTGGCAACGGTGGGTGGCATGCTGGAATTTATTCCTGTAGTAGGCCCGCTGGCAGCCGCGGTCATCATCGTCAGCGTGGCGCTGCTACTCAGCTTCCCGCACTGGCTGGTTCTGATTATCTTTCTGGGCATCTGGCGGCTGATTCAAGACTATGTCACTTCCCCCCGCATCATGGGGCACAGCATGGAACTGCATCCGCTCGCCGCAATTTTTGGTGTGATGGCGGGTGGTGAAGTGGCCGGGATTCTCGGTATCTTTCTGTCCATCCCGGTGATGGCGAGTTTGCGAATCGTATTCCGGCGCTGGCGCCTATATGCCGAGAAGCGAAAATTCGGCCCGCTGAATGAATACGTGCTGGACCCACACGGTGTGCGGCCGAAGTAGGCCTGCGGCTTTGAGTCCCCCTCCCGTGCCGGGCAGTTCGCCTTCCTAACTCATGGTTTCGAGGATGCGCTTGCCCCGGTTGCTTTTTCTGCATTTATGTTCCGCAGAAATTCGGCCGCAGCTTCGGGGAGCACGGTATTGATAAACATTCCCGAACCAAGTTCAAAGCCCGCGGTACGCGTGAGGCGCGGAATCACACTCACGTACCAGTGAAAATGGCGGGCGCTGCCATAGTCGGAAGGGCCGCTGCGAACCGTAAAGTTAAGGTCGGGGTTCTCCAGCCCAACATAGAGCTTGGCTAAAAGGCCCCGCAAGACCCGGGCCAGGTCCGCGATCTCGGCGGCTGAGATATCGCCGAAGCTGGCCATGTGCCGAAGCGGAAAGATGTGTGTGGCAAATGGCGTGGCCGAGGCAAACACCTCCATGGCCACGAAGTGCTCGCTTTTTTGGACAATGCGTGTTTGCTCTGCAATCTCTCGCTCCATCATGTGACAAAACATGCAGTTCCCGTCGTCGTCGTAGTGGCGCAGGGCTTCATGCAGCCGGTGCCGTACCTGGCTCGGAATCACCGGGGTGGCGATGAGCTGAGAATGCGGATGCTGCAGGCTTGCGCCGGCGTCCACGCCATGGTTCTTGAAAATGGTGACGTGGTTAATGCGGCGGTCCATCCCCAGCAAGGTGTACCGTTCCTTGTAGACGCGCAGAATCCTCGCCACTTGTTCATCCGGCAACAGGGCCATGCAGGCGGAGTGGTCCGGACCGTCAATGATCACTTCGTGAAAACCGAAGCCCTCGATGCGTCGCCACACGTCCTGCAGGCTTCGGGTTGGCTGGCCTGCGCTGGATAGCGCCGCGAACTTGTTGGGGATGACTCGTACGGCCCAGGGCTCGTTCATATTTGCTGGATACCGCATAACCTCGGGCGGAGTCTTGCTCTCGTTTCCCGGGCAGAATGGGCAGCTTTCCACAAAAGATGGCACGGTTTGCGGGGGCCGGTGCGTAGCCAACTCCTCGGGACGTTTGGCGCGCTCGGTGGCGATAATGACCCATTCCTTGGTAAAGAAGTTCTGTCGCAGTTCTGGCACGGTGGTCCTCCTGCATCTTCCATCGGCAAAAGGCGGGAGGGACTGTAGTTCTGCAAGGTCCGAGCTGAAACACTGCCCCAAATAACGGCTGTTGTAGAATCCAAAGTATCCTCATTATGAGCAAGAAACTTCCCATCGGCATTCTGGGAGCCACCGGCGTTGTCGGACAGAGGTTTATCCAGATGCTGGAGCACCATCCCTGGTTCGAAGTGGCGTGGCTCGCCGCTTCCGATCGTTCTGAAGGCAAGACTTACGCCGAAGCCGCACGCTGGCGGTTGAAGACCCCGATTCCAGAAAACGTGGGAGCAATGAAAGTCTCGCCGGCAACCCCAGAGGGTGCGCCGAAAATAATTTTCGCCGCGCTCGATGCCTCGATTGCCGCCGAGATGGAGCCATGCTTCGCCGAGGCTGGCTGCGCCGTGGTTTCGAATTCCAGCGCGCTGCGCATGCAATCCGACGTACCCTTGGTCATTCCCGAGGTCAATGCCGGCCACATCAAGCTCATCGACGGGCAGGCATGGCGAAAGAAATCCGGCGGCTATGTTGTGACCAATCCCAACTGTTCGGCGATTGGACTGGTTCTGGCCCTGGCTCCGCTGCATAAAACCTTTGGCCTGGAAGCAGTGATGGCCGTAACCATGCAGGCGGTGAGCGGAGCCGGATACCCAGGCGTTGCCTCTCTCGACATCCTGGGCAATGTGATTCCTTATATCCGCAATGAAGAAGAAAAAATGGAGGAAGAAACGCTAAAGCTGTTAGGCCAGCTAAACGGAAAACAAATTATTTCGGCGGCATTCGCCATGAGCGCGCAATGCAACCGCGTCGCGGTGGAAGACGGGCACACAGAATCGATTTCGGTGCGCCTGAAGACGAAAGCCAAGCCGGAAGAAATTATTGCTGCGTGGAATGACTACCGCAGTGAGCCGCAGGAATTAAAGCTGCCCAGCGCGCCAGAACGTCCGGTTGTTTATCTGGAAGCGAATGACCGTCCTCAGCCCCGTTTTGACGTTGACATGGGCGCAGGCATGACGACTGCCGTGGGACGTCTGCGGCCTTGCGGCGTGCTGGATTGGAAGTTCACCGTGCTGTCGCACAACACCATCCGCGGTGCCGCCGGCGCCGCAGTGCTGAATGCCGAACTGCTTAAGGCCAAGGGTTACCTCGGCGCCGGTCAGGCGAAATGAAACCCGAGCCGCTCTCCCGTAATCCCGCCAGGAAGCCACGCCGATGATCGTCATGAAATTCGGCGGCACTTCGGTGGAAGACGCGCGGGCGATCGAGCGCGTGGCCGCCATTGTCAAAGGCCGATTGCAGCAGGGCCCGGTGGTTGTGGTCAGCGCCATGGCCAAAGTCACCGATACACTGCTTACCATGGCGCGCGCCGCTGGCGCTGGCGAACGGAAGACGGCCCTCAAACTCTTACGCTCCCTTCAGGAACGACACTACAATACCGCCAGCGAACTGCTGGGCACCGCATTGTTTACCGACTTCCACTCGGATCTGGGCGGCGATTTCGAAGGCCTGGACGAACTGCTGCGCGGCATTTCAGCCGTCGGCGAACTGACTCCGCGCACCACGGATCACGTCGCGGCATTCGGCGAAATGCTTTCCAGCAAGATTGTCGCAGCAGCGTTTTCCGCTCACGGTCTGAACGGCGTTCACGTGGACTCGCGCGAAATTCTGGTCACTGACAGCAGCTACATGGAGGCTGTGCCGCAGACGGAAGAAACCAACCAGCGGCTGCAAGCCAAAGTGAAGCCGCTGCTCGATGCCGGCCAGGTTCCGGTGATGGGCGGATTCGTTGGGGCAAACCGCGCGGGTATAACCACCACCATCGGACGGGGCGGCTCCGATTTTTCCGCAGCGATTGTAGGCGCGGGACTGGGTGCCGAGCGCATTGAAATCTGGACGGACGTTGACGGCATCCTGACTACCGATCCCCGCATCTGTGCCGATGCGCATCGCATCAAAGTGATCAGCTTCGACGAAGCGGCCGAACTCGCTTACTTTGGGGCGAAAGTGCTGCATCCCGCCACCGTGCTTCCCGCGATCCAGAAAAACATTCCCGTGTATGTACTGAATTCGCGAAACCCATCGTGCGAGGGAACAAAAATCACAGCCCGCGCCCCACAGAGCAAGAATATTTTCAAGGCAATCGCAGTGAAGAAGCGTATTACTATCGTGGATGTGGCCGCTCCGCGCATGCTGCTGGCGCACGGCTTCCTGCGCGCGATTTTCGAGGCCTTTGA
>WNFC01003457.1_pt1 | contig 28813 bp, 31 predicted proteins | sample 5400541 | NCBI WGS metagenome assembly WNFC01 (sample SAMN13153342, study PRJNA577476) | soil metagenome | isolation source: 120 cm saprolite under Douglas fir tree site 2 hole 2 replicate 1 | place: USA:California | collected 2015-04-18
ATGCCGCGGCGGTGCGCGCCGCGGTGCGCCAGGTGCTCGAACGCCAGGGCTACACGGTGCTTGAGGCGCCGCATGGGAACGCGGCGCTCGCGCTCGCCACCGCGCACGAGGGCCCCATCCACTTACTGTTGACGGACGTCGTGATGCCGGGGCTCTCCGGACGGCAGGTGGCCGACCAGCTCAAGCAACTGCGCCCCGACACGCGTGTGCTCTACGCGTCCGGGTATACGGACGACGCCGTGGTGCGCCACGGCGTGCTCGAAGCCGGGATCGCCTACCTCCAGAAACCGTTCACCACGGGCGGCCTGGCGCGTAAGGTGCGTGAGGTGCTGGATCACCCACCGCGCAGGTGAGTCGGCACGCCCTCGCTGCGCGGCGCGCGCCCTGACCGCGGCCCCACGTGAAGAGCCAACCCGCTCACGGCGTCAGAATAGTGACCGCCAGGATCCCATCGCCACCGGACGCCGCACGGGCGTAGAGCGTCAACCGATAGGTCAAGCCAGCCTGGAGCGAGGCCGGTGGATTGGGCGTGGAGCGGGCGCCGAGCGGCGCGACCCCGAATTGGACGGGCGGCACGATGCGATTGCTATCATCGGGTTCGCTCACCGACCACACCAGCGCCGCCAGGGCCCCGGGCTGAGCGGGGTTCGTGGTGATCACGAGTGCGCTCGCGCGACATGACGGCTGCCAGGTGAACGTCGGGCTGGAACCCGGGGAGGCCTGGAACGCGACCGGCCCGGGACACCCGCCCGGCGACGGATCGGCCACCCCGCCGCAGCCGAGCAAGGCTCCGACGAGAACGCCCCACGGGAAGCGCGCGCGCTGCGTCTTCACAATAAATGATGCCTGGGCCCGCGTCCGGGATACGCACGCCGCACCACGTTGCTGCATCTGGCAGCGCCTGGTACGAAGTGTCAGGCGTCGCGGGACGGAGGCGCCTGCCGTGGGGGAAGCGTCTGGGGCCATCCTCCGAGCCTTGCGACGCGACTACCGTGACCCCTATGCTCCTTCCCGGCGGCCTGCCCTAACCTGAATCGTCCCCACGCGGGGCCGCAGAACCATCGGAGGCTCGGCTCCGTGGCCACGACCACCTTGCTGCTGGTCGAGGACGACGACTTTGTTCGCTCAGCGCTCACCCGGGCGCTCAACCGCACCGGCGTCTTGGACGCGATTCTCACGGACCTGCAGATGCCGGTGATGGACGGCCTCACCTTCCTCGGCCATCTGCTCGAGCGCGGTATCCGGGTTCCCATCGCGGTCATGACCGGACAACACATCACGCCCGAGCTCGCCCAACGGCTGCACGGCTACGGGATCGCGGCCACCTTCACGAAACCGGTTGACATTTCCGCCTTGGCGGACGAGCTGCAGCGGTCGATGACCCCTGGGACCGTTGGGCGGATTTCGGGGATCACGCTGTTCGGATTCCTGCAGCTGCTCGAGGTCGAACGCAAGACGGGTCTGGTGGTGGTGCACGCGGCGGACGAGGAGGGGCGACTGTATTTCGACGGCGGCCAACTGATCCACGGCGAGACACGCCGACGGCGCGGTCTACCCGCCGTGTACGAAATTGTCGGCTGGCCCGATCCCAAGCTCGAGTTGTTCTACAAGCGCGCCGCCCGGGAACACACGATCGCGGAACCCCTGCAGCACGTCCTGATGGAGGCCGCGCGGCTGGAGGACGAGCGCGGGGCTGGCGCCACGGGGGTGCCCGCCCCCGCGGAGCCAGGCGCAGCAAGCCCGCTGGCGGGGAGCAGCCGAGCGGATGTGCAGGACGCTTTGCAGGAGGCGATGCGGATCGACGGCGCCGTCGGTGTGGCGCTCGTGGACGGCGCGAGCGGCATGACCTTGGGAACTGCGGGCGGGGGCGCGCGGCTGAACGTGGAGCTCGCCGGCGCCGGCGCTGCCGACTTCCTGCGCGCCAAGCGACGCGTGATGGACGCCCTGGGATTGCAGGATACGATCGAGGACGTGATGATCACGCTGGGGACGCAGTACCACCTGACCCGCTTCCTCGGCCCCAACTCCGACGTCTTTCTCTACCTCGTCCTCGATCGGGAGGGGGCGAACCTCGGGATGGCGCGGCACACACTCGCCGCGCTGGGACGCCGCATCGCGCTGTAGATTCCTGCCCGCGAAGGCGCACCACTGCGCGTCGTAATCAGCGACGATGCGGCCGCGGTCCGACGCGCCTGACCGACCCACCGGCAGCCACGGGGTTCTCAGCCTAGCAAGGCGCCAGCCGCGGGTTCAAGAGCTCCGGCCCAACCTGAAACGCCCGACCTTCCGCTCGAAGACTGAAGGACGCATTTTCCCACACGTCCGCCTGTCAGGGGGCTGAGCGTCGGTGCTGGGCTGCCGGTCCGTGACAACGCAACCGCCCTCCTTCGCACGCCGCACCATCGTGGACACCGAACCGACCGGGCCAGGCGGTGAGCCGTCCCAACGGCGTGGCTCCGGGCGGATCAGGAGGCTTGAGCCGCATGCAGCAACGATCGCCGCTGCTGAGGACGACCCTGGCCCTGGCGGGCATCGCGGGCGTGGCGTGCGCCACGGCCGCCGCGCAGGCCCGGGCCGAGATCCGCCAGCCCGGCTACACCGCGGCGGACGTGCGCTTCATGTCCGGCATGATCCACCACCACGCGCAGGCCGTGCTGATAGCCGGCTGGGCGCCCACCCACGACGCGAGTCCGTCCCTGCGCGCGTTGTGCGAGCGGATCGTCGTGGGCCAGCAGGATGAGATCACGCTCATGCGGCGCTGGCTCCAGGCACGGCATGAGGACGTTCCCGACTCGAACACAGCGCACGCCATGATGCCGGGCATGGAGCCTGCGCCGATGATGCCCGGCATGCTGACGGCCAACCAGCTGGCCCGGCTGGATCGTGCGCGGGGGCCCGAGTTCGACCGCCTGTTTCTGACATTCATGATCCAGCACCACCAGGGCGCGATCACCATGGTGAATCAGCTGTTCGGTCAGGGCGCAGGAGAGCAAGAAACCGTCTTCCGGTTCGCCGCTGATGTCTACGCCGATCAGTCCACCGAGATCGCCCGCATGCAGAAGATGCTCGCCACACTGGTCTTCGAGGGGCACGGCCAGTGATGCGCTCGTCGCCCCGGACTCGTCCACTCGTCCCCACACAGGAATCCACTATGCCATTCGCAGTCACGTCCCCTGCCTCCATCCGGTCCGCGGCGCTCACGCTCGCGTGGTTGTCCGTGGCCGCGTGTGCGTCTTCGGGCAGCAACATGTCGACGGTCGCGCCCTCTCCCGATCCGCGGGTCGGCCTGCGCGCGGGACTCATGGATGCCGGGGAAGCGTCCTGGAACCTGCGGGTGGTCTCGAAAACGCCGCCGTCGGAGAAGTTCGCCGGCGTCACCAACTCCGATCTCGCGTTCTCCGGGACGTACGCCATTCAGGGGAACTACAACGGATTCCAGGTGTGGGACATTTCCAACCCGTCGCGGCCGGTGCTGAAGGTCGGCTATCTGTGCCCGGCGTCGCAGAGCGACGTCTCCGTCTACAAGAACCTGCTCTTCGTATCGGGCGAGGGCATGGGCGGACGCCTCGACTGCGGCACGGGAGGGGTGCACGACTCGGTCAGCGCCGACCGGTTGCGGGGCATCCGGATCTTCGACATTGCGGACATCACGAGTCCCAAATACATCGCCAACGTCCAGACCTGCCGCGGTTCGCACACCCACACGCTGGTGGAAGATCCGACCGACAAGGAGAACGTCTACATCTACGTGTCCGGATCGGCGCCGGTACGCTCGCCGACCGAGCTCCCGGGATGCGTGGCGGCGGTCCCGGACTCGAACCCGAACAGCGCGCTCTTCCGCATCGAAGTCATCAGGGTGCCGGTGGCCCACCCCGCCCAAGCGGCCATCGTGAGCTCGCCGCGGATCTTCGGCGGCCTGACCCAGGCCCCGACGCACGGCGAATCACCGGAAGACATCGCCGCCGCGGCCCAGGCCGCCGCCGCCTGGCGGGCCAAGGGCGGGTTCACGGCGAAGTTCCTCGGCATGGAATACGTCCTGCCGCCACAATTTGTAAAGCCGATGCTCGACAGCGTCGCCCGAGCGCGAGGCGGGGCCGTCGCGGTGCCGACCGCGGCGGACAGCACCGCCTTGCGCGGAGCGATCCAGGGCATCGTGGATGCGATGTTTGGTACTCCCGCCGCAACCACGAACGGCGTCCGGCCCGGGCCGAACCAGTGCCATGACATCACCGTGTATCCGGCGATCGGGCTGGCGGGCGGCGCGTGCGGGGGCTACGGCCTGCTGTTGGACATCCACGACGTGGCCAATCCCAAGCGGATCGGCGCCGTGGCCGACTCGAACTTCTCGTACTGGCACTCGGCGACGTTCAACAACGACGGGACGAAGCTGCTCTTCTCCGACGAGTGGGGTGGCGGCGGGCAGCCCAAGTGCCGCGCGACGGACCGACACGAGTGGGGGGCGGACGCGATCTTCACCATCGTCCACGACACCTTGCGGTTCCAGAGTTACTACAAGATGCTGGCCCCGCAGACGCCGTTCGAGAACTGCGTGGCCCACAACGGATCCCTGATCCCGATCCCGGGTCGGGACGTCATGGTCCAGGCATGGTACCAAGGCGGCATCTCCGTCTTCGACTGGACGGATCCGGCCCACCCGAAGGAAATCGGGTTCTTCGACCGGGGCCCGGTGGATGCCACCAAGATGGCTAATGGCGGATCGTGGTCGGCGTACTGGTACAACGGGTACATCGTCAGCTCCGAGATTTCCCGCGGGCTCGACATCTTCGAGTTGAAGCCGAGTGGGCTGATTTCGCAGAACGAGATCGCCGCGGCGAAGTTGGTGCACCTGGATTACTTCAATACCCAGGACCAGCCGAAGCTCCGCTGGCCGGCGAGCTTCGTGGTGGCACACGCCTACTTGGACCAGCTGGCCCGCTCCAACGGCCTGGCGCCAGACTCCGTGTCCGCCCTGCAGCGCGATCTCGGTCAAGCGGAAAAGCTGTCGGGGCAGCTGCGGCAGGATGCGCTGACTCGCCTGGGGGCACGCCTCGACAACGACGCGCCGGGTGCGGCCGATCAGGCCAAAGTGCGAGTGCTCGCTGAAACGGTTAGGGAGCTAGCCAGGGCCAGTTAGACGGCATTACCTATCTCCGCTCTCGCTCAGTTGGCAAGGTGCACCAGTTCGCCTCTACCGAGCCAACTGAGCGACTCGTTGTCGCCACAGGACATCAAGCTCGGATGGACGGCCGCCCACGAGCCGCGCCGCAGCGCTTACCACTGCCCGTGGCTCACGTCCGGCGCCAGTCAGCTCCCGGATTCCGGGAACTCCCTTGGCATCGTAAATCATCTGGCATACGACGGCGAGGCCATCGTATCCCGGGTCGAGCGTTCCTTGCCGACGAGGCGGATCTGCGAGCAACTGTTCGAGCGTCAATTCCGGATGAGCGTCGAGATACCGCTTGAGGCTCGGCATAAGGCTCTTGAAGTCGAGACCTGCCGAACCGCCTGTCCACGTCATCAGGCCCTCGCTCACCAAGTAGGCCGTCTCGGGACCCACCAGCGCATTCTGTAACACGACATGCGACAGCTCATGTCGATAGCCCTCGCCGTTGCTCGACGAGCCGACGAAGACCAGATGGTCAGAAACCAAGGCTCGCCCCCCAGCGGTGTCGGCGTCAAGCGGGAAGAAGTCGAGCCCGGCCGCCCGCAACGTTTCCATCAGGTCGTCCGTGAAGTAGTAGTCCACACTGCGGGGCGGAACTATCCCGAACGCCTGAGCGAGGGAATCGACGAAGGCGCTGGACTGCGCAGCTCGAACGCGGGAGAATGAGCGGCTCGGTGGGAACACGAATGTTACGCGACCGACTGTTGCGTGGCGCCACGCGCGCGTGAGTCGTGGCAGGGCATTAGCGAGAACCCACCGTCCGTCCTCGCGTATGGCGTACACGCGATACAGAGCGAGAGGGCTCACGTCTTGGACGGAATCGGAAACCCCGGAGACGAGAGTGCGGATCAGGTACGTACTGTCGAAACCGACCGCCGGGGCGAGATCTACGACGGTGAAATGCGAGAAACCTTGATACACATATGCGCTCAGCAAGTCGAATTGCGGCCAGCGCTCCTGTTCCGAATGGGACCACGATCCTGTCGGCCGAATGGAGTCCGGCCGACTTCGGACGTAGGATCGCCAGAGCGCCCAGATGTCGTGGTTCGGGACGCCGAGAGTGTCAACGCCGAACCCCACCGCGACACGGACAGGGTGAGGCGCCTGGCCGCTGGCGGCGGCTGCGCTTGTCAGAATGAGGGACACCAGGTGGGCGGTTCGAGATCCTATCATCGGCGTGCTACCACCGAACGGGGGTCGAGCTCTGACAGAGACCGGCCAGGCGGCCGGGCTATCGCGCTGGCGGGAGGTCGATCCGCCCCAGCCGCTCCGTGCCGGAGAGCGCGAGCCAGAGGCGCGCGCGCGGCGGGTCCACCGCCATGTTGCGCACGACGGAGCCGCGCGTGGGGATCGCCACTACCTCCGTGCGCGCGGTCGCCGGGTCGAATGCCACGATATCGTCCCTTCCCGACTCATCGTACCAGAGACGCCCGTCGGTGCCGATGGCGATGGCGTACGGTTGACTGCCGTCGCCCCCGGGGCAGAGGAAGTCGCGCACCGCGCCGGTGGCGGGATCGAGCCGGCCCAGCCGGCCGCGCGCGTAGTCCGTGTACCACACGATCCCGGCGGCGTCCACGACCAGGCGGCGCGGGCGGGCCGCTGGATTGGGGAGCGAGAACTCGCGCACCGCGCCGTCCGCAGGATTGATGCGACCCACGCGATTCGTCCCGAACAGCGCCACCCAGATCGCGCCGTCGGGGGCAGCGACCAGACCGTAAGGTCTCGCCTGCGGGGTCGGCACGGGAAAGAGCTGCACTGCACCGGTCGCGGGGTCGAGCACGCCGTACAGGTTCGCCCCCTGCGCGGTGAACCAGATCTTCCCGGCGTGATAGAGCGGCGTGTGCGGGTCGCGCGCAGCCGCCGGCAGCGGGTACTCCTTGATCGCGCCCGTGGCCGGGTCGAGTCGGCCGAGCCGCGCCTGGAAATTGGCCGTGTACCAAACCCCGCCGTCCGGCGCCACGATGATGCCGTGCGGACCGGAGGCGCGCGTGGGCGTCGGGTAGTCGGTGACCTGCCCCGTCGCGGGGTCGAGCCGACCGATGTAGCTGTTCGCCTGGTCGGTGTACCACACGATCCCGTCCGCGCCCACCGCGGGATCGTGCGGGAACGCCCTCGGCCGGGGCAGCTTGTACTCGACGACGGCGAGCGCCGGCACGAAGAGGGCGACGACGCTGACGGCCAGGAGGGGTCGGAGGATCGCACTCACAACTCCATGATGGCGGCCCGCGCCCGAGCCCGCAAGCGGGCGTCCGACCCGTCGTGAATCCCTCCGAGACACCCTCCCGTTGTCATATAAGGTGAACACCGACGCCACTAATCCCTGAAGCCACCGGACCAGCGATGTCACCGGATGAGTTGAAGCACGAACTCGAGTGCTTGCATCCCGCCGCATTCGGGTGGGCGCTCGCGTGCTGCGCCGGGGACCGGGTCGCGGCGGAAGACGCACTGCAGACGAGCTATTTGAAGATCCTGGATGGGCGGGCACGCTTCGACGGGCGGGCGAGCTTCCGCACCTGGGTGTTCGCGGTCGTGCGGCGGACCGCGGCGGAAGAGTGGCGCCGCACGACACTCAGGTGGCTCTTGCCGTTGCGAGCGCTCGACGGGGCGGCCGCCACACGAACCGACCCCGGAACGGCGCTGGTGCGCTCTGAGACGACCCGCCAGCTGCTGGTCGCGCTGGCTCTGCTGCCGCGCCGGCAGCGCGAGGTGCTGCATCTGGTGTTTTACCAGGACCTGACGATTGCCGAGGCGGCGGGGGTATTGGGTGTCTCGCTCGGCACGGCCCGCATCCACTACGAGCGTGGCAAGACCGCGCTCAGAAAGCGACTCGAGGAGGATCCGGCATGACCGATCGCGACGACGCCCGGGAGTCGAACGTCGGCCGCCGGTTCCGTGCACTCCGTCAGGAGGACGCAGGCGGCGCGCCCCCCTTCGGCGCGACGCTGGAGGCGGCATACGCGCGTCATGCTCCAACGCCAAGGCGCCGCCGCCTCGCCCTCGGCGTGGCCGCGCTGCTCGTGGGCGCTCTGGTTCTGTCCGTGGAACGGACGCGCCCGCGGCAACCGCCGATCGATCTCGCTGCCGTCCACCTCCCCACACCGACAGACTTCCTGCTCCGGTTGCCGGGCGCCGACTTGCTGCGCAGTGTGCCCGCGCTCGGCGGCCTCAATCTGCCCGACACCCGATTACTGACCACCCCCATAGATCGGAGAACTCCGTGACCCTCGCTCGCTCAATACTCGTGCCCACGCTCGCGCTACTCGCGCTCGCGGGTGTCGCCCGTGCGCAACAGGTCCCCCCTGGTCCCCGGGCCCAGGAGGACGCACTCGCCCACCTGCTCTTTCCGCCGGAACTCGTCATGCAGCACCAGCAAGAGATCGGGCTCCGCCCCGAGCAGCGCAGCGCGATCACCAAAGCGATTCAGGAACTTCAGACGAAAGTGATCGACTTGCAGTGGAAGATGCAGGACCAGTCCCAACGCCTCGCCACCCTGCTCCAGAAGCCGGTGGTCGACCAGACTGCGGCCTTGACCCAGCTCGACGAGGTGCTCGGGACGGAGCGCGAAGTGAAGCGTGCGCACATCACCCTGTTGATCCAGATCAAGAACGCGCTCACAGCCGACCAGCAGGCGAAGCTGGCCGCGGCCCGGGGGGGTGCGCCCCCCTCCTGAGGCGCGTCACGCCCCCGGCCCCCCGCCACCCGCGCGCCCGGGCGTGCGGGGGGTGGCTCGGCTTTGCGCTCGCGCGTGCGTCAGGCCACTATTGCCAGGGCGCCCGGGGCCGTAGGATAGCCCTCGGCGCCCGTGTCACGGCCCCGAGGTGAGCAACATGCCGACACACCAGCTCGTCGCAGCGCCCAGCCGCAAGCCGCGGGACGACGAAATCGACGTCTACGGCGTCACCCACGTCGGCAAGGTCCGCCGCACCAACGAAGATCACTTCCTCGTCTGCTCGCTGCGGAAACACCTTCAGGTGCACCTCACGAGCCTGCCGGACCGCACGCTCGTGCCGCCCGACAGCGAGCGTTTGGCGTTCCTCGCGATGGTCGCGGACGGGGTCGGTGGCAGCGCCGGAGGCGAGGAGGCGAGCCGGCGCGCGGTCGCGGCGATCACGCAGTACGTGACCGAGGCGATCCACTGCTACTACACGGCCGACCCGAACGACGAGCCCGCGTTTCCACGGGCGCTCGAGGACGCCGCGCGCAAGGTCCACGCGGACATCCAGGAGGGTCGCGAGCGCGACCCCCTCGCGGGGCACAAGGCGACCACACTCACCCTCTGGATCGGCGTGTGGCCCCAGGCGTATCTGCTGCAGGTGGGAGACAGCCGCTGCTACCTGCTGCGCGACGGCCAACTGATCCAGCTGTCGCGCGATCAGACGCTGGCACAGGAGTTCGTGGACCGCGGAGTCATGCGGCGCAGCGAGGCGACCCGCACTCCGCTCGCCCACGTGCTCTCGAGCTCGCTTGGCGGGCCCGAGTCGGCCCCGGTTGTGACGGCCATGCAACAGGAGTGGAACAACGTCGGGCTGTTGTGCTCGGACGGACTCACGAAGCACGTGCCGGACGAGCGCATCCGCGAGCGCTTGCTGGCGATGACGTCGGCGCGTCAGGCGTGCGAGGCGCTGCTCAAAGACGCGCTCGACGCGGGCGGCACCGACAACATCACCGTGATCGTGGGGCGCACCGTGCGCAAAGCCGACCGGTGATCCCGCAGCGGCCGCACCTTATCCGTCAAGCGTTAAGGGGGACAAGAGAGAAGGAGTCTGGACGCTTCCCCCCGCCTGTTTGCGGTGCGCTGTAGCCCTCAGAAGGCCTGGGCGTCCGCGGCATTGCGCCCGTAACCCAACCGCGATCAGTTGGTGGCCTTCCCCGCACACCGGGCCCCATGGACATGGATCCTCAGCTTCATCTGATACGGCGTCTAATTGACGCAGAACAGCTTCCACTCACTAGCGTACCACTATGCCACTGTGCTCCTTCAGGGCCACAAGCTACCTTGGCTCCCGACTCCGCCACATCATGAATTTCTCGTACCCGAATGCAGCAAGGAGAGGCAACGCGAGGACCGGGACGACATGGAGTTCGGCCGGATAGGAGTCGACATACTGGAAGGCCCATCGATTGAAGATCGGCCTCACCCAGACGAGATACACAGGAAACCACACCACGAAAACCAGGATGATCGCGTAGCCCTGCTGCTTCTGTAGCCTGGTCAGTGGCTGAGAAGTGGGACGCGTGGTCGGACCATTGTCATCCAATTGCGTTGCCTCGATCGGTTAGTCATCCGATTGCGGTCGCTCCGATCAATCTCATTGAGTCGGCGTCCCCTAACGCGATGCGTCTAACCTGCGGCGCTGTGCTGACGTATTCACGAATGCAATTCTACCACAGACGACGGGCGCCCGCAGCATGAGGCCCGTTGTCCGACCTCGTGGACTACGACACGCGGCGATCACCGGTGCGCTCGATCTGACGGGCGACCAGCGAGCGGTCCAGCGATTCAGCCGCCACAAGGACGTGCGCACACTCACGATCTACGACGACAACCGGCAGGATCTCGCCGGGGACGTGGCGTGGAGAGTGGCCCGCCATCGCTTAGCCGACAACCCCTAGTCGGGCGGGGGTACGGCCCCGTGAGGGAACCGCACGTCGCCTTCTTTGTCCTTGTTGGATTTGATACTACCACGGGGTGGTTCCGGCCCTCCGTCATTACAACCGACTCCGAACAAATAACAGAGGATTGACCTTACTACCTCTATGATATCGTAGACGACACCGACAATCACTGCCACGCCAGTAGCGATGATCCCCCACAGCCAGGAACTCTCCTTGTAGCAGTCAGATAGAAGCACGTTGGCCTGAGTCTTTACAAGGTTCCCGCAGCGCCGGACGAACTCCGCCTCGAAATTCGGAACTGGGCTGATCCCACCGCTGTCGCACGCGCAAGGAACGAGGCCGCACGCGATGAGGCCAGCCCCGAAATCTTTGGCTTCATCCTCAAATGCGTTGCCGCGCCCAGTACTAAAGCTGGCAATGACGCACCACGTATAGCCAAAGACCCAGGCATTGAGCTGCCCGCCCAAGAAGCCCTGCTCGGCCTGGAGTGCGTGGACAAGCTCATGGCCGAGCAGGGCGAAGCTGCTCAACGAACACGGGTTAAAGAGACCGCTACGAAGGTAGATGTTGATGTCGGAAACACCCGAAGTCAGAGTGATCCCATTTTGACCGAAGTTATAGGGGAAAGGGATCCCATCGAAAACACTGACTCGATTGAAGTCCAGCGTTGGAAAGAGAACCGCGTATGCATTGAACAAACAGTCTGGCAGCACAATGCGGGTTGGCATATATCCGCCTCGGTAGTGGCTCGCCAGCGAGTGCGTGATTGAGCTTCAACCTGAACGATGGGCCCTCGGGGCTCTCACTGTATTCACGTCGCGCAGACCTAATCATGTGGTTGGGATTCGAGCGCCGATAGGGACGGAGGTGCAGCACAACTTCCAGCTACATGAAGGTGGCCAGCCGCGACAGTCTAGGACCGCCGTTGACATGACGGCTGCGACCTCGCGACCGTGCCAGCATGGAGCCGTTTCAACAGCTCGATGATGCACGGCGCTTCCTCGAGCAGCGCGTCTACGATCCGCAGGCGGGGGAATCCAAAGATCGCTTGTCTGCTCGAACGATCGTTAGACAGCGTCGGGAAGAGCCTCAGTAGCAGCCCACTCCGCAACATCCGGGCATGTGCCGATCAACGCGGTGAGGTCACTTGGGAGAACCCCGGGTGCCAACGCATAGGCCGTCAGGCGGCGTGCTTCTCGCCAGCGCGGCGCTTGAAGTTGACGGAGATGACGCGATCGCTGCCTTCCCGACCCGGGCGAGGGATGCATGCGCGGGGATTTCCAGAAACGCGTCCACTGACGCAACTGGCGAGCCCATCAATGCAGAGTGCAGACTTCCTATCTCAGCCTCGCTGTAGTTGCTGCCTAGCAGACGTATTCGAAACGCCGGCTCCGTTGCGAGGCTTTTGCGAATGTCCCTGAGGAGCTCGCGCGCAGTGGGAAAACCGTATGGCTTGCTCGCCACCGCACCGAGCACGATGACGATCGGTTGCTTGATCAAGCGGGCTCGATCTCAGGACTGGAACATTATACGGCCACAACCGATGCCGCATTTCAGCCCCACGATGCCGCAAAAACGCCCTAACCCTACCCCTCGCTGCGTCCCATCCTCAACAACGTCCCGAGGTGGTCTTCCGGCGAAGGGCGGGGCATCGAGTCGAGCTCATCCAAATTCAAGGAGAGACCCATGCTACTCATCATGATCCTCGCTGGCAGTGCCGGCGCGTACATCGTGGTCATCAACATAGCTGACTATCCAGCGCCCGAACGTCTCGCCTTCAAGCTCTGGACAGTCTTGGCCGTCTCCACACTGGGAGGCGGGGGGCTTTCGTACGTCCTCTTCGGCAACATGATCGGCGCGAGCGACCCGATGCCTGCCCGGGCGATCCTCGGCGCCGCCGGCAGCCTCGCGCTGGGACTGATCGTGGGAGCTGCCACTGCCATTGGTGTTGGACTCCACCAGAAGACACAAGCCGGCCGCTGACCGAAGCGGGGCCACCGGACTTGACCTGCCCTCCGTAGACCTCGCGGGACAAACGTTTGGTGGGGCGCGGTCGCCGGATCGCGCCCCGTGTCGCTGGCCTTACGCTCCCCGTCAAATGATCACTGGGTCTGGGCCCACGGTGATACAGACCGAAGGAACATGGAAACCGAATCCCTCTCCTGAGAGAAAGTCCACGTCCGCCCAACTATACTCGGACCGTCCAAGGGGAAAGACTTCGAACGAGACCTGAACGACAATGGGCACATTCGCCGGGATTCCGTAGATGATCGCTGACATGTCAAAGTCTTCGTAAATGTAGGTTCTGGAGACATCCCATGTGCGGTGCTCGACATAGAGCGGGTGGCTAGTGGAGACCGTTCCTCCGTTCGCATAGGTGGTGCAGTCATTTTCTACGTGGTGATGGACGCTGCGACGCAATCGTCGGGGGAAATGGACGCGAGCGTCACTTAACCCTCGAGCGATCAATTTGGGGAGTTGCAACGCAGGGCCCAGGCCCTGCTAGCAGAGGTGCGGATCGTGAGTGAGACCCCGCCCGGCGCGGCAGGGCGCAAGCACGGGCCGTAGGATTAGAGCAGGATCAGCCCGCGCCTCAGGCCCACGGTGACCGCCTCGGTGCGGCTAGCCACGCCCAGTTTCTCGAGAATCGCCCCGACATGGAACTTGATCGTTCGCTCGGTGACGGCGAGCCGCGCCGCGATCGCCTTGTTGCCGAAGCCCTCGGCGAGCAGGCCCAGCACTTCGAGCTCGCGCCGCGTGAGCGGCGCGCGCTCGGCCGAGGCACCCCCCCGCGGCGCTGTCGCCGCTGGCCCTGCCCCGGCCACCTTAGGGTCCGCGCCCTGCGGCAGATCCGCGCGGCGCATGACGACGAGACCAGATCCGGCCGCAACCACGGCGGCCTGGAGCTCCGCCGGATCCGCGTCGCGGGGCAGGACGGCGCTTACACCGGCGTGCAACGCCTCGCTCGCCCAGACCGGGTCCGCCTCGTCCACGATCGCTACCACCGCCGGCCCACCGCCCTCCGCGGCGAGCGCGAAAAGCGCAGCCCCGGCGCGTTCATCGCCCCGAGCGACCGCTGCCACGACAACATCCGTGTTGGGCGAGCCGACTGGCCGCGCGAGATCCCGCACTCGAAGCGCCTGGCCCACGAGCTCGAGGTGGTGGTCGCCCGCGAGCAGGGTGGCGAGCTCCGCGCGTGCCAGCGCCGATTCGGCGACCACGAGGACGCGGATCACGCGGCCAGTCGCATGCGCTCGAGATAGCGCTCGACCGCATCGCTCGGAATCGCCGCAGCGAGCCCACGCAGAATCATGGCGTTCACCCCGACGACCCGCCCGGTCGCATCACTCAGCGGCCCGCCTGAGTTCCCGGGCAGGAGGCGCAAGTCGGCGAGGATGAGCGCGGCGCCGCGGCGCGGCGCTGGGAGTGCGTGCACGATCCCCGTCGTCACGGCCCCGCTTAGCCCCAGCGGATTCCCGACCGCGACCACCAGCGCTCCCACCCGGAGCGCGCCCGGCGGCGCGACCTCCGCAACGGGCAGGCGGTCCGTCGCGACGCGCAGCACCGCGAGGTCGCGCCGGGCGTCGGACGCTACCACGTCGGCCTCGCGCACCGCACCGTCCCCCGTCTCCACCACGAATGATCGCCCCGTCGCCACATGCGCGTTCGTCACCACGAGCCCCGGCCGCCACACCACCCCCGACCCGCTCCCGGCGCCCCGGCCACGCCCGCGCACCTGCACCGTGATGGCGCGGAGCCGCTCGGCCACCGCCGCCAAGTCGCTCGCGAGGAGCCCGTCCGCCGCGCGTCCGGTCATCGCGCCGGGCGCTCGGCGATGGTCACGCTGACGGCGATGGGCGCCCCGCCGCGCACCACCCCCAGGCGCACCGCCGAACCGACGCGCTCGGGGCCCAAGAGCGACAGCACGTCGCGCACATCCGCGACCGGACGCTGGTCGACGTCGACGATGACGTCGCCCAGCTGTAGGCCGCCCCGCTCGCTCGGGCCGTCCGGGTCGACGTTCAACACGACGAGGGCCGAGCGGCGCGGCGGGTCGTACTTCCGCGCGAGCGCCGGCGGCAGCTCCACCGGCTGGAGCCCGACCCCCAAATAGCCGCGCGCAATGCGACCCTTGGCGAGCAGAGCGTCCACCACGGGGTCGACGACCGCCACGGGCAACGCGACCGCGAGACCGCGGGCCAAGCCCGACGTATTGAGTCCCACCACCTTCCCCTCCGCGTCGACCAACGGACTGCCCGAGAACCCGTCGTGAATCGCCAGATCGAGCTGGATGAGCTGGGCGATCTCCGCTCCCCGCCAGGTCCGCCACGGGCCGACCAGGGCGCCCACCACGCCGAAGCTGGCGGAGTGTCCCCCGCCGCCCGTGCGCCCGATCTGGAGCACGATATGTCCCACCTTGAGCGCACCCGCCGCCGCGAAGTCGGCCACCGGCACCCGCTCGGCGTCGATCCGCAGCACCGCCACATCGGTGGCGGCGTCGCGGCCCGCGAGCGTCGCGGCGACCGAGCGCCCGTCGCTGAGCGTGACCGTCACGCCGTCGTCCTTTCGCACGGTGTGATCGGCGGTCACGACGACCCCCGGCCGCCAGAGGACGGCACTCGAAGCGATGCGTGGGCGGGCGTGCACGGCGACGACGCTCGCGGCGGCACGCTCGACCGCCGCGGCCAGATCATCAGATAACGTCTCCAGCGTACTGGAACGTTCACGGCGCAGGGCAGACACGGGAACGAAATACCTCGGTTCGGGGGTTCGGTTGACAACATGGCCGGACGGAGCGCCGGCCGGTATTGTACGTTCGGACAGGTCGAGCAGGCCCTAGCCGGGCACACGCGAGCGGCGACCGGTCGAGGCGGTCGCGGAGGATCGAGCCATGGTCACGTTGCGGGTGAACGGCGTCGCGCATACGGTGGACGTGCCATCCGACATGCCGCTCTTGTGGGTGCTGCGCGACGTGCTCCGCTTCACGGGCACGAAGTTCGGGTGCGGGCTCGGACTGTGCGGCGCCTGCACCGTGCACTTGGACGGCCAGGCGATCCGCTCGTGTACCACGCCCGTGACCGCCGCCGTCGGTAAGCGCATCACCACCATCGAGGCGGTCGGTGAGACGCCCGCCGGGAAGCGCGTGCAGCAGGCCTGGCTCGATCTCGAGGTGGTGCAGTGCGGCTACTGCCAGTCGGGCCAGATCATGGCCGCCGCGGCGCTTCTCGCCCACACGCCGCATCCCTCCGATCCGGACATCGATGGCGCGATGGCGGGCAACATTTGCCGCTGTGGCACCTACCCCCGAATCCGCGCCGCCATCAAGCAGGCGGCCCAGCCTCCCACGCCCGCGCGGAAAGGAGCCTGACCATGGCCCGCGACCGGTTGGCCACTCCCGCTCCCCGCGGCGCTCGAGCCGCATCCACTCCCGCCGTGTCGCGCCGCGGGTTCCTCTCCGTGAGCGCCGCCGCTGGTGGCAGCCTGCTCCTGGGCTTCCGGTTACCGGCGCTCGCGCCCAGCGCGGCGGCCGCGGGGCGCGACGCCGCGGAAACGTTTGCGCCCAACGCATTCATCCGGATCGACCGCGACGGGCGCATTGCGCTGATCATGCACAAGGTCGAGATGGGTCAGGGGACCTACACCTCGATGCCGATGCTCATCGCCGAGGAGCTCGAGGTCGATTTAAGCCAGGTCCAGCTCGAGCACGCCCCGCCCGACGACGCCCGCTACGCGGAGCCGTTCTTCGGCGTGCAGGAAACGGGCGGCTCGACGTCCGTGCGCGGCGCCTGGGTGCCGCTCCGCCAAGCGGGCGCCACGGCGCGCACCATGTTGATCGCGGCGGCGGCGGCGACCTGGAAGGTCGACCCGAGTGCGTGTCAAGCGGCCCACGGGCAGGTGATCCACGGCGCGAGCGGCCGGCGCCTGGGGTATGGCGAGCTGGTCGAGCAGGCGGCCACACTGCCCGTCCCCTCGGAGGTGTCGCTCAAGAGCCCGAAGGACTTCAAGCTGATCGGCACGCCGGCCAAGCGCCTCGACGCTCCCGAGAAGGTCAACGGCAAGGCCCAGTTCGGGATCGACGTCCAAGTCCCGGACATGAAGATCGCGACGCTCGCGGCCTGTCCCGTGTTCGGCGGCAAGCTCGCCGCGCTCGACACGAGCAAGGCGCTCGCCATTCCGGGCGTCCGCCAGGTCGTCCGGCTCGACGACGCCGTGGCCGTGGTGGCCGACCACATGTGGGCGGCGAAGCAGGGTCTCGCGGCACTCGACATCCGCTGGGACGAGGGGCCAAACGCCAACCTCACCAGCGCCGACCTCGTCAGCCAGCTCGCGGCCGCGGCCGCGCGCTCGGGCGTGGTCGCCCGCGCCGACGGCGACGCGGCCACCGCGATGAAGGGTGCGGCCCGCAAAGTGGAAGCCGTGTACGAAGTGCCGTTCCTGGCGCATGCCACGATGGAGCCCGTCAACTGCACGGTCCACGTTCGCCCGGACGGCTGCGATCTCTGGCTCGGAACCCAGGTCCCCACCTTCACACAAACGGCGGCCGCGAAGCTGACCGGGCTGCCGCGCGACAAGGTGCGGGTGCACAACCACCTGCTGGGAGGCGGGTTCGGACGGCGGCTGGAAGTGGATTTCGTCACGCGCGCGGTCCAGATCGCCCAGCAGGTCCAGGGCCCCGTGAAGGTGGTGTGGACCCGGGAAGAAGACATGCAGCATGGCATGTACCGGCCCTACTACTACGACCGCATCGCCGCCGGCCTGGACGAGCACGGCCGACCGGTCGCCTGGACGCACACGGTGGTCGGATCCTCGATTCTCGGCCGCGTGATCAGCCAGCTGATGCCAAAGACGCTCCGGGTGATGCGCGCGGCTGGCCTGCACTCGCTCGTGGCTAACGTCCGGGGACTCGATATCGATGCCGTGGAAGGCGCCGCCGAGCCGCCCTACGCCTTGCCCAACGTGCGCGTGGCATACGTGCGCCAAGAGCCGCCCGGCATTCCCACGGCGTTCTGGCGCGGGGTCGGGCCCACGCACAACGTCTTCGTGGTCGAATGCTTCATGGACGAGCTCGCGGCGGCGGCCGGGCAAGATCCGGTCGCCTACCGGCGGGCGCTCCTCGACCAGGCGCCTCGCGCTCGCGCGGTGCTCGAGCTCGCCGCCCAGGAGGCCGGATGGGGTCGCCCGCTGCCGGCCGGGAGCGCGCGTGGCGTATCCCTGTTGCACGCCTTTGGGAGCTACATCGCCCAGGTCGCCCAGGTCCGCGTCTCGAAGACCGGCGACACCGTCGAGGCGCAGATCCAGAGCGGGATCATCTTCGGGATCAGCGCGGCGCTGTGGGGCGAGATCACACTCAAGGACGGCCGCGTGGAACAGCACAACTTCAACGACTACCGTGTGCTGCGGATCAACGAGGCGCCGGCGATCGACGTCCATTTGGTCGCGAGCGCGGAGGCCCCGGGGGGGATCGGCGAACCGGGCACGTCGGCCGTCATGCCCGCCGTCGCGAATGCGATCTTCGCCGCGACCGGCAAGCGCATCCGCCGGCTGCCGGTGAAGGACCAGTTGCGTCCCGCTTAACCCCGGGGCCGACGCGAGCGGGCGAATGAAACAAGGCGACAACCCGTAACGCGGTGCCCTGTCTGGCGCTAAGCGTCGATGGACGCGCCCGCGCGATCCGCGCCACCGTTCTGGAGGTTCGAACCGAGTGTTCGCTCGCCACTCGTCGCCATCCGGGAGGACCATCGATGCCCCTAGTGCGAATTTCCTTCCTCAAAGGCAGGCCGGAGGGGTTCGGGAAGCAGGTCGCCAGCGTCGTGTATCGCACCATGGTCGACACGATCAACGTGCCACCCAAGGACAACTTCCAGCTCATCTCGCCGCACGATGCGGGCACTTTGATCTACGACCCCGGCTACTTGAACATCGCGCGCACGGACGGCGTGGTGTTCATCCAAATCACGCTCAATGAAGGTCGCACGGTCGAGCTGAAGAAGGCGTTTTATCAAACCCTGGCGCAACGTCTGAACCAGGAACTGGGCGTACGACGCGAGGACGTATTCGTAAGCCTCGTCGAAGTAAAGAAGGAGAACTGGTCCTTCGGCAACGGTGTCGCCCAGTATGCGGAACCGTAGGTTCCGACCGCGCGTCCGAGCCCGAGCTCAGCCGCCGCTCTCGCCGGCCGACTTACACCTCCACGCCCACCATCTTGGGCCCCTGTCCTGCGACGGTCACCCTGCGGCCCGTCGAGATGAGCAGTGCCGCGGCCACTAAGCACAGTCCGCCGGACAGCCAAAACGCCACCCGATAGTCGCCCAGCGAGGTCCGGATCACGCCCGCGGTGAGCGCCGCAAAGGACGCACCCAGCTGATGGGACGCGCCAATCCAGCCGTATACCACCCCGACGTTCTCGCTGCCGAACGCGTCTGCCGTGAGGCGCACCGTGGGCGGGACCGTGGCGATCCAGTCGAGGCCGTAGAACACCGCGAAGCCGGACAGCCAGATGTGCTGGCTCGCTAACGCGAAGGGCAGGAACAACAGCGACAGCCCCCGCAGCCCGTAATACCCGAACAACAACAAGCGGCTGTTGTAGCGGTCGGTGAGCCAGCCCGAAGCGGTCGTGCCGACGAGATCGAAGACACCCATCGCCGCGAGCAGTCCCGCCGCGGTCACTTCGGGAATGCCGTGATCCATGCAAGCGGGAATCAGATGCGTCCCGATCAAGCCGTTCGTGCTGGCGCCGCACACAAAGAAGCTGCCCGCCAGGATCCAGAACTCGCGCGACCGCGCCGCCCAGAACAAGCCGCGCAGCGGTGAGCGGGCCACGCTCTCGGCCGGCTGCGCCGGCGGCGGTGCCCGCGTCGCGCCGTACGGTAGCAGCCCCACGTCGGAGGGCTGGTCGCGCAGCCAGACGAGCGCGATGACGAAGACGGCGGCCGCGGCGCCGGACACGACGTAGGTCGCACTGTGCCAGCCGTGCGACGTCACCACGTGCGCGAGCAGCGGCAGGAAGACGAGCTGGCCGGTGGCGTTGGCCGCGGACAAGATCCCCAGCACCAGTCCCCGCCGCTCGTCGAACCAGCGGGTCACGATCACCGCCGCCAGCACGAGGGCTGTGACGCCCGTTCCCGTGCCGACGAGCACGCCCCAGAAGAGCGTGAGCTGCCATGGAGTATGCATCCGGGAAGAGACGCCGACGGACGTCGCCACCAGCGCCAGCGCCGCGAGCACGATGCGGCGGAGCCCGTAGCGGCTCATGAGCGAGGCCGCGAACGGGCCAATCAGCCCGAACAACGCGATGTTGATGGCGATGGCGCCGGAGATCGCGGCGCGGGTCCAGCCGAACTCCCGCTCCAGCGGCACCATGAAGATGGCGGGCGTGGCGCGGACGCCAGCCGTCGCTAGCAGAATCAGGAACGTGACGGCCGCGACGATCCACGCATAATGCAACTTGGCGCTGCTGCGACCCGATTCCACTGGCACGACCCCTCTCCGGACGAATCGCTCGGTGCCCTCGGTGCGTGCCTAGTAACGCGCGACGGGGCCCGCGGGTTTCGTTGTGAGCGCGGGGCGCGGCGAATCGGGAATGGGCACCACTACGCGGGTGGTTCCGGGGCGCGGAGGCCGGGGTCGCCGGAGCTCGCAGAGCCGCGGCGTCGCGGTCGCTCAGTCCCGGCGCTCGACTCGGGGGCGACCCGGCTCTCGTCGGGGAGCCCGACCCTGCGGTAGATTCGCTCCATCCGCGGATCCTGCTGCAGCAGGGCGAAGAACGGATAGCGCTTGGCGTAGGGAAGGATGCCATCCCGCTCCTCGCACGCCTGATCGAGCAGCTCGAAGGCCTCGTCCATCCGCCCCAGCGCCGCGCTCAGGACGCCCAGCCATACCCGCTGGACGTGCTCCCGGCGGGCGCGCGCGGCGAGCTCGTCGCGAATCGCCTGCACGTCCGCGAGCTTTCCGAGCGAGTGATAGCAGATCCCCAGGGCCGCGAGCGTCCAGGGATGACGAGCCGATGTGGCGAGCGCCAGCTCGAGCGACGCGATCGCCTTCTCGGTCCGCCCCAGGCCGTTATAGACAATCCCGAGGTGGAGCGGCGGCAGAAACATCGCTGGCGCCAGCCCAGCCGCGCGCTCCAGTGGCGCGATCGCCTCCTCCCACCGCCCGGTGCCCATCAGCGTCATCCCGAGCTGCATCGCCGGCAGCGGCGCCAGGGGGTCAAACGCCGCGGCGCGCCGCCCCAGGGCAATGCCTTCCTCGAACTGGCCCTCGACGAAGACCAGATAGTACGCGAGCCAGCTCTGAGCCGTGTCGTAGCGCGGATTGAGCTCGATGGCCCGGCGCAGATGCCGAGCGGCCCGCGGCCAGTCCCAGTCGACCACGAAGCAGAGTGCCCCGAGCGCGCAATGGGCCTCCGCCAGATCGGGCGCGAGCGCCAGGGCGCGGTGCGCGGCCGCGTGGGCCTTCTGTCCGAGCGCTTGGGCCGTCGCGAGCCCGTACTGCACGAGCAGGGTGCATGCCTCGGCGAGCCCGGCGTGGGCCAGCGCATAGTCCGGGTCGAGGGTAAGGGCTTGCTCGAAATACGTGGCGGCCTTCGTCAACCCGAGGCCCCGTTGCGCCAACAGGTGGCGACCCTTCAGGTAGAGATGGTAGGCGTCGAGACTGCCGGTGGCGGGCGTGACGAGCCGTGGGAGCGCGGCGCTCTCGAACGTGACCGCCAAGCGGTCAGCGATCGCCTTGGCGATCTCGTCCTGGATAGTGAAGATGTCCCTCATCTCACGGTCGTAGCGTTCCGACCACAGCGGGAAGCCGTCGGCGACTTTGATGAGCTGGGCGGTCACCCGGAGGCGATTCGGGTCCTTGCGGACGCCGCCTTCCAGCACGGTCGCCACCTTGAGCTTGGCACCGAGCTCCGCCACATCGACGGCCTTGCCGCGGAACGCGAAGGACGACGTCTGCGCCGCCACGTGGAGGCCCGGGACCCGGGCGAGCGCATTGATGATGTCATGGGCGATACCGTCGCCGAAATACTCGAAGTCCGGCGCGCCGCTCAAGTTCGCGAACGGCAGCACGGCAATGGACTGGCCCTCGTCGTGATCCGTTGCTGGCGTGTCTTGGGCCCGGAGCGCGGCGGCGAATTGGCCCGCGGTGGCAAACCGGTCAGCTGGATTCTTCTCCAGTGCCTTCAGGACGGCGCGCTCGATCGCCGCCGGCACCGTGGGCCGCGCGCTGGAGATCGGCAGTGGCCGGTCCACCACTTGCCGCCGGAGCACAGCCTGGGCCGTCGCGCCGGTGAGGGGCGGAGACCCGCTGAGCATCTCGTACAAGACGCACCCGAGGCTGTAGAGATCGCTGCGACCGTCGATCTCCCCATCGTTCGCCACCTGCTCGGGGCTCATGTACTCGGGCGTGCCGAGCGCGAGCCGGGCATCGGTGAGGGGCTCAAGGCTTGCTGCCCTGATCGCCCGGGCAATCCCGAAATCCGTCACGAGCGCGCGGCCGTGGGAGCACATGATGTTCTCGGGCTTGATATCCCGGTGCACCACGCCGTGGCTGTGAGCGTAGGAGAGCGCCTCGGCCACATCGCCCGCGATGAGCAGCGCGTCTGCGATGGGAAGCTGGGGCTCGCGCCGCAGGCGATTGCGGAGTGTCTCGCCCTCGACGTACGGCATGATGTAGTACAGCAGGCCGTCGGCTTGATCGGAATCGAAGAGCGGGACGAGGAGTGGGTGGTTGAGCCCGGCCGCAATCTGAATCTCGCGCAGAAAGCGCTCGACCCCGAGGATGGTCGCGAGCTCCGGATGGAGCACCTTGATGGCCACGGCGCGGGGGAATTTGCGGTCTTCGCCGAGCCAGACCGTGGCCATCCCGCCGCGGCCGAGCTCGCGCTCGATCGTGTAGCGCTCGGGCAGGGCGCTGCGCAGGCGGGCCAGCAACGCGGCAGACACAGGCGGACCCTGAGGTCCGGAGCGATCATAGCGGCAGCGCCGGGGCTCGGCTAGAGGGTCCGACGTCGCTACGCCCGAATCGCACCGTGCCCGAACGGCCTGGCTGCGTTCCGCAAGCCAGCGCTCCAGCTGGGAGGGAGCTCAGCGATCCGTTCCGACGAATTGTGTGTGTCGGGTCTCAAGCCTGCCCCTGGCGGTCCCGGAGTTGTACGGGAAAGCAGGGTGGAGTAACGTCTTGCACCCCTGGGTCAGCATCCGGCCACGAACGTTGCGAGGAGGCCTCCTATGCGAGTTGCCCGCGTCATCACCGGGGTCGGTGCGGTCCTGGTGTGCGGTTGTGCCGCACCGCCGTCGCCGCCACCGGCACAGGCGAATGCCACCAAGACCGTGCCGCTGATCCTCGAGAAGAACGAAGGGGAGCGGCTCGTGTTTCGGCCGTGGCCGGGACACCCGAAGCCGGGAGCAGCGTTCTTTCTAAAAGTTGACCCCAAGAATGGCGGCTCCTCCCATTTGGTGTTTGGCACGGAAGACCTTCCGCCCGGAGAGACCATCGGCACCCACCGGCACCCGAGCGCGGACGAAATCATCTTTCTGCAGGCCGGAACCGCTCGCGTGCACGTGGGCGATTCCGTGAGAGTGGTGCACGCCGGTGCCACAGTGTTCATCCCCGCCGATACCCGGATTTCGGTCTCCAACATTGGACGCGACGCTCTCGGCATGGTATTCATCTTTTCCGCGCCCGGCTTCGAGGACTTCATGCGGGCCGTGTCGGTGCGCGAGGGCGAGAACAACGTCCCCCTGTCGAACGCCGAGGACGGCGAGATCCAGAGGAAGCACACCCACGATGTCGTGTATCAGTGAGACGACGAAGAGCTGCTCCTCTTCCCTTCCCTAGCGCCAACGCGCCGAGCCGCCTCTCACGCAGCCCGCGGGCGCTGTCACGGGTGAACGGCCTACGCTCCGGTCGTCTGTCACCCTCCTCCGGAACGGCACCCGGTGCGCGATCGCCAACGCGCTGAACTGCTCGTCTCCGTGCACGACGTGACGCCCGCGCACGAGCGCTCCCTCGACGTGCTGTACCGTCTGCTCGACGAGTTGGGCGTGCGTCGCTATGCGCTGCTCGTGGTCCCGAACTGGCATGGCGCCTGGCCGCTCGCCGAATTCGCCACTTTCACGGCCGGGCTGCGCCAGCGGGCGGCCGCGGGGGCGGAAATCGTGTTGCACGGCCTGCGGCACGACGAGGTGGGCCAGCGGCGCACACTGGCGCACTGGGCGCGGACGTTCGGACGGACCGATCGGGAGGGAGAGTTCGCCTCGCTCGCAGCGCCCGAGGCCGCGGCGCGGCTCGCCCAGGGTCTCGCGGTGCTCCGGGCCGCGGGGCTCGAGCCCGTAGGGTTCGTCCCGCCCGCGTGGCTCGCCCGCCCCGAGCACGAGCCGGTGGTGCGGGATGCGGGGCTCGCGTTCACCGAAGACACGCAGGCGGTGACGACGCTCGGGCACGGCCAACGGATTCCGGCACCCGCGACCTGCTGGAGCACCCGGCGCGCCTGGCGCCGCGCGGGCTCGGTCGCGGTCGCGGCGGCGCGGTTGCGCCTCGAACAGGCTCGGCCGCTCGTGCGGATCGCCTTCCACCCGCCCGACGCCCAATGGCCAAGGGTCCTCACCTCCTGCCGCCGCGCGCTGGAGGTGCTGCTAGAGCGTCGCACCGTGATCACCTACCGCGAGCTCGTAGCGAGGCGGGCGAACGCCCGCACCGCCTGAGGGGAGCGTTTGCCCTCGATGACCGCAGGCCCAGCCTAGGCCACGGTGGCGCGTCTCCTTGCCATGGGGTCCGCGCCCTGATATCATGACGGATCCTCAGTGTCATGAGTCAGAGTCATGAAGCCAGGCCGCGTAGGCGAGCCCGTGCAGGTGTACCTCGACGCAGACGAGCGCCAGCGGCTTGCCCGGCTCGCGCGCCAGCTCGGGGCGACGAAGTCAGACGTGCTGCGCCGGGGCCTCGAGGCGCTCGAACGCCAGGCACTCGACCCGGACGCGCACCCCGCGCTCCAGATCGTGGGTCTCGCGAGCCGCGAGCGGCCGGGTGGGCCACGCTACAACGTCGCCCGCGAGCACGATCGCTACCTGGCCGACAGCGAGGAGGCCGGCTGGACCCGCCCACGTGCCCGGCGACCACGGCGCCGTGGCCGGTGAGATCTTCGTCGATACGAGCGCGTGGTACCCACTGGCCGTGCGGCGCGATCCGGCCCACCGCCTCCTGGCAAAGGCCCTGCGCGAGCGCATTCACGAAGGTGCGGCGGTTATCACGACGAACCTGATTGTCGCGGAGACACACGCGCTGCTCGTGCGGGTGCGCAGTACCGCGGAACTTGAGGCCGCGGCCTTGACGGACTGGCTGGAGCGCTACGCCGACCAGGAGTTCTCGTTTACGGATGCGGTGAGCTTCGCGGTGATGACCGAGTGGGCGATCACCGACGCGCTCACGCTTGACCGCCACTTCGCCATCGCCGGGTTCAGAATGGAACCCTAGTGGGCGACCGCGAGTCCTCAGCACGGGGCCCCTTTTGGGGGCATGATCGCGCTGCGGCGCCCACTGCTTGACTCCCTTGCCGCTGTTTCATACCGTGGGGGCACCATGGTCCTGCGATCGTCCGCCCTCATCCTCGCCCTCTGCGCTGCGGCATGCGGGCCCAACCGCATCCGCATCCTCGTGCCGCCGCGGCTCGACCTCAAGACTTACGGCAGGCTCGGGCTCGTGACGTTCACGGTCGAGAACGCCAAGGGCTCGCTGCCGCAGCTCGTCACCGACCGGTTCGAAGAGGAGGCGCTGACGGCCCAGCCTGGGATCGAGATATTTGAACTGGGTCCGGCCGATTTCGCAGCGGTCTTCGCCGGCCATCTCAGAGTCTCGAATCCCCAGGCAAGCGGCGGGATCGCGGCCGGCGGCGGGGTCTTGGGTCTCGTAACGCCGCACGTCGATCAGACGGTCAGGCTGGATCTCTCGGTGCGGCTGGTGTCGACACAGTCGGGCGGCACGGTGTGGCGCCAGGGTGCGTGGGCCACTGAGAAGGTGAGTGAGGTCTCCTTCACGGGGGCCGAGTTGATCTTCACGGCCAAGGACCCCAAGGCGGCGTACGGATCGCTTGTGAACCGCCTGGTCGACCTGGTAGGTGAGGACCTCTGGTCTCGGTGGGAGTGGCAGACGGTGACGCAGACCCGGTGACGAGCTAGCCAGGGCTCCTGTCCAGAAGGCTCGGGCGCTCGTGTCGCCCTCACCGCGAACGCTAGGGCCTGCCGACGGTGCTACGTGCGGGTGGCGGGCCTTCAGTCGCGGGGACGCCGACCCGATCCCAGCTGGGCAATCAGTTTCTCCAAATGCTCCCAGATCTCGGGCCGGATGCTGTCCACGAGCTCCTTGTTCATCTTGCCGAGCATCACGGCGATCGCGCTCGTGTCCAGGCCGGCGATGCGGCACTCTTCAATAACGGCGGTGAAATGGATCCGCGCCTCCCGGATCATGCGGCCGAATAGGGCCGCCCCGTCCCCGCGCGCTCCCAACGCCAGCGCCAACAGGTAGAGGTCCCGAGCGCCGTCGAGCCGGTGCGCCAGGTATTCGCGGGCGTCGTGGGGCAGGCGCTCCCGCGCCACATCGGTACCATCAGGCACAGCAGTGCTCCGGTGAGGGAGGCGGCAAACTATTCTGATCCGAAAACGAGGCGAGCGACAGGTGTCCCTAGCCGCGTGGGGGTCAGGCGCCGGGGCGCTCGGGACTCGGCATGCCCGGCGAGGACGCATACCCGGGCGGCGGTCCGTAGAGGATGGGCGGTGTACACGAGCAGAACGTGCTGCGAGGCATTCCCAGCTCCGCGACGGTCGGAGGGAACCGATACTCGATGTGCCGCGGATCGGAAATGAACCCGCCGCAGCGGTGGCAGTAAATGTCGAGCATGGTCGAGCTCTCTGAAGGTGAGGACGCGAGCGCCGCGCGCTACGCTGGTCCTTGCCCGTGCTGCGGCCCTAGCTCGGTCTCGTCGCGCCGCAGCACGAGGGTGCTGGGCTCCACCTGGAATCGCCACCAGGAAGTGACGATCCCGCAGGACAACGCCGAATGCGGTAGCGTCACGAAACAGTCGGCGGACGCCATGTGTGTCAGTAACCCCACAGTGTCTATGTGCTCCATACGCGTGGCGGCTGTGAGCAGGAGGGCGAACCCCACATCACCGGGCCGCCCTCCTTCTCCGCCGGTGGTTAGGCGTTCAACGCCTTGTGTGGCGTCACTTCCACCTTGATCAGGTGCGGCTTGGCTGTCTCCGCCTTCGGCAGCGTGATCGTTAGCACGCCGAGGTTGTAGGTCGCCTTGATCTTGTTGGGATCGATCGAGGCCGACAGCCTGAACGTCCGCTCGAACGCGCCGTAGGTCCGCTCATAGCGATGGACCTTCTCGGGATCTTCACGTCCTCGGGCCGTACTCCGGGCACCTCCGCCACCAGGCGGATCACATCGGGTTCCTCGAAGATGTCCACGAGCGGCTGCCAGGCCGTGGTCGCAGCCTCGTGTTCGGGCCACTCATATGCGCGGAACGGGTCGTTGTAGATCCGGCCCATGCGGTGCTCCAGCTGATGCAGCAGCTCCAGCGTCGGGTCCCTCTGCGTAATACCGACCATATGTCCTCATTTGCTGTTGTGAGTCGCTTCCAGTCGACGATCGGGTGCTAACTGCCACAAGACTACCGCGCTGTACTATATTTGTCAAGTTACTCATTCGCTCGCGATATGGACTTGACAACTACAGTAAAGCCCGATACCGTTGACCTAGCAGAACGAACCACCCGCAGTCCGGTGGTCCCGCAGGTTCATGTTCGTTGCCAAAGGGAGTCGCTCATGTTCGCACGCAACGTCACGCTGCACCTGAAGCCCAACACGCCCCCCGCTGACTTCACCCGCACGCTCGAAACGGACGTCCTGCCCATCCTGCGCAAGCAGAACGGGTTCAAGGACGAGATCACGTTCCTCGCGGCGGACGGCGCCGAAGCGGTGGCGATCAGTTTGTGGGATCGCAAAGAGAGCGCGGACGCCTACAGCCGTGACACGTATCCCCAAGTGCTGAAGAGTCTGGCGAACGTGGTTGAGGGAACGCCACAGGTTGAGAACTACGAGGTTGCGAATTCGACGTTCCACAAGATCGCCGCGCGCAACTAGGACCGCCTGGGCCATCCCCCGAACACCCCTGCCCCGAACCCCACCAACTGGCGCGGGAGCACACGCAGAGTATGGATCGCACGGTCACACACATCGCCACGCGCGAATGTCTCGTCACACAACCCCATCCAGCGATGGAGTGCGGCGTCGTAGCGGCCCGGCGACGGTGTCAGGAGGAGGCCGACGCGGCGCAAGCGGCGGCAGCCAGGCGAGCGACGACAGTCAAATCAGGATAGGCGCGGTGCACACCAGCGCTACGGGATAAGGAGGCAGTCCGATGGCACCAGTCACACTCGAGCGGCTCCTAGCGGAGCTCGACAAGCTGAAGCACGAGACGGACGCAGGAGGGCACGACGCGAGCCACTACGACATCCGGCTCGCCCGCATTATTCGAGAGCTGCGGGAGCGAGGCTTAGACGCCGATCGGGTCGCCGCCACCTCGGTGCTCGAGGACGCGCTCCGGCGCGGCATCATCACGGCTCGGGTGGCGACCCACTTGCACCACCGGCTGGGGCTCGTGGCGTGACGGCGCGCGCGCGAGCCGTGGCGCGAGGCAGCAGTGTAGGAGAGAACGGCAGCTGGAAGGTCTAGCCCGCCGACGGCATCACCCGGGCGGTCGCCTTGTCCCCCGGTGTGTCCTGTGACTCGAGTTCGTTCAGCGCGGTCCCCACCGCAGCGGCACGGACCCGCTCGGCGCTGCGGAACACATCTTGGACGCTCCCGCCCCGCACCACCCGGTATTCACGCGCGCCAACCCCCATTCCCTTGTGTCCGACGTACTGCCGCACGTCCCAGTGCTCCTTTCCCCGGCACCGTGGGTAAGAGTCCGCCATCTGGGACAGCTCCTGGTCCGTGAGGACCGCACCCTGCAGTCCCAGCAGGGCGCGCACGCGACTCTG
>WNFC01002931.1_pt1 | contig 28806 bp, 24 predicted proteins | sample 5400541 | NCBI WGS metagenome assembly WNFC01 (sample SAMN13153342, study PRJNA577476) | soil metagenome | isolation source: 120 cm saprolite under Douglas fir tree site 2 hole 2 replicate 1 | place: USA:California | collected 2015-04-18
GACCGCGGCATCGATGCGAAGGTCGGCTCTGCCGGCTGGGAGAAAATCTGCGCGGGTATGGAAACCGATTTCAAGGCCGGAAATTTCAAGAGCGGCGCGATCAAGGGAATCGAGGCAGTCTCGCTGCAACTGGCGAGGCATTTTCCCGCGCATGGCGCGGGGCGCAACGAACTGCCGGACGCACCGGTGGTGATTTGAGAGGCCAGATCATTTGGCCGTCATTCCGGGGCGCGCGTTAGCGCGAACCCGGAATCCAGAGGTTGTCGCGCGAGATTCCGGGTTCGATGCGGAGCCTGTCATCGGGCCGCGCTTTGCGCGGACCCGTTGGCATCGCCCCGGAATGACGGTGGTCGAAGTCCTACGCCTTCATCGACGGCCGCGCGCCGACGCGCGCGAACAGACCGCCGGCCGATCTGTCAAACGTATGAAAAAGGCTCAGCCGTCGTCGAGCTTGTTGAGGTCGCGCACCGACTGCATGATCGGCTCGAAATTCGACCGCGCATCGAGCGCGTCGAAAAGCTGCGCGGTGTCCGACAGCAGCGCGTGCGACCGTTGAATCGCGATCCGGACATCGTCCTGCGGCGTATCGGACAACCGGCCGTGACCTGATAACAGGATCTTGGAATTCAAACCCTTCAGCCGCTCCAGCGACTGGATGTAGTCGCTGATGCTGCCGGATCCGAATACGCCGCCCATCACGCCGCCCGGCATCAGGGTGTCGGCGGCGAACAGCAGACCCTGGTCCTGGTCGAACAGGCTGATGCAGGCCGAGGTGTGGCCCGGCGTATACATCACGTTGAGGCGGAAGTTGCCGAGGTCGATCAGGTTGCCTTCCTCGAGCCAGATATCGACATCGATCGGCACATTCGGCTCGTTGAACATCTTGCGCAGCATCGAGAAATCGTCGCGCAGCATGATCTTGTTGGCGGCCAGCCGATGCGCGGCGATGATGGTATGACGGCCGTTGAAATGATACGCCGCGCCGATGTGATCGAGATGCTCGTGACTCAGAATCACGATATCGATTTTATCAGGCGGACAGCCGAGATGATCGAGGCATTCCAGCAAGGCCGGGTAGTTGGAGGACAGCCCGACGTCGATCATGATGGTTCGGGATTTTCCGCGCACCAGATAGGCATTCGCGGCGCGATTCTTGAAGCGGATCTGATAGACGTCCTCGGCCGCCTGAATCAACGAGCAGACGTCGTTGTTCAGGAGAACCGGAAACGGGCTGGGCTTGCGGTCGCTCATGGGTTGGCCGCTTTGAAGGTGACGGCGTTGGACGCCCTTAAGCGCTTGCTGAGCGCATCCATGATCATCAGCGCGAACGCCGGCTGCTGACTGACCAGATACACGAAGCGGGCATGATTGATCCGCATCACGCGGGTATTGGGTGCTGCGGCGATCGCGGTGGCCGAGCGGGACGAGCCGTCGATGACGGCCATCTCGCCGAAGAATTCGCCCTTGCCCAGGGTGCATTTCTCGATGGCCATGGAACTCCCCCGCCTTCTGGCTGGTCCGTCCGCTCCATGTTAGTCGGGAAATAGGGCGGCGCAAACGACGCATCGGGACGTCAGCGATTGCCGCAGAGCAGCATGGACCGGCGCCGAGGCGCCGCCGCTGCCCTGATGAAGGGCCGAAAGCAGGCCGGATGGGTTCCTAAAATTTGAGTAAACCGGCAGCCGGTAACGATTTGGCAAGGAATTAATGGTTACCAAATGGTCAACTTTTACCGGAGGTCTTGAGCGTGAACGAGCAAATGACTGAGCAGACCAGCGGTGAACCCGGTTCCCTCAGTGCCGGGTCGGCCGTTCCCAATTCATTGAATGTGCCAAGCGAGCCGGTGGCGGCGTTGGCGCAGCCATCGACGCCAGAAACCACCGATGTCGATTCGTCCAAGCTTGCGCCTGAGCAGGGCACAGCCGGCGAAACTCCGAAGGTGGACGCGCCCAAGGCTGAAGCTCCCAAGGGCGATGCGCCCAGGGTTGACGCGCCGCGCAGCCCCGAGAAGGTCATGATCATGTCAGCGGGCGACCGCGCCGGTCCCGCACCGGAGGCGGAGCAGAGCTCCGGGATGTTCGGCAAGCGCCGGTTCGCAGCACTGGCGGCCGTGGTGGCGCTGGCGGCGGTGGTGGGCGCGCTCGGCGGCGCCATGGCGACCGCGGAACTCGGGCATTACCTTGGCGATGGTGCAACGACAGCAGGAAACAGCGCGTTCGAAGCGACTGTTGCGCGGATCGATGCCGACATCGCGGCGCTGAAGGCCAGCGTCGAACATACCGCCAAGGCCAACACGGCCCAGTTCAGCAAGACCAGCGATCGCCTCGACAAGGTCGAGAAGGCGCAAGCCGAACCGGCCGCCAAACTCGCCAAGCTCAGCGAGGCCGTGGATAAGCTTCGCGTCGCGCCGGTTGCTTCGGTAGCTGCCACTGCGGCGCCGGCCGCGGCGAAGGAAGTCACCGGCTCGATTTCGCCCCCTGCGACGGCAACGCCCGCGGTTGCATCCAAGCCTGAAATGGCAAGGCTGCCGACGCTGGACGGCTGGGTGCTGCGCGATGTCACCAATGGCGCCGCCCTGATCGAAGGCCGGCGGGGGATGTTCGAAGTGTATGCCGGCGATCCGATCCCGGGCCTTGGCCGGGTCGACGCGATCAGGCGCCAGGACGGCCGCTGGGTGGTCGTGACCGGCAAAGGCTTGATTGTCGCGCGCTAGGCATGATCCCGGCCCGATGGGCCGCGTTGGCGCAACGACGCTGGATCAGACCCGGGGTACCGATCGCTTCACACCGACGTGAAGCGATGGTGGGGCTCGATTCCGGATTCGCGAGACAGCCGGTCCGCTTTTCGGCTAATTTCCTGACTAGAAGACGTTGCCCGCAGGGCGCCTTGAATAGGCGTCCCTGATGCGCGGCGTTCGTCGGAATATGGGCCGCGCATGCGATTTTTAGTCACGATCCTGGTCTTGCTTTGCAGCGTCCTGACGGCGCGCGCCGGGCAGAGCGCGGCGCTGGAGCGTGGCACCGCGATCACCGAACCCTTGGCCTTGCGCGAACTCGATCGCGGAAGGCTTGGGCTGGGCGGCGTTGTCCTGCCCATGAGATCGTCCAGCGCCCCGCTCACCAACAGCCAGGTGTTCGCGCTGCCCTCGATGGCTCCCGTCCGCAAGGCGCTCGACGACGAGTTCGATCGTTACGTCGCCAGACATACGGCCACTCTTCCGAACGAAACTATTGGCGTTGGAACCTCTTTCGATTTTCAGCTGTTCGATCGCAAGCTGCTTTATTCCCGTGATTCACGCTTCGTGCTGGCGGGCATCGTCAACCGGATGGATCGCGCTTATCTGTCCGAAGCTAACTGCGGTGAAATCAGGCTGATCTACCGTCTGACACGGACGAGTGCGCCCGAGCCGGGCGAGAATGCGGCCTCGCCGCGGCTGCCGATGACGCTCAACGTCGTGCTGAAGGCCAGGACAGATAACGCGATCGACGGCAGCGGCGTGAAGATCACGTGCTCCGAGATCGCGCGACGCTGGCTGGCTTTCGGCGAATCGACGCTGACCGGCGTGGAGCTTGCGCAGAAACTGACATCGAAGGATGGCCCGCTCGGTCTGATCCGGCCTGAAAACATCGACCGCATTGAAACCAATCTTCAGATCGCGCATGCGCCGAAATCGGTGGTGCGCGATTTCCGCACCGATTATCTCCTCAAGGTGTTCGATTACAGCGCACAGTCCGGAACGTTTGAAGAAGCGCCGCTCGAAAACCAGATCGATCGCGAGCGAATTTTCGCGGATGAGGCGCTCAAGCGCGACTTCAAGGCGTGGCTGCTCGATAGCGGGCACTTCGGCGAGCTGGATCGCGGCACAATTCTGGTGCCAAAGAAGTTCCTCGCCCGCAGCGCGATCGCCGCGACCCCGGTTGGATTTACCGCCTCTGACCTGCAGCCGGCCTTTGGCTTGTTGCAGGCCGATGACGCAAAGGCTGACACCGTGTTCAAGGAAAGTGACGTGGTTGAGGCCTTGAAGAGGGCAGCCGACGCCGGCGTTACGTTGCAAAACATCCGTTCACCCACGGGCTTCGAGCGCCGGCTCAACGACATGAGCTGTTCAGGATGCCATCAGACCCGCGGCATCGGCGGCTTTCATTTCCCCGGCGTCGACTGGATGGCGGCCAAGCCCGACAATTCGACTGTCGTGCCGGCCTCGCCGCATTTCTTCGGCGACCAGATCCGCCGCCGCGATATTCTGACCTCGATGCGGGACGGTATTGACCCGGATTATTCGCGGGGATTCTCCGGCCGTCCGCAATTGCGCGGCAGCACCGAACTCGCCGGCACCGAATACGAGGACGGCTGGGGCGCGCTCTGCTACCAGCAGAAGCCCGACGCCAAGGACAACGACGTGAGCTTTCGGTCATGGAGCTGTGCCGAGGGGCTCGCGTGCCAGGTTGTCGACAAGGCTTCCCGAACCGGGATGTGCTTTGTCAGAGATCGCTAGGAAATAGCGCTTCTGACGGCGCGGCAGCCAGATTGACAGTGGTCTCACTAATCGTGTTTCATTCCGGCAATCGCTTGACAGCGCGCGCCGGGAGCAGACATGGACGACATCATTATTGTCGGGGCCGGCATCGGCGGATTGACGCTGGGGCTCGCGCTGCACGCCGCCGGAATTCCTTGCCGGATATTTGAATCGGCGGCCGAAATCAGGCCGATCGGGGTCGGCATCAATCTGCTTCCGCATGCCACCAAAGAGCTTGCCGCGCTCGGACTTGAAGCTGATCTGGCGCGGGTCGCGATCCCAACCCGGGACGCGACCTTCTTCAATCGCTTCGGTCAATTGATTTATCGGGAGCCGCTGGGACGGGCAGCGGGCTACGAGCATCCGCAATTCTCCATCCATCGCGGCGATCTGCAGATGGTCTTGCTCGATGCCTTCCGTGCGCGCGCGGGACACGACCGGCTGCTTACCAGCCATCACTGCATCGGAGTTGAACAGAATGAGTCCGGTGTCAGCGTCGATTTTTCCGACGGACCGGGAGGCGGCCACCGCAGCACCGTGCGCGGCCGCGCCGCGATCGGCTGCGACGGCATCAATTCCGCGATCCGCAAGCAGTTTTTCCCTGGCGAAGGCGAACCGCGCTATTCCGGCGTCAACATGTGGCGCGGCGTGACGCGATGGAAACCGATGCTGTCGGGCGCCAGCATGGTGCGGGCGGGCTGGCTGTCGCACGGCAAGATGGTGATCTATCCGATCCGCCAGGCCTCCGGCGCGGATGGGCTGCAGCTCATCAACTGGGTGGCCGAAATCGAGACTGCGACCTATCGCAAGCGCGACTGGACCCGGCCCGGTTCGATCGAGGATTTCATCGGCGCGTTCGCCGACTGGCATTTCGACTGGCTCGATGTGCCGGCGTTTATCCGTGCCGCCGACAGCGTGCTGGAATTTCCGATGGTCGACCAGGATCCGCTGCCGCGCTGGAGCTTCGGCCGGGCGACCCTGCTCGGCGACGCCGCGCACCCGATGGTGCCGCGCGGCTCCAACGGCGCCGGCCAGGCGATCCTGGATGCGCGCGCGCTGGCCTCGGCGTTGCTCGAAAACGGCGATCCCGTTGCCGCGCTCGCCGCGTATGAGAAGCAGCGGCTCGAGGCGACCACACGCATCGTTCTGACCAACCGCACCAATCCGCCCGACGCGATCCTGCGCGAGGTGTTCCAGCGCACCAACGACCGGCCGTTCGCCGCGATCGAGGACGTCATCAGCCGCGACGAGCTTCTGGCTTTGTCGGAAGGTTACAAGCGGATCGCCGGCTACTCGAAGGATGCATTGCGCCATTAATGGAGCGGGATATCCTGCCGTCTTCGCGCCAGGTTATGACGTCAAGAACATCGGTCGACAAGAACCGCGGTCCGATGTTTCAGGGGAAGGAAAATCAGGGGAAGGAAAACGATGGCGATTTCTCGGGCTCAGGTCAGCGACGTATCGTCGATCGATGTCGCGGCGTTCATCGATGCGCAGCCGGTCGGCGGATTTCAAATCCGGCTGCTGCTGACCTGCGCGGCGGTGTTGTTTCTTGATGGTTTCGACACCCAGGCCATCGGCTATGTCGCGCCGGCGCTCGCCAAGGAGTGGGGCCTGAGCAAGGGCTCGCTCGGTCCGGTGTTCAGCGCCGGCCTGTTCGGGCTGATGATCGGCGCGCTGGTGTTTGGACCGCTTGCGGACCGCATCGGACGCAGGAAGATCATCATCTTCTCGACACTGGCGTTCGGCATCGGCACGCTCGCGACCTCGGTCATCGACGACGTCGACAGCCTGCTCGCGATCCGGTTTCTGACCGGCCTTGGGCTCGGCGGTGCGATGCCGAATGCCGTTGCGATGACGTCCGAGTTCAGTCCGCGTCGCCGCCGCGCCACCATGGTGATGATCATGTTTTGCGGGTTCTCGGTGGGCGCGGCACTCGGCGGCTTTCTCGCGGCGGCGTTGATCCCGCAATTCGGCTGGCGCTCGGTGTTTGTGGTCGGCGGCGTCGCCCCGCTGCTGCTGGTTCCGATCCTGGCGCTGCGGCTGCCCGAATCGGTGCGGTTCCTCGCGCTTGCGGGCCGCGCGCATGAGCGCGTCGCTGAATTGCTGGGGTTCATCGGCCCGAGGGCGGTGTTCGCCCCGGCCACGCAATTCGTCGTCCACGAACCCGAACTGGCCGGGATTCCGGTGCTGCATCTGTTCAGGGACGGACGAACCCTGGTCACGCTGTTGCTGTGGGTAGTGTTCTTCATGAGCCTGCTCGATCTTTATTTCCTGTCGAACTGGCTGCCTACGGTTCTCAATGACCTCGGCGCCTCGGTATCGGAGGCGGCAGCGATCGGATCGATGTTGCAGGTGGGCGGCGTGGTCGGAACCTTTGCGCTCGGCAGCATCATCGATCGATTCTCGTTTCGCGCGCTGGCGCTGGTGTATTTCGTCGCCGTGTTCGCAGTCGGCGCGATCGGCCAGCTCGGCCACTCCGTCGTCTTCGTCACCATGGCGATCTTCGCCGCCGGCTTTTGCATTGTCGGCGGCCAGATCGCCGCCAACGCGCTGGCGGCGACGTTTTATCCGACCTCGGTCAGGGCCACCGGGGTCGGCTGGGCGCTCGGGATCGGCCGGGTCGGCTCGATCGTCGGCCCGCTGGTCGGCGGGGCGCTGCTGATCGCGAAATGGAGCCCGGGATCGGTGTTCATGGCGGCGGCGGGCGCCGCCCTGTGCGCGGCGGTGGCGGCGTTTTCCCTGAGCCGGCTCGCCGGCATGGGCGGAAGCGGCCAGGGTGCTGTCGATCCGCCGGCCACGTTTGAGGCAGACTTGCGTCCGTCGACCACGGCCGGAACCTAAGCGGGGACCAAACGATGAGTGACTCCGACAAGGAGAACAAGGTGCGGGATCGCAAGATCGCCGAGAACGAAGCCGAACGGCAAATCGTCGGCGACGTCAGGGTCAGCGTATGGGCGATCGCAGTTGCTGTCGTCATCGGCCTCGCCGCCGTCGGCTGGGTGCTGATCCACAACTAGAGCATGATCCGGAAAAGTGGGAACCGGTTTTCCGAAAAGATCATGCTCCAACAAAAAGATGAGATCATGATCCGATTCTATCCAATCGGATCGTGATCTCATATGTGGAGGCACAGGCAAATACCAGTGCAGGCGGGCTTACGCGTAGTGCGTGAGACGCTTGCCGGGCAACAGATCGTGCGGCGACCGCCATCCGGGCAGACTTGCGATGCGCAGGAGCCAGGCGTTCACGGCCGGGTGACTGACCGCGAAATCATATCCGGTTTCGCCGACTGGATACGACAAATAGGCGATCATTGAAAAGTCGGCCACCGTCGGCCGGTCCCCGATGGCGAAGGCGCGAGCCACGCTCCTGGAACTGGTCCGCAATTCCACGGCCAAAAAATAGTCGAGCGGCCGCGCAGATACCGGCTAATTCCAATCCAGAAGCATGCGACTGGCGCCGCCTTCAGGCCACCGCACCTGAGGCCCGCAATTGCCGGATCGACGCCTCGTCATATCCGGCACGGCGAAGAATCTCATCGCTGTGCTCGCCGACGCCGGGCGGATGCCGTGGCTGGGTTTTCTTGCTGCCGTCGATCCAGATCGGGCTGTTGACGGTGAGCATGGTGTCGTTCTCAAACGGAACCAGCACCTCGTTCTCACGCATCTGCCTGTCATCCGGAATGTCGTCGAGGATGCCGACCACGCCGAACACCAGGCCATTGCCGTCGAGTATCTTGCGCCATTCGGCGAGGTCCTTGGTCGCAAAGATCTCATCGAAGATCTTGATCAGTTCCAGCGAGCGCGCGTGACGGTCGGCCCTGGTGGCGAACCTGACATCGGTGATGAAATCCTCGCGTCCGATGCAGCGGGCAAGTGTCGGCCATTGCCGGTCTTCGTTAAGCAGCGACAGGATGATCCAGCGGCCGTCGCGGCACTTGTAGTGATTGGTCACCGCGTTCAGCGCGCGCTCGCGGGGACGCCGCTCGCCAAATTTCGCGCCGCATAATTTGGCCTGGGCCAGTATGCCGTTGGCCCAGATGCCGTTGGCCATCAGGTTCGATCTCACATGTGAACCCCTGCCGCTGCGTTCGCGCTTGTAGAGCGCGGTGACGATCGCGCCGTATAGCGCCATCGCGCAGGGGTGGTCGCCCATGCCCGCGATCGAGCGTGCCGGTGCGACATCGACATCCGCGCGCACCAGATCCATCAGGCCTGAGCGCGCCCAATAAGCGTTGCTGTCGAAACCGGGTTTGTTGGCCTCTTCGCCTTTTTCGCCGTAGCCGGTGAACGACGCGTAGATCAGGCGCTCATTGAGCGGGGCAAGTTCGTCGTAAGTGATCCCGAGCCGGCCGCGTACGGCGGGAGGAAAATTCGTAATGAAGACATCGGCCTCGGCAACGAGCCGATACAGCACCGCCTGTCCGTCCGGCTTGGCTAGGTCGAGCGCAAGGCTCTTCTTGTTGCGGGACTCCAGCATCCAGGCGAAATTGTGCGGGCTGGCGGGATATCCCGGCAAGTTCGGCAGGTTGCGATAGGGATCGCCCGTTACCGGCGGCTCGATCTTGATCACATCGGCGCCGAAATCCGACAGCACGGTCGCGGCCGCCGGTGCTGCGATGAAACTCGCGCAGTCCAGAACCTTGAGGCCTTCGAAGATGCCTTTTTCCATCGTAGCGTCTTCCATCGTGGCGTCGCTCCCGTGACTCTTCTTGGTTTTATTCCGTGTTATGGAATCGCTGTGCGCTGCGATCCGGGGATTCCTGGCGCATTTGACCGATGTTGGGGGTGCGATGCAACGGTGCTTTCCAACCCGCAATCGTCTGGCGCGTGTCGGGCGCCCGTGAATGGCGGGCAGGGCGAGCCATCGGGCGTCATGGTATGGCCCGGGTTTCTGTGTTCTGTCATGCCGCCGATCTTGGCTTCGTGAAACCGCTGCGATAGTTTTCGTCGGATTTTTTGGCTTGAAAGCGTGCGACCGACGAGGCTGATGGACAGGCGGGAACCAGCTGGCAGATCCGCTACTTCGACGACAAGCACAACTTTGACTGCTGGGATACCACCCGCAACACCACCAGCCTGCTACTGGTTCTGCAGCAGTGTGGCCTGCTGAAATATCATGTGGTGGGCGACTCGCATTATCGCGGTAATGCGCTGGTATTGCAGACGCCGCACAACACCGCGGTGCTGGCGGAGCGCGCAACCAGGATCGAATGGGTCGTGGACATGTGGCCGCGCGGCTATCCGCAGCCACCGGACGGCATGACGGTTGAAAAATGGGTCAAGGAAGATTGAGCCATCGAACAGGCGCGTTCTGCGCCGATTCGAATGTGCAAGAGTGGTGTCCACTCCTGCCGAATGTACTTTGGTTTTTGATCTTCTTGGAAGCCCCACCCCCGGATTGGACCCGAGAGTGCGCTGTTGCTGACCGCGCTCGGGCGTTAAACCTTGAGGTTCTCGGCCGAGGTCTTGCCGCGATTGGCAACCTCTTCGTATTCAACCGTCTGTCCTTCGTTGAGCGAGGAAAGGCCAGCTTTCTCCACCGCCGAAATATGAACGAAAACGTCTTTGCCGCCACTAGAGGGCTGGATAAATCCAAAACCCTTGGTCGCGTTGAACCACTTCACAGTACCTTTAGCCATCACGTCGTCTCCGCGGGATCAAAAACGTTAACGAACTGCCGGTCCCCGCACACCGGCCATGCCCGACCGACGCACGATACGCGGAATGGAGCGAGCTTGATAGCTTAAACCACATCGCTATTTTGACGGAAAACGATCAATATCGCGGCGCATTGGCAGTTTTTGCCGGTTTCTCACTCATTTGACGCGGCGAACGGGGAGTAACGTCTTGGTTCCGAATCTTGTTGAGAGCGCGATCCGGCCCGCCAGTCTCACCGGCACGGGCGCGCGGGGGCTCCATTCGACGTGAATTTCAGCCCGTGAGTTCATGGATGAGCATCGGCGGATGCCATGCGATGTGGGTCGTCCTGTTGCTTGGACCATGAGATGTAGCAGGCGACGAGCGTCATGATCGTGATACCGGCCACGCTCACGAACAGCTGCGTCATCAGAGAGCCGGAACTTGTCATTAATACGAAATGGCCGGCAAATGAGAGGAAGACCCCGACGCAAAATACAGCAAGCGATTGTTGGCCACATATGATGATGGGCTTGAAGATCTGCCATTCCAGCCCACGCCAGTCTTTCGATACAAACCGCGTCACCACGAACACCATGACGACGAAATGCAGGACGCGATACGGGGCGGGATTTGTCTTGTCGTTAGGGTTGAACGCATCGAATAGCCATGTTGGGAACATTGTTCCGAACTCCGGGAATCGTCCAGCCATCGTCACGACGAGAGCGAAAGTCAGGTAAGCGATCCCGAAATAGATCGGGATCTTTGACTTGAGAATTGAGCGGCGTTCCCTTGCTCCGCTAAGCGCGAGCCAGCCGCCAAACACAAAAAGCAGCTGCCAGCAAAACGGGTTGAAATACCAGCTTCCATCCGGAAAGGACGGCAAATTCCATTCGAACAGACGTGCGGCAACATAGAGCGCCAGGGATCCGGCCATCGTCAGGTCGGGCTTGCGCAACATCATCCACAACACCGGCAGCAAGAACGCCATCAACGCGATATAAAGTTGCAGCACGTCCAGATTCCGCGCCTTGGATTGCAACAGCAGCCCATGGCCCATGGTGCGGATCGGATGGTCGACCAGGCCGGTAACATTGAATTCGTAGATGATGTCGGGAGCGGCGTATCGTGCCGCAACATCTCCGATGGCGACAATGTAGATCGCAAACAAGACGATGTACGCGACGTAGAGTTGCCATACCCGTTTGAAGATCCGGGTTGCCCCCACCACGAAGCCGCGCTCCAGCATCATTTTTGCGTAGACAATCGACGCTGCATAGCCGGAAATGAATATGAAAAGATCCGCAGCCCCGCTGAAACCGTAGTTTCTAACGGTGATCCAGCTCACCGCGTTGTTGGGGATGTGATCGAGAAAGATAAACCAGTTCGCAAGCCCAAGGAACAGATCGAGCCTGACATCGCGTGCGTTGGCTGCGGGAATAGCTTTGATGCGCATGGAGGCGGTTCGTACGGTAGGTTCTGATGGTGCCGCTGGAATCAAGGCCGATACGACCGGCAAGCGTAGTGCAGACAGGATTGCGACCCCAATAGACTTTACGTGAATAAACCCGACGGCTCGCGGAACCAGCCGCCGAATCGGCTGCTCCTGTCGCGATGGCGTGGCGATCGTGGCAGCCGGTTTGCGGGGCGGCGCGCGCTGAAATCAATGCATCGGGTGCAAGGCGGCGCGCCCTAGTAGGTCGCGGCCAGATAATCGACGATCTTGCCAACGTCCGCATCGTCGATCGGCGCGCCATAGACCTTGATCATCTTCGTGACTTCGGCCTGCCAGAAGTCCTTCTTGAATTTCGGCCCGCGCGGCTGCGTGCTGACGTAGTCCGCCGAGTGACAGGCGGTGCAGTTGTTCTGCACCGCTTCAAGGTTTGGTCCGGGCTTGAATGCCGCGGTTTCGTGGGGAAGCGTGTAGGAGATTGGAGCCGCGCTTGCCGAGCCACCCAAACATGCGGCAGTGGCCAGTGTGAGGAGAAGCACGAGGAAAAAACAACGGGTCATGACTTGCCTCCTCACGCCGCGGTGACGCGAACGGTTTCGATCACGTTGCGCAAATACCCCGCCGGATTCCAGAATGGCTCGGCCGGCTGCGTGTCACCGGCATTGTTGGTGGCGCGAACCTTGAGCTCAAAGCTGCCTGCCGCAAGACGCACCGGAAGCTTCCATTCGCGGAACGAGTATTTTCCGAGATCCTTGCCGAGCTTTGCCGGGGTCCAGGTCTTGCCGCCATCGAGCGAGACCGCGACCTCCTTGATGCCCTTGCCGCCGTCGAACGCGATTCCCTTCAGCGTCGTTCCGCCCGGCTTCAGTTTCGCGCCATCGGTCACATTGGTAATGAAGGAGCGGACGGTGAAGCGGTTGATCGGGATCGTCGCCTTCGGCGCGGTGCCGGGCTCGACGCATCCGCATGGGGTGTCCGGAATCCGATAGGCCGACTTCATCCAGAAGCCGTCGAACACGCTGTCGATGACAGTGATTTCGTTGAGGTGTTTCAGCCAGTAGGTGCCATAATAGCCCGGCACGATGAGACGAAGCGGAAAGCCGTTGAGAACCGGCAACTCCTCGCCGTTCATGCCATAGGCCAGCATCACCTCGCCATCGCGGGCGTGGTCGATATCGAGCGCCTTGATGAAATCCGGCGTCTTGTCGCTGACCGGTCCGTCCATCCCGTTGAAGGTGACCTGCTTTGCCCCCTGCTGCACGCCGGCCTTGTCGAGCACGGTTTTCAGCGGCACGCCGCGCCAGCGCGCATTGCCCATCGCGCCGTTGGCCAATTGACCGCCAGCCACGCGTGGATTGGAAAAGCCGCGGCTGTTGCCCGAGCATTGATTAACGGCGACGAGCTCGACCGCGGGAAGCTTCCTTATTTCCTTCAGCGACAGCTTGATTGGGCGGTCGACTTTGCCCTTGATCTCCAGCGTGAATTTATCCGGGTCGATGTTGAGCGGCACATCCGCCAGATGATAGCGGACGAAAAAAGCATTGTTCGGCGTAATCGCGCCGTCATTGAAAACAGAAAATGGCGTCTCGAGTTGCGGCGGCCGGCTGGTCAGGCCGATCATCGGGCGCTTCTGCGGATATTTCACCAGCGGCCGTTCGCCGTTGTCGATGGGCAACGTCACGGCGTCGAGTGCGAGCGCCCGGAATGAACCGAAGCCGGTCGCCAGCGCCGCCATGCTGGCGCGCTTCATCATCTCTCGTCTGTCGATCATCGGGATTGCTCCGAAGTTTTTCGTCGAGGCCGGTCTCCACAGGACGCCGAAAACTTGCGTTTATTCCATTCACAAGACCGGCATTCCCCTCGGATCAGGCCCCAGGGCATGCGATTGCGAAATACGCGCTTGCGCCAGTGTCGCATCGGGAGGGCCTAAGTCAATTTATGCTTTCGGGGAGTTTGCGATGCAACAATCCGGAAGCCCTTTGAAATTCGGCGGATCGCATCAATGGTACGGCAAAAAAGAAACCCCGGCCGCTCGAGGCGGCCGGGGCTTTTGAACTGGACGAACCGAAGTTTGAAATCAGTATCCGCAGACGTTGACAGTGCGCCAGCGAAAGCCGAACGGGGTCGGCACGCGGCGCGTGACGAAGCACCCGCCGCCGCCATAGCCGCCACCGAAGTAGCCGATACCGAAGCCAGGACCGAAGTGGTGGTGATGGCCGCCGAATCCGCCGCCCTTCCAGCCTGCCGAAGCGGCGGTCGGAGCCAGCGCCATCGCGCTGAGGGAAGCTGCCGCAACAAGTGCGAGAACAATTTTGCGTAACATGGCCGTTATCCTTAAGTGTGCGCCTTGGCGCGGGTTGATCGTTTCAGTTTCACCCCTCGCACATCAGTCGCTTCGCCAAGGAACAGGGTTCGAGAAAATTGCGTTTGGTACGGGTGCAATTTTATGAACGAATATTCAGGTGTGAAAAACATCACATACGGCGCGGCGCGGATCACTACGCCGCGATAATTTGCACATCGTTAACCAAGGCGGATAACACGCTCGCATCCGGGACAGAGCGAACAATCATCGGCTCGGCGCGTCCTCGGATCGCGACTTCCTGCTCGGGCAAACCATCGGCCGGAAGGCCGGCGGTGACGCGAACTTCCTCCGACAGGATCGCTTCGCAGGCGAGGCTCTTGGTCATGTCCTGCAGCCTTGCCGCGACATTGACCGCGTCTCCGAGTGCTGTGAACACCATGTGATCGCGGTAGCCGATATCGCCGATGATGACTTCGCCGCCATGGATACCGATGCCGAAGCGGATCGGCTCGCGCAGATCATGCTCAAGGAACTGATTCAATTCGTCGACATTGGCGGCAATCATCGCCGCGGCCTGAAGTGCCTGGCGGCAGGCGGTTTGCGGGCTGCAGTTGAGTCCGAACAGCGCCAATTGCCCATCGCCGACAAACTGGTTGGGTTGACCGCCGCATTCGATCACAGCCTTCGACACCGCGCCGAGGAAACGGTTGACGATGAACACGGTATCGAACGGCAACCGATTTTCCGCGAGCTTGGTCGAGCCCCGCATGTCCACGAACATGCTGACGAGATAGCGTTCCTCGCCGATCCGGGCCGGGCTTGAGGTCCGAAGCGTGGCTGCGGTGATCTGCGGCAGAAAGATCTGGAAGAAGGAGAGATCGGCCTCGGGCCTGAGCTGGCAGGCAAGGCGGATCGCGGGATCCGCGCCGGCCCCAACGCGGTTGAGTACGAACGCCTCCCGCTGCGACGGCTGCGGCAGCGACGTGCAGTCTCCGATCACGCGAATGCGGCAGGTGGAGCAACGGGCGCGGCCACCGCAGACACTGGCATGCGGGACATTGTTGCGCAGGCTCGCCTCGAGCACGCTGAGGCCCTTGGGCACCCGAACCGTCCTGCCGTTGCCGTATGACAGGCTGATCATGCCGACCCGGCGCTCGTTCAGGGCGCGCGCACCCCTTCCAACCAAGACAACTCCGATCAGGCCGAGATAGAAGATCAGAAAATAATCGGCGATGCTGTCGAGAGTAGCCTGTTCGGCTGATGTGCCGACCTGACTCCGCGAAAGATTGTCCGCCTTCCACTCAGCGGCGTCATTGCTGACGTCGGCAATGACGCTTCGTCCGCCCTGATAGAGACCCAGCATGGCGAGCGTCGGAACCAGCACCACCGCGGCAAGGAGAAACGGCGCCGCGCTGTTATAGAACGCTTTCATCCGGAGCCAGAAATAAAGGCCGATGCAGCCGTGAACCCATGAGATCAGCAGGACCGCGAACATCATCCGTATCTTGTACGGCCAGACGATCAAGTAAGCATACAGCACCTGCGGATAGAGCTTTTGGTGCTCAAAAAGAGTATGGCCGAGCCGCACGCCGACAATGTGGGCGATGATGAGCGCCGGAATGCTCAGGCCGAGCACGAGCTGCAGCGGCTCGATGGCCTTCCAGCGGAATTGCCGGCGCTCGTAAAGCGCCCAGATCCCAAGACCGGCGTGGACCACCGCGGCGGTATAAAACACCATCGCGACCGGGAGAAATTGCCAGAACGCGATGTGGTAATAGACGCCGGTGGCAAGGGCATCCATCGAAATATTGCCCAGCGCATGGTTCCCGAAATGGCTGACCAGATAGGTGAACAACACCAGCCCGCAGGCGAGACGGACCTGCCGGCCGCTGATGCCGCGGATGAACTTTTTGAGCTGTTCTCGAGAAAGTAAGGTCATGTGGTCCAATCGGAGAGTCATCGACAATAACAGCGATAGTAGAGTTTTATTCCGCCAGCGACCATCTTTCCCTGTCGTTCCGGCGAACGCCGGGACCCATACGCCGTGCAATCTCGTTCTGATACTGTGGCCGATACCTTCTGACGCAAGCAAGGCTGGTGGCTATGGGTCCCGGCGCTCGCCGGGACGACGCCGAGAATATGTCAATCTCGCGTGAGCAACGTTGGTAGCCTTGGTCCCTGCACGATCTCTCTGCCCAAGACGTTGACACCCTATCCGGAGTCGGGGAGAAAGCGTCGTGACGATTGCCCCGACCGACAGTATCAGCGCGAAACCGGAAACTTCCATCTTTCGGCAATTGCTTGCCGTTGCGATGCTGATCGTCGCGATGACGACATTGCGGGTGATTTACGCAAGCGTGATGGATCTGCGCACCGATGAGGCCTATTACTGGACCTGGTCGAAGGAGAACGTGCTTTCGTTCCTCGATCATCCGCCGATGATTGCGTGGTTCATCCGGTTCGGCACCGCGATCTTCGGCGACACCAATTTCGGCGTCAGGTTTGCCGGCATTCTGGCCATGCCGGTCACGCAATTGCTGCTCGCCGATATGGTCCGGCGGGTGACGCATGACGTTCGCGCGGTCGTGATTGCGGTGCTGATGCCGGAGGCCGCGCTTTATTACGGGTTGCTGATGGCCAAGGTGGCGCCGGACGTCGCGCTGATCCCGTTTGCCGTCGCGATGGTGTGGGCGCTGGTTCGGCTCAACGAGAGCGGCGATGGGCGCTGGTGGCTGGCAGCCGGGCTGTTCGCCGGGCTGGCGCTTCTCTCGAAACTCACTGTGGTCATGATGCTGCCAGCGGTAGCGGCCTTCTTGCTGGTGCCGGACTGGCGCCGGCGCTGGCTGCTTAGCCCTTATCCGTGGCTCGCGGCCCTGATCGCGGTGGTGGTGTTTCTGCCGGTCCTGATCTGGAACGCTCAGCACGATTGGGCATCGTTCCGATTCCAGTTTGTGCGGGCAACCGCGACCCACGAATTGTCGCTTCGCACGGTCGGGGATTTTGTCGGCCTGCAGTTCGGGCTGGTCGGGTTTATCCTGCTGCCGGTGGTCTTGTCGGGCGCGGCGTTGACGGCGTGGCGGGGATATCGCCGAGGTAACGCGGTGGCCATACTGCTCTCGACGTGCGTGATCGTGCCGTTCGGATATTTCTTCTGGAAATCGCTGACCCTGCGGGTCGGCGATACCTGGCCGATGTTCATGTGGCCGGTCGGGTTTGCCGCCGCCGCGATCAACATCGCGATGCTGCCGCGCGAAGGTTTTCCCGCATGGATGGTCAAATCAACCGTCGCGTGGGCCAACGCGGCGATTGTCTCCGGTATCGTCTTCGTCGCTCTGGTGTTTCTTTATTATGTCGCCAGCCCCTGGAACTTGATCGGCAAGGCCGATCCGATCGGCGGCGAGGCGGGTTATGAGCAGGTCGTGGACCGCGCGCAGGCCGAATTGCAAAAGACTGGTGCGACCTGGATCGCAACCACGGACTACCGGACCTACGCCATGCTGCGCTGGTATTTCAAGGACCGCGTCCCGGTGATCCAGATCAACGAACGCGGCCGGTTTCTGGACTTTCGCGATCCCGGTATGAATTCGATCGGAGGTCATACAGGTCTTTACGTCGCGCGCGAGCCCGACAATACCAATTCACTGTGGGCGGCCACGACAGCGATCAAAGAGCCGCTCGAACGGGTGGAGCGAAGCTGGCGCGGAATCGTGATGGATACCTATGCGCTGGAGAAACTCACCAACTGGACACCGGAGCTTTCGCCACCGCCGGATTCACCGCTGTTTCGCTGGCGCGTACTGGCCGGTGATCTTCAGATGCCATCGCGCGTTGCAGCCAAAAAGATGTCATTCCCGGGCGGCGCGAAGCAGCGAGTAATAGGGGTGGGATCATAGACATGTTTGCTCGGATTGCGTCATTGATACTCTCGGTTGGCGCGTTCGCGCTGCCGGCTTCCGCTGCTGACTACCCCGATCATGCGATCAAGATGATCGTGCCGTTTGCCGCCGGCGGCGGCACCGATGTGCTGGCGCGCATCATCGCGCAGAATCTCAACAGCAGATGGGGCCAGCCGGTCGTGGTGGAAAATCAGCCGGGCGCATCAGGCGGGATCGGCACAAGGGCCGTCATGAAGGCTCCGCCCGATGGCTACACCCTGCTGATGGCGTCGACCGGCGCGCTGATGGCGGTATCGAGCGGCGCCGGCGGAGACGGCCCGTTTGACGTCAACAAGCTGCTTTCTCCGATCGCGGTCGCCGCGGCGCCGCCCTATCTGCTGGTCGCCAGCCCAACCTTGCCGGTTAGCTCGACGGCGGACTTGATCCGCTATGCGAAAGAAAAACCGGAAGGACTGACATTCGGCTCGTCGGGCGTCGGTGCGGCGTCGCATCTGTCCGGCCTGCTGTTTGCGAGCGCTACCGGGATCAGACTGCTGCACATCCCCTACAAGGGAACCGGCCCCGCCGTGACCGATTTGCTCGGCGGCCGCATCGACATGATGTTTGCGCCGGGACCGGTGGTGCAGCAATTCGTGCAGTCGGGCCAGCTCAAGGCGCTGGGCGTGACCGACACCCAACGATCGCGGTTCTATCCTGGCGTACCGACCGTTTCCGACAGCGTGCCCGGTTACGAATCGGTCGGCTGGTTTGGGCTGCTGGCGCCGTCAAATACCCCGCCTGAGATTGTCAAAGCGATCAACGAGGTCATTGTCGCAGCGATGGGGACGCAGGAATTTCGCGACCATCTGGCGACGCTCGGCGCCGAACCCAAACCGCAAACGCCGGAAGAGTTCGGCCGCTACATCAATGCCGACGTTGCCAAATGGAGCAAGCTCGTGAAAGACAACGACGTGCAATTGCCGGGAGGAAAGTGAATATGCGTCTTGCGACTTTTACCGACGAGTCGTCGAAGCCACGCTTCGGCATTGTGCGTGGCGAAAGCATCGTCGACGTCGTCGCGGCGGCCAATGCGTTGCATCGGGCGGTCCCGGCGACCACGGTAAAAACTGCTCTTACCAGCGGCGCCCATACGATTGCCGCGTTGGAAGAACTCGCGGGTTTGGCTGAACGTGCAGGCCTGCTTCGGCCTGTTGCCGGATTGAAATTCCTGCCACCGATCCCGGACCCTTCAAAATTCTTCTGTGTCGGCAAGAACAACAGGAGGCATCGCGAGGAACTCGCCGCCAACAAGATGCTGACCGAAGTTCCGAACGAGCCCACCGGCTTCATCAAGCTGGTCTCGACGATGTCAGGCGATGGCGACGAGGTGGTCAAACCGGATGACGTTACCACGCTCGATTACGAGCCGGAGCTTTGCTACGTGGTCGGCAAGCGTGCCCATGGCGTCAAGAAGGCCGACGCGATGGATTACATCTCCGGCTTCACGCTCACCAATGATGTCAGCGCCCGCGAAATCCAGCAACGCGAGGTCGCCTCCGGCAGCCGGTTCTGGACCGCCAAGAACATGCCGGGCTTCGCGCCGGTTGGTCCCTTTATTTTAACGATGGACGAAGTCGCCGATACCGACAATCTGTGGGTCACCTGCGACGTCAACGGCAAGCGGCGGCTGCGCGCCAATACCGGCGATTATCTCTACAAGATCGCCGACGTGCTGGAGCACTTTTCGCGTTATGTCGTGTTCGAGCCCGGCGACCTGATCGCCATGGGGGCGCCGAGCGGCGTCGCGGTCGGTTCGCGGCTGCGATTGGAGAAACCTTATGAGCAAAATCGCTTCGGCTATCGTGGCCGCTACATTGGCCGCGGGTTCGCTTGTGCTGCCGGCGCCTGCCACAGCGGAGAATGGTCAAATCGCCGCTGGCGTCGTGGGTGGGCTTATCGGGGGCGCGCTGCTCGGCGGTGCCCTGGCCTCACGTCCTGCTCCTCCGCCGCCGGTTTATTACGCACCGGAGCCGGTCTACGTCGATGAACCGGTCTGCCGTTTGGTTCGCGAGCGCTACTGGGATGGATATGGCTGGCAATTCCGCCGGGTGCAGGTTTGCAATTGATCGCGCACGCCTCCGCGGTTGCGGCTTGAACGAACTCAAATCCGCCGGCCCTCGGGCCGGCCTTTTGTTGAGCCCGGGAAATCGCGCAGGATAGCTCACTCCTCGGCCTCGCGCTTGCGCAGCAGGTCCTTCGCCAGGTCCCCAAGCGCGGGCCTCGGCAATGCGGTGAACGGCAACGGACGCGTGACGTCGATGGCGGCGAGGCCAAGCCGCGCGGTGAGCAGGCCGTTGAGGACGCCTTCGCCAAGGCGCTGCGACAGTTTCGCCGCGATGCCATGGCCGAGTACCTGCTGGACCAGGCTGTCGCTCGCCGCCATTCCGCCTGTGATAGCGAGGTGCGCGATGACGTGACGCATCAACCGGATCATGCCGAGCGCTCCCGGCCGTCCGCCGTAGAGGCGCGCCAGTTGCCGGATCAGGCGCAGGGATGCAGCGAATACGAACAGCACGTCGATCAAGGCGCGCGGACTGACAGCGGTGACGATCGAGACGCGTTGCGCGGCCGACGAGACAAGACGGCGCGCTTCCTGATCGAGCGGCGTCATCAATTCGCGTTCGGCGAGCCTGATCAGATCGGCGCCGTCGATGATGTCGTCGGCATGGCTCTGCAGCGTCGCGCGGGCCCGCGCCAGTTGCGGATTCTGGTGCGCCAGCTTGACGAGATCCTGCACGATGGTTCGGCTTTCCGCGCGATCATCGCTGAGCAGTGCTGCGGCCGCGCGCAGGTGCATTTTTTCGATCGCAGCAAGACGCGCCAGACCGAGTGCCTCCCGCGCGACGACGACGACAAGCGCGAGCGCGGCGGCCAAGGCAAACGCCAGTCCGAGAAAGCCGAGGCCCTCGCTGCGCGTGAACAGGTCCTCGATCAGGCGGGTCACGCCAAGCCCGAGACCGAGCAGGATCAGTCCGCCGGCCGCGCTCCAGAACAGCGCGCCCCAACGGAATCCGCGTCGCGCAGGGACGAGCGGCGCCTCCACCGGGACCGGCAACAAGGCAGGGTCAAGTTCCGGCGTGACGTGCACCGTGCCGCGGGCTGGACGGCTTTTGTCGTCCGCGTCGATCACGACCACGCCGGGGTCGTCGAGCTTGAAGGTCGCCGGCTTGCGATGATGCGGTCGCTCGCTCATTGCAGTCTGTCTCCGATCAGGAACTGGAGGGCGCGGTCGAGGCGGATGTGAGGCAGGACGGGCTCGTCGAGGCCCTCGCGCTCAAGCTGCGGCGGGCGGAAACGCAGAAAGCGAAAATCGCTTTTTCCCGCAGGTGCGCTGGAGAGGCCGCGAAACGCGGTTTCGCCCTTGAAGAGTTCTTCCGGATCGGCCGGCAGATCGCCCGGAAAGGTCGCGACTTCGGTCTCTCCGTCGAACGCCTCGCTGCCCGCCGTCTCACCGGGGGCAGGGGTGCCCAGGATCGAGGGCAGCTTTTCGCGGCCGCGCTGCACCTGCGCCTCGCGGGTGGCGCGCACCGCGGCGAGTGCCACGACGTCGATATCGGCGCCAGTGTCCTCGGCTCTTGCGACAGCCCTGTTGACGGTTCGCCGCAACACCGCCTCGAGACGATCGTGGCTCGAATGGTGCAGGTGATCGGCCTTGGTGGCGGCGAACAATATCCGGTCGATCCGCGGCCGGAACAAACTGCTGAGCAGCGTGCTGCGGCCGATCCTGAAGCAATCCAGAATTCCCGCCAGCGCAGCCTCGAGGTCGACAAGCGCTTCCGGTCCCGAGTTGAAGGCCGAGAGGGCATCGACCAGGACCACCTGTCGATCGAGCCGCGAGAAATGATCGCGAAAGAACGGACGAACCACCACGTCCTTGTAGGCCTCGTAACGCCGCCGCATCATCGCCCACAGCGATCCCTCCGGCGCCGCGCCGTTGTCAGGCAGATCGAGCGGCGCAAACGTCAGCGCCGGCGAGCCTGCGAGGTTGCCCGGCATCAGGAAGCGGCCCGGCGGCAGCAGGCTCATGGCGAAGCGTTCGTCGCGGCAGGTGCGCAAATATTCGGTGAACAGCCGCGCCGCGGTCAGCGCGGCCTGTTCGTCTTCGGCCTCCAAGACGTTCAGCGTCGCAAGATGAGTGTGCCATTGCGCCGCGAGTCGCGCGCGCGGGCATTCCCGCGACAGACCAAGGCTTTCAGCGGACCATTGCTCGTAACTCTTGTTGAGCAGCGGCAGGTCGAGCAGCCATTCGCCGGGATAGTCGACGATGTCGAGCGTCAGCGTGCGGTCCGCGCCATTTTTTCGCTGGTAGTCGATGACGAGCCGTAGTTCGCTGATGTCGACCGTCGAATTCGGCCAGCGTCGCTGCTCCATCAACGTGCGGACATGATTTTCATAGTCGAAGCGCGGCACGGCATCGTCGGGTTGCGGCGCGAGCCGCGCCTTGGCGATCCGTCCTGTGGCGAAAGGCTCGAAAATCGGGAAACGGCCGCCCCGGGTGAGACCATGAATCAGCGCCGTGATAAAGACGGTCTTGCCGGCGCGTGACAGCCCGGTGACGCCAAGCCGTACCGTCGGGTTGAAAAAGTGATCGCCATAATCCAGCAAGGCCCGCGCCGACAGCCGCGCTTCCTCGATCATTTCGGAAAAACTGAGGGCCATGCGGCGTGGAGAACTTGTTGCGATGGGGGGAAAACGGTAAAGAACCATCCATAAAGTGGCGATTAGCACGCCAAAATCAAGTTTCACACTTCCGACGCGATTGCAGGCGAGGGATTTGAACGTTCGTTGACCTCGCGAGACCTATGTTTTATCGCTTCGCTACGAATTCGCCGGAACCGCCATGACCATTTTCAGACTGAAGCAACTCGCCTCGAGCTCCGCCCATGCGGTGGCGGGCGCCGTTCGCTGGAATTACGATCGGGCCGAATTGATCGCGGACGGCGTCGTGCACGGGATCGGCGTGTTCTGCGGAGTGATCGCGGCGACCGTGCTGGTGGTGCTCACGGCTGTTTATGCCACCGGGTTTGAAGTCGCTGTCGTGTCGGTCTACGTCGCGGGATTGCTGGCGATGCTGGTGTTGTCGGCGACCTATAATCTGTGGCCGATCTCGCGGGCCAAGTGGGTGCTGCGCCGCTTTGATCACTCGGCGATCTATGTGCTGATCGCGGCGACCTACACGCCGTTCATCACGCAGATGAAGGACAGCGTTTTTGCCATCGCGCTGTTGACCGGCGTGTGGTGCGCGGCGATTGTCGGGATCGTGATCAAGCTCTTGCTGCCGGGCCGTTTCGACCGGCTGGCGGTCGTTATTTATCTGGCAATGGGCTGGAGCGGCTTCATGGTCTACGACACCGTGGTGGCGTCGCTGCCGCCCCTGACACTGTGGTTCATCACCGCCGGCGGCGTGCTCTACAGTTTCGGCATCGTCTTTCATGCATGGCAGCGGCTCCGTTTTCAAAATGCGATCTGGCATTCCTTCGTGTTGCTGGGCGCGGCCTGCCATTACACCGCGGTGCTCGATCTCGTCGTTCTGACCTGAGCCTTTTCAAGAAGCGGACTTGAACGATGCAGGTGACAGGCAAGGTCGTGGTTGTCACCGGCGGCGCCAACGGCATCGGCCGGGCGCTCTGTGAAGCCTTTCATCGCGCCGGTGCGGCCAAGGTGGTCGTCGCCGATCTGGATTTGGCGGGCGCCGAAGCTGTCGCGGCCTCGATCGATGGCGCCGCATTCAAGTGCGATGTCGGCCAGGAGAAAGACATCCGCCACGTCATCGAGGAAGCCGAGCGGCAGTTCGGCCCGATCGCGCTGTTCTGCTCCAATGCCGGCATCGGCGGCGGTTTCGATCCGTTGTCGGAAAACGCCGGCGGCACTTCCGACGAGCCGTGGGCGAGAAGCTGGGCGATCCACGTCATGGCGCATGTCTATGCCGCGCGGCATTTGATCCCACGCATGAAGGCACGCGGGGAGGGGTATTTCCTCAACACGATTTCCGCCGCCGGCTTGCTGTCACAGGTGGGAAGTCCGGCGTATTCGACGACCAAGCATGCGGCGGTCGGATTTGCGGAGAACCTTGCGATCTCGCACAAGGCCGATGGCATCAAGGTTTCGATCCTGTGTCCGCAGGGCGTCGATACCAACATGCTGCGGTCGATCCCTAAAGGTCCGCAGTCCGGCGACGGCGATCTGACGCCCGAGCAAGTTGCGAACGATGCGTTGGCCGGGCTCGAGCAGGAAACATTCGTCATTTTGCCGCATCCGCAGGTCCTGGGCTACATGCGCAAGAAGACCGAAAATTACGATCGCTGGATATCAGGCATGGCGAAGATCCAGGCCAAGATGCGCGAAGCTTACGGGAAGTAAGGCACCGTCATTGCGAGCCAACGGGTCGCGCGAATGCGCGCCCGATGACAGGCTCCGCGAAGCAATCCATCTCACCATGCAAAAGAAAGAATGGATTGCTTCGTCGCTTTGCTCCTCGCAATGACGTGGAGAGAGTCTTGTCTTAACTCTTCTGCGCGTAGAGCAGCGGCACCGTCGAGTCCACCATCACTTCGATCAAACACACGCCGTCATGAGCAAGACCGCGCGCCAGCGCCGGCGCCAGTTCGGATGCTTTGCTGACGCGCACCGCGTCGCAACCCAATCCCTGCGCGAGCTTTACAAAATCGATGCCGGGCAGATCGAGGCCGGGCACGTTGCGTACCTGCATCACCTGGCTGAACGAGCGCATCGCGCCGTAGCCGGCATTGTTGATCACCACCACCGTCAGCGGCAGCTTGCGTTGCGCCGCCGTCCACAGCGCCTGGATCGAATACATCGCGGAGCCGTCGCCGATCAGACAAACGGTCCTGGTGTCGGGACGGGCAAGCGCGATGCCGACCGAGGCCGGGAGGCTGTAACCCAGGCCGCCGCTTGCCATGGTGTAAAAACTGTCCTGGCCACGCATCGGCATGAATTTTTGCATCGCCGGACGATGCGACGGGGCTTCCTCCACCAGCGCGGCATCGGCCGGCATCGCGGCCGAAAGCGTGTGCAACAGGAAATCAACCGGTATCGGATCGGCCGCGACCGGTGCCGGTGGCAAGACGCGGCGCGCCGGCATCGCGCGTCTGGCTTCCGGCAGCAGATCGATCAGCATCGTCAGCGCGGGCTTCATGGTTGCGATGATGCTGGTGCCGAGCGGCGATACTGCGGCTGCGGTGGGATCGTCGGTGATCTGGAACAGCGCGGTCGCGCCATCGAAGATCGAGGCATGGCCTTCGACGTGGAAGGTAAACACAGGCGCGCCGATCACAACCACCAGATCGTGCTCACGCAAGGCGTCCGAGAGTTGAGCCGGCGAGGCATGCAGGAAGCCCGCGAATTGCGGATGCCGTTCCGGGAAACTGCATCGCGCCGAAAACGGGCTGACCCAGACGGCTGCCTTCGCCTTCTCCGCGACCCGCACCATCAGATCGACAGCCCGCGCGCGATCAACGCCCGGGCCGACGACGAGGGCAGGGCGTTTGCTGAGCGAAAGGGCAGCGACGAGAGCCTTCATCGCCTCAGGCTCCGGGCCGAACTCCCTGCTGATGCTGCGGGCTTCCACCGGCTGGGTCTGATGGGTCCAGTCGTCGATCGGCACCGAGACGAAGGTCGGTCCGCAGGGTGGCTGCATCGCCACGTAGTAAGCGCGCGAGATCGCGGCCGGAACGTCTTCGGCGCGCGCAGGCTCGACGCTGAATTTGACGTAAGGACGCGGAAATTCCGCAGCGCGCTCGGCATACAGAAATGCCTGCAGCGGCAGGATGCTGCGCGCCTGCTGGCCTGCGGTGATCACCAGCGGCGTCTGGTTGCGGTGGGCGGTGTAGATATTGCCGAGCGCGTTCCCAACGCCGGCGGCCGAATGCAAATTGACAAAACCGGCGTTGCGGGTGGCCTGGGCATGACCGTCGGCCATGCCGATCACGGAGGCTTCCTGCAGTCCCAGTACGTAGTCGATATCGTCGGGCCAATCGCTCAGGAACGGCAATTCCGTCGAGCCGGGATTGCCGAACACCTTTCGGATTCCAAACGCCCGCAACAGGTTAAGCGTGGCGTGTTTTACGCTGACCGATGCCTCGGTGCTCTTTGCGGGTTTGCGGGACAACGCCGTGTGACCTCAGAGTCCGTTTCGAAAAGTTGCCGATAGCGCTCCCGTCATTGCGAGGAGCCAACGGGTCGCGCGAAATGCGCGCCCGATGACAGGCTCCGCGACGAAGCAATCCATGATTGACTGCTTGATCCGGGGCTCTGGATTGCTTCGCTTCGCTCGCAATGACGGGTCTAACGATCTCACCACGTCGCAGTACCCTTCATGGTCGGCTGACCGGCCGAATTCGCGGTCCACAGGTCGATGCCGGCGCTGGTGTCGTTGGCGTTGACGCTGAACTCGCTGCCTTCGAACAGCGGCTGCACGCCGCGATAGCTGAATTTCCTCGGCGCCGAGCCGCCATGGAGCTTCGCCGCGAATTCCACCAGAAACGCCGCCTGCATCGGGCCGTGGAAGATCAGCCCGGGATAGCCCTCGACCTTGGTGACGTAGTCGCGGTCGTAGTGGATGCGATGGCCGTTGAATGTCAGCGCCGAATAGCGAAACAGCAGCACGGGATCGGCCATATGGCTTTCGCTGTGCTGCGCCAATCGGGGCGCCGCCGCTGGCTTTGCTGGCGCGGTCGGCTGCGCGGCCGACATATCCCGATAGACGATATCCTGCCGCTCGCGAATGGCAGTACCGCGCGGCGTCGTGATCAGATGTTCGACGGACACGAAACACAATACGCCGGTGCTGCCGGTCTTCATCGTCACGTCGGCAATGCGTGACGTTCGCGTCGCCTCGTCGCCGACACGCAAGGCATCGAGAAATTCAAGCTCGCCGCCGGCCCACATCCGCCGCGGCAGCGGCACCGGCGGCAGAAAGCCGCCGCGTGTGGGGTGGCCGTCCGCGCCCAATTCCGACATCGGGTAAACCGGTTGCGCCAGGCACCAATGCGCCGTGAACGGCGCCGCATCGCCCGGCTTCGGCCTGCCGATTTCCATGAACAGGGTCGCGCGCAGGCCCTTGACCAGTTGCGCGGTAACGAAGTCGGAGGCTGCTTCGGTGCGGCCGATCCATTGGCGCAAATGATCGAGATCGGGTTTGTCGGTCATGACGTTGTGGTCCGGGCGCGAGGAGTTTGGGCGACGTCGCTGTGGTCGCCGATGCCGGGCACGGCGCCATAGTGACGTGGTTGATCGACGACGATGGCAGCCGGTGCCGGATAGGTCACCGGCCCCGCCGGCGTGTCCACCTCGATGCGGCGCAGATGCGGGTGCACCGCGAGGTCAGCCATGGTGTTGACTTCGGCAAACGCAATATCGGCGTCGGACAGGCGCTTCAGCAGGTCGTCACGCGTCATCGTCGCGAAGATGTCGCCGACGGCCTTGTCGGTGAGCTTGCGGTTGCGAACGCGCTCGACCATGTTGGAAAACCTGGCATCCTCCGGTAGCGCCGGCTGGCCCAGAACGTCCGCACACAGTTTCTTCCATTCGCGTTCGCTTTGGATCGAAATCAAAATGTCCTTGCCGTCCTTCGAGCGGAACACGCCGTAGGGTGCGATCGACGGATGCGCGAGCCCCATCCGTTGCGGCGGGTTGCCGGCCTCGGCATTGAGCAGCGGCACCGACAGCCAGTCGGCCATCACGTCGAACATTGAAATCCGGATATCCGCCCCCTTGCCGTTGCGCGAGCGCGCGATCAACGCTTCGAGGATGGCGGCATGCGCGGTGGCGCCGGTGGCGATGTCGACGATGGAAAGACCGACGCGCGACGGGCCGTCCGGACCGCCGGTGATCGATGCCAGCCCGCTCTCGGCCTGGATCAACAGATCATAGGCCTTGCGGTGCGCGTAGGGGCCGTCATCGCCGTAGCCGGATATGGTGCAGCAGATCAGCGCCGGATAATCTTTCTTCAAGCGATCAAGCGAAAAGCCGAGCTTGTCCATCGAGCCCGGCTTGAGATTCTGGATCAGCACGTCCGCGCCGGCGATCAGCTGTTCGAGGCTCGCGCGTCCTTCCCTGGTCGCGAGGTCGATGACCACCGATTCCTTGCCGCGGTTGAGCCAGACGAAATAGCTGCTTTGTCCTTTCGCCGCGGCATCGTAGCCGCGTGCAAAGTCGCCCTCGGGCCGCTCCACCTTGATCACATGCGCGCCGGCATCGGCCAGCCGCGAACTGCAGAATGGTGCGGCGACCGCCTGTTCGACGGCAATGACAATCAGTCCCTCAAGCGGCAGCATCATTATTTCTCAGTAGGATCGGGGCATGCCCAGCACGTGCTCGGCAAGGTGCGACAAGATCAGATTGGTCGAGATCGGTGCGACCTGATAGAGCCGCGTCTCGCGGAATTTGCGTTCGATGTCGTATTCCTCGGCGAAGCCGAAGCCGCCATAGGTCTGCACGCAGGCGTTGGCAGCTTCCCAGGAGGCGTCCGCCGCCAGCATCTTGGCCATGTTGGCTTCCGCGCCGCAATCGAGACCAGCTTCATATCTGCGCGTTGCTTCCTTGACCATCAGTTCGGCGGCGCGCATCGACGCATAGGCCTTGGCGATCGGAAACTGGATGCCCTGATTCTGGCCGATCGGACGGCCGAATACTACGCGCTCCTTGGCGTAGCCTGAGGCTTTGGCGATGAACCATTTGGCGTCGCCGACGCATTCCGACGCGATCAGGATGCGTTCGGCATTCATGCCGGACAGGATGTAGCGAAAGCCCTTGCCTTCCTCGCCGATCAGGTTTTCGACGGGCACCTTCATATCTGTGAAGAACACTTCCGTGGTGGAGTGATTCATCATGGTGCGGATCGGACTGATCGAAAGCCCGTTGCCCTTCGCCGCCTTCATGTCGACGATGAAGACCGACAATCCGTCGGTGCGCTTGGCCGCTTGCTCCTTTGGCGT
>WNFC01001327.1_pt1 | contig 28799 bp, 28 predicted proteins | sample 5400541 | NCBI WGS metagenome assembly WNFC01 (sample SAMN13153342, study PRJNA577476) | soil metagenome | isolation source: 120 cm saprolite under Douglas fir tree site 2 hole 2 replicate 1 | place: USA:California | collected 2015-04-18
CTCGGATGACCCAAGGCCCGTTCGCTTCGCTTTCGTGAGTTGTCAGAATGTGACGCAGGGAGCACAAAACGCGTATCGCAGAATGATCTTTGAAGATGAGCGAGCACGGGAGCAACACCGCCTCGGCTTCGTGTTGCATCTCGGCGATTTCATCTAAGTATGAGAGAGCTTCTGGCATTCTTTGGGTGGGAGATCGAGCCGCTGAATTGGGAGGCGCTTTCATAACCACCCTCACACGAACGTAAACTTATCTGCAAGGTTCCTCTTCTGGGCACTCAAAGCCATGTCTTCACCATCCGCTCGCTGCGCTTGGGTGTGAAAAGGCTTACGGCCGACTTGACGCGCTTTTACGAATGGCCACAGGCCTGGCAGCCGACAGCCACGTCCAGTGGCCTCCCGGCTGCGCTATTCGTTGACGCCCGCACGGAGTTTGAAACGTTGTATCTTTCCGGTAGCTGTTTTCGGAAGTTCGGGAAAGAATTCTACCCAATGCGGGCGTTTGAAGGCCGGCAAGCGGCTGAGCACAAATTCCTGCAGTTCACGCGCGAGTTCCGGCGTGCCCGCAGCACCATCGCGCGTCACAATGCAGGCGACCGGTTTGGGCAATTCGTCTTCGTCCTTGCGGAAGACCACCGCCGCTTCCTGCACGGCCGGATGCTCGATTAACGCGCGCTCAATCTCAATCGGGCTGACCCACACGCCGCTCACTTTCAGCATGTCGTCGGATCTTCCGGCGTACCAAAAATATCCGTCTTCATCCTGATAGTACTTGTCGCCAGTCCGGATCCAATGGCCCTCAATTGTGTCTTTGGTCTTTTGATGCTGGTTCCAATAGTAAGCACAGGTGGAGTCGGCCTTAACCAAAAGATTGCCGATCTCACCCTGCACGACAGGGCGGTTGTTGTCGTCCACGATTCTGGCCTCGAAGCCGGGGATAATCTTTCCACTGGAGCCAGGTCGCACGGCGCAAGGGACATTGGAAATGATCATGTGCAGTGCTTCTGTCGAGCCGATGGCATCCAGAATTTCCACTCCGAATCGCTCATTGAAGCGATGAAAAACAGTGGCGGGCAAGGCCTCTCCCGCAGAAATCGCATGACGCACCGAAGAGAGGTCGAACTCCCTTCCATCCGCTGCAGTGTGAGCGAGAAGCTTGACATAGTTCGATGGAACCGAAAAGAACAACGTTGGCCGGTGGCGTTCGATGACCTCGAACACATTCTGGGGTTTGGGTGGGCCGGGTAATAGGATGCTGGTACCGCCTACGGCCAAGGGAAAATAGAGTCCGTTTCCCAGTCCATAGGCGAAGAAAAGCTTGGCTACACTGAAGCAGCGATCCTTGTCTGTAATGTTCAGTATGCTTTTGGCATACCGTTCCGCACTCACTACCATGTCATGTTGCAGATGAACGCAAGCCTTTGGCCGCCCCGTACTGCCGGAAGAGTAGAGCCAAAAGGCAGCATCGTCCTTGCCGGTCGACTCTGCTTCGAGCGCGGAAAGACTATTTTGCGCCAGTTTTTCGAACGACACGGTGCCTGTCCGAGGCTCGCCACCCACCACGATGATGGTTTCGAGATAGCGCAATTGTTGTCTGGGAATCGCCTCAATGCTAGCCACCAATGAGTTGCTGATAATCGCCACTCGCGCTCGCGAGTTGTTGAGCAGGTATTCATAGTCCGCGGATTTCAGCAGAGTGTTTACTGGAACTGGGACTGCTCCAATCTTGATTGCGCCGAAGAAGCTGGCGGCAAATTCCGGGGAATCCAACAAAAGCAGGAACACCCGCTCCTCGATGCGTACGCCTAACCTTCGCAGCCCGTTTCCAGCCTGGTTCACGCGCTCGAAAAGCTGGCGATAAGTAACATGAACCTCTCCGCATTCGATTGCTACTTTATCGGCGCGGCCTTCTTTGATATGACGGTCTACGAAGTAGGAAGCGGCGTTGAATTCATCAGGAAGAAATATCGGAGCAACTGAACTCATAGCCTAATCAGCTCTGCAGAAACCGCCGCGTCTATCATCAAAAAGACCATTTCACCAGATGCGAGTCCTTGCGTTCACTTGGGACAGGCCGCGCCGTTGTCGGCCCATTGCTTCACTTTTGCGGAAAACTCGTCATGGCTCATCGGGACCGGCAATCTGCCCCCGCCTGGCTCCCAGGCCCACGTCACCACCTTGTCCGAGGTCAGGTGCTCGACGAGTTGATCGAGGTTGCGGTTCTTGTTCTGCTTCGGATCCTTAATCGAGCGGCAAATCTGCGCGTCCGTGAGGCCTTGCCAGATCATCGGCATGGTCGGCGGCGGAACCCCCCAGTTCGGTGCGCCGGGCGGCATGTGTGCGCCGGCAAGATTGTGGTCCTGATGGCAGGTGCTGCACTTTTCAGCGGTCACACCGTGACCTTCCGGACCCCGTCTCACGTTCATGGTGTGCGGATGACCATCATCTCCTTGGCGCGGGAAGTCACCGCGCGAATGGCAGTTCATGCAACGCGGATGCCGCAACACTGACACAAACTCGACAAAGAGGGCTCCGTCGCTCTTTGCCGCGGGTGCGGCAGCTGTCGCCTTAGTGGTAGGTCTTTCCGCCGCGCTGATGGGGCGTGATAGCGACATCGTCCTGGCAAAGATCAGAAGCGTGCCAGCGAAAGCCAGGAGGACTGAAGTTTGCAAGTGCTTCATACAGCCTCCGTCATACGGATCGGTAGTTTGCGGATCCGCTTTCCGGTTGCAGCGAACACCGCGTTCGCGATGGCCGGTGCTGTACATGGCACTCCCGGCTCTCCGATGCCGCCTGACTTCTCATTGTTCTCCACAATGTGAGTCTCAATTTCGGGACACTCATTCATGCGCATCACGGGAAAAGTGTGGAAATTCGTCTGCTGCAACCGCCCATTCTCGAATGTGAGTTCCTGAAAGAGCGCAGCTGACGCTGCGAAGATTGCACCGCCCTCCAACTGGGCTGCGATGATACCTGGGTTTACGTAATGGCCGCAATCTACCGCGCTTACGATCCGATGCACCCGGACCTTGCCGTCCGTCACTGAGACTTCAGCCACCTGCGCGTTATAGCTTTCAAATGCGAAGTGCACGGCAATTCCCCGGGCGCGACCTTTTGGCAAGGGCTTACCCCACCCTGCCTTTTGAGCGGCGAGATCGAGCACGGCGAGGTGTCGAGGATGCTTCGTCAGCAAAGCACGCCTGAACTGGTACGGATCCTTGTGCCCGAGGGCTGCGAGTTCGTCAATGAAACACTCAGTGGCAAAGCCGGTGTGCGAGTGTCCCACCGATCGCCACCATTGAACCGGCACGCCGACCTCGGCCTTATGAGATTCGACAGCCAGGTTCGGAATCTCATAAGGAAGATCGTCAACACCCTCGACGGATGCCGGATCGTATTCCTTTCCCTTCATCATCATGCTTTCGAACATTGTTCCCGCCATTATCGATTGACCCACCAGCCGCGATCTCCAACTGACTGGATTTCCGCTAGCGTCGACACCACCGACAATGGCATGGAGGAAGGCCGGGCGATACCAACCGCCTTGCATGTCGTCTTCGCGGGTCCACACCACCTTTACTGGAACTCCCGCAGCTTTTGCCACATGAACGGCTTCGACCACGAAGTCCGACTGCGGCGTAGCCCGACGGCCGAACCCTCCGCCCAGAAAGGTGGTATGAATTTGGACCTTCTCATTCGGAAGGCCGGCGGCTTTGGCTGCGGCCGCACGGTCCACCGTCTGAAACTGCGTTCCGGTCCAGATCTCACAGGAGTCTGCTCGAAGATCCACGGCGCAGTTCAGAGGCTCCATCATCAGATGGGACAGGTAAGGCACCTCGTAAACAGCTTCGATCTTTTGCGCAGCCTGCGCGAGAGCGGCATCGGGATCGCCATCCCGGCGCACACTCTTGCCCGGCGACTTGGCTTGTTCCCGAAATTGCTGCATCATCTGGCTCGTGCTGAAGGCATGCATCTCGCCTTCATCCCAATCAATGCGAACCGCATCGCGTGCCACTTTCGCCTGCCAAAAGGAGTCCGCAACCACGGCCACGCCTGAGGGCACTGCCACGACCTTGCGCACGCCTGGCATATTGCGGGCGCGAGAGTCATCGAAGCTCTTCACCTTTGCGCCAAAGATAGGAGCGCGGGCAACGACCGCGGTAAGCATACCGGGATTCTTGACGTCGATCCCAAAGACGGCTTTGCCATTTATCTTTTCAGGAGTATCGAGCCGCTTTACCGGTCTGCCAATCAGCTTGAACGCCTTTGCGTCTTTCAGAGTGACCTTTGCGGGGGGCGTCATCTTTGCAGCGGCTTCGGCGAGCTGACCGTAACTTACCTTGCGATTCGTCCCGTCGAGTACCACGCCGGATTCCGCCCGCAGAGTCGCTGGATCGGCATTCCATTGCCGCGCCGCGGCGGCGATCAGCATGGCGCGCGCGGCCGCTCCGGCATTGCGATACTGCTCAAACGCGGACCACACACTCGAACTTCCTCCCGTAATTTGCATCCCAAAGACCGGATGGTTGTACTTTGGATCGACCGGTGCCGATTCGTAGGCAACCTTGTTCCAATCCGCATCTAGCTCTTCGGCAAGCAGCATCGGCAACGCCGTATAAACACCCTGCCCCATTTCCGAGTGGTTCACGATCACTGTGACTCGTTCGTCAGTGCCGATACGCAGGAAGGCATTCGGCATGAAGACACTCCCCCATCGCTCTTCCGCGACGGCCAGTTTGTTCGCACCGGGAAGATATAAACCAATCAGCAACCCGCCGCTGGCCGCGACCGAAACCTCAGGAATTCGCGTCGTTCCATCTGGAGAGTACTCATTTTTCTCCTTCCGTGGACATCATGCCGGCAGCCCGGTGGATCGCCTTGCGGATCCGCGGATAGGTGCCGCAGCGACAGATGTTGCCTGTCATTGCCTGGTCGATGTCGTCATCGCTCGGTCGTGGCTTTTCGCGTAACAGTACCGCCGCGCTCATCAGCTGTCCCGATTGACAATAGCCGCACTGCGGCACGTCTTCGGCAATCCAAGCACGCTGCAAGGGATGACTCATGTCGGGCGAGAGGCCCTCGATGGTCGTCACCTCCTTGCCTGCGGCACGCGACACGGGCGCCACGCAGGACCGCACCGCCTCCCCATTGAGGTGGACGGTACAAGCGCCACACTGGGCCATGCCACATCCGTACTTCGTTCCCGTAAGGCCGAGGTTATCCCGCAAAACCCAGAGCAGGGGAGTTGAGGGATCGACATCGAGATTCACGCCCTGGCGGTTCACACTGAAGGAGATCATCGGAACACCTCCGTTAAACGGATAGGGGATGCGATTGTGAAAGCAGGTGGAAATTTTACTCCAATCTGGACCGCTAAACCTCATGGCGGCCTAAGATTAGCCCTGTCGATAAGGAATGTGTGGCATCTGCCAATCCGGGACCGCCAATGTGGCTTCCGTGGGCGCAATGGTTGTGAGCTGAGGTGTCGCAGGATCATGGAGTTCTACCTTACACGCCAACAAGTCGCTGATGCCTGTAGGGCACTGATCGCCGCTATTGCAAACTTCCTAGAAGGGCGTTTGAACGTTTGAACTAAGCCGCTAGCGCGGCGGACGCTACCGCGTGCTCGAGTAAGGAGAGGCTCCAGACTCGCCAGGCTTGAGGAAGGATCGGTGTTGCGTTACGATGAGGCCATCCTGAGGCGAAGCGTTCATGGAAAGATCGATAAGCATCAATAACTGCCTTTTTGGCAAAACCCGCTTCTGGCAAGGCTTTCCAGGCGAAAATCGATTGAAATCCCATAGGGCAGCCCGCATCCGCCGCAAACGCTAGCGGCTCACTTCAAACGACCCTATCGAAACTGCCCAGCGCCAAGTCCTGCAGATCGCTACCGTTCTGTCATCGAGGCAGTTCCGATAGGGATCTAACGTTTATCGTTACCGATCAGGTGAAACGGTGAACTTCCGACAACCGGACTCTTGGGGCAACTCAGAAACGTCGCTTTTAGGAGGTGCCGGTTGGTGCAGATCAGCGCGGCTCGTTCTGACTTTAGCCTATTGTCTTGAACGGCGGTGGGAGGCAGAACCAAGCACCTGGTTCGGAAGCAGGGGTCTAGAACCCGGGCACAGGTCGAGGATCTCTGCCGGCCTGTCGGGACGGAGAACGGTAAAGATTCTCTCCGCCCAGAGCCGCGACAGCGGGAGGAAGTGGTAGGCCACTGCCTGATACGCCGTCTCCGCATCCCGAAGCAGTTGCAGAAAACCAGGGCTGGTCGCTGAAGTCAAACAGGTGTACCCTCCGAATCCTAGTGGTCATGTGCCATGCTCCTGAACGCCCCTCGGACCATACGCGCTGGCTCGCGGCGCAAAGCAAGAAGAGGGGATATATTTATTATCATTGTGTCGGCAGACCATCTCTCAAGCATCGTCAATGACGTTAGAAACTATTTCGCTGAAAATGTGGATCCTGAAGTGCCGATACTTCCCGAGCCCGTTATCGCCACCCTCGCGGCGTAACCCCGAAAATGGAAAGAGGACTTTCCGGCTCTCGGAACAGCAGGCCTGCAGTCATTGCAGGCCTGTTGAATTATGCGGACGTGGAGACATCTCCTTAGAAGGCAGCGGGTGGCTCACTCATGCCATATCCAAAGCGGGTCGAGGAAGACTACATCACCACGTGTGTTTTCCATGGTGCAAAGTACGCCAAAGGACATGTCAGAAAAATACGATGACAACGCGTTCGCGATCACTGACTTCATTGAGGCGATAGACGCAAACGCTTGACCATTAGCCCTAAAGGTTAAAGCAATTGTTCCCGCACTTGGATCAAAAGCCCTAAGGATAGACTCCTGGGCATGTCTAACTGACGCGATGACGGAACATTCTTTATGACTGAGTTCAGTATTGTCAGGAGAGGTCGTCGCGCTCATAATTGTGATTCGCGCCGGTCCAAGATAATAGAGAAGCTCCCCCTTTTTCGGCTCGGTAGAAGAAAGATTAACCAGCATTTTGGACGCCCTAGCCACATTCTCAGCAACCACGCCTTGAACAATGGCATTTTCAATTGCGATCTTGGATTCCGTGCTTTTCTCTCCTCCGGCTTCGCTTTTTAGAAGCCCGAGGAGGCCGGCTTCGATCTTCCCTGACAGTACCTCTCCCGTGTCGAGTTCCACGATCTGTGACACCTTCTGTAAATACCAGTGCTCAATCTTCTCGGTTGAGAGGTATAGTGACACCCTGTACTTGTCGAGCCGCGCTAGGTTCTTGATGAGCTCGTATGCGTTCATGGGGAACCTTCTTCATCGAAGGATCGATAGCGTCTAGCATTATAGGTCTCATAACCCGGAGGCCGTGGCTTCAAATCCCACCCCCGCAACCAAAAAAACACCGTTTGCTCTAGCCATACTTAGCCACATTAGCCCACTTCGTGGTTGGATTCCAAAAACCACCCCAATATAGGAGTGGTGTTGTTGAAGGCGCCTGTCGATGGATCATTTCTTTTTAGATTTTGATTTCGGATGTTTCAGTGATGGTTTTTCCGCATTCTTATGCGGATATGAGTAAAAAGTCCAAAAAGAGCCACCAATTGGTTTCTTTCCACGACAATCTACTCTAAACAAGCCACCACACGAAATTGCAGATGTCAAATTTCTAAGCGTCGGTACGGACATTGCCGTAACCGGTTATGGAAGGGCAAGAGTATGCGGGAGGTCGACTCTCGGACTCTTACCAGGCTATACCGTTGCAGGCGATTATCAGCCGTGAGTGTTGGTCGGGGGACTTTGAAGCCCGACTCGTTTCGAGATCGCAACTCGGTCTATTTCAGGGCAACGAAAAGCATACAACGGTCACTTCCTCTTTTGGAGTGGCCGTTTTATGTTTCCTTCAGAGTCTTCCAGGGCGATCGTCCAGGTTGGGACGGGGATCTTAGCACTTCCGCTTGCCTCAGAATCGGACCGGCAGGCGACGATACGCGAACTCATGCCGTATTTTCTCGGATACGGTAAAGTCGAACTCCGCTGGGCCCCAGGTACCCTTGAGAAGTATGAAGATGCGATGGGTTGGGTGATTCGCTGGCTTGGCGATATCGCGCCCCAGCGCATCAGCCAGCAGCACATCCTGATCATCAAAGCCCAGTGCGCCAGACGCAACGTCGGGCCGAACAGAATCGCGCATATCCTCTCAGCGTTGAAATCCTTCCTGCGCTTCTGCACGCTCGCCGTGGGTCTGGAAACGATGGATGTCCGGCAGATCCGCCTGCCCCGCATCCCCAAGCGGGAGGTGCAGTTCTTGACGCCCGACGAAATCCGGCAATATGTGGCCGCAATTCCCCTACGAAAGGGGCCGCGTTCGTATGACGTGGACTGGCTGGGCTTCAGGGTACTCGTCGAAGTTCTCCTCGGCACCGGCGCGCGGATATCGGAGGCGTTGTCGCTGAAGCGCTCGTCCATCAATTTCCAGACAGGGGAGGCTACCATCATCGGCAAAGGCAACAAGGAGCGCGTGCTCTTTTTCAGTCCGCGGGCACTTAACTGGGTTAAGGAATACGTGTCCCGGCGCAAGGATCACGGTGAGGCGCTCTTTGTGGTGGGCCGGCGGGGGAGACCCATGCGACTCTGCGCGGCACTAACCCGTCCAAACCCACTATTACTCTTACCCCCGGATTGCGTATCGCGAATTGAATAGCTGCAACACCCCCCCGCGCTGTGGCCAGCAATCGCAAGGTGTTTCACGTCAACATCGGGAAGATCCCGCAAGACCCTTAGAGCGAACTCTAGGTCACCAACATGCACTCCTGCTTCTCCGGCTGTAGTCTCGAGACTGGTTTCTTCGGACGAAGGGCCCAGCTGAGCCACTGTCGCAATGATATATCCGTGACTGGCTAGGTATTCCCCGAGTTCGACGTTTGCGTCCGCCCGGGACCCAAGACCTCCCGCGTAAAGCACAACGGGGAATCGGCCGGACGCGGGTCTGGCATTACGGACGGCGGCGACGGGAGTAGCACAAAGTTTTGCGAAGACGTCGCTGCCGTGCGGCGCGACCTCGTTGAGGTCCGCTAGAGTAGCGTCCCGATCGTATTTCTCCATTCCGTCGTATACCTCACGAAAATCGCTTCGGCTATCATAGTGAAAGTAGTCACCATACCGCATTGTCTCGGTTCCGTTGGCTCGAACAGCGGGGTACCACACACTTATGCGTATAGGCCGCCCTTTATCAGGGATAGCTTGGTTCGAATGACCTTTTGATGGCAACCACTTCCGTGTCCGGTCGTGTTTATAGATAACCCTGAAACCAACATCGTACTGTCCCGGCTGAAGATCACCCCAGAGTAAAGCAGGAGAGCGGCGTGGTATTTCGCCAACTGCCTTGTGGCAAACCAGGACCGCTAGGGCTATCAGAGTTCCTACTCCGTACAGCTGGTAGGATGGAGGCCATTTGCGACAACTCTTCTCGGCAGCCATAAGGCATCCTCATTATTGTAATCTTCATAAGTCCTGCGCAGACGGATCGGAGGAAATGCAGGCATCCCCGTGCCTTTTAATGAATGTGGAACGGTAAAACGGCAGCAGCTTGCGCTGAAAAATTATGAGCTTGAACGCATGAGAAGAGGCCGCCAGAAAACACTGGTCACATAGTGGCCCTTCCTTAACACGTTTTCGATGGTGCGCGAGTCAAAACCGGAAATAATCCGCCTTGGACAAAAACTGGTTTTGTAAGCGCTGGCTGGGATAGTTGATGTTAACAGGCGTGGGTGTTGAAAAACTCACTCGGGGAAATTCGCAGAAAAAAATTGCGTCAGGATGCCCTATAAACGACTTTCTCTGCTCGGCTAGACATTTTCTATCCCCCAATTTCGGCTGTTTTTCAAGGAAAGCGACTTGTTCAACACCCACAGGCGATTTCACAAGTGACCGGGATTGTGAAATAGCGCCGTTTGAACAACTTCGAAGGACGACCCTTCTAGATTCTGTCTGCCTTTTGCAGGCTACGACCTCAGAGCCTCCGCAGACGAAGTTTCCACGGCGTGGTCGACGGTATGAGTCTGCGAAGCTATTGCTTTAACGAAGCTGTCTTGGGATCTTGCGCGTGTCGCGGCTTCGTCTTGTTCGCAGCAGGTGTCTTCTTGGTGGAAGGCTTGCTCACGTTGCTGGCATGCTGCTCCTGCTTCTGGTCCTTCTTGCCAGCAGTTTGCTTGGCCGACGCCGGTTTTACCTGCGCTGTCTGAGCCTGTTTGGACGGCGCTTGTGTGGCCTGGGCTCGTTTCGCGTCCTTGTCGGCGTCTTTGTGATGGCGCCAGAACGCGACTTTCGCGAGGCTGCTATGGTGCTCCTTATTCTTATCTTTTTCGGCATTGTTCCCGCCAGCCTGGGCCATCGTCATCGCGCTGAACAGCACTAGGCTGACCACAAGGCTCAGGATAGTTCTGACTGCTTTACTCATAAAGCCTCCCTGTTTCGGCAATTGTGCAGTGGTTAATGGAGGGCTCACAAGTGACGAAAGGGAACACCGAATCCGGGCCACGTGGCGATTTCATGCTCCTTTTGCCGGGCAGCGTTTCAACCGCCATACACGTTGTTCACGGCTAGCACCCTGCCACGAATGCCGAAAATCCAACTGAACCGGGCTGGTTAATGTTGTGATCAGGTGTCTCATTGACCCATCAGAGAGTGATAACGCGATGTTACGCCAACCGCACCCACCCACCATGCTGTGATGTTGTATTCTCCTTGGAATTTGGCTCTAATTGTTGAATCTCCCATGGGCATATTTGAGCGCTACACCAAGAATGCGATGCGCACTATGATCCTCGCAAAGCATGAAGCCGATGCCTTTGGATCGCTGGAAGTCGGTGCTGAACACATTCTGCTCGCTCTGCTGAGCGATTCAGCCTTGATTAGCGGGAGCATGAATGGGGTTTCTGAATCAGATATTCGTGCTGCGATTAATGCCCACATCCCCCGGCGCGAACTAAATCCGTTGCCGCACGACTTGCCGTTAAGCGCAGAAGCGCGGACGGCGCTAGTTTTGGCCAGGGAAGAAGCTGACAAGCTTAGTCAGCGATATGTTCAGAATGAACACGTTCTACTGGCGCTGGTCCAGTCTGAGAGCAGCTACACGTGTCAGTTACTAAGGCAAAAAGGCCTCTCCGCTGAAAAACTTCGACTTCAGATAAAGACCTGCAAAACCGCTTCCTGGGACAAAGGGGTCTGCAAACGTGAGTACGGCGGAACACTGTCCTCATCACTCCCGCTGTCTTCGAGGTTCAAGCGGAGCGTGGAACGGGGCGCTTGCCGGGAGGAGCCATCGGAGCTTCCTCCCGTGCCCAAATCTCGCTGGAAAGGCGCTGCGTAATTGCGAAATCCCTCGGGGGAAGTACAGTCTCACGACCTCGTCTTCGTGATCGCGTTCTTGCTCAAGTGCCATGCATAGTTGTAGAGACTGCCGTTGTTTTTCGCATGAACCCTGCTTTTCGCAGTCCTGGAGAGCCTGCACTTCCGGGTCACAGCGCTCTCTCCTCTGTGCCACTTCGAAGTTGCCGTAGGCGGTCTCCTCCTCTGAGAGGACTGCAATGTTTTTGGGTTGATACCCCTGTTTCGCGGCAAAATGTATGAACCGACGAAGAGCGTAGCGGTCACTTTCTTGAAACGTCAGAAAATGCAGATTCTCCAACTGTTGGTGGTCAAGCCAATCCACGGTTTCCCAGCTACTGACTGTGCCGCTGTGCACGAAGACAGAGGTGAAACGCTCGGTATTTTCGTGCGTGAGGAGTTCCTTGAGGGAATACAAGGAACCAGAGAAGGTCGGCCCGAGGATAAACAGGGACTCCTCATCGTCCGTCTTTACTTTCACCTCCTGTTTCTTCTTGTTGGTGTTCGTGTTGGCAAGGCGGTTCTTTATGACCTCCATTCGAAGCAGCGCATTTTCGAATTGCTCTTTATGGATGCCACCCGTCGGCGTTTCCCCAACGACGAACACAAACAGGTCATCATTCGGGAGCGGAGGACGAGGGCTCGCAGAGGATGAGGCGCCCGTCGTCGTCTTTGGGCTTGCAGGGCGAAAAATCATTAGCCCAGGCAGTTGTTCCGCTACCTTCTCGTAGTTCTCTTGACCTTTGCGGAGGCGATAGTCGGTGGATTCGGAATGTTCCCGGTAATCCCAGGGCATCGTCGCACGATCAAAAACGTAGCCCGCCTGTTGTGCCGCCTGACCGATCGCATCGATGCTCCGATCGAAAAAAAGGCTCAAGTGCGTGTGCACTGGATCCGGGACGATCGCCACTACAAACGTCGTATCACCTCTTGCGCGAGATGGGACTCCCCAATGGTTGGCGGCGTCCGTATCAGCGGCATCATGCCCAAAAAAGCCGCTGACCGTATCCAGTAAGGTTCGCTCTGGACAGAACTCGCCACACTTACTGCATGCTGAATCGTTTTCAATATCGCAGTTCTTCGGGGAGGGAGAGCCTGGAGGCGGTATCTCAGGAAAGCTTGGAGACTGGCTCGCAGCGCTATTTTTTCCATCGGTCGGCGCACTCGAAGCTCCTTGAAACGTCAGCATCGACACTGCGAGCGTGATCACTAGAAGAACTCCGGTGCCAACCCCTCTTCTCATTCCATTACCATCCGCTCGTTAGTTGTCGCGCCGTGGAGTCTGTACCAGGCGTAACAACCAGAAGCCCAAAACACGGGCAGATTGATGCTTATACCGCGATCGAATAGGGGGGAACAAACTCGGGAACGCCCGCGTGTTTCCCGGCTATCCAACGCAGCACATACACCTTCTTCGGATCCGTCAGACCGTGAGTAATGGCGTTGGGAATTACTTCCAACAGCGTATGGGCGCCAATGTCTTGGTAGTAATCGATGTCTGGTTCACCTTTAATGCACACCACTCCGTCGATCGTCTGGATGTCTTTTTCATGGAAGGTGAGTTGGACGTTCGCTTCACCAAATTGGATCTGTTTGAAGCTTGATGTGGCATCCGGATGGAAAAGACCCGGGTTTGGCTCTGGAGCGAACTCCCCATCCATCGCTGCCCGGCGCACTTGGTCGACTATGGACTTGTCCGCATAGCCGAAAAAGCGGTCCTGAGCCAAGGACTCATCCCAGAGAATTTCCTTGAAGTAGTCGAGCGGAGTCTTCGACGGCAGCTGAATCGCTTTCATCGCCGTTGCCAGATTGAGTAGCGAGGCGAGAGCTGCGGGCTTGTTTTGCTGCAGGTTTTCGTAGTGTGCTTGCGCCTCTGCGTCGGTGCTGCCTAGAGAAACGAAATTTGCCACGACGGCATCGGTTGTTTTCAGTGCATCCCACGAAAGAAACTTGAACGTCGCATCGTCCTGCAGGAGCATGAGGTCCACCATCGCCACCGCTGCGAGCGACAGTTTGACAGGAGTGAAGCCGGCATCTACGTATCCGTCGCCTGTGGCGAGGACAGTGCAGTTGTCCTGCAGGTTATCGCGATATGGCAGACGGAACACCGTTGTGGGCGCAGGTTTGAAATCATCAAACAGCTTGTTTTGAAAGCCGTCAAAAATGCGGATGAGAAAATCTTTGCCTTGGATTGGTTGGCGTGAACCGTCGTAGACGGTGACGACCATTGTCGCTTGGTCATTCGGCGCAGCCGCCGAGGCAGTTGTTTTCGTCCCTTTCGTTTTCGGCATTATGCCTCCACAAGAGCCTTCGGTCGCGAGAGTACTCTGCCAAGTCTACGATCAGTTTCCGCCTATTACTTCCGGGTTGCGAGTGGTTACGCAGCATCGCTGCAGCTTCGGTACAACAGCGCGGGAAGCCAATTCCTGGATTGCCCGTTCGAGCCGTCGCTCGGACTTTCTTTGCGCAGTTTTACCTCTGTCCGCAGTTATGGGGAAGGCCGTCTGTCTTGGTATTGACGTGCACGGGGCCGTTTGACTGTTCCTGGAGAAACTTGATTTCCAGCACCGGATGAATCTCGATGCAGTTATTGGCCAACCCATCCTGACCGTGAGCAAAATCGAAGAGTGCAGGTCCAGTCACTTCAACCAGCCAAGGTTTTGGAAGCTCCACTACATTTGCGGTTGGTTGCCCCAGTTGGCTGGAAACCGCGCTGCGGGCGGTCTTGATCTTGTCGAGGAACGCTGAACTGCACACTGCCTGGCAAGCGGGATCAGGGACTTCAATAATCATTTGGGTGTTGGTATTGGCTGGATCAGCGATAACGATATGGAAATCGTGATCGGGAACACTTGTGCCTCCTGAACTGCCTGCTGTCGCACCACCGTGGGCCGTCGAGCCGAGTTCCTCTTTCCAACCAAGTAAAAGCGCTTTAAGGTGGAAGAGTTGTTTTTCCAAGGGAGCGCGGGTGTCCGTGAGCTTGGCTGGAGCCTGCTCAGATACCAACTTCGGAACAGTAGTATCCCTGGCAGTGGCATTCTGGAATATGCTGGCTTCGGCGTCGGTCAACGTCTTCAAGGGCCAACGTTCGACTCCACATCTGGTGCCGCAACTCGAAGGCGTTGTCCCTTTCGAGGACTTTCTGGAAGAACCCTTCTTAGAATGCGGCGAATGTCCGGTAGGTGGACCGGCGGCAGCACCAGGATTCGAGGTTTGCGCAAAAAGAATCGAGCCCGACAGGAATAAACACGTGAGAAAACGCATCGTGGCGTCCTCCTTTGGTGTGAGTTTCGTTCGTTCCGAAGACCGAGAGGCCCTTTGGGGAAGCGTCAAAGAATACTGCGCATCAATGGACGGGCGAATTGTGCTCTTGAAAGAATACGAGTCAATCGGAAAATGAGATTTGTTACGAAATCCGGACAATCATCCATCCCGATTGGATCATCGGAGGCATCTCACCGTTCTCGCTTTGTGATATCACGGTCCGAATGGATAACAAACGTCAGGGGTGATGCCGAAGAACTTGATCCTCTCCCCACGCGCACCGTTGTGGCTCGCCCAAAACATCGGCGCAAAACCAAGGAAGCCGGATCCGTATACCCGGCCTTTAGAAGCAATACCGGTATCACCAGACCAGGTGATAGAGACCTTCGTCTGGTGCCTCCCGCGCTGAACCGGGACTTGGATCGCATCGACCAATTCGCCACCGCTGCCCCGGCAGCCGCCCATCCCGGCATAGAATTGGGCGGTGCTGAGGGATAGTATGGCGACATCAGCCGAAACCAAATTGTAATTTAGGGAGACGTCGAATGGCAGAGGCTGGCCTCGGTTCAGGTGGGTCCCAGGCTTGGGACTTACGTCAACCAGTCGATGTTATCGACATCTGAGCTAGGTGCGAGCGTTGACGGAGGCGGAGACGATGCAGCCGTCGCGCCAGCTGGCGGGGAGGCACTTCCTCCCACCGAATCGTTTCCCGATCCGGCCTGCTGACAGGCAACGGCGAATAAACTGGATTGGCGCGAAGCTTGTTTCGCGGGTGCCATCGTATTCAGCTGGACCCACGCGCCGCTCAGGGATTTGTGCACGTCCCAACTCTTAGTCACGATTTTAGAATCGGCTTTGTCGAATTCGATGCGGTCGGGAGTAGTTGCATTCCCGTCGCTGAATTCAAAGTAGTAAATGACCCCTCCAGTACCCGAGGCCTCGATGATTCCTTGCAGGGGAATTTGTACTGGACAGGCCCCAGAGTGGTTACCCGGCGGTGAGACATCCAGCGCGGTGATCCTGAACGAATGATTAACGATGTGCATCCAGAGTCCACTTCCAAGCAAGAGGACACCGACGATGGCGGCGCCGATGCGGCCTCTCGCATCGGGATTGATCTTGCCAGAGATCTTGCCGATAACCGCGACCGCAATGAAACCGAGCCCGACAATTACAAAAAGATTGTCGAAACTTAGTTCCGTAAGGACCTTAAGAATGTCGCCCATGAGTCCTCCCCGAGAGTTCAGTTGGGTTTCGACTCGGAGCTACTCGGATCTTTCCTGGGGAAGCACACAGCGCTGATTGGCGGTCGCCCCGAATGGCAGGATTCTGCTCCCGCCCCTGCTTAATGTCAAGAATGTTAGCACCGTCAGGGCTAGGGATTGCAGATTTCCCGATTCTGCTTTCGTCTTGGGGAGAGAAGGCGAAGTGATGCGGGTTTCGGATTCTGCGTTATAGGGTCTCGGATATTTCGGGAGGTTTGGGTCGCGGATTTTGCGAGGTGGCTTGGCGGTTTTTTGGCTTGGGGCTGCGGAGATTTCGGTTGTGGGGTTGGGATGGTGCCGAATCGCGCAAGTGTGCGGCTGAAAACAAAGAAGAGAGCGGCTTGGTGACCGCCCTCAAGGTGGGTTGAAGAGAAGAGGCTGCTAATTGCTGGCGAGCGTGTATTCGCCTGCACATTCCCAGGTGAGGGAGCCGTCTGTAGCCCCGGTGCCTTTGCAAGTGCCTTTTCCCTTTGCTCCCTTGAGCTTGCCAGTGCCGCGAAGGAGCGTCCAAGAATCCTCCGCCGTTTGAATGGCGCCATCTTTCATCGTTGCGGTGCCCTGAAAGCTGTCTTGCGCCTCATGATCGGACCTCCTTAGTTTTTGGGATGGGCGCGAGTATAGCACCGAGAAGTCGTCCAGCACCAGGATCGAGTAGTACCAGCCCCAGCCCACCACGAAGAAGTAGCTGGCATCGCTCTGCCACAACTGATTCGGTGCTGTCGTCTTCACGCGAAACTCCTTGCCGGCCGGAAAGCCCACGAGAGCGATCGTGCGATTCAGCCCGTGCCGCTTCAGCACCCGGTACACCGTGGCTTCCGACACGGTGAACCCGGCGTGGTCGGTGACATGACAGGCCAACTCGCGCGGGCTCAGATCGGGCTGCTGCAGCGCCGTTTCCAGGATCACGGTCTGCTCCTCGGGCCGCAGCCGGTTCCACACCGCACCCGGTTCCGGTTTGCGATCCGTGAGTCCGGCTGCGCCCTGGTCGCGATAGCACCGTTGCCAACGATAGAACGTCGAACGCGCCAGGCCGAGTTCCGCAATCGTCGCCCGCTTCGGCTGCGGCGCACGCCGCACCAGCTCGATCATCTCCCGCTTCTTCTCCGCACTCACCCGCTCGTACCTCCGCCGTCCGATCAGCCCTAGCTCTGGCTTTTTTTGAGCAGCATGTTGGCCACGCTCAGATCGGCCACTAACTGCTTCAGCCGTTCATTCTCCTGCCGCAGCGTTTTCACTTCGTCGCTGGTGGCCTCCCGCAGCGCGTCGCCTCGCATGCGCCCCTTACCCGCTTCCATGAAATCCTTCAGCCACTTGTAGTAGATCGTGGGATGGATGCCTTCGCGGCGGCATAACTCCGCCACCGATACCTCCCCCCGGATACCTTCCATCATGATGCGAATCTTGTCTTCGGTGGGAAACCTGCGCCGTGTCGCCCGCTTGGTCTTGCGGATCAGAGCACGTGCCGTCTCGGCGGAGCGGGTCGGCCCCGCCATCTCAGTGGGATTACTCTCTGGCTTGTTCTCTTCCGGCATGTTCACCCTTCCGACCCCGCTTGAGGGGGCGCCGGAGTAGACTGCCGGCGCAGCACCCCAGCCAGCCAAACGCGGGCTGGCTGGGGCCCCGCTGTCGCCGCCAGTCTACTTCCTGTTTCGGGTGAACTGAACCTCAGATCTGACAGGCTCGTATTCCGGGACGGTACACAACCAAACAGTAGATCAATCTGCTGAGTTCGTGATCTTGGCTCGCAGCGATGCGGGCAGCGTTGAGGGCTGCATGGGAGTGGTCAAGCCGTTGATCGGCAGTGGCCCATTGCATGGACAGGTGGAAGGGTCCACGATCACGTTTACCGTGAATGCTAATGGTTTCGATCTCTTCTTCCGGGGAAACATCGTAAACGACAAAATCACGGGTACTTACACTGTCTCACCGATAAAAGGCATTGTACAGGAGGGGGATTTTGATCTTGAAAAAGCAGATTCGAAAGTGCCGCCTCCTGATTCCGTCCGGTACTGTCCGACTGATGCAGAGATGAACGACAAATAGACAACCGTCAGGCTCGCAATTGTGACCACATTTCAAATCTTAGTCCTGCGGTTCCCCAATCCGGTCGGAGGATGATATGCCGTGAGTGAGTGGAGCCACAACAAGTTGTGCCGCTCTCCACAATTTCAGCATTTCAGCCACCTATTCGGACGCGCCTACCTTGGCATTCCTCGCGCAGTCCAACCAGCCTGCGAAACTTCGTCGTCGTCTTCGCCGAAGATGTGCCCAGCGGCGTGCAGTTTAAGAAACTTGTTCCTGTCGCGCCCTCTGGAAAGACGCCGACCCCGACATCCCCATCCTGAAGAAAGCGAAGGCGGAGTATGCGAAGCTGCATCGAAACCGGCAAGTCCTGCTTGAGGAACCCGCTGCGGGAAATCTGCACGGTGGGGTCTGTGAGGGAGGAGATCACCCGGTGGTGCCATGGTGGACCTAAACGGGCACGAAGCTGGAAACGGCGGACACAGCCAAGGAAAACCTAAAGCCTATCGGGACTCCTCTACTCGGAGAGATGCACGGATTAGTACGCTCCACAACGCGCTTGACACCGCCGACATTGTAAGAGACGCCTGTTATCGACAGTTATGCCACAACGCTCTGGCATTGCGACGACCGCCGGCATAGAGTTGAGCAGGAATGTGTTCACCACGCTTCGTGGGACGAGATCGAGCAGCCATTAAGGGCGGTAAGGGGCTGTAGTATGGGATTGAGTGACCCAGAGGTTCGAAAAAAGTTTTCTGAACCTAGATGGCTTCAGTATAAACATGAGTCTGACAAACAGGGCTGGCAGTGGTGGAAGAGACTGATCCATCGCTTCCAACGCTGCCCGATTTGCAAACCAGAGAAGGTGAAAGAGCAATAAAAATATCTACGCGCTGGGTGACGTTACAGGGGCATCGGTCGACTTCGAGAACGGTAAGGAAGCAGCGGCCGTGTGGATCGCCATTAGCTATGAGCATAAAATGTTCGCAAATTAAACCGGAAACGAGTTGAGACGTTAGTGTGATGTCGCGGGACTCTCTAGTGACTGAATCTGAATGCGCGAACCCAGTTCGGAGTAAGCGTCGGCCAGTGCCGCCAGTGGCCGTCTGGACATATGCACAGGGACACTGGTGGGTTTCACCAGCATCGACCTTGTCCCTAGTCAAAACTCCACGCTCGCGAGGCACCTTCCGAATCAGTAATTTGCCAAACCGCAACATCCCCGTCTCTCCCAAAATGGCTTGAGGATGTAACAATGTTACACGCGGGTTCAATTCCATGCGGATGGAGTTTTGGCGAGGGACAGCCTTATCCTTTATATATGCGTGTGCTTTGTAGGCTGCAGGGCACGGCAGTAGCTGGCCCTGCACATCGCAATCAGGTAGATCTGCGTTAAAGGAGCTCTATTGTGTATGCGCCGCACCTTATGTAGTTTTGGATTGTGGCGAGACACAGCGCAAAAAGAATACGAGCAGGCGTGCAAACTTGAGGCGGGATTTTGTAAATTCGTGCCGGCACAATGAGCTGGTCGGCTTTTCTCTAATCCCAGGCGCTTGAAATAAACCTTCTGGAAGCGCGTTTGTCATCTGTTGACTATTGGCTATAGATCGCGTGGGCACACCAGCAATGGGCAACCATTCTTAATAAATAGCTATTCGGGCCGGTGAGCCGGGTCGCTCTCGTTCTGCAATCTGTAAAGCAGGTCCTTTGCCTTTGGCACAGCAGGTACGGAGGGGAAAGCTTTCAGAAAAGCTTGCAACTCGGTGATCGCCTGCTGCCGCTGCTGCTGCTGCAGATAGAGACTGACCAATTGCAAGTGCGCTTGCCACATTGTCGAGTCCAGTTGCACGGCAGTGCGCAGATTCTTTTCCGCTTGCGGAAGCTTGCCGGTTCGCACGTCGAGGCAACCTAGGAGGAAATGTCCGAAGGCAGAATCGGGACGACGCTGCAGTCCGGAGGCCAGTGCGGCCTCTGCCTGGGTGAACTGGCCCTTCAGCAGGAACACGTTGCCCAGGTTGAAATAGGCTTGCGCATCATTTTGGTCAAGCCGGACCGTTTCCTGAAACTGCTCTTCCGCCGACTTGAAGTCCGCTTTGCTGAGATAGAGGGACCCGAGGTTGTTGTGGGCGGGATAGTATTCCGGCGCAATCTTCAGCGCGCTCTGGTAGTGGGCGATGGCTTCGTCGTGATTGCCCTTGCGCTCGGCGTCCAACCCCCGCTCGTATTCTTTAATCGCCTTCTTGGGGATACGCTTGTTGCAGTCTGCCGGATCGACCAGGTAGGGGTTGCTTCCGGACGCCCGCGTGCTCATCGGGTCGATTTTCTGTGCGTTCTGGCGAGGACGCAGCGTAATGAAAGCCATGGCATAGGTGCTCACGTCAGGATGTAGCATCAGCCGCTCGTCGACGGGATCATACGCGTCGTCGTTGATAACGATGTGGTACTCGCCCCCGACCAGACCATCAAAGCCAAACTTTCCCTCGCCATCCGCATACATACTACTTACTGGGTTGCCGCGGAACCGCAACTCAATCATGATCTGGTGTGATGGGAAATCGCCCCTGGCTATCCGAAGCTGGCCGACAATATTGGTCAACTCCTGCTGCTGCGCAACAAGCGCGGCAGCCAGGAGAAAACTGAGGAGGAGCAGGAGTGGACAAATCTTGCGGGTCATAACTCACCCACGAAAGAGAAAGGGACCCGTTCGCTGTATATGCAAACGGGTCCCGAAAAGGAGGCTGGCTAGAAGCTGAGCTTCAGCCCGGCTTGCATCACGCGCGCGCCGAGCGTGCCGGCAGCTTTGCCAAAGATCCCGCTGCGCATGTCATTATGCGCCCCTCCGCCAGCAGTCGCCAGAACGAAGTTGGCACGATTGAACAGGTTGAAGGCCGCTGCTTCAAATTTCAGCCCAACTTTCTCCGTTACTCTGAAGTTTTTGGCCAAGGTCATATCAGCTTCCCAGTAACCGGGACCAACAAAGGTGTTGCGGCCGAGGTTACCGAGGCAGCCCAAGCACGGGGACGTCAGGGTGGGAATCCCAGGGTACGCTCCAGTAGTGCTGGCTGTGGCCGGATTTCCAAACCAGCCGTTGGCCCACTCCGCCCTCGTCGGCTGGAAGTTGGCGATGGACGAGTCCGGACGCTCATTCCGTCCGTGAGTGAGAAGAAAATCGCCACCGAGATTCTCGCAATTGGCTGGAACGTCTGCCGCAGTGCAGCTATCAACGCCGCCGCTGCTGATTGTTTTCAGCCGTGCTGAACCTCCGCGGAAGGCCTGCCAGTGGGGGCCGGTCTGGAACGCCCAGATTCCGTTCAGGGCCCACCCTCCTATGACTTCTCCAAGAAATCCGGTTGTATTCTGACCCGGAAGCTGCCACACGTGATTAATGACCAGGCGGTGGCGAATGTCGTAGATCGAGTTGCCCCGGTCGAACTGAGGGTGTGTCGGGTCGGTTGTGAAACCTTCGCCGCCGGCAGCGCCGTTCGCGGTGGTGGCGCCGCTATGCCAAGTCGAGCCGTTATCTATCGAGTGGCTGTAGGTGTAGTTCACGTTCAAAAGCAGACCGTGGCTCATCTGCCGCCTCACGGAAGCCTGCAGGGAGTTATAGTTGGAATTGACCACATTCTCCCAGACACGCAGGCGTCCATAATTCGGGTTGGGCCGGCCACCGAAGCCAGTCTCTGTCTCTCCGACGTTGTTCACGAGTGTGGCACCGGCCGGCAAAAGAGTGCCGGGGAGGCGGTTGACGTCCTCGGCACGGAAAAGCTTGTGGCCGGTTGTCCCCACGAAGTTCACTTCCAGCACGGTCTTAGGCATAATCTCGTGCTGAACTCCGAAATAATAGTTGTAGACGTAAGGATCATCAATGCCTTGCGGGAAGATGATTCCTGTCAGAGTGGCCGTGTTGGGATTCTGGCCATACCAACCGTCAATGTTACCTTGCGCTTGGGCCTGACCCGCAGGTCCCTGGTTGGGATTGGTCGGCGGCCCGGTGTATGTTGGGACAACACCACTCGACCCGAACATTGCGCCACCGGTAGACGTGCAACCGCCGTTGAACGTGCATGTCGACGGCCCGTAAACCACAGTGTCGCCACCGCCGCCGAAAGCGTTGAACATTTGGTTGAACGAGTAATACGGTAGATTCCAACGTGAATTCGACAGTGGGTTGTATAGGGTGCCTTCGTAAGATATACCGAAGCCGCCTCGAATCGCGGTCTTGCCGTTACCGAAGACGTCATAGGCGAAACCTACGCGCGGGCCAAAGTCCTTATGGCGGCCCTTACCTAGAGAGGAGGCTGCAGCGAAGCCGCCAGGTCCGCAAACACCCGCCAATTGAGCCAACGCCATTTGAGCGTTGGTATTGCAGCCCGGACTGCCGGCTGGGGCATTGGCGTTGATCACTCCCTGGATCGGGCTGTTTCCCGGCCCCGGAATGAAGGTGGTCCCCTGATTGTTTTCTTCCGTATGACGGCTGTACAGGTCGTAGCGTAGGCCTAGCTGCAATGTAAGACGCTTCGTGGCCTTCCAGTCATCCTGGAAGTATGCCCCCAATTCCACGTTCCGCCAGTGACGAAAGTTGCTCGACAAACTCGAATTCGGGAGTGTGTTACTCGACACTAACCCCTGTATGGTCGATTGGGAGCAAGGTGCGGTGCAAATCCCCGGATTGACACCAGCCGCCATACCGTAGGGAGCGTCTGCGGCAAAGAAGACCGGATCGGAGAAGTAGTAAGACGGACGTGCCACATTGAACTGGCTATTCTCGATGTTTCTCCGAACATCCACGCCGATTTTCATATTGTGGTTGCCATGACTGATCGACACCATTTCGGCATAGGTGTAGACGTTTTCCTTGAAGAACTGAGGATAACCGCTATAAGAGCCGAATCCAGACGATCCGTCATCAAAGCCGATCGCCGGAACACCGCCTTGGGCAACGTTGAGCAAGGGACTGGCATTCTGCGAGTAACCGGCCCGGAATTCGTTCAGGATTTTCGGGCTGAAGGTGTGGAGAAAGCTGAACTGACCGTTAGGACTTCGAATGATCTGCGGATTGAAGAACCCGCGGGCGCAGGCTGGATCGCCGCAAGGCCCGTATTTGTCTGTGGTTCGGGCATAGTTGAAGTTAACTGAGAACCGGTTCGCCTGGCTGGGATCGTAGTCGAAGCGCAGTGAAGCTTCGTTGCCATTGAATAGGTTGCCCACATTGCCGAAAGCACCGGTCTGGGCCTTAACCAGAGAGATGCCCGACAGTTGGAACGGCATCGAAGATACGCCGGTCGTGGGATCGCGTCCGATCGTGCCTGCCGACATCGAGGAGTTAAAGTAAGTCCCCCCACCGCAAGGAGCTCCTGTGTACGACAATGTCGTGGTGTTGTCGACCCCAGGTACAACCCCGAGGATGGACTGCATTCGTGCCGCAATGATGTTGGCTTGGGCTTGTGGAAGACCAAATCCCGACAAAGACGAATAAGTGTCCGGGCAGAGGTAATCAGCGTAAGTCGAAAGTCCTGTGTCAAACGCAGTGACATTGGCGAAGTATTGATCCGGCGTATATAGTGTGGAACCGCCAGCAAGCGGCTGAAAATTCTTATAGAGCACTCCCGCCACGGAATTGACACCTGTCGCGGCGTCCGCCTGCGCGACTGCCGCGCGCCACTGGGGAGATTCCTCGGTTACCGTACTAATATTGCTATATGTGAACCGACTCCCCTGATAGGAACCGAAGAAAAACAACTTGTCTTTTATGATCGGCCCGCCGATGGTGAAGCCGAACTGGTTCCACCTCAAGGGAGGTTGACTGGCGGTTGGCTGACCCGCCGCCTTCTGGTTGGCGTTGAACTGGTCGAAGAAGAAGTCATTGGCATCAGCCGCATTATTGCGAATGTATTCCCACATGCTGCCGTGGAACTGGTTCGTGCCCCCCTTGGTCACGAGGTTAACCGTGCTGCCAGCGCTATTGCCGTATTGCGCTGACATGTTCAGGCCCAACTGCTGAAATTCCTCGACGGTATCCTGAATCGGAGTGTTGACGTTTCCGCCGCTTAGGCCTTTGTTCGAGACACCGTTGAGGAGGAAGCCGTTGAAGTCTTCGCGCACGCCATTCACTACTGTGTTATGGCCGTTTTCAAAATCAGTCCCGTTTACGTTGACCGCACCGGCGGAGAGCTGCATCAGGTCAAAAACGTTGCGTCCGTTGACGGGCAAATTAGAGATTTGTTCGGAACCGATCGTCGCTGATAACTTTGGGTCGTCGGTTTGGACTGCCACTTCCTGGCCCGTGACCTCAACCACTTCGCGTGCTTGGCCCAACTCCATCTTGGCGTCGACGTGGGCGATGGCACCGGCATTGAGAACCACGTCGACATCGTTGAAGGTCTTGAAGCCCGAGGCCTCAACCGTGATCTTGTAGGTACCGACCGGAAGCTCCTTGGCTATATAAACGCCAGTCTGGTTCGTGGTCATGCTGACCGAGAGGTTCGTCGCCTGGTTGGTAATCTTAACCTTGGCATTTGGAAGTGCTGCACCGGAGGGGTCGGTGACCGTGCCAGTGAATTGACCGTTTTGAACCTGGGCTACCGCAGTCAGGGCAAAAAAGAGGACGCACAGCGAAATCGAGCAAAAACTCAGCTTCGTCATTGGCTTCTCCCAGGCAAGATAGTCTTCGAGAAATGCAGCGACCTTATTGCGCGAACGATCTCTCTTTTTGAACAATCTTCACTCCAACGAATGCACAGCACACGTGAGCGAAATGGGAAGTTGATGTCGAGGTGTTTCCTCTTTATTTTTCTTAATGTTGGATATCCGTGAAGAGAGTGGTCGAGACCCTAACGAGCGTCCCGATAGTCAGAATCACCCTGAAGACGCCTTAGACGGTGCGACGATTAACTTGACATCGGCTAACGCACACCCGAGGAAGAAACAGGCCAAGTCTAGTCGAAAATGTTGGGTTCGAACAATACCGTCGTTGCCCGATAACTCGACTGCTAATAACGCCAACGTTACTAAGTCGGGGATTCCTCTAGAAATTCCGTTCGGCTCTTCACCAGCCTGGGGATCAAGAAGGTCAGGATTACGGGTGGGGAGCCGCTGTTGCGCAAGGGTGTCATCGACTTCGCCCGGGAGTTGTCGCAGCTGCGCAATGTAGATGAACAGATGAACAACCTTTAGATATTGTCGTCACCACAAATGGACATCTTCTCGCAGAAACGGCAAGGCCGCTCAAAGATGCTGGCCTGCGAAGGGTCACGGTGAGCATGGATGCTGTGGATCCGGACGGCTTCGCCCGGATAACGCGTGTTCCAACGAGCTTCGCTCACGTACTGGCCGGCGTCCGAGCCGCGAGGCGTGCGGGCCTTGATCCCGTAAAGATCCACTGCGTATTAATGCGCGGATTTAATGACGATCAGATCGTGCCTTTCGGCAAGTTCGCGCGTGAAGAAGGCGTTGTGGTGCGATTCATCGAGTTCATGCCGCTCGACGAGGGGCGCGTCTGGTCTCCCGAAGTCGTGGTTACAATGAGCGAAATTCTGCGCCGCATGGCCGAGTATCTCCACCTTGTCGAGATTCGCCACGAACGCAGTGAAACAGCGCGGCGCTATGTGTTCGAAGACGCAATTGGTGAGATTGGAATTATTGCCCCGTCTCTCAGCCCTTCTGTGGCCACTGCAGCCGTATCCGAATCACTTCCGATGGCAAGATCCGAACTTGCCTTTTTTCAGTCTGGGATCATGATCTGCACGGGCTCATGCGTGGTGGCGCCTCGGACCACGAACTGATGAAGTTTATCCATAGTGCAGTCGGCCGCAAGGAAGAGCGGCATCACACGAGGCACCATCGCGCAATCACAACACGGCTTGGAAAGGACGACTTCAAGAAAAGGACTACGGATTGGGATTGGGGTGATCGTGGGGATGCAGACTGGAATTCTAGCGTCGCTGTCTTCGCGATCGCTATTGCGAGGGGATGTGGCGGCCGACGGCCCTCAATGGCTGCCCGCGGCGCTGGTCTTCGGATCGATTGGTGCGGTTGCTTATGCCGACTTCATCGCCACCTCTGTCTCGTTGGGGTATCTCTACTTCTTGCCCCTTGGGATAAGCGCCATTGTCTTGCGCAGCTAGATCAGTTATGGACTGGTCGTGGTTTGCGTCTTTCTGCACGACCTTTTCGGCCTCCCTTATCAAAACCCCGAGGCCCCGATTACACACAATCTCACCGCTCTTGTCGGATTCACTTTTGTCGTCTACGTCATCCAGAGATACGTGAAACAGAAAGAACAGCTTGATAAGAGCGTGCGCCAGCAGCGCGATCAGCTCCTGCAAGATGTTGAACTAGCCGCGCAGGTTCAGAGGATGTTTCTGCCGATCCGTCGACCATCCATCGCCGGACTGGAGATCGCCGGTATTATGCAGCCTGTGAGAGGTGTGGGCGGCGGCTACTACGACTATATACCTATCGATGAACACACGATCCAGGTAGTGATTGCTGATGTCGCCGGAAAGGGAGTTCCTGCTGCCCTTCTGATGTCCGCGACGGCGGCTGCGGTGCAACTAGAGGCGAGTGAGAAACGAGATATGCTGGAGGTCGTGGATCGCTTGAACAACGGGATCCATTCCGTATCTGAAGGTAACCGCTATGTGACACTGCTCCTCGCGGACGTTGATGCACGCAGCCACTCCCTTCGCTACGTCAACTGTGGCCACAATCCCGCCCTCCTGTTTCAAGCAAAGACTCATGATGTTGTTCCCATGAACTCGTCCTGCTTCCCAGTTGGAATGTTCGACAGCATGGGCCGTGGCAAAGAAGATTGATCCCCTCAACAAAAAACAGTACGGCGCGGTATCGGCCATGCTTACAGTCTCCGATATAATGGCAGCCGTGTCCTTTTATCAAAAGGCCCTCGGCTTTTCCAAGCGCGGCATCATGAACGGCCCCGATGGCAAGCCCATCCTGCGGAACTGACGTTGCGCGGCACGACTTTGATGCTGGGACCGGAAAACCCCGCGCTGGGTAAGCGCAGCGCTAAGACCGTTGGCGCTTCGCCAGCGGGCCTGTTTCTCTACGTGGAAAACGTCGACAAAATAGTCGCCAAGGCTGTGAGTCTCGGAGCCACAGCCCAAGGCCAGGTAATGGACATGTTTTGGGGCGATCGTTGCGGAGCAGTAGTGGACCCAGAGGGATACGCGTGGATGGTGGGCACACAAGTCTGAACCTACGTTGCAGGAAATGAAAAAGAAAATGAAGGAGCAAATGGGGCAGCAGTCGGCCGGTGCGGCAACCGCGGCTTGAGCGGGCACTCACTTGATGATCCGCCCATAGACGATAAATAATGACTCTGCTTTGGTTTGCTCAATAAGCGACAGAACCCAAACTGCGAGCGGCGAAAGGAAGTTTCAGAAACTCTGCGCCTCTCACTGCTAAGTTCCTCTTGCCGAGAATGTCAGTGCTGACTGCACCGCTCGAAGTTAACACGTTAAGTCTGTACACAGTTGCTGCTCCAACCTCGTTCTCATGCACTCCGTTGACACGGAAATGAAGCCATCCCTCCACCGGCACTCCCGTTCGTTCGGCTCTCTCCGTGAGCTTGGTGAGCTTGCTCACGGTGTAGTGAAATGTCGTTCCGATTCCAACTGGTTTTCTGGCGGTGACCAGTCCCCAATCCCGAATATCGTCCACATAATCCGCGCGCACTGAATTGCCATACAAGACCCTACTTAATTCGTATTCCAGCACTTCGATCGGGCGAGTTTCCCGAAGTGTTAATTTCACCCTCAGAAAGATGTCGCAGTCGATAGGAAAATCGGGAGCGTGGGAAACCAGTGTGGTGTCTGCTTGAACGTGAATTTCCAATATTTCTACGTAGATGGCCGGCGGACGGGCTTGGAGGGAAGCCAGCTTGGACTTGGTATAAGCAAGACCCGTGGTTAGTCCGTTGATGAACCGTTGCCTCTCCCGATCAAGTTCCAGGGGAGTAGAAACCAGCCTCCACGTCAGGAACAAAGCAAATAATCCAGCGTAAGTGAGGAGGATTGCATACGCCGCTGCGCGCCACTTGTCGTCGCTCAGGGCGGCACTAATCCCGGCGGCAATTAGACCAGGTGCAATGGAACAGAGGCACGCTACGAGGACTTTGTCTCTCACCCATTTCAATTTTTCTCCCGCCCAAAACGCGACAATGTAACGGATCCAATAGGGGCGGAAATTCGGGGCCCTTGCGCCTTCCATGGCCCGTACCTCCTCCCTGGTCAAGAACGGTACGGCGGCTTGACCGGGAACAGGCAACGCCGCGGGCACGTACAGGCGTATGCTGCTTAATAATATAGATGCCGCCTCTGTCGGTTTTGCTCCTTAGGTAGGAACTCCTTGGTAGCTCGTACACGGACGCTCAGTGTGTAAACGACTGAAAACAGCGATCTTTCCTATCCCGAAGGCTTAAGGCGGCGGGTTGCTTTTGGCGCCGAAGCGCTGGCGCCTATGACTGCGCCGCCAAAGCGCTCAGGTCTCCTACTTACAACTTGCCGACCCAGAGCGAGGGTTCGAAGGGTTGCCTTTCGACCCCGGTTGTACGAAGCCACTGCAATCTCACCGCGATAAAAAGCCTCCCTCCGACTCCGACAATCCCAAACTCCCTTAGGGACATTCGTTTTGGACAGAAACCGGCAAAGGTGGTATTGATGAATGAAATTCGTCTCCTTGGCTCGGGTTTGGGCTCACATGTCTACGGGGGAGGGGGGACCGGCCAGATTCTTGAGCGAGCGGAAACAAGTCCTCGGTAGAAGAGCGCCTGTCGCGAGGCCGTCCTAGAAAAGAGGTAATAAGCCATGCGACTCTTGATCCCTTTGGCCGCCCTGAGTTTTATCCTCGCTTTGTCTGGCGCTCGT
>WNFC01004257.1_pt1 | contig 28785 bp, 28 predicted proteins | sample 5400541 | NCBI WGS metagenome assembly WNFC01 (sample SAMN13153342, study PRJNA577476) | soil metagenome | isolation source: 120 cm saprolite under Douglas fir tree site 2 hole 2 replicate 1 | place: USA:California | collected 2015-04-18
CGGGGCGGCGCTCTGCCATGCCCTGTTGTTCGAAGCGGCCGCCGAATGCCGTGACCTCAGCGTGCCCCTGCAGATCCACTGCGGGTTTGGCGATCCCGATGAAGACCTGGCCGAGGCCTCGCCACTGGGTCTCCGCCCCCTGCTGCAGGACGCGCAGTATGCGGGTCTTCGGCTGGCGCTCCTGCATTGCTATCCCTACCATCGGGAGGCCGCCTACCTGGGCGCCGTGTACCCGGACGTGTACATGGACCTGTCGCTGGCTATCCCGATGGCGGGTGATGACGGCGGGCAGGCGCTGAAAGAGGCCCTCGGGCTGTGCCCATATTCCAAGCTGCTCTACGCCACCGACGCCACGCGCTACCCGGAGGTCTATCTGGTTGCGGCGGCGGCGCATCGCGAGGCCCTGGCCATCGCCCTGGGGGGACTGTTTGACCGGTCAACAGCGATGGACGCCGGCCGCCAGGTCCTGGCAGCCAATGCGAAGCGACTCTACCGTCTCGATGGCTAGTCCAAAGACCGGCGTCATTACGGGAGAGGACGCCATTGCCCGCTGCTGGTGGGCCGCGGGGGATCCGGCGTACCAGCGTTATCACGACCTGGAGTGGGGCCGGCCGGTTGCCGATGACCGGCGCCTGTTCGAGAAGCTTTCCCTGGAGGGCTTTCAGTCGGGGCTGAGCTGGCTCATCATCCTCCGCAAACGGGACAACTTCCGGAAAGCGTTCGACGCGTTCGATATCCCCGCCGTCGCAGCGTTCGATGGCCGCCGCGTGCGACGCCTGCTGGCCGATCCCGGCATTGTCCGCAACCGCGCCAAGATCGAGGCGACCGTCAACAACGCCGGGCGCTGCCTCGAGCTGATCCAAGAGTGCGGCAGCTTGGCCGCCTACATCTGGTCGTATGAGCCCCCGGCGCGGTCGGACCCGCAGGTCCAGGCTACGGCGTTAAGCAAAGACCTCAAACGACGGGGGTGGTCATTCGTGGGCCCGACCACCGTGTACGCCTTCATGCAGGCGATGGGTCTCGTCAACGACCACCTGAAGGGCTGCGACTCCTACCAAGGGGTGGAAAGACTGAGAGCCGCCTTCCGCCGGCCTACGTGAGTCCAAGCGCCGGTTCGCTGTCGGCGACCGCCTGTTCCCGACTGGCGATCCGATCCTTGAGCCATTGCAGCCGGGCCGTGGCGTCACCCAGGGCACATCGGCCGTACTTGTGCTGAAAGCCCTCGGTGTAGGCGCCGATCACCAGGTGCTTGCACGTCCACGAGGGCGTCAGCGGCGCATTGGCCAGGGTGGCGGGCTGGAACTCGACCGCCTCATACGTCGAGCATTCGCTAAAGCCTTCCGGGAACGGTCGGCTGAACGGACACGCATCCGCCGGCAGGGTCCCCACAGTACCACCCTAGCCCGCGCAAAAAGGCTGGTCAAACGTCCGAACTCAGGGTCCTACTCGACTGGGACTTTCGCGGAGGCCCTCAGGCGGCCTCCGTGTCCGCCTGTCCAACGGGCTGCCACACCGGGTGACTGAGCCAGCGTTCGATCTCCTCCGCCGGAAGGGCCGGGCTGATGAGAAATCCCTGCGCGGTTTCGCACTTGCAGGCGATCAGCAGCCGGCGAGTGGCCTCATGTTCAACGCCCTCCGCCACAACGTCCAACCCCAGGCTGTGGCCGAGTTCGACCATGGCCCGGACGATGGTGGCGCTCCCGGAGTCGGTAGCCATCTGGCCAACCAGGGACTGGTCGATCTTCAACTCCTGCACGTGCAGGCGCTGGAGGTATGCCAGGGATGAATAGCCGGTCCCGAAGTCATCGATGGCAAAGCGAATGCCGAGCTGCTGCAGCCGGGTCATGGTGTCCAGTACCCGGGCCGGCTCGGCCATCAGGGCGGTCTCGGTGATCTCCAGCTGCAGGCAATGCGGGTCGACGCCGAACGACCCCAGCCGCTGGGTCAGGGTGGCGACGAACTCAGGATCCAGAAGATCGCGCATCGACAGGTTGACCGCCACTGGCACGGCCTTCCCGCTCCGCTGCCAGGCGCGGATGTCCTGGAGGACATGCTCGAGCACGCAGGTGGTCAGGCGCTTGATCAGCCCGCTGCGCTCGGCCAGCGGGATGAACTCGGCGGGCGAAACCCAGCCACGCTGCGGATGATGCCAGCGCGCCAAGGCCTCCAGTCCGACCAGCCGCCCCTCCATCAGGTTGACCTTGGGTTGATAGAAGACGGACAGCTCGCTGCGCTCCAGCGCCAGCCGCAGGTCGGCCATCAGGACAATGCGCTTGGCATCATACGGGTCCTCCGCCGGGCTGTAGACGGCGTAGCTGCTTCCCGACTTCTTGGCCAGGTACATGGCTACGTCCGCCCGCTGCAAGAGCTCTTCGGCGTCAGTCCCGTGCAGCGGGAAGGCCGCGATCCCGATGCTGGCACGGACGTCGACCAGCTGACCCTCCACGGCCACCGGTTGCTCCAGGGCGCCCAGGATCGCCTCCGCGATCCGGACCGCCTCGTCCAGGGCGGCCCCAGGCAGGAGGGCGGCGAATTCGTCGCCGCCTAGCCGAGCCACGGTATCCCCCTGGCGCAGCTGGTCGCGGACGCGGGGACCGACCTGGCGCAGGACCGCGTCCCCCGCCTGGTGACCAAAGCTGTCGTTGATCTCTTTGAAGTTGTCCAGGTCCATCAGGAGCAGGGTGACGTCAGTCCGGCTGCGGGTCGCGGTATGGAGCGCCTCGGCCAGCCGCTGCCGCAAGAGGGTGCGGTTGGGAAGATCGGTCAGCCTGTCCGAGGTGGCCTGGTGCTCTAATGCCCGGCGGGCTCGCTCGCGCTCGACCACTCGCCCCAGCTGCAGCGCCACATGGTCCAGTGTCTGGATCAGCTCCGGGTCGGCGCCGATATCTCCATAGGCAAAGAACTCGACCACCGCCACCACGTCGGTTCCCATGCGGACCGGAATTGCCACGGCCCCCCGGAGTCCCGCCGCGCTGGCGGCATCACGCCGGCGAAAGCGATCGATGGTGTCCAGGTCCGTCACGACGGTGGTCCGCCCCGACGCCAGCGCCTGGCCCAGCAGGCCTTCACCCGACCGTACGGCGTGGGCTTCGGTCACCGCCCGAAGCGGGGCGAACCGCGCCTGGTCGTCGAGATGCCAGATGCCGGAATCCTCGAGCTGGCTGGACCGATCGCCGGCGACCATGAAGACGTGGCCCACCGGCCAGCCGAGGCTGGCACAGATTTCGTCCACGCCGACCTGCATGGCCTCGGCGACGTGGGTGGCACGGTTGGCCGCTTCGGCGACCACGGCCGTCAGCCGGGTGAACTCTTCCGTGCGCTTCATGGAAGAGATGTCGACCAGTACCCCTCGGAGGGTCACGGCCTGGTCTCGATCCACGAGAACCGAATAATGGTCTCGGACCCAGATGGTCCGGCCGTCCGCCGCCAGCATGCGGTACTGCGACTCGCCAGAACCCCTGCGCGCCACCACCGCTTCCCAGTAGGAAACGGCGCTGGTCCGGTCGTCCGGGTGGACTCGGGAGAGCCAGAAACCGGGCTCTCGCAGCCAGCGCTCCACTGGGTAGCCGAGCATCGCCTCCGCCTTCTTGCTGACAAACGTCAGCTGCCGGCCGGGCAGCGATTGTTCCCAGACCAGGCCGTCGATGGTGTTCACCAGGTCTTCATAGGAGCGCTGCGAGGCCTGCAGCTCGCCCGCCGCCTTCTGCTCCCGCAGCCGTAGCTGCTTTTGTTCAAGCGCGTTCTGCACCGCCGTCCCCAGCCGCCCGAGTCGATCCTTCAGCACATAGTCCACCGCGCCCAGACGGACGACCGTGGCGGCGGTGTCCTCACCGATGGCGCCCGACACGATGATGCACGGGATGTCGAGACCGCGCTCCCGAAGGATGCGCAGCGCCCGCCGCGCGTCGAACTGAGGAAGATAGTAGTCGGCCAGGATCAGGTCCAGCTCCGGACGCAGGTGCTCCCGAAAGCCCGTCTCGTCGTCGACTCGCACCCACTCGGGCTGGTAGCCCGCCCGGCGCAGCTCGTGTAGGGCCAGCTCGGCATCGACCTCGTTGTCCTCCAGGATCAGGAGCCGGAGCGGTGTGGTCGCCATGGTCGGTCGTAGCGTTCAACGCGACGCTGGGTGATGTCCCCGTACCTAGGCAACACTTCTCCCTCCCGTCCTTTGGATTCCCCTCCGTCTAGCGGACCCACTTCCTGGGGGTACATACAGGTCGGCGCACTTCCATGCCCGCGGCAGTGTGGCCGATGTCCGCTTGCCTAGGCATCAGTTCGCCCCACGTTCCTCACATTAGCGTCCCCTCCCTTTTAGGGAGGGGTGGGGGAGGGTGTGTCTTCGCGCAACCCCCGATGTTCTGTACTACCGCTCTGTCGGCGTCGCAGACTTGTTACGGCCATCCTGCCGTCCTTGACGTCACTCGCAGTTGCATTGACAACGTCATGGCCGCTCTTCTCCAGGTCCTGCAGGCGGCCACCGCGCTCGGGTTTGTGGCGATTGGCGCCCTGGCATTCGCGGATTGGCTCAGGCGGCGTGACCCGGGACGCGGTTACCTGGCGCTGGCCGTCGGTTGCCTGGGCATTGTCTCCGCCATGGGCCGCCTGACTCCGGAAATCCCCTCGGCCCTGCGCCCGGCCTTCAGCGACCTGAGTCTCGTGATCTTCATGATGTCGGGGCTGGCCCTGCTGCTCTTCAGGGACACCATCATTCCCCTCGGCCGTCGGGTGAAAACGGCAGCCGTGGCGATCACCGGCGTGGTGGCGGTGGCGGCCGGTGCGGCGCAGCTGCCCTCGGGAAGCTCTCCCCAGTACACGCCGCTGCAGTACGGCGTGCTCCTCGCCCTGGTGCTCGTCTGGTGCCTCAGTGTCGGCGAGCCGAGCGTCCGCATGTGGTTGGTGTCGCGACACCAGCCGGCTGTACAGCAGGCTCGCCTGCGCGCGCTGAGCGTCGGGTACGGGGGTATCGTCGCCATCTTGCTGAGCGCCGTGTTTGCCGGGTCGGCGGCCACGGCCCCGGCGGTCCAGCTCGGCTTTGCCCTGGCGGCGCTGGCCATGGTCCCCGTGCTGTATGCCGGCTTCGCCCCGCCCGGCTGGCTGCGCCGCGCCTGGCGACGCCACGAAGAAGAGCTATTTCAGCAGGCCACCCGCGACCTCCTCCTCTTTTCGCCGGACACGCAAAGCCTCGCCGGCAAGGCGCTGGAGTGGGCGCTGCGCATGGCCGGCGCCAAGCAAGGGTTCATTGCCTTCCCCCAGATGACGATGATCGCCAGGCACGCAGTCGCCGCCGAGGAGGCGGCCCGAATCTGCGCCGAAATTGGCAACCAGGCTGGAATCCGGCTCCTCCGATCGGGGCGGGGCGCGACCCAGACCGCCATCGCCAGTCCGCTGGTCACGGCCAAAGCCAGCGGCATGCTGGTGCTGCTGGCTGGCCCGTTCACGCCCGTCTTTGGCGCCGACGAGGTGTCTTGGATCGGCCAGTACGCGACCCTGATGGCGACCGGCCTGGAGCGGGTGGCGCTGGTCGAGCAGATGGCCGGCCTGAATCAGGAATTGGCCGGGACTGTAGGCAAGGTCACTGCGCAGAAAGCAGAGCTGGAAGCGGCCAACCGCGAGCTGGAGGCGTACTCCTATACGGTCTCCCACGATCTGCGCGCGCCGTTGCGAGCCATCAACGGATTCACCACGATCCTTTTCGACGAGCACGCGGCTGAGCTCTCCGAAACTGCCCGGGACTTCCTGGAAAGGGTGCATGAGAGCGGAAAACATATGGGCGAGCTGGTGGACGACCTGCTGGCCTTCTCCCGGCTGGGCCGTCAGCCCATGCGAAAGCAATCCGTCAACACCAGCGAGGTAGCCAGGCACGCCTGGGCGCAAGTGAGTGCCGGGCTGGAGGGGCGCCAGGTCACCATTCACATCGGCGACCTCCCCATGTGCGAGTCCGACCCGCTCCTGCTGGAACAGGTCTTCGTCAATCTCCTGAGCAACGCCGTCAAGTACTCGCGTCCCCGCGAGGTCGCCACCATCGACGTGGCGGCCGAGGTCAAGGCAGGGGAGACCGTCTATTCCGTACGCGACAACGGCGTCGGATTCGACATGCAGTACGCGGATCGGCTGTTCAGGGTCTTTCAGCGGCTGCATCGGGCGGACGAGTACGAGGGCACCGGCGTCGGGCTCGCCACGGTGCAGCGGATCGTGGAGCGACACGGCGGGCGCGTCTGGGCGCAGGCGGAACCCGATAAAGGGGCGACCTTCTATTTCACACTCAAAGGAGCATCGGAATGGCAAGCAGCGGCAGCCTAGAGATCCTGCTGGTCGAGGACAACGCGAACGACGAGATGCTGACCCTTCACGCCTTCAAGAAGCACAACCTGACGAACCGAGTTCACGTCGTCCGCGACGGAGCCGAGGCGCTCGAGTTCGTCTTCTGTACGGGGAAGTATGCGGACCGCCACATCACCGATCTGCCGAAGGTCATCCTGCTGGACATCAAACTGCCGCTGGTCGACGGCCTGGAGGTCCTGCGTCGGATCAAGGGCGACCCCCGCACCCGGACCACCCCGGTGGTCATGCTCACCTCGTCGCGCGAGGAAAGCGACCTGGTGGAGAGCTATCGCCTGGGCGTCAACAGCTACATCGTCAAGCCGGTGAACTTCGAGCAGTTCACGGAAACCGCCCGGTCGCTGGGGATGTACTGGCTCCTGCTGAATAAGCCTTTGGCGAGCGCGGCCTAGAGACGGATCGGGGGGACCATTCTGGCTCGCCTGCGCGGCCACAGCTTCGTCCTGGCCGCCATTGCGGTCGCGCTCACCGCTATAAGCTGTTTGGCCTGGATCCAGCTGCGAATCGGCGGGCCGACGCTGACCACCGCGGCCGACGACGGATGTTGGCGTCCCAGCTCGATCCGCATACGCCGACCCTGGAGATGACCGAGAGCATCCCGATGGAGGATGTGGAGGCCACGATTCGGGCCCTTCAGGGCCTTCATGAGCTGGGTGTGCGGCTCGCCATCGACGACTTCGGCACCGGCTATTCGTCGCTGAGCTACCTGCGCAAATTCCCCTTCGACAGCATGAAGATCGATCGCTCCTTCGTGGGCGGCCTGGGCACCGCCGAGGGGAGCCTCTGGTAGCCACCATCCTGCAAATGGCCGAGAGCTTGAAGCTGGAGGTCGTGGCGGAGGGCATCGAACGGCCCGAACAGCTGGCCGAGCTCAAACGGCTGCAGTGCAAGGGTGGCCAGGGCTTCTACTTCAGTAAGCCCATCTCGGCCGGGGCGATGGCGGCGTACCTGGGACAGCCCTAGGCGGCCGTGGCCTCTAGGCGATGAGTGGCCCCTAGCGCTGATAGGCGAAGGGCGAGACAAACGCGACGGTCCCGCTGCACGAGCCGGCCTGGTGCTCGATCGTGATTGTGGTGTCGGTGACCAGTTGGATCAGGATGCGACCGGGCATCCCCGGCGACTGGTAGCAGTAGATCGAATCGCCGGGCGTGACCTCCGAAAATTCCCGGTTGACGGTCCCAGCGTGGGTGGGGTCAAACCGCCACTCGGTCCGTTGGGCAATCGTTCCGCCGATTGAGATGGCGCCGATTCTCGGATCGTAGTTCTCGTGAGCCAGGGCGAGCATCTTGGCGATATTCCCATTGGTCTGCGCGGCCGTTCCGTTGAACCAGTTGCCCTGCAGGGTCCCGGCCTTGTCCTGGAAGACCGTTCCGCAACCCTGGGCGAGGTGCGTCCCGTAGCCGTGACCGAGCACCCCCCGGAGGCTCTGGGCCAGGTCGCCCTGATAGTAGTCGAGCGCGCAGCTTGCCCTGAGATCGTACTGATGCTGGGGATTGGCTACGTACGGCGTGGGCAGGCGCCAATCGTCGCTGTCAAAATCCAGGCCGAAGGACATCGCGCCACCGGCGGTCCCGATCTGTTCGCCCGCTGGCACGGGGATCTTGACATTGGCGGTACAGTGCACATACAGGCTCCCGTCTCCGATGGAGTAGGGCCGGTCGCAATTGTCGAAGGTGATGGCGGCAAGCCGGCCCGTGAGACTCGTCATGTGAGCGAAACCCCCGCGGACCTCCCGACACGGGGCGAAGTACATGTAGTAGTCGGTCTTGACGATCGCCCCGTTGGTGGTCTTGACCTGCCGTCCGATCTGGAAGACGGTGATGTTTCCGGGAGCGAACACGTTCACCCTTTGGGTCGGGGAGTTGGGGGCGGTGGCACTCTCGTGGGCGATCAGGAAGTACATATGATCACTGGGCAGCGGGGTGAAGGTGCCCAGCGGCAGGATGTAATCGAGCTTGTCGAGCGCGATCGGCGATGCCGAATAGAGCGCACCACCCGAACAGCTGGGCAGGGTGGCCTGCACGCCACCAAGGTCTTTCCATAGTTCTGTCCCGACGGACGGTGACGCTGAGCCAGGTGACGTATGGTCAATTGCCCTGAAGGGCCCGTTCGGCTTATCCCGTGACGCCAAAACCAGCCCGCCGCCGACCACCAGCACCAGCAGCATGCCGGCCCCGGCCGCGGCGGCTACCCGGCGGCGTGTCACCCACCTGTAACCAGCGCCTTCGGCGGTTCTTGCCCGGCTCGACGGCGTCGGGCAGGACGGCTAACCCGAATTCGTCCTGATCTCCGCCGACTTCATCCCCTGAAGGAGTGACCAGCTCCCGTCCGTTACACCGGCAGCCACCCGGCTGGGCTTGGCCTGGGCGGCAGGGAGGATCGCATGAGAGGTACGTGGCCTCGCTCGATTCTGCGCTTCGGAGTGACGGCCGGCCTGAGCGCGGCCGTGGTGCTGCTCAGTACCTCGACGCCCGCCCGGGCGCTCGCCTCGGGTGATGACTATCCGTATCGCGGTACCGTCAACCGCCTGGATGCGTTCGGCTTCTACACCGGCTACTGCGCGTCCTTTGCGGCCTGGCGGCTGAGCCAGCACGGCGTCCGGTTCCAGAACGCTACCCTGCGCGGCCCCAGCGGCCAGACCCAGTTCTTCGGCAACGCCGGCGACTGGGATCGCAATGCCCTGGCGGTCGGCTTCGTGGTCGACACCCACCCGACCGTGGGGGCCATCGCCATCTGGCACGCCGGCGAGGACCGAGCCTGGTCCACCGGCCATGCCGCGTACGTGGCGGCCGTCGATGCGGCCGGCAACGCCACCGTCGAGGAGTACAACTGGACCAACCTGTATGCGTACGACCTGCGGGTGGCCCGGGCTCCGCGCTATGTGCACTTCAGCGGCCAGGGACCGATTGCCGCGCCCGCTCCGGCCTCTCCCCTCTTCCATACCACGCACGCGGTCAATCAGCGGACCGGCCCGGGCTTCGGCTATGCGGTGGTGGCCACCCTTCCCGCCGGCGCCGGCGTCCGGATCGGGTGCCAGGTTCGGTCGGCCAGCGTGGTGAACGGGACTGCCATCTGGGACCGGCTGACCGACGGGCGCTACGTCACCGACTTCTACGTCTCCACCCCGGCGTACGCGACCTTCAGTCCAGGCCTGGCTCGCTGTTAGCCCGAAGCCACCGGGTCGAACGGCCTATTTGAGCGCGGGACATGAGGGCTCGATCCTAGACTGAGAGCATGCCCCGGCCGGCCGACGAGTGTCCCTATCCGAAGCCCTTCCCGACCGATTTCGGGGCCTGTCCCGCCTACCAACCCAGGCAGTTCCTCACCTACGACACCCTGAACCGACCGTCGGGCGCGGTGTGGACCTGCGCCCATCTCGAGGTGCACGAGATGCCCGCCTCCGGGTGGGGGCACTTCTACGGGAGCTGCTCGCTGGGGGACGCGGCGGCCCGCCGGCACTGGGCCGAGCTGCTAGGGACTGATCGTCTGCGGACGATCGAGAGCCTGCGCCAGCTGGTCCTCCCTATGACTGAGGAGCTGTCCCGCCGGCTGGTGGCCGCCAAGGCCCGGGAGATGGTCACCCGCACCGAGGCGCAGCGCGACGCCATCGGCCTGGAGATGGAGGTGATCGGTGAACGCTACCTGGCCGAGTTGGAGGCCGTCCTGGTTCGCCAGCAGCACCTGCTCGACCGGGCCGGCATGCCGCTGGCCCTCACCCTCGAACTCAGCCAGAACTGGATCCGGAACTTCATCGCCGGGCGCTCAATCGAACTCGCCCGCCGGGCCAGCCCGGAGTTGGTCGACCGCTTGCCGGACTCGGTCCGGCTGTTCTACGGGTACGGTCCTAAGCCGGCGCCGAAGGAGTCGCCCGCGCGCTGACCAGGCCGGCAAAGGCCAAAAAGAGCCCGCGCGCCCGCTGGCCCTGGACGGGCAGATGCATGGCGGCCTCCAGCAGGATCTCCTCACTGGGCCGACCCCATTGCGATTGGACAGGCCGCAGCCAGGCAGCCAGCTCAGCCGCGTCGACCTCGGGATGGAATTGGACCCCCCAGCCGCAACCGCCGACCCGGTAGGCCTGGGTGGGTACGGCACGGCCGGTGGCCAGCAGGGTGGCGCCCGCGGGCAGGCCGAAGGTGTCCTCGTGCCACTGGAAAAACTGGTCCCCGGGGGTGAGCCCGGCCAGGATTGGGTCGCTGGCCGCGGCCATGGTCGGCCAGATCGGCACGAAGCCTAGCTCGCGCACCGGTGCCCGAGTCACCGCCGCGCCGAGCGCGCGCGCCAGGAGCTGCGCCCCCAGGCAGATCCCGAGGGTGGGGATGCCGCGGTCGACGCTGTCCCGCATCAGCTGGCGGACTCGTAGCAGGTACGGGTAGCGGTCCAGTTGGTCGACATTCATCTCTCCGCCGAAGACCACCAGCCCACCCATCGTGGCTCCCTCCGATTCTCCTCCCCCCTTGCGGGGGAGGGTAGGGTGGGGGGTCTCGATCCCGAACGCTGCGTGTCCCGCATCCGGCCACTGCGCCGCGGGATCAAATGCATCCAGCACGCCAACCTCGCATCCTGCCTCACGTAAGAGCTGCGGCGCGATCCCGAGGGTGTCGGACGGCTCATTCCGGATACACAGGATCATCGGCGCCTATCATCCTGACAAATGCCGGAGCTGGATGTCCTCATCCACACCATCCCCAAGGCCGAGCTGCACCTGCACATCGAGGGCACCCTGGAGCCGGGGCTTATGTTCGAGCTGGCCCGGCGCAACCGCGTCACGCTGGCGTATGACTCGGTGGACGCCGTCCGGCGCGCGTACGTATTCAGCGACCTGCAGTCCTTCCTCGACATCTATTACGCGGCCTGTTCCGTGTTGCGCCTGGAGCAGGACTTCTACGATCTGGCCTGGGCCTACCTCGAGCGGGCAGCGGCCCAGAACGTCCAGCGGGCCGAGATCTTCTTCGATCCGCAGACGCATACCAATCGCGGCGTGCCGCTGGAGGCGGTCACCAGCGGGCTGCACCGGGCCCTCCAGGACGGGCAGGACCGCTTCGGCATCTCATCGGCGTTGATCCTGTGTTTCCTGCGCCATCTCAGCGCGGACGCCGCCATGTCCACCCTCCGGGAGGCCCTCCACTACCGGCACGCCTTCATCGCGGTCGGGCTTGACTCGTCCGAAGTGGGCCACCCGCCGGAGAAGTTTCGTGCCGTCTTCGAAAAAGCGCTGGGCGAGGGACTGCTGACCGTCGCCCACGCGGGCGAAGAAGGACCGCCCGCGTACGTCTGGCAGGCGCTCGACGCGCTCCACGTCCGGCGGGTCGACCATGGGGTCCGCTGCCTGGAAGATCCAGCGCTGGTGGAGCGGTTGGTGGCAGAACAGATTCCGCTCACGGTCTGCCCGCTGTCCAACGTGAAGCTGCGCGTTGTCCCCACCCTGGCGCGGCATCCCCTGAAGCAGATGCTGGCGCGCGGCCTGCGGGCGACCGTGAATTCCGATGACCCCGCCTACTTCGGCGGGTACGTCGAAGACAACCTCCTGGCGTCTGCCAGGGCCCTGACTTTGGCCACCGACGACGTCGTCACCCTGGCCCGGAACTCCTTCGAAGCCTCTTTCCTGCCGGCCGAGGAAAAGTTGCGCATCCTCCAGCAGGTGGGGACTACGGTGTAGCCTACTCAGTAGTTTCGACGGGCCACCACCAGAGAAGGAGGGATAGCATGCGACCGACCGCACTCATTTCGGTTCTCGGGGTCGCGCTGGCGATCACCAGTTCGACGGGTGTCGCCGCATCGGCGCCGTCGGGCAGCGCCACGCCCACTAACATCGATGTCAGCCAGCGGCCCGGCAACGAGTCGGAGGAAGCCATCGCTGTCAATCCCACCAATCCGAAGAACATCGTGATGGTCACCAACGTTGACGTCCCCGCCGCCGGGATGTTTGAAGGCGTGAGCTTCGACGGCGGCAAGACCTGGACCACGTCGCTGATCGGGAACAACGACAACCTGGGCGCGGCCTGCTGCGACCCGAGCCTGTCCTTCGACAACTACGGTAACCTCTTTCTCGCCTACCTCTACAACGTCGGGAATTTCGTCCCGGTCGCCCTCAGCACCGATGGGGGCCTCCACTTCAACCTGATCGCCAACATCGCCAAGCCCGCCAGCTCCAGTAGTTCAACCGCCAGTGAGCGGAAGGGCCTGTTCCGGTTCGTCGACCAGCCAACCATCACTGCGGCGCACAACGAAGTCTGGACGGTCTTCAACGGCGGTGGTCCAATGGTCGCCACGGGGGCCGCCGTCACCGGTCTCGGCCAGGTGGGCAGCTTCAGCCCGGTCGTCGTCGTCCCCGGGTCGAACAATTGCACCTATGGCGACGTCGCCATCGGCCCGAATGGCCAGGTCATGAATGTTTGCACGCTCACCGAGAGCGGCCAGGGCGGCGGGCGACTCTACGTGAGCGTCGATCCCGACGGGCTGGGACCGGCCCCGTTCGGCGGCAGCGTCTTCGTCGCCGAGACGCACGTCGGCGGCTTCGACTTCATCCCGGCGCAACCCGACCGGTCGGTCGACGCGGAACCGGGGCTGGCGTGGGACCGGACCGGTGGTGTCCACAACGGCCGCGTCTACCTCGTCTACACGCTCGAAGTCAAGAACGAGAGCGACAACATGGACATTGAGGTGAGCTATTCGGACGATCAGGGCGCGACGTGGAGCGCTCCCGTCCGGGTCAACGACGACGCCACCAAGAACAGCCAGTTCCTGCCGAAGATGTCGCTCGATCCCACCTCAGGCAACCTGGCCGTCGTCTGGTACGACTCCCGCAACGACCTGGGCTTGGGCGGCCCGGGCGACACGGATGGCATCCCCAATGACGATGCCCAGTTCTGGGGCGCCTTCAGCACCGACGGCGGGCTAACATTCACCGGCAACAGCCAGATCAGCGCCGGCACGTCCAACTCGCACGACTCCGGCAATCACATCGACTACGGCGACTACACGGGCCTGTCGTTCTATGCTAGGATCGCTCACCCGGCGTGGTCGGACAACTCGAACAGTACGGGCACCAACCCGGACGGGACGCTCCACCAGCTGGACGTCTTCACGGCGGCGTTTCCCGTTCCAAGCCGATAGATCTCGCCGTCCTTTCGGACGTTGATCCCCCTCCTCCTCGTGTCCAAGGGAGGGGGTCTCGCTCACCCTGCCTCTCGCCGACCCTCGACCCAGCGAACGTATCGATCGGCAGAGCGCTCGATGGCCCCCTTCCCATCCGACTCGACCACTCGATCCCACCAGCCTCCATAGATCCGGTCGAACTGGTAGGGGCGCACGGACGACACGATTCGCTGGACGTCGGCGGGCGACAGGGGAATTTCGTTCGGATAGCTCCGCATGAAGCTCACAAACCGCCGGTCGGCGACCACGGTGATCGTGTCGCCCGTGAGCAAGGCGCCTTGCCCTTTCGCGCCGCCGGCCCAATGGAGGACCGCGCTCCCTTCGAAGTGACCCCCCGATTGCACCAGCGTCAGACCGGGGAGCGGGGCGAGGGTGCCCTCCCAATAGGTCACGGCTGGGTCCGGCCGCATCACCCAGTCCCGATCGGCCCGCGGGATGTAGACGGGAGCACCCCCAAACGCGTGGCTCCATTCCACGCAGACACCGTAGAAATGGGGATGCGAGAAGGCGATGCCCTGCAGACCGCCCCTCTCCCCTACTGCCGCCACGCCCGTCTCGTCGATGAACCCGAGGCAATCCCAGAGGACGTTGCCGGCGGGCGTCTGGACCAGGAGGGCCCGCTGTCCGATCCCAATTGGCGGATCGGCGCCGATGCCGGTGAGGCCGGGCTCGAGGTCGCGGACTTCGATGTGGCGGCCTTCCGCGGCCAGCTCGGCCAGCGTGGCCCACCGCTGACCCTGGGGTGGGACGTACTGGCGCTCGTCCTGGCAGATCGCACAGACCGCCGGGGCCGCCGCCGTTGGGGTCTGCTGCACGCCGCATGTCCGGCAGACCCAGCCCTCCATGCGTTGACTCTACCCCGCCCAACGGATTGCAGAAGATCGCCTCGTATACTCTGCCCAAATGGGCCGGAACCGGCGATCCCGCTCGATCGTGATCCTGGTTCTGCTGGGGGCGGTGCTGGAGCCCCTGGGCCATCAGCTCGCGTACCTGTTCCGTTACGGGCCCTCGCAGGCCGCTCGGGTGGAGGCGGGAGGGGCCCATACATATTTCCCGCGGCTCGCCTCGTTCACGATGATCATGGTCGCGCTCGTCCTGACCGTAGCCCTCCTGACCGGCCTCGGCATCCGTCTCACGCTTGGCCGGCGATCGGCTTCTTCCGACGGGTTTGGCCGCGTCTTCCCGATCCTGGCGGCGGTTCAGTGTGCGCTCTTCGCGGTCCAGGAGATTGCTGAAGCCGGCGCCGTTCAAGCCACGCCGGACCTCGTGGTCATCGCCCTCCTCGCCGTCTGCGCGCAGGTGCCGCTGGCCGCCCTCGCAGCACTCGCCGTCAGCCGCTTGTCGGGAATCCTGGCTCTGGCACCCGAGGCGGCCCGGGTCATCCTGGCCCTCCGTCTTCCGCGACCGGTTCGACCGTTCCGGCTGCAGCCGCGTCCGGTTCTGTCGACCGGCGCCACCAGCCGCGATCCGCGGCATCATCCGCGCCGAGGGCCACCACCCCTCTCCTTCTGACGTAATCCTGGCCGTGCGCCAACTGCGGCGCCGCTCGAAATTCAGTCAGATGGAGATGCCCATGATTCTCACGCTGGTCCCCCTGCACGCGTTTGGAACCCGTTACGCCTTGCCGGCTCCGCTCTACCTGTTCCTGCTTGGCGCCGGCGCGGTCGTCTTCGCTTCCTTCCTGCTGGTCCTGCGGCGACCCGTGAAACGCGACGTCGCCGCCGGTGAGGACGTGCCCGCCCCGGCCGCCACCCCGGTGTGGCCGCAGGCGGCTGCCCTCGTCATCGGCCTGCTCCTGGTAGCGGCCGGCCTCTTCGGCTCGCAGAGCGTTCCCGACAACATCCTGCCGACCATGTTCTGGCTCGTCTTCTGGATCGCGGTGCCGATCAGCATCGCCGTCATCGGGAACTACTGGCCCTCCCTCAGTCCACTGAACCTGATCGCCAGGATCGCCGGCCCGCGTGCGCGCCTCAAATATCCGGAGGCCTCGGGATACTGGCCCGCCACCGTGCTGTTCTTTCTCTTCGCCTGCGGCGAGCTGGTCTTCAACGCGGTGACGACCATGGCGGCCATCTTCGGCGCCGACATGTGGCTGGGACACGGCGAGGTCTTCTCGGTGCTGTTCGCCACCTGGGGCCGGCTGGGCTGGTTCCGGTTCGGGGCCCCCGGCCGGCGCGGCTTCTTCGGCGGCCTGGAGCGACCGTTCACCCCCAGCCTCAGCCGCCTGATCTTCGTCTTGCTGCTGCTGGTCTCGGTCAGCTTCGACGGCCTGCTGGCCACACCCGCGTGGAAGAGCTTCGCAGGCTCACTGCCCGGCGGTGTGCGTCCCGCTGCTGGGCAATTTCATTGGGGCTACGCCATCGTCGAGTTAGTGGTCTTCATCGGACTGATCGCCGTGATCGGGGGCCTGTTCACGGGATTCGCCGCCGCCGTGCGGGCGGCCGGTCACCTCGATGCGCCGTTGATCTCGGTCGTCGCGGGCCTGGTCCCCTCATTGGTCCCGATTGCCCTTGGCTACCTGGTGGCCCACAACTTCGGGTACCTCGCCATCAATGGCCAGTTGTTGATCCACCAGGTCTCCGATCCGCTGGGCACCGGGCTCAACCTGTTCGGGACCGCGAACTACGAGGTGAACCGCAACCTGGTCCCCACGGCGTTCATCTGGTACTTCCAGATCGCCCTGATCATCACGGTGCACATCATCGCCGTCATCCTCGCCCATGGCTATCTCGGCCGAACGGCCAGGACGGAGGCCCAGCGCCGGCGGGCGGAGTGGCCCTGGATCGCGGCCATGGTCGGCTACACCATGTCGAGCCTGTGGCTGCTCGCCCAGCCGATCGTGCAGGAGGGGGTGAAAGGCTAAGGCTAGGCGCGGGTCAGCAAGGCGTCGGCCAAGGCTCGCCACTGGGCCATGGGCAGGGCCCGACGATCCTCGCTCAGGACCTGGATGCAGACGTGATCCGCTCCCGCCCCGCGATGCTCGTCCACCCGCCGCGCGATGGCGCCCGGGTCTCCCCAGGCAACCACGTCATCGACCAGCCGGTCGCTGCCGGCCTCCGCCAGGTCACCCTCCGAATACCCGAGCCGCCGCAGGTTGTTGGCGTAGTTCGGCAACGCGAGGTAGCTCTTGGTGTGCCCGCGGGCGATGCTCCGTGCCCGGTCTGGATCCGTTTCGAGCACGACGGCCTGCTCTGGGGCGAGCAATCGATCCCGGCCGAGAATCTCGCGAGCCCGCCTGGTGTGCTCAACGGGGACGAAGTAGGGATGGGCGCCCCAGCTGCGGTCTCTGGCGAGGGCCAGCATCCGCGGCCCCAGCGCGGCCAGCACCCGCCGCGGTTCGTCCTTTGGCGGGGCCGCCTGGAACGGCGCCTTGTCCATGGCATCGAGATAGGCTCGCATGGTTTCGATCGGCTTCCGGTAGTCATGGCCGCGGCTCTCAACCGAAGCGGCGTGGCTGACGCCCAGGCCCAGCAGGAATCGATCCGGAAAGGCTTCGGCCAGGGTCTTCTGGCCGGCGGCCATGGTCCACGGATCGCGGGCGTAAATGTTGGCGATGCCACTGGCGATCACGATCCGCCTGGTGCCCGAGAGCAGGATGGCGGCGTTGGCAAACACCTCCCGGCGCACGGACTCGCCGATCCAGATGGCGCCATAGCCCAGCGCCTCCAGCTGCGCGGCGGCCTGTTGCGCCTGGGCGGCCGGCTGGAAATCCAGCGCGGTCGTCCAGATCCCGATTCTCCCGAGCGTCACGGCTGCCATCAATTCTGGCATTCGGGAGAATAGGTCGATGAATCCGGTCGGATGGATTGAGGGTCTGCAGGGGATCGGCCTGGCCGCCGTCCTGGCTGGTTTCATGTTCGTCGAGGAGGCCGGAGTCCCGATTCCGTTCGCGCCCGGAGACATCCTGCTCGCCATCGGGGGCATCGCCATCGCCGGCGGCCGCGTCGATCCGGTGACCCTCGTGCTGGCCACCTTCGTCGCCACCGTGGCCGGGGCGGTCATGGGTCGCGAGATCTTTGCCCTGGTTGGGTGGGAACGCCTGATGCGGGTGGCAGCGCGGCTGCGTGCCGGCACGCCCCTCAAGCGGGCAGCCGGTCTGCTTCAGCGGAGTGGCTGGCGCGGCGTCTTTACGGCTCGCCTCATCCCCGGACTGCGAGTGGAAACCACGCGAGTCGCGGGCGTGAGCCGGATGCCCCGGCAGGTTTTCCTCGCCGGGCTGGTGCCGGCGGCCGTGGTCTACGTCGCCGCCTTCGTCGGTCTCGGCGCCGCCTTCGGGCGCCCGATTCTGGCGCTGATTCACGCCGGGGAGCACAACGGCTTGCTCGCCGGCCTCGCCCTGGCACTGGTCGTTCTGTTCGTTCTCCTGCTGCGGGGACCAGTCCAGCGGACGCTGTCGACGCTGGCCCCCGAAGGCTGGGCGGGCACGCTGCGCATCCGAACGGACTCCAGCGGGCTTCTCTTGATCCCCGCCTGCATCGGGATCAACTTTGCCGGCCACGCGGTCGCCGTCTGGCTCAAGCTGCCCCTCTTTCTCGATTCGATAGGCACCATCCTGTGCGCCGTGATTGCCGGGCCCTGGGTAGGTGGCAGCGTCGGCTTCATCAGCAACCTGGTGAGCTCGAACACCATCGAGCCGATCGCCTCGTCCTATGCGGTGGTCTCCGTCGCCATCGGATTCGCGGCCGGACTCTGGGCGCGCCTGAAGTTTCGCAATCGCGCCACGGGGTGGCTCGCGCTGTGGCTGGCCTGCTTCGCCATCGCTTCGTTGATGTCGACCCCTCTCAATCTCGCGTTCAACGACGGACACAGTGGCATCCCACTGGGAGACGCGATCTCTGGATGGCTCAGCAGGGCCCACCTTCCTGGAGTGAGCGCCGCATATCTCGGGGAGGCCGCCATCGATCTGCCGGACAAATTGATCACCGTTGTCGTAGCGCTGCTGATTGCCCAGGGCCTGCCCAGAACGCAGTCCAGGGCCCGCGCGGTCGACCTCGATCTGGGTGAGGCGTTGACGTTCATCTTCCGTACCCCGAGCTGGCGCCGCAAGCTGCTGGCGGCCGCCGTCTGCCTGCTGTTCTTCTGGCTGGTCATCCCGCTGCTCTGGTTCATTGGGTACGCCGTCGCCGTGGCGCGCCACGTGCGCGATGGGACCACCGAGCTCCCCGCCTTCGGTGGTTTGCGGCAGAAGCTCAAAGACGGCACCCTGGTCCTCATCATTGCGATCGCCTGGAACATCCCCGGGGTCATCCTCTCGATCCCGGCCGGGCTGGTGACCGGGCGAGGCACGGCAGCGACTCTGCTGGCCATCCTCGCCGGGCTCGGCAGCCTGTGGGGCCTGTTTGCGCTCGTGGCCTGGCCGCCCATCTACAGCCAGTACCTCCAGGCCGGGGTCAGGGCGGCATTCAACGTCCGCGCGGTCATCGCCCGATTTCGTTCGACCCTAGGGCTCTCCATCGTGATCGGCGCGTTGCTCATCGTGCTCTCCACGGTCTGGGTAGTCGGTTTCCTGGCGATCGGGGTCGGGGTTCTCTTCACCCTGACGTATGCGAGCTGGATCGTCTCCTACCTGGTCGGGAAATACGCGGCGCTGACGGACCACGCGGTGGGCGTGGTGCCGCCGGTGCCTAGCCCGCCTGCCGCAGCTCCCCGAAGCCGGGAGAGCTGATCAGGACATCGGCGGTCGCGATGTTGGTGGCCAGCGGCACGTTGCGCACGTTGCAGATGCGAAGCAGCGTCTGGATGTCCGGGTCGTGCGGGTGTTTGTCCAGCGGATCGACGATGAAGAGGACGGCGTCGACCTCCCCTTGCACGATCCGGCTGGCGATCTGCACATCGCCCCCCAGCGGGCCAGGGCTAAGGCGCTCGACCGGAAGGCCGACTTTGTTAGCCAGCAGATCGCCGGTGGCACCGGTGGCGATCAGATCGTATTGGCCCAGCCGCGACCGATTGAACGTGGCAAAGGCGACCAGGTCGGCCTTCTTGCCATCGTGGGCGATGATAGCGAGACGTGGACGGCGTGATTCCATAGCGGTTCAGAGTACACGGTCCGCGGCGAAGACGGCATTATGAAATAGAAACGAAACCGTTAGGATCCCGTACGTTTGACTATTGGGAGGCAGAGCGGCCATGCCATCGGAGAACCAATACACCACCATCCTCGAGCCCCGGTTCGGTGCGCTGGAACGGATGGACATTCCGGCGATCGCGACTGAAGTTTCGGATCCCTGGTACAACGAAACCCTGTGCCGTGTCAACGAGGCCGTGGTCCGATTGGGTGTGGTCCAGGGCGAGTACCACTGGCACAAGCACGGCGACGAGGACGAGTTCTTCTATGTGGTCGACGGCGAGCTGACGATCGAGCTCGAGGACCAGCGCGTCAGGCTGGGGCCCGGCCAGGCAATCACCGTGCCCAAGGGGCTGCCGCATCGGCCCGTCGCGCTCCGGCGCACGATCGTCCTGATGGTCGAACGCGCCGGCGTCCAGCCCACCGGAGACTAGGAAATCTACCCTCGCGAGGTACAGAAAGGGCCGGGCACGCGCTGCCCGGCCCCGTTGACGATCGCCGCTTACGGCTTGCTGGTCGACTGCGCGTGCGCGTTGCGCTGCGTCTGGCCGTGCTTGCTGGCGAAATCGCTGACGCAATCGCCAATGCCATGCTGGCCCGTCGTCAGCGCGTCCTTGCACGACTCGACCTGAGCCTTCACCTGCTGGCCCCAGACCTGCGGGTTGGGGCTGCCGGTGACCGCTGTCGCCGTTACCGCACCCGCGGCCGCAACCGCCGCGACCGCGGCAATCGCCTTCGCCGCCGCCGCCGCCGGCAGAATCCGCAACATTCCGTACCTCCTGCTCGGCATTGCGGTCTGGTACCACGCCTGGGCCGGACGTGGGCTGTGCGGGGCCACGGCATTCAGCTGCCGCTGCAGTTCCCGTTCGAGCCACGCGTCAAATTGCTCAGTCATGTCCACTCCGCATATGCCTATGCACTATGGATAACGCCTGGCCCCGGCGGAGTACCCATTTCCGGATTCCAGGCTGGGCCGAGCTCCTGCAGCAGCCGTTCTCTGGCGGCCGCCAGCCGAGACGCGACGGTCCGTTCCGGGACGCCCAGCGCGGCCGCGATCTCCCGGTTGGTGTAGCCGTGATAGTGGCGGAGCACGATGGCCGAGGCCTGCCGCGGCGGCAACCGGCGGAGGGCGTCCAGCAGATCGGAGCGTTCCACCACGGTGGCCGGATCGCGCTCCAGCTCCGGGCGCCCGATCCGGCGTAACACTTCCCCAATCTCGCGCAGCCGCTGGTAGCGACGGTGGGAGGCGGCCACGTTAAGGGCAATGCGGTGCAGCCAGGCCTCGGCTGGGGCGTCCGGTCTGTAGCGCGGCCACGCTTTGAATGCACGGACGAAGGCTTCCTGGACGCAGTCCTCCGCGGCGGCGCCGTCCCGCAGCAGGGCGGTCAGGGTTCGAACCAGGCGCGGGTAGCTGGCCCGGTACAGCCGGTCAAAGTCCGGGGACGAGCCGGGCCGGTAGCTCGCCTCCCCGGCGCGGGATGCTTCCGAATGCGAGGCGCCCATCTTGTTCCACTGATGGAAACGGCGCGGTCTCGGGGTTTCCTACGGCCGAAGCGAGGCTCTCGGCCGCGCATCTCAGACCTCTTCGAAGACGATGTCCTGGGCCCCTTCCCATAAGGTCTTGCGCCCCAGCTCGCGCAGCTGCTCGACCCCGTCGAGGATGGTGGCGAAATGGTTTCCGGTCAACGGCCCCGCCTTGCTGCCGAAGGCCGCCGCGCCATATGGGATGAGGATCTCGGTCTCGCTGACGCCCCCGGGATACAGCAGCAGCTGCCCAGGGGCGGGATAGCGGGTCGCGTTCTCAAAGCCGACGCCGACGTCCAGGTCGCCGAAGGGGATCCACGTCGCCTCCCCACTCCAGCGGGCATGGATCAGCTTGGTCCGCAGCGGCAGCATCTTGCGAAACGCGGCGACACTCTTGGGCGCCGCGTCGGTCTCTAAACGCGCCGTAAACCGATAGGGACCCGCGGAAATCTTGAGCATCAGCGCCTCAAGGTTAGCCCGATCACGCCATGGGCAGGTCGCGGATCGCTGTATACGCGCGTCCGGGGGTCGCCGTCAGACACTTTGACAGTGTCCCAGAGCCGGTTCTGGGCCTCGAAGGTGACTTCATCAATCTCGGGGAAGTCCGCCAGCACCCGTTGGCCCATCTCGTAGACCAGGTGCTGAATCGACATGCTGACGAATTCGTCGAAGGTTTTCTGAACGACATCGCGCACCTTGCCCGAACCCACCAGCTTCGACCCATCGATCGCCCGGCCGGCGTCGGGATATCGCCAGAAGACATCGAGCCAGATGTAGAGCGGGCGGTCCACCACTTCGGGCAGCGTGGTGAACTCGTCGCGGGCGAAGCTGCGGAAGGCGCTGCCGGTAAGTTTGATCAGTCTTAGATTTCGCCGGCCGCAGCGCAGGCCCTGCACCCCCTGCCGGTCGAGGTCCAGCTCCACGGTCTCGTAGTCACCGTCCAGCGGACTCAGAAGCCTGTCGCTGTGCGCCTGGAAGGGCAGCTCGCGCACCGTGATGCGCAGCGACTGCATCTGGGGGTAGTGCTCCAGGAACTTCCGGCCCAGGAAGGCGGCCAAACCCTCGTACCGATCGCCGTCGTACTCCAGCGCCATGGCGTGAACGAAGTTCTTCATGGTGTCGGTCGCCACCACATCGCGGTTATCGCCCTCGGTGTAGGCGGGCATGAAGTTGTCCCCGAACACATCCACCGACACCCGGCCGGCAAACAGGACCCGGCTCGGGTGGGTGCGGTAGAACGCGATCTCGTGTTTTCCGTAGCGAATCTCGGACCTCGCCCGCAACCGATCCGCCGCGATGGTCACGATCGCGCTCAGCCCTTCGGCCATCTCCTCCTCCCGGCTCCGCTGCAGTCGGGCCTGCAGGACCTTCACGATCTCGGACTTGGGGCGGCGGTTGACGTAGACGACGAACCGGAAGCCGAACTTTCGCTCATATTCGGCATTCAGCCGATCCAACTCGGGCAGCGTCTCCTCTCCCTGCTCCTGGCGTGAGCGGGCCGACATCCGGTCGGGCCGCTCCCCAATCCGCGGGTGCGCGTTGAGGGTGGCGATCTTCTCGGCATCGGTCAGCGTCGGAAGGGCCGCCCACATCCGGGCGATCATCTCTTCCGCCGACCGGGGCGGCTCGCCGGCCGCCACCTTCCGGGCCAGCGGCGTGGCCCCCTCGAGCGCTTCCTCGATGCGTGTCACAGGCGGAGAAAATCTAGCACCCTTGACAACCTCGGGCCGGGGGGTGAGAGTGGTCACACAAACAGGCGTTCTCGGGAAGAGGGATGGTCCCAGGAGGCACCGACGCGCAACACCAGATTGACCAATGAGTCACCCGACTACCTGGCTCGCCGGGACGAGCTCCGGCTCGCCGAGATCGAGTTGATGAAGCAGCGCGAGCGAGTCGCCGACCTGCGCCGCCGGCTCCCCGAAGGCGCCGTGGTCAAGGACTACGTGTTTCAGGAGGGACCGGCTGATCTGCGCGCCGGCGACATGCCTATCCGCACGGTCACCCTAAGCCAGCTGTTCAGCCAACCGGATCGCGCCCTGATCGTCTACCACTTCATGTTCGGGAAGAAGCAGAGCACGGCGTGTCCGATGTGCACGCTGTGGATCGATGGGTTCAACGGCGTCGCCCAGCACCTGGCCCAGAGCGTGGACTTCGTGATTGCGGCCGCCGCCGATCCGCCCACCCTCCGCGATCACGCCCGTAGCCGCGGCTGGAACAACCTGCGGCTGCTCAGCTGCGGCACCAGCGGCTTCAAGTATGACCTGGGCAGCGAGGACGAGGGCGGCAACCAGGAGTCAACCCTGTCGGTGTTCACCCGGGACCAGCACGGAACGGTTCGTCACTTCTACACTGCCCACCCACAGATGGCCGACGACATCCACCAGCGGGGCCTCGACCTGCTCAACCCGGTCTACAACATGCTCGACCTTACCCGCCAGGGGCGCGACGACTGGTACGCCGAGCTCGCCTATGCTGCCGATGCGTTGACTGCGGTCCGGGCATAGCCCGAATCCACCGAGTCGAACTTGCATCTTGGGCGCGGGACGAGCGATCGGTACGTCGTCTCCTGCGCGCCTCAGTTACGCACCGACGGGTGCGCGCCTTCGCGTGCTCGTCGCCTCCTTCCGCTCATCTCGCCCCGCATCCCAATCTGCATCGTCCGATCGATGGATCCGGGCTAGCTGCCGCGATAGCTGCTGAGGCCGAAGGGCGAGATCAGCAGCGGCACATGGTAGTGGCGCCCCTCGGCCAGCTCCAACTCGAACACGACTTTCTTGTAGAGGTGGGGCCGGGAACCGTAATACCCATCGACCTCGAACACCAGCTGGTACGTCCCCGGCTCGATGCCGCCGCCGCTCAGGTCGGCGATCCGTCCCTCGGCGTTGGTGACCTGCGGGACCAGTGTCCCCAGCGTCACCCGCACCCCGGACGCCGGACTTCCGGCCGCCACATCGAGCACATGCGTCGAGACCGTGGCGCGCGTCATCTAACGAAGCCCCACCAGGTCATCCGGCTTGACCGGCGCCCGGGGCAGCTCACGCCCGGTGGCGGCCCGCAGCGCGGCCACGATGGCCGCCGGCACCACCACGGTGGACGGCTCCCCCACCCCTTTGGCGCCATAGGGCAGTCCCGGCTCCGGCTCCTCGACCAGGTCTGAGACCACCGGGGGCATATCCAGGATGGTAGGCAGCAAGTAGTCCGTGAAGGACGCGTTGCGGATCTTTCCATCCTTCAGCTCGATCTCTTCCATCAGGGCGAGGCCCAGTCCCTGGGCGCTGCCGCCCTCGATCTGGCCGCGCACACTCTGGGGATTCAAGGCGCGCCCCACATCCTGGGAGACGGCCAGCTGCACCACCCGCACCAGCCCCAGCTCGGTGTCGACCTCGACCACCGCCCGCGCCGCGCCGAAGGCGAAGGACACGTGGGGATCGCCCTGCCCGTTGGCGTCAAGTGTGCCGGTCCGCCGGTGCCGGAATACGCGGGTGGCTTCGATTGCCGGTCGCAGGTACTCATCGAGCGGGTCGGGCATGATCGAGGTCCCGGCGCGACGCACAAGCTCGTCGTGCACCGCCTGGCACGCGAGCTGCACCGCACCGCCCGTCATCATGGTCTGCCGCGACGCCGAGCTCGACCCCGCCGACCCGATGGCGGTGTCCGGCTGGTGCACCAGCACCCGCTGCACCCCGAGCTCCGTCCGCACCACCTGGGTGACGATGGTATCCAGTCCCTGGCCGACCTCGACGGCGGCGGTCTTGACCTCGGCGAGCGGGCCCTCCTGATCGACCGACAAGCGGACCCAGGCCTCCGAGGAATCGTCGAACCCCTCGCTGTAGGCCAGGTTCTTGTAACCCGCGGCGAAGCCGACGCCGCGCGTCAGCGCCTCGCCACGCCCGACATTCCCGGCGCCGCCCGGAATCAACATCCGGTCGCGATCAAGGGGAGACTCCTCGGGCGGCATGGGCAGGGCCGCGCATCGCGAGAGCAGGTCCCGAACGGGGGCGGCGCCGGTGACCCGCTGTCCGGTGGGCAGCACATCGCCGGTCTTGAGGGCATTCTTCAGCCGCACCTCGATCGGATGCAGGTTGACGGCCCGGGCCAGTTTGTCCATCTGCGCCTCATAGGCGAAGCAGGCCTGCACGGCGCCGAACCCGCGCATGGCGCCGCAGGGCGGGTTGTTGGTGAAGACCGCCGTCCCTTCCAGCCGGGCGTTGGGCACCGCATAGGGGCCGGCCGCGAACGTAGTGGCGTTGCCGATGACGGCCGGCGAGGTGGACGTGTAGGCCCCGCCGTCGACCAGCAGTTTCGCGTGGACATTGATCAGCTTGCCATCCCGGGTCGCGCCGTGCCGCATCCAGATGCGCGACGGGTGCCTGTGCACGTGGCCATAGAACGATTCCTGGCGGCCGTAGGCAATCTTCACCGGCCGCTGCGTCCGCAGCGCCAGCATGCAGGCATGGATCTGCATGCTCACATCCTCGCGCGCGCCGAAGGCGCCGCCCACCCCGGACAGGTGCAGCCGCACCTTCTCCGGCGGCAGGTGAAGGCAGGGAGCGATCTGCTCCAGGTCCGCGTGCAGCCACTGGGTTGCGATGTAGAGGTCAACGCCCCCGTCTGCAGCCGGCACGGCCAGGCCGGCTTCCGGCCCCAGCGGCGCCTGGTCTTGCATCCCGGTTTCATAGGTCCCTTCCACCCAGACCTCGGCCTGGGCGTGGGGGTCGCCGTGGATGACGTGCAGCTGGCGCACCACGTTGCCCTGCGGATGGAGCTTGGGTGCATCGGGCTGCAGCGCCGCCTCCATCTCGGTCACCGGCGAGAGCACTTCGTAGGTGACCTCGATCTTTGGGGCGGCGTGCTTCGCCTGCTCGGGCTGCTCGGCTGCCACCAACGCCACCGGCTCGCCGGCGAAGCGCACCACATCCCACGCCAGCACCGGCTGGTCCTGCACGTCGAGCCCATAGGTCTTCTTGCCGGGCACGTCGCCCGCCAGAAGGACGGCGCGCACGCCGGGGCTTTCCAGCGCCGCCCGGATGTCGATGGCCTTGATCCGGGCATAGGGGTGCGGGCTGCGCACGGTCTCGCCCCAGAGCATCCCGTCCCGGCGCAGGTCGCTGGCGTACTCGAACTCGCCTTTGACCTTGGGCACGCCGTCGACCCGGCGCACCGACTGGCCGATGCCGCCCCGGACCCGGGTCTTTGTCGTCACGCCGCCACCATGGCGCCCTTCTGTGCCAGCGTTCCGTCTTTCACCACGAACTTCCCGTCCACCAGTAGATGCCGCACCGGACCGGGCGCACAGAACACCAGGGATGCCACGGGGTCCGTCTCCGCGCCGGCAAAAGCCATCCCCTCAACGCTGAACAGGGCGATATCCGCCCGCTTGCCCACCTCGATGGAGCCGATGTCGTCGCGCCCCAGACAGGCGGCCCCGCCGCGGGTGGCCACCCGCAGTGCCTCCCGAGCGGTCAGGGCCGCCGGCCCCAGCCGGGCGCGCGTCATCAGCAGGGCCTGCCGCACCTCGGCCAGCAGGTGGCCGCTGTCATTGGATGCCGAGCCGTCGACGGCCAGGCCGACCCGCACGCCGCCGTCGAGCATCTCCCGCGCCGGGGCAATTCCGGAGCCCAGCCGCGCATTCGAGGTCGGGCACCAGGCAACCGAGGTGTTGGTCGAGGCCAGCCGGGCGATGTCGTCGCCATCGACATGGACGCAATGCGCCAGCCACACATCCGGGCCCAGGAAGTCGAGGTCGGCCAGCAGCTCCACCGGCCGGCGATCGAACTTCTGCCGGCAGTAGGCCTCTTCATCCCGCGTTTCCGCGATGTGCGTGTGGAGGCGAACGCCATGCTCCCGCGCCAGCGCCGCCGACTCGCGCATCAGGCGGCCGCTGACCGAGAACGGCGAGCACGGCCCCACCGCAATCCGCAGCATCGCCCCGGGCTGGGGGTCGTGATAGCGGCGGATCTGCCGCTCGGTGTCGACCAGGACCTCATCGAGGTCCTCCACGATCTCATCCGGCGGCAACCCACCGTGGGATGCCCCGAGGTCCATGGAGCCGCGGCAGGGATGGAAGCGCAGCCCGATCTGGCGCGCCGCCTCGATCTCGGCCTCCAGCAGGCCGGTGGCGCCCGTTGGAAAAACATAGTGATGATCCGTGGTGGTGGAGCAGCCCGAAAGCGCCAGCTCGGCCAGGCCCACCTCAGCGGCGCGCCGCTCCCAATCGGCGTCCAGCGCGGCCCAGTCGGGGTACAGCTCGCCCAGCCAGCCGAAGAGCCCCTGTTCCTGGGCACGCACTCGGGTGAGCACCTGGTACAGGTGGTGATGGGTGTTGACCAGCCCCGGGATGGCCACCAGGCCGTTGCCCTCCACCCGCTCGACCGCCTCCGTGGTGGGCGGCTGGCCGCGACCCACCCAGCGAATCACGCCTCCGTCGATCAGGATGGAGCCGCCCTCGATCTCGGTCTGGGCATCGTCCATCAAGGCCACCCCGGTGCAACCTTCGATCAGGATCATCGGTCCTCCCGCAGCCGGGAGGCCGCCAGCGTGACCGCATCCAGGATCTTGGCGTAGCCCGTGCACCGGCAGATGTTGCCGGATAGCGCCTCCCGCACCTGCACCTCGTTGGGGCTCCGGTCCTGAGCCAACAGGTGGGTGACCGCCACCACGAACCCTGGGGTGCAAAACCCGCACTGCACCGCGCCGGCTTCGACGAAGGCATCCTGGACCGCGCTCATCGGTTGCCCGCCGCCGAGACTTTCGACCGTCCGGACGTGGCGATCGTGCGCCTGGGCCGCCAGCACCAGGCAGGCGCAGACCAGCTCGCCGTCCAACCAGACCGAGCACGAGCCGCACTCCCCTTGCTCGCAGGCGTTCTTGGACCCGGTCAACCCAAAGGCGTCGCGCAGCAACGTGAGCAGGCTGGCGCCTGGCCAGATGTCGGCCTCGCGCCACTCGCCGTTGACGTTGGTTCTCACAACCACTTGAAGGCCTTTCGTTCCTCCAGCGCCCAGCGCAGCGCGCGGCCGGCCAGCACCGTGCAGCCATGCACCCGGTACCTGGCCGTCCCGCGCACGTCATCGATCGGTTTCGCCGCGCGGCCCACCAGCTCGGCAAACTCCGCCACGATCTCGTCGGTGACCGGCGCGCCGGGGTCGTCCCACGTCAGCCGCTCGGCGATAAATCGCTCCGCTTCGGTCGCCCGCAGAATCGTCGGGCCGACCGAGCCGAGCGCCACCCGCACCTGTCGGGCATCCAGGTCCACCTGGAGGCAGAGCCCGGCCACCGCGATCACCATCGCATTCCGGGTCCCGATCTTGGAGAACGAACCGGGACCGTTGAGCACCTGCCAGCGGGTGCCCACGATCAGCTCGTCGGGCGCCATGGCGGTCTTCTTGGGTCCCTGCAGGAAGGTGTGCCAGGGCAGGCTGCGCGTACCACGCCGGTTCTGGAGTACCACCTCGGCATCGTAGGCGGCCAGCACCGGCAGCGCGTCGCCGGCGGGGGAGGCGGTTCCCAGGTTGCCGCCTACCGTGCCGCGATTGCGAATCTGTGGCGAGCCGACCGACCGCGACGCCTGCACCAGGGGCACGAAGTCGGCCAGCTCGCGGATGATGCGGCTGTAGGTCACCCCGGCGCCCAGGAACAGGTGCCCGTCCTCCCGGCGCCACTCACGCAGCTCCGGGATCCGGGTCAGATCGATGACCCCGGCC
>WNFC01007934.1_pt1 | contig 28780 bp, 31 predicted proteins | sample 5400541 | NCBI WGS metagenome assembly WNFC01 (sample SAMN13153342, study PRJNA577476) | soil metagenome | isolation source: 120 cm saprolite under Douglas fir tree site 2 hole 2 replicate 1 | place: USA:California | collected 2015-04-18
CCGCAGCAACATCCAAATAGTGAATAGACGCGCGGAGCGCTGCATCAATGACCGGCGCCGCGGTGTCGATGAACGGCCCCGCGCAATTGATGACGGCCACAGCGCCGGAAAGTGCACGGTCAAGCGAGGCAGGATCGTCCACCGTAGCCACGCGCACCTCCGATCCCGGGTGGGCGTCCCCCGCCTCCTTTAGCTTCGCGGCGTCTCGACCCGAAAGAATGGGGGTAAATCCGCGTTTGCGTAACTCTGAGACAACAAAGCGTCCAGTGTGTCCATACGCCCCGAAGACCGTAACGATTCGATTTTGGATCATTGAAGAATTCACCGTGAATTACACTTGCTATCCATTGAAATCGCGGCGACTACTTAGACGCCACCAAACACCCGACCATCTGAGCTTCCGAGTTCACAGCGCGACCGATTTTGACCTCGATGGGACTCGCCTCGTAGGATCAGTAGGCCACGTAAGAAGAGAGGATCGCTGTCAGAATCTTTAGCTGTTTAGCGGACAATCTGCGCTAGCATGTAGCGGTAATCGGCCTCTGCGATGGCTCCAGAGTTACGGGCAAATCGGAAGTAATGCAAACGGCGGCGGCGGCGGCATTCGCGAGGATGCCGTTGGGACGAGATTCGCCTAAAACTCCTTCGCTGGCCACTCCCTCCACTGCGGCCTAAACGCGCCGCCTACGGCGTCGCAGGCCTCCGTTCCGAGAGTGGCCAGCGAAAACAAATCATGCTCTAATGACGGAAGCGTCGGCGAGCAAACCTCAGCCCGAAGCTATTCCACTTGGCATATAGGTAAGACATTTTTTGAATCTCCTTTTTCTTGCCCAATTTTCCTGGGGCGACCGATAGCGAGGGAGGCCACTCCCAAGGCAAGCGAGGGCTTTCTTGGAAGGACCGAACAATGTTCGGTTGGGTTGCGGAAATTGTCGGGCGGAACCGAGAAAGCAGACCGAGCGAAGCTGCCGGGCGTGGGAATTCTCCTGAAGCCAAGCCCAGGAAAATGAACGGCAGAAAAAGAGTGGCTTACTGGAATCAGTAACAACCGTGTGAGAACCAGAGCACCAGAGCTAAGTCAAAGGATCGGATTGATCGAGGATGGAAGGTAGCGGAGTTCATTCCAGCGTCCATCCAGGTAGGTGCAGACTAGTTGCTGGGCCGGCTAGCCGCGAACACCAATCCCTGCGTTACCCGCAACTTCGGGCCAGGCAAGTAGACTTCAAGCGCCAAGTCTTGCGGAGTGCTCGCTTGGTATTCGAAATCGTACGTCTCGCCGACAGTGATACCGAATTCTGCAGTTTGCATTGTCGCTACCGCCCGGCAGGTCAGCGCCGTCTTTCGCGATGATGCGCCACTGAACAGGAGTTCCTGCTTTTCGCAACGAGGCCCGCATGGCCACATTATCGGGTGAGATATTGATGAGCCGGAATCGGTATTTTGTCCCGGTAACCAGCCTTAAAGGCGAAGGCTGGGGATGACCGTTGATCAGCAACACGGTTCCGAAGGGTTCGAAAATTCCCAAGCTGAAGAGGAAGGTCTTGTCGGACGCGGGGTCGAATTTCTGGCCGGTTGGCAGCACGACAAGCGGACCATAAATGCCGTTTTCCAGTTGGTCCTGGTCGTGCCAGTGCGTGTGGTAAATGAACGTGCCGGCGCGCGGTGGCGCCATCCGGACAAGGAAAGACTCACCCGGATTGATGGCGGGCGTGGTTTGCTGGGCTGTTCCCGTCCAACCGGCAACCCCGTCGTAGTAACTTTCCAGCTCAATGCCGTGCCAGTGGATCGCCGTGGGCTGCTTGGAACGATTGACGAGCTCGATTTCCACGGGCTGCCCGCGGGTGAGCGCATATCAATAATCTCCTGTCCTCACTGTCCTCGAGAAACCCTTGACGCGGTTGCCGAGGGCCTTTATTGTGATGAAGTATACTCCGCGTGAGCACTCGAAGTTGTCTTACATATTCCCGCGTCCCCGTAATTCAAACTTGGGAAGAGAGGAGAAACAGAAAATGTTCCTACGATTTCGCGCGCCCCTTACCACCATCGCTTTTGTCCTCAGTGCCGTGCTACTCGCGGCCGCGTTCGCCCGCTTCGCCCAGGCGGACAACGACAACGTCGTCACGTCGACAGCGCAACTCCCCTTCGCGGGTTCTTTCTTCGATTCGGTCACTAGAGAGAGGGTGCACATTTCCGGCGCGGTCCATGTGGTCACTCACGTCGCCTTCTCGCCGTCCGCTACCACCCTCGACCTCCATGCTGTCCTCCCGGCGGATGTAGATGCCACCGGAGAAACCACCGGCATTCGGTATATCTCGTACGGAGCAAATTCCCTGCTGCAGCCTTACCCCCCTGGGCCTATCCGTTCCGCCGTGGCGCAAGTCCAATTCCTCGTCAAACCCCCCACCAACCCCGACACAGTGTGCGGCTGCCCGTTCCGCCCCTGTCCAGACGACCCCTTGCCCCACTGCATTGACAGCTTGTTTCTTCAACTCCACTTGCAATTCGCAACCGATGGGACGCTGCTCGTGGGCGGCGAGGCCGGCTCGACAGTGCGCCTATGCGGTGAAAGGGCCTGCACCACCGACTAGGGAACCGGGAGCAGGCGTCAAGCTACGGAAAATAGATCTAGAGAAATGGAGGAAGAGAAACTCTCATGAAATCGAAGATGCGGTTTGGCATGAGTCGGCGTGAGCTCCTCAAAATGGCCGCCGCCGGCGGAGCCGGGTTGGCTGGCAGCATGCTTGGCCCGCTCACGAAGACCGTCAAGGCGAGCGACCAGTACAGCAGCGTCGTATTGGCCAAAGGGCCGGTGGGGTATTGGCGTTTGGGGGAGGCCTCGGGGCCAACCGCCGCTGACGCCTCGGGCAACGGCTACGACGGAACATACCTTGGCAATCCGACATTCGGCCAATCTGGCGCAATCGTGAACGATCCGGACACGGCGATCGGGTTCAATGGACCCGATTCGCTGGATTACGTGGAGATGCCCGATCCCGACAGTCAAGCGTTCAGTCAGCCGACGAGCGGGTTGGGGCTGACTGTTGAAGTCTGGATGCGGCCCGATGTCCTCACGTTCCGAGGACAAACAAGCGAGATATATATCCACTGGCTGGGCAAGTGTGTGTCGGGATCAGGACAGTGCGAATGGGGACTGCGGTTTTACAGCCAGGACTCCCCGTCACGGCCGAATCGCATCTCCGCGTACATTTGGAATCCCAGCGGCGATGAGGGTGCGGGTGCGTTTTTCCAGGATGTCCTCACGCCAGGGCAGTGGATTCACATGGTTGGGGTGTATGAGCCTGGAGACAAGGACACCGATCCCCCTGCGGGTGTCCACATTTACAGGGATGGTGTTCACCGGCAGGGCCCGCCTTCGTCGGGGACGCTGTATAGCAGCTTTGGCATCGTGCCGGCTCACGGAACACTGCCCGTGCGCTTGGGCACACGCGATGCAGCCACTTCCGGTGCCGCCATGGTGAGCTACTTGACCGGGGGGCTGGACGAAGTGGCCATCTACCCGCGCGTGCTGACGGCGGCGGAGATTCAACAGAATTACTGCGTCGGCAGCGAGCAATGCTTCTGAGCATTCCCGGTGCCTTGCTCCCTTGGTAGGGCGGCGGGTTAGCTGAAGGACGTCCAGTAGGAACTGACTGCTCGCCACGCCTTGCAGGTTTACAAACATCCATGTACTCCGGCGCGGTGGCCATTTGAACTCCTCTCCAGGAGGAAAACCGGCATGGGGTCTTCGCCAAAGAAGAAGTCCATGCTTACCTGGTCCCAAACTCCCACGGCATCACCTATCCGCTGTCACTTGGCAGGGAAACGTGCTGATCGTGGATATGGATCCCGCGATTCGTCCGCTCCTGGCACGTCGACGGACAGCGCTGTCATCGTTTCTCCTTTGGCCGCTGCTCGCAAATCGCAGGCTCAAGGCACAGAAAGCGAGCGGCGTTGCGGCAGAAGATGTCTCGCTTTTGTTCTTCGGTCACGAAATCGGCTGATTCGATGCCGGCGATGGCCATTCCAATGGCCTTGTCGTTCGCCAAAACTCCGCACCACCATGAATTTCGTCCACGTAACAATGTTACTGGCCTCTCCGCATGCCTATCATTTCAAACGCATTTTGAGTTTTGGCGAAGGTCAGCGTGAAGTGCTCGAAGAAAAGCGCGCCAGCGTATGCTGACGGAGCAACTGCTTTTGCGCGGCACTCAACCAAAAAACGCCCGCCAAATTCGTTAGCGAAATAGTCCGCAGGTGATTCAAGAACTCACCTACCCTACCTCACCGTTCGATTTTCCCCTTTCCTTGCAGACATACCGGATCGCATGCTTGAAAATCAGCACATTCGGACCTCCGCGGCGCGTCAGCTTGATGCAATCACGGTCATACCATTCCACGGTGCCGCGCACCGTTTCGCCATCCATGAGCACAATCGTTAAGGGCGTATGAGTTGTCATCTGCTTGGTCCAGTAAAAATTCTCAGCAAAGCTTTGCTCTGGGGGCGTAGGCTTCTTTGGCGGCGTCATACCGTAAATCGGCTGACCGGTATTTTGTGGCTTCACAGGCTGCAAACTCGGACGGAACAGTTTTCGATTCATCGTGAAATTCCTGGCATACACTCCCTAAAGCCTGAAGGAAGCCGTCTGTATGTATTATGACCTTCTGCTCAGCAATTCCGCTACTTTGTGGAGCGACTCGGTGTTTCGGTACGGTGACAACCTTGGCTATGCCCAACAGGCAGTGTTAGTTGCGCGCGTCGCGAGTTTCGGAAGCAGTTTTTTTTCACTGATGCAAAGTATGTCGCAAACATACTTACCTTTCATTCCGGTCGGGGCCCGTCTTCCTTGTCCGACTCAGGGGATACGATGTGTCCAGGCACCCCTATCCATTCAAAAGCGTTCCAGGTTTTCCTGCAAATCGGCATCGGAGTCTTCCTTGACTTCCACCCGCATGGCCAAAAAACTCGTCCTGGCCGCTGCCTTGAGCCAGAAATCATTGCTCAGCGCACGTTGATGATAAATCAGGCCCGGGAGGTCTCTTGCCAGGGGAGATTCCCGGCATCCTTAATATACGTGCTGAAATATATGTGCTGATTGTGAGCCCATGGCTCGGTGTCCCGTCGACTTTTTTATGCCGCTTCCCTCTCGTAGTACTTCAGCAGGCCGCCCAGTCGTTCTCGACACCGCACTGCTCCCATGTTCCTTCTTGCCTCCGGCGGCGAAGGAAACAAGATCCGATTGTCTTTGCCCTGATGGTTGCGCTCCTCGTGGTAATGTACGATATATTGCTGCAACGCGCGCCGCAGCGACGATTCTCCAAACAGGATCAGCCTCGACAGACATTCTTCTTTGACCGACCTCACCCAGCGTTCGGCGTACGAGTTCAGATTCGGGCTTCTTGCCGGCAATCGAAGCGGATTCACGTTTCCCGTCTTGATCAGTTCTCGAAATGATTGGCAGAACTTCGCATCTCGGTCATGCAGCAGATAGCGGCAGCCTCTCAGGCATCCCCACTCCTCCATTGTCATGTTTCGCGCCTGCTGCTCCATCCACTCCTGATCCGGGTACGGCGTGAACCCTGCCAGTTTCACCTGGCGAGTCTCCAAGTGGATGAAGAACAGCACATAGTAGGTCGTCAACCCTTTGAGCGTTAGGACTTCCGTCGTGAAGAAGTCCATGCCCACCAAAACGTCCCGGTGTGCGCGGATAAAGTTCTTCCATGACATCGATTGCTTTCGCTTCGGCGCTGGAGAAATGCCGTGGCGACGGAGGACGTTGCCCACCGTCTGATCCGATAGACGATGCCCTAGATTTGCCAAGGCTGTGCTACGCAAAAATTCCGTCCAGCTTCAAAGTCTGACTCATGGCTGGAGGACACTTCGTCTGCTCCTTCGCTCAAACTCTATAGATCATTGTCTGACAGAAACCGGCCGTAATCGTTGGACTCCAGCCAATGGTAAAGGTGAACTTGGTACAGGTACGAACCCACGAGTTCTTCCCCCAACTCGTGCGTCTCGCTGCAAACGAATGGCACCTGCAGTCCCGCCAGTACAGCCACCAGAAACTGTGTCGTCCTGTTCGGGTCAACGCTCGCGTGGGCATAGGGAGATTTCACCTGGCTCAGCGTACTCGTGATCACCAACAGGCGATGCGGATAACGAGCCATGAAGCGGAGACGCTTGATGAAGGCAGTCCGTTCGACCGTGCAGGAATGGACCAGGTCCGAAAGATCCTTCCATTCTACGACACAGACATCTTCCAAGCCGGCGACGGAATAATCTCCCAGCCGGAGCGCCTTCTTTTCGATTCCCGCAAACCATCCCCTGAAGCGCGAGAAATTGAATGGATTCTGTTCTCGCGTATCCACGAGGAGAGTCGGGCGTGGCGTGTGGAGCTGCGTGCCCCCGCGTTCGGCGAGAACGGGAATTGCCGGGTGCGGAACGGGCGCTGCAGTCATTTGCGATTCGAGCGGAGACGTGATCAAGGCGCGGCGTCTTCTCCCTAGTCTGTCTTTCACGCGGCGATCCTTTCCCACCGGTATTCGTGATGCAGGCCGCCGAGAACCGCGCGAGCCGCGACCTTGCAATCTTGAGCTAAGAAATGCCTGTCGTGACCTTGCTGCGGTAGGAATACCGCTGCAGGTTCAGGAATCCCCGGTCCCAGGCTCAAATGAGGGCGCCCTTGGTTGTAGTGAATCACCCACTCCGCCAGGATCCTGCCTAGTTGCCTCTCGCCCAAGGGAATCATGAAATCGACGCACTCGCGGCGTACCGTTCCCACCAACCGTTCGCAGTAGGCATTCGCCTGGGGTGCCCGCGCCGGCGTGCGCAGCACCCTCAGTCCGAATGCCTTGAGCTGTTCGTCCACTTCCGCCGAGAAGATCGAGTCGCGGTCGCGAATGAGAAAGCGGTAGGGATGATCGCTCGGAATCGTTTCTCGAAACTGCTGCAGGGTCCACTCTGCCGTCGAGTGCGCGGTGAAGTTGCAGTGCACGATCCGCCGCGTTCCGACTTCCATCAGGAGGAACACATAAAGAGTTCGGAACCGAGCGGTAACCACGACGAAAAAATCGCAGGCGACGATGGAGTGAGCGTGATTACGGACAAAAGTTCTCCAGCGTTGCGAGGAGGTTCTTCGTGGGCCTTGTCGATCGGGTTCAGGAGGCCAGTAGGCTCGCACCGTACGCGGAGAGACGTGGATCCCGAGTTTCACCGATAGCTCGGCGGCCACCCGAGCCTGTCCCCAGGTCGGGTTTTCCTGTGCCATTTGGACGATGAGTTTGCGAACGTTCTCAGGAAGTCGTGGCCGACCCGCTTGAGATTTCCACCACCAGAACAGCCTGAAACCCTTGCGATGCCAGCCGACCAGCGTTTCCGGCTTGACGATCACGAGGGCGTCCTTCCAGTTGAACAGACGAGACCAGAGGGCAAGCGAGAAACGGGCGGAGTCGTTCAAGCGTCGCGGCTGCGTCTGCCGCTCTTCATAGAAAGCCAGCTGCTTCCGCAGGAACAAGACTTCTGCGCTCAGGGCTGTCCGCGAACGGATCGTCAGACGGAAGAAACGAAGTCCGTCTGCGACCAGATCGGTGACCAAGCCAAGGAATAAGTCCAGTGAACGTGCCGCGCTGGGAAGGAATCGTGACATGGGGCGTCAGGATGGCACAACCGCAATCTGATTGAGGACTTCCGGGGCACGGAAGCCAAATGCCTAAGTCCCAGCATTTCCGTCAGATGAGGACGCCGATGGAATTCTTGCGTAGCACACTCCCAGACCGCTGCCGATGACGAGAATATCGGTCTGTAAGGTGTCCTGCATCACGCAGGTTCAATCTCGAAGCTCAAGTCCACTGCCGGGGCAGAGTGTGTCAGCGCGCCGACCGAAATCCAGTCCACCCCTGTCTCCGCGAACTCCCTTACGTTCGCGAGTGTAATTCCGCCGGAGGCCTCGATGCGAATCTTTCGCGCCGGATCGTGCGCGGGTTCGCGCGGACCGCCTTCCGCGAGGCGCACCTGTTCGACCGCTTGGCGCACCTGCGCGGGACGCATGTTATCAAGAAGGATGACATCTGGGCTGTGTTCGAGTGCGTCGCGCAACTCGTCGAAATTCGTCACTTCGATTTCGGTCCACGCGACGCCACCTTTGGCAGGTTGCGCCGCTTGGAGCGCCGCCGCCACTCCGCCCGCCAATCGGATATGATTCTCTTTGATCAGGACGGCTTCCGCCAGGTCCTTGCGGTGATTGCGGCCTCCGCCGGTGCAGACCGCATATTTTTCAAGCGCGCGAAGCCCCGGAGTGGTCTTCCTCGTATCCAGGATCTGCACGCCCGTGCCCGCCACCGCGCGCACAAAGCAGCGCGTGAGCGTGGCGATGCCGGAGAGCCGCTGGAGCAGGTTCAAGGCCACGCGTTCTCCGGAAAGCAACGCGCGCGCCAAGCCACGCACCTGCACAGGACTCTCGCCCGGGCGGAGTTCCTCCCCGTCTTTGCGTCCGATCTCCGCTACCGCTGAGGGGTCCAGAAGCCGGAAGACTTCGATGAACGGATCGAGCCCGGCGAGGACAAGCGGGGCGTTGGCGATCAGTTCCCCGCGGGCGCGCTGCCCGGCGGGCACGACCGTGCCAGTGGTAATATCCCCGGCTCCCAAATCTTCTTCGAGGAATCTGCGCAACAGTTCGCGGTAACTGGAGGGCTCGAGAGATTCGGACATAGAAACCAATGTGGGGAACTTCTAGCTCATCTCCAACATGCGAAGGATGGGACGCAGGGCGCGCTTCCGCAACTCTTCGCCCAGAGTGATTTCAGGCGTGCGCTCCCTCATGCAAAGGTAGAGCTTCTCCATCGTGTTGAGCTTCATGTGCGGGCATTCGCTACACGAGCAGCCACCCTCGCCGGGAGCCGAAATGAACTTTTTCTCCGGGCAAGTCTTCTCCATCTGGTGGAGGATGCCGCTTTCGGTCGCGACAATGAACTCGGTCGCCGGGCTCTGTTGGGCGTATTTGAGAATTCCAGTTGTCGAGCCGACGTAATCCGCATGGCGTAGCACCGCTTCCGGGCACTCGGGATGCGCCAGGACCTTTGCTTGGGGGTGGCGCTCTTTCAGTTGCACCAGGCTGCGTTCAGAAAACATCTCGTGGACAATACAGGTCCCTGGCCAAAGCTGCAGTTCCCGTCCCGTCTTCTTTATGAGGTAGCGGCCCAGATGCTGGTCAGGCGCGAACGCGATGGGCTGCTCGGGCGGAATCTGCCGGATGATTTTCTCCGCGTTGCTGGACGTGCAGATGATATCGCTGAGCGCCTTGACCTCAGCGCTGCAGTTGATATAGGTGATCGCCACATGATCAGGGTAGCGCTCGCGAAATGCCCTGAAAAGATTCGCCGGGCAGCCGTCGGCCAACGAACAGCCTGCTTTCAGGTCGGGGAGCAGGACAGGCTTACTGGGGTTGAGGATCTTAGCTGTCTCGCCCATGAACAGCACGCCACAGAAAACGATCACATCCGCGGAGGCAGCCGCGGCTTTCTGAGACAATTGCAGGCTGTCCCCGACAAAATCAGCCAGGTCCTGGATTTCCGATTCCTGATAGAAGTGCGCTAGGATGACGGCATTCATCTGACGCTTGAGCCTCACGATCTCATTCTCGAGATCGAGGTGCGCCAGGGACTCGTGACTCTCGGTTTGTGCCGGGGCTATCATCAGATCTATCTATGCATATTATGGAGTAAAAGCAATTTGAGATGCAAAAGGTACTAAACTTAAGTCTAGCGCTCCCGCTCACGTGCGCCAGATCGTATAAACCGATCAACAGTCGGCTCTCAACCGACACCAGATTGATCACATCCACCACCGCATTTGCGGCAAACGCTTGCCGGCAATCACTCGACGCAGTAGCGCTTCCGCTGAGCCCCGATACCTCGCCGGAATCTTCCCTAACGTCTTATAGGCCGCGCGTGTCGCAAGGATTTGTGGTGATTCCAGAATTGTCCGCGGCTCTGGCAGCAGCAAAATTTCCTCCGCTCGCGTGTCCACCTCCTTCGACGAGCGCCACCGGAGACGCAGATGCTTCGACGTATGCCGCCACACAGCCCAGCGCTGTCCTCGGGCATTTCGCCTTAACTTCTCGTCAATCGTTACGCTCGTCGGTTTATGCACCGAGTAGCTCTGCAAACTTATTTCTTCCCTACCAGTCTGAGTCTTCCTCGGAACGCTCTTCCTTGCCCTCCTGAAAACATTCCAAAGTTCGGCGCATCAATATTATTCACCACGGTATCTGGATTCTGCCTGTCAAGCGCATTCACCGCCTCGCCTCGCACTGCCCACAGATACCCGCGAAACGCAAACTTTTTCTCCAGTCCTACGTTCACGCTCGCGTATGCGGGAAAGCGCATTGAATTGGGCGCTCCCACCAATTGCTGCTGCAGGTTGACCACGCTGAAGGGATACCCGCTCCTCGGCGTGTGCGTAGCCCGCCCCAAAGCGCCCCGACTGCACCTCTGCCGCGCGTGTTGCATCCACATTCAATCGCGCGGTCAGCGCGCCGTTGATCGGATCTCCAATTTCAAATCCATCGAGCAGGTATTGCGTCTCCCCGACCCGTGCTCCACTCACGTGGAGATGCCCCGCATTGTCTTGCAGCATTTCCGGCAAGGCGATCAAACTCTGCTGCAGAACATGCGTATTCGGGACCGGAATATCGCGAATGTCTCGGGCCGTCAGCGTTGATCGCTGCGAGGTATCCTGCGGATCGATTTGGTTCTGCGGCGACGTCGCCTCGACCTGCTCGTGCAGTTCCTCCGCGTGGTTCAAAGTAAAGGTGAGTTCGTTTTGTCCGGCATGCAGGGCCAATGCCTGGACCGTAAGCAAGAAAAAGCCTTCCTTGCGGACTTCTACTTTGTACTCTTCAGCAAGAAGATGCAGAGTGAAGCGCCCGGCCCTGTCCGTCTCCGTTCGGTAGGCGTTACCCCCGCCGTCCTCCAGCATGATTCGCGCATCCGCTACCGGCACGCCATTTTCGTCCACTACTACGCCCGTACAATCGGCCGAATTCGCCGCCCAAATCCCTCCGGAAACAAGACCGCTGAGTGAAGCCAATACCGCAGTGAGTAGTGGAGTGATCCGCATGCAAGACACGTCATAGGGTGTCGTCTAACAAGATGTAAAGGAAAAAAAGGTCTAAAGCAATCGGGTGAGTAGATTTTGCAGTTCAAATTGCTCCGCTAGCACTCTGATCGTTCATTATCACGCACGCGACGTCCGACTCTCAGCCGGCTTTTCTCGTTAGCAGCCAAGTCGTTTTCACGCAGGCCTCGGCGGCGCGGGCACCTTTAACTCCACGCACACCGATACGGTCCTTCTGCAGATCAACACCACAGGTTTGGCTCTGCCGGCCGCAACCTACACCGGCGTGCTGAACATCCAGGCGCAGGCTATCTAGTCGCCGCAGCCGCAAGGATTGCGACGCCTTGCGGCCGACCGAAACGGCAGCGCGGTGGACATCACGCCTGATGTATCGCCACCGCCGCGCTGAGCGTTTCGTGCCGGCATAGTCGGCCAAGGATTTGGGAGCTCACCTGGCTCTTCTCCCCAACTCGGGTTTAGCGCCGAACTGGTGGCGCCAGCGCGGGCCGCGTCTCTGCGTCCTACACATCGCTGCCCTTGTATTTGCATGCCCCTCAATACACACTCAAATGGACATCGGCAACTTTACTCTATTGACCGCCCAGGCAGCATCGGGATCGGTCGTCGATACCTTCTCCGGAGCCATCGGGCGCTCTTCTGGATCTGCCACGGGGTTCTGCTCCTCTAATTCACTCAGGTACTCCTGAACCGTTCGTGAGACTTGCGCGATCTCGGCTAATCGCTCTCGAGGAACTCGGCTTTGCTGACTGGCATTGGCAATTACAAGCGTCCCGTCCACTGCTAGATTCCGTCCTTCGACCAAGCCTGCCTCCAAACAACGCTGCGCGATCTTTTCAAAGGCTTTTCGAAATACACCGGACTGCCGGAATCGACCATGCCGGTTCTTGGAAAACGTGGAGTGGTCAGGAATCTCTTGGTCAAAACTCAAGCACGTGAACCAACGATAAGCCAGATGCATCCCTACTTCTTCCATTAAACGCCGTTCGCTGGTGATCCCATAAAGATATCCGACCACCAACAGGCGGAGCAGCACTTCGGGATCGATAGATGGTCGGCCCGTTGGGCTGTAGAAATCCTATAACTGTTCTCGCACGAAGCTGAAATCAACGTAGCCATCAATCAACCTAAGCAAGCGATCGGCAGGAATCTGATCTTCTAAACGGAAGTATTAAAACAACGACTCTGTCCGTCCCTGCTGACCCATCATCGGTGATGTTCCTCCTGCGATGCTCAGTAGCACAACAGGGGAAGTCACGGCAAACAAAATCGGTTCCAAAAACCGACTTTTTCAACACACTCAAATGCTTTCGCAACCGCCTTGACAATCGTCTGACTTCGGCGCAGGATTTGCGCCAGAGAGACGGGGAATCCCTTCCTACATTTACTCGAGCAGCGTTTTTGAGGACTCAGGGGTCAAGGGTTTCGTTCGAAATGCAAAGCGTCCGTAGCTAGCTGCCCATAGGTAACTGTGGACGCCAGAAAATTTCTGCAATTCCGTTTTGTGGGGAGGGGGGACGTATGAGCAAACCAAAGACTCGCAAGATTTGGCTCTTCGCTGGGTTGCTTCTGACTGCTCTGTGTCTAGCAAGCGCACGCCAGGCGTTTGGCCAAGCGACCACAGGAACCATCTCCGGCGTTGTTACCGACGGGACGGCGACGGTTGTCCTTCGCCAAAATTTGATTCGGGACAGTGTTTGCGCATTCCAGCTTCCAAGTTTCTTGATGTAGTTCGTGAAGGGCCATCAGAGTCTTTCGCCCAGAGAATCCGAGCTGTGGGCAGATGACTGCTTGAAGTTGAAGTGGGCGCAGTTCCAGGGAAGTCTAGAATCGTGGTCTTTACGCTGCGCGTTCGTAACGGTGATGCAGACCGCCGAGCCGAGGGAACGCGATGACGCGACCGCGATCCTTCGAGTGTGGGCGATTTCCAGGAGTCCGCTTCTGTAGGCCGAGGTGAGTTCGGTCTTCGTGGTAGTAGCGCACATATTCCGCAAGCAGCCGTTTCAAGTGGGCTTCGTTGAATGCGATTACGTGGTCCAGCAAATCGTGGCGGCAACTTTCCACCCATCGTTCTGCGACACCGTTTTGCCATGGGCTTTCGAACGAAGTCTGAATGGGATGCATTCCCAACGATCTGACAGCAACCGGAACTGCGAAGCCATACTTTGAATCGCGGTCGAAGATCAAGAACCTTGACGCGGATTCGAACGGAAATGCTTCGCGCAGTTGCTGAATGATCCAAGCGCTCGTAGGGTAGCGCGTGACGTTGAAGTGCAGGATGCGACGCCGATCGTGGCTGATGACAAAGAAGCAGTAGAGGAGGCGAAACGTAACGGTCGGAATTGTGAAGAAATCCATGGCCGCGATGGCCTCGCGGTGGTTTCTCAAGAAGGCGAGCCAGCGCCTAGCTGGTTCGGGATTTCTCAGAGCGCGACGCATCCACCGAGAGACAGTCCTTTCCGATAGTTCGAACCCAAGCATCGAGAGCTCACCGTGAATTCGCGGCGCACCCCACGTTGGGTTCTCAGCCACCACTCGAAAGATCAGTTCGCGAACTTCTTTAGAGACCCGTTTCCTTCCGATCACACGACGAGCTCTGGAAATGGCTCGCCAGTACAGCGCAAATCCGGATCGGTGCCACCGGACCACGGTTTCCGGGCTGACCAAGATGAGAGTCGGTTTCCAGCCCGACCAAAACTTGTGAACAAGTACCCAAAAGCCCTTATCAAACACGGTTAGTCGAGGTCTCGGGTGTTTGCGCTTGAGCACGGCGAGCTGTTGCCGGAGAACTAGGTTTTCGATCAACAAGCTCTGACGAGCACGAAAGCAGCGAAGAAGGGAGGCTAGAAGGAGTCCAATTGCCTGTAACATGGCCTCGTGCTATCGCAAGCTGGCTGTGGATGACAACAACCTATGCTGTTGATTTCAAGGGAGAACAGAATTTTGGCGAACCACAGGATCGAAACTACTGCTGTATTGGAAACAAAGGAGTTTTGCGGTGCAACCTGGCCTTCTAAGGAACTGAAAAGAAAGGAACGGAATCCTTGGTGCCCCCTTATTGCCCCTCAGAAATTCATGGTCGATCCGGTTGACAGATAGAGAACCTGGTCCCGAACCAAATTCCATGCCTTATTGAAATCTATAGATTCTTGCTGATTCTAGGTGATTGGTATTGAATCGTTTGCGGCACCCTTGTTGAAGTTGATTGAGAGCTGTGGAAGTTGAGTGCTTTCGCAGCTACAAAATCATCTACACTGACTGCCGACTTCAGATCAATTGCTCTGAGGTCTTTCCAGGATAGAACTCAAGGAGTGGTGGCTGGAGCTTGCTCGCTGAGGTGTTCCTGGGTTGGCCAAGGTAGTGCCCGCACCTCCCTAGCTTTCTCTGGCAGTGAGAGCACCTCAATCGAGGTGATTATTGACCAGTGGAATCCGAGTTCGCGCCGCTACCAAACCGAGACATTTTGCTACGGCCCTCGTTCTTGTCCTCTCTACCAATCCGGACCGGCACGCAAGGTTCCCGATCGTCATGGAATGAGTTACACAGAGGAGGACTGGGTTGACGACGAGGCGACGTCACACTGCAGCCTCGACGATTAGAATCGTCGCGGCACGATCGAATTCCGCAGATATCCTGATCCAGACATCTCGAAGGTGTGAACGTTCAAAATTTCGCTTTCAACCGAATTTTTGCGGAGCACAAGCACGATGACCTGGCTCCCCGAAAAGCCTCCGCAGACGGCATAGGCTTACTTGCCGACGACGAACAGGTGGCCGGCGTTCTGCGAGTAAATCTTGCCGTCCCCACCCAGCGAGGTTGGAGTGTAGGCCGCGCCGAGGGCCAGTTGCTGGAAGAGTTTCTGCTTCAGCGTCCCCCCCTGGTTGATGGCGTAGAGGTTGCCGTCTTCACTGTTTGCGTACACGACGCCATTGCGATCAATCACCGGCGCGTTGACACACCACTCGAACGAGTTGGGGTGGTCGGAGAGGCAGGTGATGGATCCGTCTGCATTCCGGGTGCAGCTCTGCGTGTTGGTGTTCTTGAAGCTCCACTCGATCGTCAAGTTCGGGCTGAGCTGGGTGACGAAGAACTCCTCCGGGCTCGCCGGATTGGTCGCCGTGCGGTCCGTGGGACAGATCGTCGGGTCGTTGCAGTAGGAGCCGAGACCGCTGTAGTGGTTGTTCTTGATCACGACCGAATAGGTGCTGTCGTGCTGATAGATGGCCACCGTGCTGTCCCATCCGAAACCGAAGGCTCCGAGATAGTCGCCGTTGGCGCTAAAGCGCATCAGGTGGCCCTGGGCGTAGTTGTAACGGCTGTACGCGCCGAAGAAGATGCTGCCGTCGGGCGCCACCGTCGGCGTGGACGACTCATCGTCCAGAATGCGCCCGGCGCCAGGCGTGTTCTGGGCCGGGTCGTTTCCGAGGATCGCCGTGTTCCCGGCAGGTCCGAGATCGCGGCAGCCGCCCAGCTGGCCGTTCGGTGGAAGCGTGCCGCCTGTCGCGGGCGACACGCCGCAGCCATCATGGAAGCGATTGCGCAGTGACGTGGCCCATTTGAGTGTGAGGTTGGGGTTGATCGCGAGCAGGAAACTATGGCGCGCGCCAATCAGGAAATGGCCGCGGGTCAGGGTGTAAATGGTCCCGTCGGGCGCGATGGCCGGCGCGATGTTCAGCCCCACGCGCTGGAGCCCGCACGGCACCGACGGCGGCACCGCATCCGCGCTCGGCGGCCAGGGCAATTGACTGCTGCTGAATATGCCCAGGCACAGGTCGGTCGATTTCGGCGCCGCGGGATTCAGCCCCGTGTAGCTGACCATCGAGATCGTGTCGTCTGGTGCTACCTTTACCAGCCACGAATCCACCGCGTCCATCCCATAGAAGTTTCCATTGTCCTGAATCTTGAGAACGTTGTAGTAGATGTTCCCTGCGCTGTCAGTGGTCAACGGGCTGACGGTGAACGTGTGGGCGCTCAGCGTCCCGTCCGGGTGGAGGAACTGTGACGGCACGATCCGTTCGATTGCGGTGCCGTTGCTCTTGTTCAGCTTGAAAATTGACCCACCGGCACCCGGGTCGTAAACGAAACCATTGGCCAGAACGGCGTGATAGACCGGCTCCCAGAAGTCCGCCTGTCCGCCTGGAGGGATCCAATCGCTGTCGAACGTCCAGACCTTCGTGAGCTGGCCGTTGACCCAGGTGAACTTGTTCTGGTGCCAGGTTTCGGTGTTGTAGGACCCTTTCGTGTAGTTCCCCGCTTTCGACTCCATGTAGACGTCGTTACCCTCGACGAGCGACACCTGGTAGTGGACGAGCAGGTTTCCCCCGTTGAGGGCTTGTTCATCCGGCACGAGCGGGTCGTAGATGATGTTAGCGAGGATGCGGTTCAGATCCTGCCCGTTGACGTTGAGAAAGCCTGTGTGCTGCGGGTTTTGGGCCCACTGCGGCCACGCGGGACTGCCCTGCGCCTCGATGGTGATTGGTGTTCGCAGGGAACACCAGAGGCCCACCGCTAGCGCGCATACCAACACTGCAATGCCAAAACGTTTCATCGGGTTTATCCTCCTTCTAGACAAAACTGGAAACTGCCGCCAGCGAAGAGGCTGGGGCGGGATCTCTAGCCCCGACCGGGTGGGAGAGGCCATGTTTATCCGGAATTTCCGTTTTGAGCTTCCCGTTCGCCCGAAAGCCTAGCCCTCGTGGCCCGTCGTGTCAACTGCAAGTCGCGCTGGTGTCGCACTGGCCCCTTTGGGGTAGTTGTGCTCCGCAAAAAATCTGCACGTCGGTCGTTTCGCGGTCTCGATTTCACGCTGCGACCTTTGCGAGTCGATACTCGTGATGAAGACCGCCCAGAATCAGAAGTTCCTCGTGGCGGAAATGCCGTCGCGGGGCCATCAGGGATGCCCGGCCCCGGGTTCGAATGAGGCCGACCCTGGTTATAGTGTGCGGCCCACTCCTTCAGAAATTGCGCAGGTGTCGATCGCTCAGTGGGATCAAATAATTCAAGCATTCTCTTCGGACCGTGCCGATCAAGCGTTCGCAGAAAGCATTTGCTTGTGGCGAGCGAAATGGTGTTTTCAAGACTGCTAGCCCCGACGACCGCAGGGTGGAATCGACGACTGACGAGTAGATGCTGTCTCGATCGCGAATGATAAATCTGCAAGGCGCATTTGCAAGGCCACGACGTGTAGCCTTCCCCGGCCATGCTGACTCTAACTCTTCTCTCTGCGAGATTGTTTCCGAGCCCGCGCTGTTCTGCAAGTGGAGATTCTTGCTCTCCGCCATCAGCTCTTGGTCCTGCAACGTTCGAGCCGTGGGCATAAGCACCGTCTCCGTTGGACTGACCGAGTCCTGTGGGTTTGGCTCTCACGTTTGTGGAACGACTGGCGATCGGCATTGCTCCTTGTTAAACCGGAGACCGTTATCGCCTGGCATCGCAAGGGATTTCGCCTTTATTGGCGATGGAATATTGTTAAAGGGGTAAAGCTCAATACTCCCAGAAGTTTTGGCGAGGGTTACCCGGTCAGGTTTCTATTTCTAAGGATAGCGACGCCGAACTCCTGAAGCGGCTCGTGGAGTACCGTTTCCTCCAGCCGGGCGACTGATCGGACTCACCGGCCCTCGCGGCTTCGCAGTGTAAAGCCAATGCACCCAACCCCAGAGTAAGATTCCGACACCCGCCAAGCCGCTGATCAGTGAGCAAAAGAACATTGGATACCAGGTGATCGCAAGTGCTTTCACACTGCGGGCGTTACTCCGCTGGAAGCGCTCAAGGCAGGCAGGAAACTCGTTCCCTGGTGCAGTGACGGACTTAGAGAACTTAATTGCAAGGTAGCCATGATGAAAGAAGTGTCGGGCTTCAGCGGAGGAAGTTTTCAGGATGACTTCACGTTGGTTGTTGTGGCCGTAAAATGAACCAGTCGTGCAAATAGTTTTTGGGCAAACTATAAAATGCTCTCTGCGATGCTCCCTTGGTTGGCTCGGAAAGACGCAGGCACTTTCGGCTCACACTATCTGCACCTTGAGGTTTGCCTGCAGCTTGGACACGGCTGCACCCTAGGTGTGGAAAAGATGTGAATTCCCGGTGCAAATTACAGCTGTAATCGCCAATCGAAACCAGGGATTTTCGATTTCAAAGGCGGCACGAAATTCAAACTCACCGAGCGCCGCGTGGTAGAAAGGATAGCTGGCGAGGCGCTCCGAGTTGGCGATCGCGCGAATCTCTTCGTGGCCGCGCACTGGACCTTCGTGCTGTGCGATGGCGATGGCGCGGTTGAGCGCTACAACTGGTGAAGGGCGCATGGCCATCAACTTATCGTAAAGGGAGACGATTTGCCCCCCAGTCAGTGTCTTCGGTGCGATGCGCCATCGCGTGAACCGATGCGATCGCGGCCTTGAGGGTTTGATTCAAGGAACGAAGGAGGAACTGAGCGAGTACGCACAGATCGGAACAGCAATCTCACGCCTCGCGGGACACCGCGAAGCTCTCGCCCGGCGGGCAAGACTGGGTGAGGAACAATCGAAGCTTCGGGCAGTGCAGAGACCCAATTATGGCGACCTCGAAAGCCGAATGACGATCCTGGCGGAGAGGATCAACAAAGGAGAACGAGTGCTGGAGAAAACACAACAGCTTGGTGACGCGAAAGACGGGTGGGAAACGTATCTTGGCGGAAAGTCGGTATTGGAGACGAGGATCAGTTTGCTGGAGAGACTAATCGGATTCTTTAGGCCGAATGGCGCGATGTTGGGTCAAGCAAGCGGACGGATGAGATCGTTTACCGAGGGCTTGAATCGGCATCTCGCGGGTTTCCGCTTCACCTGCAAAATCGCGCTTGAGCCCTTCGAGATCCGTGTCAGCCCGTCTAACGATAATCGTTTCGGCCTCTCCCTGAAGCACCTCTCTGAGTCAGAGCTTACTGATTCAGTATAGTTTTATCGAGATGGCCGAAGTTCCAGGTGTTCCCGTTTCCTCCATCTCCATACTGCACGGTGATGGGATCGCCTTGCTGGAGGGAGGCAAACTCGTCCGAAGTCAAGGTGAATGTCACCTGGTAGATTGAGCCATCATCGCCCAGGCGGCTGACGTCGAATTGCTGACTCCCAATCTGAAGGACGAGGAGTTCCCCTCCGGGAAGAAACGAACGATTGCTGGAGAACGTGATGTCCACACCGCCTTGCCCTCCCAGAGCAGGCGAGGCGAAGCGGAAACTGACTTCATGGAGTTGACAGTGTTCTGGTTCGGAGTAGTGTCCACAGGCAGCGGGGTATCGTCCGTTGGTAGAACCGCTGATTGCGGTGATGTTCCTGACAAGCTACTGACGCTCGAGAGGCGCACGTTAGCGATAAAAATCTGATCGGTGTTGGTGTCGTCGAAGGTAAAGCGCACCCCGCGCACCTTAGTCAGATCCGCGCCGGCAAACGCGGTCAGCGGAATTCTGGCAGTGATCATCATGGGGTGCGGAAGAACTCCGGCGCCCCTGGTGAGTGAGCCCACCGGACCGGTCAAGGAGACAAAGTCCTGCAATTGCGCGGATCCTGAAACAGCGCTTCCGTTGCCGGTAATGAGTTGAATGGAGAAGTTGGTCGAGGTGTGGAACTGCGGGCCGGGATTATCGCAATCCGCATCGCCGCATTGCCGTGCAACGCGGAAATCCAGGGTCATAAGAGTCGCGAGATTCAGTGCGGAAGCTGCGTTGGTTTGGAAAAACACCTTCGGGCTGGCGGCATTCCAGGATACTGCCGCAGCATGTTGCGACCGGTCGTGCTGGGAAACTCCGGTAATGGCAAACTGCACGTTCTGCGCGATGTAGGTATTTGTGGTCGGATTGGGGAAGTCATCGAATACCGTAGTTACGGTTGAGCTGGGCGAATCGGTGTATCCGCGGTCCACTCGGGCGATGTTGGTGACCACCGGAGGAAGGCCGAACTCCGGATCGAAGTTCTGGTTGAAGACCGGATTGTGGCTCGGGCCGATGTTGCCGCGGAAGAACGCCATTCCAGCGGCAGAAGATATGGTTGTCTGGTCGGACGAGCCTAAGAGCTGCGGGAAAAGACGCTTCTGACCCAGGCATCCGGGGGAATCGCTGAATTGCCATTGGGTGTTGTAAAAATCGTGATTTGTTCCCCAGACCGTATAAGTTGCCTTAAAACGCGCGGGACTCTCACTGGTAATAAGCAGCATACGGTCGAATGGCTTAATGCCCTGCAGATTGAAGACATCGCCATCACAGTTCGGGAGCAGCACGGTCCACGCGAGGCCGTCGGCGTTAAGACGGTTTGGATTGCCTCGGGGACCGGTTTGCCCGTCTACCGGACCGATTTCGAAGAGGCCTTCAAAGGTCACTGGAGTGCCGATTCGCCCCGGCCAGGGACTTCCCACGGCGCGGAATTGTTCATAGGCAGCACGCATGCCTTCGCCGCCGCGCGAATGGCCCATCAGCCCGACATGTGTGAAATCGATCCTGCCAAACAGGGGACTGGTTGGATTATTATTCAAGGCGGCAAGCTGCATCAGGTGGCGAAGCACCAGGCGCCCGCGGCGGAGGTTTAAACCGCGGTCGCCAGCTACTCCCGGGGCCGCCGTCACACCGCGATTGGCATTGATGGAGGCGACGATGAAACCCCAGCTCGCCAGCGGCTGGGCCAGGTATTCGTAACCGAGATGATTGGGAACCACAACATACCTGTCGGGACAGGTGCCGGTGAGGGTGTAGTTGATTTTGTCGTCACGCCGTGCCGGGCCAAAACCATCAAAGGTTCCGCAAGTGGCGTGGTTGCCGTGGAGGAAGACAATCAGCGGCAGTTTTCCCGTAAATCCACCGGGAATGTACACCTTCGCCCATATATCAATGGGAATGGGAGCTACATTCGTGTCGAGAACACCGGTGGTCTTGTATTCAAAGGAGGTAACAATGATCCCCGGGTTGGAGCCAGTCGCATCGGGTGCAACTTGCGCCCAAGCGGCCGTCGCCAGGAACGGGGCTGCGGCAAGAGCAATCCTTATGTTTTTCATTTGAAATTCCCCTTTTGAAGTCCAAAGAGCGCCATACACTCTACACTAACTCGCCTCCAGCAGGGGGCATTCTGCGCAGGTGCCAGCAACCTCATCCCCGGGACCAAGTTCAAGCGAATTAGCAGCCATCCACATCGGCTACTTGCGTGCCGGTTGGGCTGGGCTCTTGATAGCGGGTGTCTGCTTCATTCTTCCGGCAGCGTGTATGGTTACAGCCCTCGCCTGGGCCTATGTGCATTTTGGCGGGCTGCCTGCGGCTTCAGCGCTGCTATATGGAGTCAAGCCTGTTGTCTGACGTGGACAGGGGATTTTTGTACCAGCGTGAGTGAGAGAGAATTCACTCTGGAGGGACGCTGGTATGCCGATGAAGAAATACAAGCCGGAGCAGATCGTGACGCTGCTGCGGCAGGTTGGAGGCTGTGGAAGTGCTAGCGTTCGAGGCCGCGCTCGGCAGCAAAATAGAACGGTATCCAAGGTCTGGGCTCGTCCAATAAGGGTTGGGCCGAGTCACTAAACCATCAAATCCAGTCCTAGTGAAAAACGCGCACAGGCTTTACAATATTGTCCAACAAGCTGAGTCCTCGCTTGGACAGGAACGATGGCGCTGGCTTTTGTGATGTTCCCTTTCCCACGCTCAGAGTTCTCGTCGGGCGTTCGCTCACGCGGTGAAGAATTCTCGATCCTTGTAGTCGTACTTGAACTTTCTGCCCTTCTAAAGATCACAGCAGCGTGGTCGGCTCCATGCTGTCAGACATTTGGTGAACGAGTTCCGCAGACGCTTGCGTAACGGAACTTGTGAGGATGCCCGATTTGAGGCGTAATCATGGAACCACAGACGCAGCTTAAGCCCAAGAAAATGTTTGACGGCACCTATCTAATTCGCCGCATTGTAGCTGTTGTTGTTATTGTTACAATTTGCGTTTACATTTTCGCTGTCGTCCTTGGTCGAATTCCGGTACAGCAAAAACTTGGCGTGGCGGACATCGGCGTGATCATCTTGGCTGCTGGAGTAGCCAGTATTTTGCTGCGGCCCGAATTGCTAGACCGAATCAGCCACTTTAAGTTCGGAGAATTAGAGTTGGATTGGCTGCAAAAAATCGAGGCGGACCAGAGAAAACAGCGGGATGAACTGGATGACGTTCGTTTCGTGCTCACGCTTCTGCTCCAGCAAAACGAATTGGAGCATCTGAGAAATCTCGAGAATGGCAAGACACAGTACCAGGGCAACGAAGCGGTTTGCGCGGAACTGCGGAAGCTTCGGACGTTGGGCTTGATTCGAAATCGAAAAGACCGCGCGATTGGTGAAACTGCCGCGAAGCGCACTTTCGATTTGAAGGACATTGTCGAACTGACCGACCGCGGAAGGCAGTATCTCGAGCGGCTCGGAGAATACCAGGAGAAGAGATAATTCCTTGCGGGAGCCGGTGGTTCAGACTTGAACAGTTCTCACAAATCGGGCGACCTTTGCAGCGAAACCCTCGGTCGTTATGCCAGCTTCCAACTCCAACTTACCTTTTACCTCTTTGACCGCCTCGTCAGAGATTTCAACGGTCTCCGTGCCGTTCACCAAGCTCGGCAACGATGGTAACGGGGGCGATGTCTGCAACACCCCGCAGGGCTTGGAGTGCGCGATTCATTCTGTTTCAACATTGAGTGGTTAATGAGCGAAACGAGGTTCAGGTTGAAACCTAACAACCCGACTTCCAACTGAAGCGTCCGCCGCGCGAACAAATTGATTTCTACAAACATGCGCACGGCTGGTCAGACCGAAGGACAGATCCAATAGCTCGCAGTAATCGGATTTTCACTTGACAACAGTCGAACGCCGTCCTTAAATGCTCCTTCCGGCATAATCCGAAAAACTGAAACGCAGGATTGTCGGGACTTAATTTCCCGCCTCGAACGCTTATCTATTTACGAGAAGGTGCCGTATGGGCTTACTCGCTGAAAATACAACTTTCACGCTCGACAACATGGGTCGCTTTCTTTGCAACACGTTGCAGGAGGCGAGTGACAGTGCAACCGTGACCGTGGCCGGAAGGCCGCGCGGGTTCGACGTAGTTGTTATTGGAGGTGGCACCTTCGGCGCCGTGATGGCATCAAGGCTGTTTCTCAACGACGCCACGCACAGCCGCCGGATTCTGATATTGGAAGCCGGCCCGTTTACACTTCCCGAGCACGTTCAGAACATGCCGTTTTTGGGCGGCACGCCAGACTTCCGCGTGCCCTGGGACAGCCACCCGGCGTTGGGCTACGCCGGACTGCTCTTCAGCATTGGCGGACGTTCCCTCGCCTGGGGAGGCTGGTCGCCGCAACTGCTCTATCAGGAGTTCAAGAACTGGCCTAGCTCGGTGATCGCGGCGCTCACGGATCTCTCCGCCGTGTCCCCGGGTCCTTACTTCTTTCAGGCCAGTGATCAGATCGGCGTCACCGACAGCAACGACTTTATCTATGGGCGTCTGCACACAGCGCTGCGCCGCCAGCTCTTCGATGGATTAGCCTCGCCCACCGCAGCACCCCACGCAATCAAGCTGGCTGGTTTGCCGGACCATCCCGCCGTCCGCTACGCCGGGCTGGAGGCTGTAGGCGACCTGGCCGTAGCCGCGACCGCCGCAAGCGGAGGCTCGACTACGACCACTACGGGGAGCGCGGCGGTGACTGACGCGCGGCTTCGTGACCTGCTCGGCCTCAAGCCCAGCGACAAGACTTCGCGGGCGGACATGCTCAACTTGCTGAAGCTGGAGGCGCCCTTGGCGGTGCAGGCGCGTACCGAACCGGGTTTGTTCCCCTTCAACAAATTCAGCGCCGTGCCCGAGCTCATCAAGGTGGCGCGGGTGGCTGCTGGGGAGACCGGCGGCATTGGCCCGCAAGCCGACGCCCGCAAGCGTTTGATGGTCGTCCCCAAAGTCCGCGTACTAGACATCATCACGGAAACGCAGAGCGACAACTGGGTGCGTGTCACAGGTGTGCGCGTTAAGGACATCGACGGCTTGGAAAAGGTGATCCCGCTCGCGCCGCCCTCCAATGGGAGTCAGAGCGCGGTCGTGATCGCGCTGGGAACAATTGAGAGCACGCGACTGGCGATCAACACATTCAAGGATTCGCTGGCGGGGCGCGCCGCTCAACGCATGGGAAAGAATCTCATCGCACATTTGCGATCCAATCTGACGATTCGCGTCCCGGCCGCATCGCTCGCATCCCTGCCGGCCTCGACGCAGACCTCCCTTCAGGCTTCAGCCTTGTTTGTGAAGGGGAAGGCCACCGTCGCGGGCGAAGATCGCTTCTTCCATCTTCAGATTACGGCCTCGGGACTGAATAAGCTGGGACAGGACTCCGAAGCCGAGTTGTTCAAGAAGATCCCCGATACCGAGCAGCTGGATGCCATGCTGCGCGCCGGCGATACGCAGGTGGTGATCACGCTACGGGGCATCGGCGAAATGACGCCGCAGAACCCCGACAGCTTTGTGCGCCTGTCTACGACCAAGACTGAGGATTCCCGCGCGATCGCCGAAGTGACGCTCGCCGACGTCAAGACGGGGACCAGCAACACTGCGCAATCCAACGTCGACAAACAAACCTGGGATGCGATGGACGCACTGGCCGACGAGGTAGCGCTTATCTTCGCCAACGGCCAGCCGTTTGAGATTCTCATGACCAAGGAAGGCAAGACCGTGCCGATGGCGGCCGGCGCTACCGCTGCGGATCTGCGAGCGGTGCACCCTTACGCGAACCGGCGCGACGCCGAAGGCAGCACCCATCACGACGCCGGTACGTTGTGGATGGGAACGGATCCCGCCACTTCCGTCACCAACGAGTTCGGCCGCGTTCATGACACGACGAACTGCTACGTGGACGCTCCGGCGCTGTTCCCCAGTCTCGGTTCACCCAACCCCATGCTGACGGGCGTGGCTCTCTCGCGGCGCACTGCGGATCTGCTCGAGGCTAGTGTCCTGCCGCGTGCGGTGATCCCAAGCGCTTCCGCCTCGGGTTTCACCGCGTTGTTCGACGGTACAGTCGGCACATTCAAGAAGTGGCAACTCGCGCGTGCGGCGAACAGCGGGCAGGGTTTCGCGTTCCTTAACAGCGAATTAGCGAGCTATGGCGCTGCCGATTTTTCAATGCTCTACTACGCTCTTCAGGCGTTCGACGATTTCCACTTGCGACTGCAATTCAGGGTATTCGATCCAGCGAATTGCAATAGCGGCGTTTTCATCCGTTTTCGCGATCCGCTGTCGCGACTGCCAGACGCGCTGAGGCAGCGCGCCGACGCCGAAGGCGCCGCTGTCGCCACCAACCCTGCCTGGAGCGCGGTCTTTTCTGGATTCGAAGTCCAGATCGACGACAACGCTCGCGGCGACGTGACGAAGGATTATTACGGCCGTCGCCCGGAACCCGACGGACTGTTCAAGAATCGCACCGGCGCGATCTATAAGATCCCTGCCGGCGACCTGATTATCCATACCGGCGGTCACGACGCCCGCATCCAGCAATACATCCCCGGACCTCCGACACGGCCAGGCGTTTGGATGCAGTACGACATCGTGGTAGCGGGCAATCACTATGAAGTGACTCTCACCGATACCGAGACCGGCGCCTCGCAGTTGACCACGGTCTTCGACAACACCGATACGCAGCGTGGCGTCGCCAAGATCAACGGCGCGCCCGCGGCATTTATCGGCATCCAGTCATACCCGAATTCGCCTGTGGCGTTTCGCGATATCTGGATCAAGTGAGCCGTGGTGCTCGCCAAGAAGGAGGGCGAGCAGTCCCTACAGCCAATCTTCGCCAGCCCTCTGGTCAGAGACGCAATGTCCAGCGCAGCTTGATCGCGATCAGATCGCTCTGCGGAATGATGCTGACATGCGGGTCCGTCACGATTCGCTGCCAGCCTCGGTTCCATACCACGAATAGATCGTTGCCGGGCTTGATCGTCCATCGCACCCGCGTATTCGTGCCGACGTTCTGCGACTCCGTGTCGTACTGGACAAAGCTCGACAGCACAAGATTCGGGTTCCAGGCGTAAGTCGCCTGGAGCTGCCAGAGACGCTGTACAAAGTTGCCGGTTGGCAAGTGGCCGAAGTCGTTTTCGCTGCCAACTTCGAGTTGCAGTTTGCCTTTCGGGGAAGTCCATTTCAGATAGTTTTCCCACTGCGTTAGATGGCCGTTGAAGAAGGTACCGAACCACGTCGTGGTGCCAAACTGCAAGGGCCGATGGCTGCTTGTCTGCGCTTCGAGCCACCAGCGAGTGAAGTCATACGAGCCGGGAGGTACCAACCGCCGGCCCAGTCACCGGAACGACCTGACCTCAAACCACGTGATCCCGAACGACATGATCCCTCCCTGGAACGAAACAGCAAACGAGACAGGAATGATCCCTGGCACGAGACAGGAATGATCCCTGCAACGAAAAATCGGCATTGCCCACGATATCGAATTTCTTCGCGATTTTAATTCTAGAAGCCTTGGTTTCTTCGGGCAGTCTTTGCCAATCCAATTTAATTCCCAATTCCTTTTCTATCTCATCTTTTTTGGACAGCAAGAAATCGAAGAGTTCTTTGTCGCCCGGTATGTAGAGCTCGCACCCGAATTCCTTTGCCCTAGTGTTGACCGTGAGAGCGACATGACACGAAGAGCTGCCGATGCTGAAATTGTACCAATGTTGGGGATAGGTCTTCGTGAAGCTCAGGTTCTGATTGTGGGCCTGCGCAAATTCCTTAAATTTATTCCAGAGCTCAAACTGATACAGCTTTGTTGGAGTCAGTTTGCTCTGCTCGGTGTTGGTTTTAGCGATTTTTGCCCAGTTGTTTGGATTGCTGACGATCTGAAATTTTGGCGCCGGCAACGAATCTCCGATCTGCCACAACTCCATTTTCACGGCGAAAAAATCGATGTTCTCGTCTGTATGCTCATTAAGCCAGTCAATGGCGCTGCGATGTTCATCTCTGATTTCTCTAAATATCCAAATGATGACATTTGCATCTGTCCCGGAGGCGTATGTTAGTAATTTTCCGAGATGGTCGTGGTCGGTTGTTTCGAGTTGATTTTCGATGATGATTTTTCTCGCGCTACCTTCTTCCTCGGCCAATATATCGACATTGAATCCGCCGACCTCGGCCTCGGTCTTAAGTAACTTTATGGAGATTCCCAGCTCCTCGCCCAAATGGTCCAAATTTTCTTCTTGGGACAACCACCTTGTGAACGAAGTTGCTTCGTGTTCCCACACTTCCCGCAGATCGACTTTCTTGAGCTTTCCTAGATTTTTGACCATATGAGTAATTGTACTTCTTTAATAAGTCACACAGCAAACTGTCTGAAGGGTGTTGTTGTAGCCTATCCTCCGACAATCTACGCCCTTTCCTCTCCTTCCCCAAGATGTTTGAAATTTTGTCAGGAGCGATGGAATTGTGTCGTCAATAAGAATAGGAAAGAAGTTTTAGCGAAATAGGATGGTCAATGAAAATTGCAGCAACTTCAACTCCCGAACCAGTCTGGGACTGCACGGAGGCAGCCAGATTTCTCCGGCTACATCCGAAGACCGTCAAACGCATGGCGCGCAGAGGCCAGATCCCCGGATGCCAGCTCGGAAGGCGATGGTTTTTCCGCCCCTCAGACTTGGACGCATTGCTGCGAAGCAGTGTAAGCTCTTCAGTGAAGGCCAACAGGGTTGCGCCGCAACTCTCCTCTAAATCCAAAAGGAGAGGATGATTTGCGGCAAACTCGAAATACGTATCAAAACGGTTGGATTGAAACACGACCGTCTAAAAAGGAAGGACTTGTATTCGTGTACCGCTGGCGGGAACGAAAGCCCGACGGCGGCTACGCAAAACGAACTGAGCTCATCGGACCAGTCTCCGTGCTCAAAACCGAAACCAATGCTTGGCGCTACCTCGAAGAAGAACTTCCCGAGCTGCGTCACTCGACCGCTGATGCCTACCGCTCGTATCTTACAAACCACATCAAACCGCGATGGGGTAACCACCCTGTCGGGAAACTGAAACCCTTCGGCGTGGAGCTATGGCTGAAGAAGCTCGCCTTGGCCCCCAAAACCAGGGGACATTTGCAGAACCTGATGCGCGTGCTCTTCAATTGCGCCATGCGGTGGGAACTCGTGGATATCGGTGCGAACCCCATGAAGCTGGTGAGGGTGCGCGGGGGAAGCAAGCGCACCAAGGAGCCGAAGGTTCTGACCATTCCGCAATTCCAACAGTTGGTTCGAGAACTCAACGATCCTTATCGCACGATGGTGATCCTCGATCTCGCGACCGGGCTCCGTTGCAGCGAGCTCTTCGCGCTCAAGTGGTGCGACGTGATCTGGGATGACCTCACGCTTTTGGTGCGGCGGGGTATCGTCGACACGGTTGTAAGCGACGTCAAAACCGAATACTCGCGGGCAGGTATGCCGCTCGATCCGGCGCTCGCCGAAGTGCTGTTGAACTGGCAGCGCATGACGGAGTTTAACAATCCCGAGGATTGGATCTTTGCCAGTCCCTTCAAGGCAGGCACGATGCCGTGGCAGCCTTGGAGAGTGCAACAGCGGCATATCGCGCCCGCGGCCGTACGCTGCGGCATAGGTCACATCGGTTGGCACACGTTTCGCCACACCGTCCGGAGTCTTTTGGACGAGACTGGAGCTCCGCTGAAAGT
>WNFC01003859.1_pt1 | contig 28763 bp, 44 predicted proteins | sample 5400541 | NCBI WGS metagenome assembly WNFC01 (sample SAMN13153342, study PRJNA577476) | soil metagenome | isolation source: 120 cm saprolite under Douglas fir tree site 2 hole 2 replicate 1 | place: USA:California | collected 2015-04-18
GCGTTCCTGGAGATTCAGGAAGCACATGATGTGCACCATATGCGATACAGAACTTACATACACGGTGTACATAGCTGTACCCTCTAATGGAGCTGTTGTCCCTGATTGATGGCCGGCCGTATGAAAACAAGATATATGTGAGGAAAGAAGAATGCGAAGATCTATACATGTGCATAGGGGTCATCATAGTCTCTTGCCTTTCGCACCTCCTTTCGATTTTGTGGTGGCTGCCTTCTTCGCCTTCGCTTCTTGAATCAGACTATCGTGCTTAATGTCATCCACGTCGCCAACCTTCTTCTCGTCATCTACATCGTCGACCGTGTCATCCACCTAGCAAGGAAGGCGATTAGTCGTTAGAACGGGGCCCCGAACCAGCGCAAAGGCTTACATCGAATGCCTCTTCAAGGTCTGGCGCCGGTCCACCAGGAAGCTTCTTCGGCACCTTGCCCAGGTCCTGTGCTTTATGGAATGGTATTGGGTGTTCGGTTGCATTGTACTTCCTGGTGAAAGCCGTCTTGGTAGCGGTAGCTATCTTTTCGAGTACGGCCTTTTCCCTCTGCTCTCCAAGTCCGAGCTCGACGATGGTGTCCCAGTCCGTACGAGAGACATAATAGTCATCCATGCTGGTAATAACACCTTCAACGGCGCTCTGAGACATCCTCCATCAGCTGGTCACAAGCAGACAAGCGAGAGGAACGCACAGAACCCTGTTCCATAAGAGGCTTGACAACAAGAGGAAACATCGCGGGTAGGTAAGATAACCGAATTTCGGATTTGTCGCCTGAGACTTTGAGTCTCATACGAATCTGCATATCGCCCAACGCTCGGCTGAGCTTGTTCTGCTTGGAGTTCTGTCCGAGCCACCTGCCACAGCTCTTGGTCAACATGTTTGTACTGTCGCGTGCCGTGAACGTACTGAGGGAACGTCATGGCATTCGGGCCGCCGTAACCACTTCCCGGTCCATATAAGAACGACGAAGGCCGCACAGTCGAAAGAACCGCATGAGTTGGCATCAATGACCAGTGCTGTTCGGGGCTGCGAAAGCATAAAAATGAGGAAAAGGGGGAAAGGGAACAAGGATTTGTACCCATGAATAAGAGAGTCGATCAGGTCACCGTCGGATATTGACTCCGAGGCTTTTTCCATAAGCCTCAATTGATTAAAGACTTTCCTTGGTCCGTCCATTTCGCGCACCCGTGACGGATTCGTTTTCAGATAATTCTCCTGTAGCACAAATAAGTATGTGGCATACCAAGTCATCGCCAGGCCCACCTGGATGAACAACGGAACGAAGGAGTAGTCATGAAAATATAGCTCAATTTTGTCGTTGAGCGTGTCACGCGACGTTGGGGAGAACATATAAGGGCCCAAAATTTTCTGTATAACGTTGAATGGCGTCAACACGGTGTACTTTTCGTTGGCCTTTGCGCTGCAATGCATATAAGGTGAGCTCGAATCAAGGTAGATAAACTTGCGTACAGCGTCTTTCCCTCTTCGTAGTCCATAATATCGTTGTGCAGCTTCCATGTCGATAACATATTAAGTACTTGGCGTATATCGGACCCTACGCCCGTGACAAGTTCATCCACGACATTCGCTGGCATCTCCATCTTCTCCTTGAAGGCAATTGTCATAATTCTCGAGCGTATCTGGGCGGCATCGGGCCTGAGGAAAAAACTCTCTTCAGTCACAACATTTCTAGGCGCCACTCGGACGGACTCACTTTCGAAAACGCAGATCAAAAGTACCATTCATAAGAGGCTTCATCTTTAGTGCGCCACGATCATTGGCAATGCATATGATAGGAATCTAACAATCTTTCGTCGAAAGTCCACTTTCAATAAAATAAAAAAAGGAAATTTACTTTGGTCTTCCGAATGAGGGCCGCTAGGGCGCCGACGCCGCCTCTATCACCCGCAGACATGCCGTCGACTTCGTCCATGATTAGACATGACCTATCTGTTATTACAATTCCTGCTGCATTAGTCCGCTGTGGGATGGTCAATATTGATACATGGTTTTGAACAAAGAATGTGGAATCCCTTACGTCGCCTCCGCCCATCCAGCCGTCTAGAGATGTGTTATGGATGTTCGTGCTATTCTGTGCCACAGTTTGAGTGAGCCCCCTGGGGGAGAAGTGAGGTGACGCACTTCGACAAGCTTTTTACTGCGCGCGTCGCTCGCGTTGAGCTCAATGGGCGTGAACCCTGCTAACTTTGCGCACAGATGTGCGCTGGTTGTCTTGCCGATGCCAGGTGAACCCGTTATCATCACGCCGCGGTAGATGTTCATCGCATTTTTTCCGGGCTTCTTGAAATTGGCTTTCAAACTGTCTGACCTAGGGCGCATCGTTAGCCAACTCTACAGCGCAACAAGAAAGAAGAGAAGATCTACCAATCGTTGAGCCATTGCAGGAGTTTCTCGACTTGGCCCTTGTTACCGCAAATCTCTTTGAGTGTCTGCGGGGCATACCGATCGGTCCAAAGTTGTGTCTTGGGGTCTATTGCCTTGGCCCTGTTGTTGTATCATTTTCATACCTCGAATGCTCAAAGTAAAGCGTTCTTGCGCACCCTCGAACAACACCTGACCCTGCTGCCCTGACAGCCTTCTCGCGTGCTTCCATCTCCTTTGCGCTGTCCCGAATCGCCTTTTCCTCCTTATCCTTTTTCTTCTTTTCCTTTTCGCTAAGACCTTTACCATCCCCGGGGCCCTTGCGTATGGCGATCAGATTCAGAAATTCGTCTTCGGTCAGGGTTTTGAGATTGTGTTTCTTTATCGCAGCGAGCTTACTCTGGCCTGCGTTGTCACCAAGCACGACATAATTAGTTTTTGAGGATGGTTGGCCCACCACGCGACTGGGATAGTGTGAACATTATACGACGAATATGGGGAAGAGGACCCACCCGCAAAATCGTTTAGCGAGGTCGGCGGCCTCGTCACGCGAAAAGGCAGAGAGTTCGCCAGTGAAGACAAAGGATAATCCCGCTAGACAATCAGGTGCAGCTGCAGGCGGGACGACTTTTGACCCAGGGTTAGGTGGGCCTGCCATTCTCGCCGCCTTGACCGCTGCCCAGCTACGAGAACCCGTTAGTAATTCAGCGTCTGATGGGTCTCGAACATCGAAAAGTAGCGTACTTGGGTTTGGGCATCGGCTTGCCACCTTCTTGATCTTCGCTGTCTACCTTGGTCGGGGTCGCCTTTGACTTCCCCTCTGCTCTCGTCGCGCCAGAGGAAGCTGCCACCTTGGCTCGCTTCGCACCCGTCTTTGCCTTTGTTGGCGCCTTCTTCACCTCCACCTCATCGACATCCAAAAAGTCAGGGTCACTGTCCTCCTTCCCATCCTCTGCTGGGCTTTCTTCGTAGTCGCTCTCTTCCTTTTTCCTCTTTAATCTCTTTGTCCGAGGGGAACTCTGTGTTGAGCGCGGCTTGGCTGCTTGCGCCCGCGACGACGATGATGCAGAAGCTATAACCTGTTTCTTCTTTGAAGGAGGAGTAGATTCCTTCGCGTCCTCCTCATCGCTCAAAAGCAATACCCTATTTGCCTTGCGCTTCAGCTTTGGGGCTGGCAGAGCCGATTTGTCTTGCTTTACGCACTCCGGCAAACTGTTTATAAGTATAAAGTGCCGAGGGGAGAGACGAGATCGGGTCTTACTGGGAAGGCCTCTCCTTGGGTGAGGGCAGTCTGTAGCGTGTAAACTAATGCCTCCGGGGACGCAACTCAGACATTACGCACGCTTCGTCTTCACCTGAAAGACAATGAGATTAAACGCGGTGTAAATAGCAGCAGCAGAAACGCACTAAGTTCAATCACCCGCTTCTGAGAAGTCGTCTGTATGGCAAGATTCGGTACATGTTAATGGTTATGTCCCCAGAGCGTGTGTTGTGACATGTACTTTCTGTGGGCTACTCACTGCGCTCCGACTCTGCGTAGAACCAAAGAACGACCGGAGATATTTCTGACTTGAATCAACATTCGCCTTTGTAATTTTCTTCCCTGGAGGGGCCATAATCAAATCAAGACAGAGACGAGAGTGGCCACAACCGCGGTGCGCGTCGGACATCGCGTCGCGCCAACGCGCGAATCGAACTGGTTCGATTCAATCACGTGATCCTGTGCCACGGCGTTGCGCAAGCCAGCCTTCAAGTCTGCGTCTGCTACATATTCATCTGATGCAGTCTTTGACGAACAAATCCAACAACACCAAAGCGGTATCCATTCTTTCGCTTTTGCGTTAACATTAAATCTGCAGTTACACCATTCTAATATTATTTACCCCAGGACCAGATGTCCACATGATCTCAGAGTGTCGAAAGGAATTTCCGAATCAGAGCGTTGACCTGGTCTGGAAACTCAAGGTGAACCCAGTGTGCACCAGGTAATGTCTGGATTACAACCTCAGTCACGAGAAATCGTAAGGAACAAAAACTGTACGCACAGTCTGCGTGAGGTTTGGCAAGAAGCTAGCGGACTTCAATAAGTTGGCTGCGAGGACCCAATCCGCTACGGGATCCTGTGAAAAAGTTGGAGGGCTCATTTCGGCAGGAATTACAATAGCGCAACACACCTGAGTAGGAAGAATACTCAAGCATGGTTGAGGAATAGTCTCATTTCCCTGACTGTTTGCAAATGTGTATGATGCCAGACGATCCTGCGTATGCGAATATCAGCAAAATAAGAAGTTAGTTCCCGTGAAGTGAGCACTCACAGGACTCGTGTAGAACTCAAGGGCTGCAATTTGTACGCAACTGAGCGAACCGTATCAGAATAGAATATGGATGTGGTACTGACTGAAGTTGAACCCTTGGATGCGGTACTGGCTGACCCAATAATCCTCCTCACCCGGACTGAAGAAAGGTATGGGTGGGATCTAGAGTGATATCTGCATTGAGTCCGATGGGAATATCATGCACGTTATCTCGAGACCCACGGTCGAAACATTCTGCCATCCAACCAAATACGAGCTGTTGCTCAATAGAAAATTCGCTGGCGGCGGGCTGGCAACAGTACGCAACGTCGCACGCAAAGTGCGACGAATATCGGCATTGAGCTCTGCTACGGCAGCCGATGTCTGATCTTCGAAGTAGACCTGATACGCGAGGTGCGGGAACGCTGGCACAAGTGCAGATATAGGGACCAGTGGCCCCGCTGCAGGCGTGTACGGAATCGCGATGCCAACTACTGCAGTGAAGACATCGGGGCGTTCTCGTGCAGCTTCGTACGCAAGCTGAGTACCCCAGTCGTGGCTAAGCTCGGAGAATGTCAGTCATTAAACACGAGCCACTCCGACAAGATGGCTTGCCCGATCGCGATGGCTTGTGAAACACCTGCGTGTTCCAAGATGCACAACATATCCCCGACCAAGTCAGGAAATGAGCCAGAGGACTGGACGTCCCCTGGATGCGTTGATGCTCCAAAACCCCGAATATTGGGAACGATCAAACGGTAATCACTCTGCAAACTAGCATGACAAAATGCAGAATCGACGAGCAGCAAGCACTACACACGCTGAATTCCAGGATCTGATATTTCCAGCTTGCCCAGAGACTCGGCCACCCATGCAAGAGCAAGAGCGTACGGTCCGCGTACGCGTTGATATCAGCATAGTCTGTCGGACAATAACCGGATTAGGCACTGATACAGGATGCATATGCGGTTGTGGGAGATTACCAAGTTGTAGTTCAACGGTCTTATTCTCTGCGCGATTGATACCAGGACAGTTCGCTACTTGCCAGAACGGGTGAAAAGTCTGCGGATCAAACGCGGAACCCGCTTCCGACGTCGGTGACGTGAGCGCGAGACCAGGGTTGGTAACGAGTATGATCAGCAAACTGCTCGCAAAAAAGAGTAGGTTGCGCATCATTTTGCAAGGTTGGCAAGAGTACGCGTGCCCTGTGGACGTCCTACGGCCGTATAATATATGGTCATTAACTCATCAGAATAGGACCTCGCGTATCACTGCGGCATCAGGCACAGTAAGGCCATAGTGGCGGGTTTCGAGGGAGGGTAAGTGCGGCCTGGGGTGGGCTAGTGGCGGCCATCAATTGGGTAGTGTGTGTGTTGATGCAGAGACGCCCACCGGTGGATGATTCTCCGGTGCTTCGATCACTAAGAGTGCGTCAGGGAACGGTGGAAAGGCTGAGGTCGGGCGCTGAGAACATACATGTGAAGGTGATCACATGACTGTCAGGACAGATTGGCTTTGCTCACATCTGGAGTTCCTTTCAATTCCATTGCGCGCGTTGTGTGAATAGAATGCAGTACATTACAGGGCATCCAAGAGTGCATCAGGGTCTCAAGAAACTGTGATCGAGAAAGACAACGTGCGGCAACGTCAACAGACGCCCACATCTGACTGAGTCTCTTTCTTTGGCTGATGCCTCGCGCAGCTCTTTCTGCCCCCAGCCGCAAACTCTAAACCATGATTTTTGTACAAGTTCTATCCGCGGTTGCTTTCTTGCTCATTTCCACAGCATCGGACGCCTTGGCTGCGAACTTACCATTTAACCCTCGCGAGTACTCAAAGAAAATCGTCACTTGCCCAGCCATCAACCGCGCCCAGAACACCCAAGTTGATATCAACCTACGTACGGGCTTTCCTTACTGGATATTGTGGCACATGGAGGAAGCAAACCTGATTTGGAATACTGGCAGACTACGTTGACATCAATCCCGAGGCCGAGAAGACGCTGCTACTCCTACATGGGTGGCCGAGTCTATGGGCGAGTTGGAAATACCAGATACAAGAATTTCAGGTACGATCGGCACAACCTCATTCATCAATACAGCGCCCATATTCATGTCCTCTTCTAGGATCACTACCATATCATCGCACCGGAACTTCGTGGGTTTGGTGCGTCAACGCACCCGGGTGACGTCCAGTCGTCCGGGAACATGCCTGACATGGTTGGCGATCTCTTGTGCATTCTGGAGCATGCTGGCGTACCGAATTCAATCGTTATTGGGTATGTGGCACCTTTCAAAAATAAATAAAACTCCAGACGATCCCGGCTTGCAAGGCATGACTGGGGCACCCAGCTGGCATACGAGGCCGCACGTCAGCGGCCTGACGTTTTCACGGCCGTTGTAGGCATCACCATACCGGTAATAACCCAGCCACTCGGGTTACGTGCTTCGAGGTTGAGCATGAGCACAGTATATCCCCGCAGCAGGGCGATATGTATCAAAGGAGATTCTAGTACTGGCACACCGGCGCCTGGCGTACCAGCTCTTCTTCGACAAGCAGACCCCTGCAGCCGTAGCTGAACTTAACCGCGACATCCGACGCACGCTGCGAGGAACGCTACGAGACGTTGCTTCTCCGCCACCTGAGAGCTTCCTAAAGAGTCGGGACACGTTCATAGGAGCCTGGGACGACTTCGACGAGGTCTGTTTTTCGATGCCAGTTGTCCTCTGGACCACGTGTTAAACCATGTCTTCAGATCCCCCCGATCCCATTTTTCTCGAAAGACGAGGAGGATTATTGGGTTGAGCAATATAGCATAAGCGGTTTTGATTACAGTGAGTCTTCGCGCCCCTCCTAAAAGGCGGTAAATAGACTCTTTGCCCTGCAGCCCTTCAGTTATACACCGCAGAGGTGCGGCTAATTGCCCTCGGTCTTGGTGTTCCGTTTCTCATTCTATTCCGCAGAATAACTACGCATCCTGGAAATTTGCAAATGATCAGGGAAACCACACTATTTCCCAGCCCGTTCTGAGCATTCTTGCCACAAAAGTGTGTTCGCATGGACGTGGGAGAATCAAAATTGAGATTTAGCTGACGTTCTGATAGGATCCGGTGGCGGATATGGAACTCGCTGCCAAACTGCTGCGTTCGTTTAGTTACTTACCTAACCATTCCCTCTATGTAAGGACCCGCTCATGTTCGATCGCTAGCTGTTGACGACACTCTCACAGACGCTCCCCACGGCTCACTGGACCCAACTTGAGAAGCCTACTGAGGTCAATGGCATCATCCGCAAGTGGCTCACAGAACTTGACCCCAAGCAGGGGCGCCCTGGCGACGAGCTATGAAATGTATATGAAAAATTTGAGGAAAAAATTTAGGGTTCCTTTTTGTATAGAGTAGTTCATGGAGACAGGGAAATAATTGATTTGATCGTCTCAAGTGAATCAATGACGCGGTCGAGAGGACCTTACTACCGTCAGTAGGTGTGTCGGAATGTCATGTGTAGTCGGATCGGGGCCTCAAGAAGCCGTGCAAACGGGGATAAAGCTGAGAATATGGATATGGGCACGATGCTGCAGATGCAATCCTGACAACATGTCAGCTCATGGGAGATTTTGTTTCAAGTTCTCACCTCTTGTGTGACTGCTGTAAGATGCCTGTCTACACTCCCGACAGGCGCCAGAGTTGAAGTTCAATCCTGACCTCTTCACGTAAGTTCCCATCGTCGCTTTGCCCCCAGGTACACAACACGGTGGTGTACCATGCCAGCTCGAGACGCCGGGACTGGAACGTAGGTATTCGAGTTAAACCATGTGCATGGGCGGCTCCGGGCGATACGTAGCCATTTCGTGCGGCAAGCAAAAGGGGATCATTCAAAACTAGGCGTGTGTACAGACTGGCAGTTAGTTGATCATTGGTAACCGGGACCCGCAGATGACGGGAACATTGATACAGTGAGTGATTTTGAGGTGACGAAAATACAATGAGAAAAAAGCCCGTATAGATACAAACCCGAACGCCCCCCTCGGACGTAAACCCAAAAATACCAGCAAAACAGCCCACAGTGCGTTTCATGCTTCTGAGGCCGCGAGGCGGGCGCCAGGGCGGGCAGGCGGTAATTGTGCATCGCCGGAATTGCCTGTGGTTATCGTCGGAATCTGGAACGCCTGCGTCATCTGCATGTAGTGAACGCTCCGCCCACGGGGTCATGCTGGGCGAAAAAATACCTTCTTCAGTTGCTCTTGAAACTCGACCAGCTTGCGCTCTGCTTCCAGGCGGGCTGCGCGCTGCTCCTGCGCGTCTCTCAACACTGTCGTGTGTGTAAAGGTACGCATATGTGTCAGTGTCGGCGATAAGGAGGACAGAACGTCGCACGAACGCTCATTCACACGCGCCCCGAGCGTGGTTCCCAGTGCGTCTCGAAAGGCTTCCGCGAGACTGGGAGAGCAGTAGGCGCTCGCCCGAAGGCTCCGATTTTCTTCGAGGAGGCGAGTGTTTTCCGCGCAAAGGCGTGCATTTTCTGCCGACAGGCGCATCGCTTCTTCGCGGATGCGGTTAATTTCCGCGTCCGGCGGGAAGTTCAATGTCCGTGGCGGTGGTGGAGGTGGTGGTGGTTGATTTGGGTGCTGTGGATATGCAGCAGGGGAGGGATGTGGTGGAAGGGTGCCCGTGATGGACGTGGAGGACGGTGAAAGCGTCGCAGCCGCGGATATCGTCGGGGTGGTTGCGAAGGTCGTTATTGTCGGCCCCGAGACGGGCTCGTGTGGTGGAATGGCGGAGGGAGACGGCGGTTGGGGGTTGGGGGGAGCATTGGGGCCCAAGGCCTGGCTGAGACTGGAGGATGGGGAAACAGGATAGAAGGACATTGTGCCAGGGTTGTAACCGACTTGGCGCTGGAATCGACCGTCGCCATTCCACGCTGGCGCTTGCGGCGCGTCATGTGTTGCCGTGGTCCCGCTCCCGCTGGAGGTGGAGCCGGGCGTGGGTTCCTCCGAGATGCTCTTCACGCGCTGGGGCGGTGGGTCCACGACGCCCTCGCGAACGCGTCGACGTTTGGGCTCGGGTGGATCGCGGCCGTGGCAGCGCTCCTCGTTTTCCACTTCCAGGATTTTGGCGACGGCCTCCTCCGCGGTGCGCAGGGGAAAACGTGGGGTGTTATCGTTCGCGCTTCGGGCGCCGCCACGCTCCATGGGCCCTACCGTCCGGTACCGCGTGCGACCAAAGTCCTCCTCTTCGCCTCGTGTCTGGAGGGACGCGCTCTTACGTATGCCGTCGCAGGTGTACCACAATACGTGCTCTCGAACATTTGCTTTTTGGCCTTGCGGGGCCCCGGCCAGATTGCCCATTCGTTGAGGGTGCGCGCGTAGAGCGAAAGTTCACCCGGTCTGACGTTCAGCCACACGTCGCCCGGAAAACCAAGGTCTGCAGGTGGTGGGCCTTGACCGCGGAATTCGAAGTAGTGAATTTGCAGGCCATTGTCACGTATGACCTCGTATGGAAAGCTATCGGGTAGAGTCTTCACGGTGAAATGGCGGCGTTCGTAGACGAACGGTATTGGAGAGGCTGATGTGGGCTTTGGGTTGGCTATGCATGGCATTGGAGGTTTTGAGGGGGACGCCATTGAGGGATGAAGAAGGTGGAACCCGTTGAGGTTGAGTGGGGATTATGATGGCGTTGTGCCGCCGCCAGCAGTGATCACGTCAAATGATCACTCAGCCACGGACCTCGACCTCAAGCGCTTCCTCCCACTCGGGTCAACCACTTGCCCATTGAATCGTTGTCTCTTCGTTCCCTGGTTGCCGTTTTACAAGCTTTCTTTCGTGCTACACGCACCTCGCACACGCTACTGCCAACCTTACACCTTCTGCGAAGAAGCCAATCACGGTCTTCAACTAAGGGAAGGAAGACCCAGCTCAATGTCCGTTCCATAGCTCGAGTCTGTGCATTGTACAACACCATTATTCTACATCCTGTTGCGTGTTGAACGTTCAGCCCCAAACCAACAAGTGCACTAGATGTTTCACGAGTGCGTCCTATAACCACAAGACCCATGAACCCCGAATGTTCTGCTCTCACCCCTGCCATGTCCCCATTCACAACACCATTTTAGCAGCAAGGCTCACACCCAAACCACTATGCGGCCTAGGTAGACTTTCTTGTTTCAACCACCTTATCGATGGCCAGGGCGCTACGAAACGATTCCGGAGATCTAGGTTCTATCTCCCACGTCTGTGCCGTAAGTATACTTTGTAAGTACCGTGGGCCCTGGCCGCTCTGGGTTTGATTCGCCACTGATTCACTGGTCACAAGCAGAAGATAGGGCTTGAACTCCTGTTGCGGCCCGGGCGTAAAAGTCACTCCTCAGAGCATAGCTGGCTTCACTGTACGCCCCCATGTTTACGGTACATCCCTCTCTGGAATCGATCGTCAATAGAATATGAATGCATGAACCGCATTTCGGGTAAAGAGAGATACATTCTATTCAGAGAGCGCCGCTATGCAATACACAAGTCAAGCCAATCACATACAGTGTAACTCGTCTTTTGCTGCCCGCCAACAATTCACTTGCTCGAGTATCCCTGTCATCATCACTGCATGCGTTATTACTGCAGTAAGTTACAATTCTCCGCATCGAAACAGTTCTTCTTTTTCCTTGAGAATTCAACGAACGACCTCCAGCACAACACCTGGAAAATGGACAACGTCTGCGAGTGAAGCAGATAATTAGCCGGTGGACTTACCAGCAGAGATCGTCTCTCCCCCTCTACGGATTAAGATCCGACCCATTTCCTTGTTCATCGAAAAGGGTTCCAAGGGGATAACCGTGTTCCGCGCACCAGAGCCGCCAAAGGCAGCCTGCCGTATCGCAATTTCGACTTCCGCGGAAGTGCCTTTTGTCAGAACCCTGAGCAAGGCAGGCAGCATTTATCGTTACCACAGCGATGCAGCACGGGTACTGAAAGAAAAAAGAAAAAAAGAACCGGAAACCGGAAACGAACCTGGGATTACGCTTGGTGACGGCACCAGAAGCGCGGTCCAACGTGGCGTTGAGCTTAGATATCGCCGCTGGGACATCGCGAGAATGATGAAAGAGCTCGATCTAAAGTAGCCCCCCAAAAAAAAAGAACAGGACATTGGTGTCTGCCTGCGTGGCTCCGGAGCCTGCAGGGTGGCCCCGCAGAGGATCGATCAATTTCTCGCTCACCGACGTTCCGGCTAGGATGGGCACTTGGATGTCAAAAACGATGATCCGCGCCGTAAAGGCCGACGCAAGCGCGACAGGGTCGGTCGGCGGGCACAGCACTTTCCCCACGTCGAGGTGGATGGGATCAATCGCGGTTAGATACAGGGTCACATTGGATCCGGCCGCAGCCCACTGCACCCTGTCCGTCTCCGTCTCGATAGCTGCGAGTCACGCGGGTCAGCCCAGGGTCGAGTCGAGGACGTTAAGGAAAAAAAATATAGGTCAGGACTGGACACCTTTGACCACGGCGGTCTCGTCTCCGGGCAGGACACGCAGGCGTTCGCCGACTTGCACCAAGCCGCTACAGACTCTCCCCCATACGCCGGTCGTCGAACCCTGACCCTTGAACACGTTGGAAATCGGAAAACGCAAAGGGGAGGTGATGTCGCGCCGCGGAGGCTGGAGCCGGTCTGCACAATATTAATATCACTCGAGAGTCAGGATTTTTCCCGTAGCCTGTGACGGTCGATGGGAGGGAGGGAAAACGGACGGACCCAACAGCTCGACGAGGGTCGGGCCGGAATGCCAGGTGTTCAGCGCGACTGCGTCCTGGCCTTCGCGGCTGACCAGATTGACGCCCGACATGGCGCCGACTGGAACGAAGTAAGTCTTGGACGTCTGAAAGCCAGATTGGACGAAGAACGTCTTGAGCTGCTGGCAAATGTCCTCGTAGCGATCCTTCGACCAATCGACCTAACCCCCACAAAAAACGTGAACCCGACACGACAAACATGGGAGAGAAGGAGAGAAAAAAAAACGTTGACAGACCAAGTCGAGCTTGTTGATGGCCGCCACGATCTGGGTGACTCCGAGGCTGCGCACGAGCACGACGTGCTCGCGCGTTTGTCCACCGCGATCGAAGCCCGCCTCGAACTCACCGGTCGAGGCGCCCACAACAAGAAGCGCGCAGTCCGCCTGAGAGGCGCCAGAGATCATGTTCGGGATGAAGTCCCGGTGTCCGGGAGCGTCGAGTATGGTGATATTCCTGTGCGGTGTCGAGAGTGTCTGCACAGCGATGTCCATCGTAATACCCCTTTCGCTTCGGATTCAGCCCCCCCGCGGTGCATCCACGAAAGACCGACGGCCGAGCCCGCGCACTTACCGCTCGCGCTCCTCCGTAGTACCGTCGAACTGCCACGCCCAACTGAAGCTGCCTTTGCCAATCTTGTTGCTCGCCCTTTCGTTCGCCACTTTTGATTTCTCGTCGACACGGCCGCAGTCATAGAGCAACCTTCCCATGAGCGTCGACTTTCCGGCATCGACGTGGCCTGGAGAATATCAGAGTTCATGACAGCAAAAATATCATAGGCCAGACTCGCCAATGACGACAAGGCTGACTCCCGCTTGACCCTTGCTTTCCGCTTCTAACGCCTTTGTAGCCTCTTCAAGCGCCCTCTCTCTTGCAAGAGCCATCCGTGGCGGCTCCTCTTGAACGGGCGACTTTTCCTCTACACCTAAACCTAGGGCAGACACGTCAATATCTCGCTGCTCAAGCGCCATCGAGTCAGAGCCTTTGCGCTTCGGCATCGCGGCCCCGCTGGTAGTCCCAGCCTTCTTGACACCTTTCGCAGTTTTCGAGGATTTCTGTGTGGGTGATATCGCACGATTTGCGGCCCTCGACGTGGCCTGCGCCTCAGCCACCTTCTTCTGAGACGCAAGCTTCTGTGCTTTCTCGCGCTCCTCCGCAGCTAAATAATATTCATATAACGATCTAGTCAGTACATGCTCGTGACAGCAATACAAAACTAATTCGCAGACGTGGAAACTCGAGAACCCGAAGTGAAAGAAGAACGCGAATTGGCCGAGGAAGCAGGGAACGCAGAAAGGGTGGAAGCACCCGAGGTTGGACGTGCAAGGGAGGTGCCACGACGCGCATTCAACACAATGTCGTCGGGAGACGGGATGTCGAAAGCGAAGGGGCCGAGCGGCGCGAGTGGGGTATTCGCCGCCTTGGCCGCAGAGGACTTATGTTTGGGGGAAGAGGAGGCCTTCACGTTAGCTGTAGACTCATCCAATGGGGACGTCGGATTTGAACGACCGTGACCGCGACGCCGCTCACGAGGCAACTTATCTCGACGCTCTTTCCGATGGCCTTTATCTTCGTCAGATGTCAGAGGGGCACCATCTAACAAGATGGAAGCGAAGGTTGAGGGCGACGCACGGGAACGGTTGCCCTCGAGCTTGAACGCGGCATGCACCGGCACAGGGAGGTAAGCCTGATCATCCTCAGTACTGCTACCAGGCTTAAGATGCGATTTCTTCGCTTTCATTGCCAACTTGGATTGCCTCGGCTCAGGAGGGGATAGAGATGAGGAAGTGGACAAAGACGAAGGTAAAGTAGACCGGGTAGGTGAGATAAGGCTGCTTAGCGATTGGTATGAAGTCGTGATAGCAGTCGTCGCGGTTGGCCCGTTAGCGATTGGTGTAAGATATTCTGTATGTGAGCTGCGAAGGAGTGTTGACGGGGACGGCGAGCGTGCAACCCTCGGCTTTGGGACTCCCGATCCACCTTGCTTGGACTTTGCTTGAGCTAGCTTTGCAAGCTTGGAAGCCGGGCGCTCGCCTGAGGATGCGGCCGATGTTTCGGCGGCTGTATGAAATGCCGTAGGAGGGGCATCCTTCGCCTCGGAGGTTGGTCTTGGAGTGGACTTCGAGCTGGAGGACAATGCGCCAATCGAGTCGTGCCGAATTTCCTTGTCTTGCTTCAGCGGTGACATAGCAGAGCGATCCGCGGCTTCCTGGATCAAAGCAGTTCGGATAGCTTGACGAATTATGGAGGAAGTGGCGGAAGAACCATTTCCCTCCTCAGCGAGTGATAACTCAGATTGAGATGAAGGACGCAGCACCGGGTACGTGCGCGCAGAGGAAGTGGCGAGTGTGCTTGAGCTCAGACGAGAGCTCTGGGAGACTGTAGTCGCCCTTGAACTCGCAAGGGCGGACAGTTTGGACTTTTTGGGATAGTCCGAGGAGGTAATTGATTCCCCTACAGAACGCCGGGGTTCACTCGGGGGTGGAAGCTCAGGCAGCGGTTTGTCGACAGGGCTAAATAAGCCCTTTGGAGATGGTGACTTGAAGACATTTACCGGAATTACGGGGTGCATCTTGGATGAACTAGCGCGAGTAGACTTGGTCGGGTTGTCGAAGTCGTCAGGAGGAACAGGAGCACTAGGACGTCGCGGTGGCGGCGTCACAGTGCGAGTGGATTCGTCATCATCTGAGTCATACGATTCGGAACCGTCATTGGACAGTTGCAAAGCAGACGGAGGAGGGGACGGCCGTATGGTATTCGGATCAACGGGTAAGTTCATTCGACCATAACGAGGCTCTGCAAATATTATGAGAGCGCCGTGAGTCGACAGAACAAGCTGACGCATTTAAATGTAGCTTACCGACTACTTCGCCGTATGAAGAATCGGTTGTAGAGCTCAAAGCATGTATGCTGCGACGGCTGCTGAAGGCAACGCTTGGTGAGGTTCGTGCCGGGATTTCAGTAAAATCGGTCTTCTCCGTGCGCTCGGTGATGGTGCTCAAGCGCCGCACGTATACATCCGGATCCGATTCGCAGAAATCGTCCTCCAAAGGAGTGATACTTTGTAGATGTTCATTAGGGAGTGATGTAACGAGAACTGGTGCGGAGCGCGCCTCGGCTATTTGAGCCAACCTTGCCGCGTGGATTTGAGCTGGTGTGAAGCCCTCGGCAATAAGATCATCGTCGGGAAGGACGATTCCAGCCTCTAAACGACGAAAGCAGTCAACCTCGATAATAATCATGAAATTGAGGGGGAATGGAGGGAGGACAAACAGGTTGAGATGCACCTTCTTGCAACCGTCGTTATACCGCCTTAAGTAGTGGCCAGAAGGTATGAAAAGGGGATGGTGAAGGGGTAGAAACATATGGAACGGGGCCACCCAAGGGGTACTGAAATAAGGAACTGCAGCTCACCTTTTCTCTCGCGCGCTGCGATCTTCCTATCCTGCACCTCTTCAGGAAGGGTCAGGGCTAGTGCTGGGCAGATGAGCATCCGACATACCCGCTAACAAGGACAGTGTCTCTTCGACGTCAAAGTTGTAGTCCCACAGAGTATCTCTTATGTACGAATCCGTAAATCCGGACTGATCTTCTGGGCCAATCATGCCACGGATGCTCTCGAGCCCTGCTTCTAATTGCACTGAGAAGCCCGGACAAGCGATCTCAGCAAATAGGGTTAACAAAAAATGAGGAAAAAACATTCCCATACCGTATTGCTCAGGCGTGATGTCGTCCCCTCCATCGGAAAGAGCACCATCGTCGCGCTCCTCTGTGCGGAATATTAGGGTCAGCGGAACGACGGGTGCTGCATTGAGAACGACTGACCGTCCGGATCTAGATTCCTGACGAATCTATGTCTAGACATGATGAGAATAAGGCGGTTTACAAGAGTCTTGAGAATGGTGATTGACGGGATATTGGGAGTGGTTTATCCAAACATGTGGCCGAGGGCAGGCGGAGCGAAAACTTGTGATTGTGATGTGATGAACACCACAGGTTCGTCACACCCCGTGACACCTCTCCGTTCAACAACCGCGTCCATCATGTTCTCCCTCCTCCGCCAGGCCCGTCCCAAGCGCGGCCTCACTCGCGTGCGTATATTTTCCAATGCACCGCGCACGCCGACGTCCTCACCAGAATCCCAGGCATTCTCCGTCACCCCGTCGCGTTCGTCCGACGTGGCCAAGCTCCTCCTCGTTGGCCGCCTCGGCAAAGACCCAGAGGTTCGTATCGCCAAAAATGACAAGGAATTCGTTTCGTAAGCGTTTCTCTCTGCCCCGAGTCACCGAAGGGATTTCATTATGACGTGACCGCCCGTAGCTATACCGTCGCGACGACGAATTATCCTCCCCACCCCCCGGGTCCTGATGGCAGTACGTCTGCCCTGCGCACGCGAAGATAGCTATGCGGGACTGACGGATCTTTTTTCTAGTCCGTCCGTCGTCCAAGACTACCTGGCATCACGTCGTTTCCTTCAACGCCAACGCCAACAACTACCTTCGTCACTTGCAGAAAGGTTCCGTTGTATTCGTGGAAGCCAACTATGAAGTGCGTGAACCTGACCCCTTAGCGGATCCCAGCTCGGCTTGGGGTCAGCGTCAAATCCTCCTTCGTCATGGTATGTATCGTATGGTTCGCACCACCCGCGAGTGCCTGATGCCTTTTTTTTTAGAAAATATTCGAGTGCTTCGTGGCCCAGTACATTCGAACGTTGAGAACTCTGAGGAACACTCTGAGGAAACCCCGTAAAATTATCATTTTAGAGCCTGTTGCTATTTTTTGTTATTATACACCCTTTAGGCGATCCGTACTTTATCGCACGGAATCAAGGCACCCCTTCGGATTCATGCCCATCTTCGAATTGCGCTGGCCGAAATAGTTTACCCACCGCGGACTTCGCTATCCATTCCTTGGCACAACGAGCATTAGGATGTGGCTACCGTACTTGGTGGGAACACTTACTGTACTACTATCGTGAATGCCAGGCGATGACATTCTGACGGACCCCCGTGCGCTGGGTGGAGGTTTGTCCGCGGCCTCAGACATCTTGCGCAGGTAGTCCCGTACAGAGGTCACAACCATCTGGCAAGGGTCATGGACGTCAGACTCTGGTCAGACAGCAACCGCGCAACAAACGTGATGGTCATCCGTGCTTGACCCGGAATAACATGCAACTACGGCGATGGGACAGCATGGTGCATTCTGCAGAAGGGTCATTCACACGAAGTCTCCCGACTTCTTTGAGCCAACACTCGCCTGGAGCCATATTGGAAAGGCTATTCGTCAAAACATCAGTCCCAGAGTTATTTTTGTTGGGGGAATCTGGAGGCTCACCTCCTCCGTGTATCCGAAGGTCGGGCGGAAGACCCAGTTGTTTGGGGGTCTTTCCCATCGCACCCATTCCCTTCTCTACATAAAAGCTTGAATGACCCGTCCGACGTACGACGGCAATCATGCCATCCAAAATCGTCCAGCTGTCCAAGCTGACATCGCCCACAGTGGTCCCAAGATCACCGACGGTGCACGAGAACAACGTATGTCCGACGATGGTTTGAATGGAGATGACGAGGCCGCGGCCGAGTCGCTGGTGTCGAGAGGACGCGCGAAACCGCTTGCGTAGCGAGAGTCCTAGAGTGATGGCGTCGTTTGCAGAGAACAAGGGAAAGCGATAGGCAGCCTCCTCATCTAACGCCTTTGTCGCCAGCTCGGCATCGGTGGGTGGCATGGGCCTGGAAGAGTGGTGATATAGAGACATGATCAAAAACCAGGTATCGAGAGAGGACGAAAGACTGGGAATGGCTCAAGAAACGAGGGGTACGACATAATGCAGCTACCCTGCGATAACACGGTCCCTGTGAGGAAATGTGCATGCGGCGTAAAGTAGATCGCAAAGGTGTGAAGGAAGAAAGAACACGCGGCTGACGCGAGGTAGACACGCACACATCGAAAGGAGGGATGCTACTAGCACTCTCGTAATACTGTTGTTCTCTGTAGCCGCTCAGATAGCTCATGGCGAGTCTGAATAGGTGTGAAAGGAAGGGGTGGGGCTTGGCACTAGACGATGGGGGCTGGGAGATTGAGCTATGAAGGGAGGGAGGATCAAAGAAACAATAGAGTCAGGGTGGAGCCAACGTGCAGACTCGACATTTCATTTCGGCAAGTAGAGGCACGTCCGCCGTGGCACTGGACAAGCACAAGTCCCCAATTTTGCCAGATTGTAGCGATGGTGTTGGAGTTAACTAGCGCTAGTTGATCGACTCGGATTGGCCCTCCATGACACCCACGCACTCACGGAATCAAACCCCCCGTATCGTGGCCACACGACACTCATCATCAACGGATGTTATCTACCCCCAACACTTATTCGACAAACTGAGCAAATAATCATTTAGTCAATATCAGTTATGTCTCAACTGGCAGCGGTTCGGCGCGACGCGACGATCGTCGGACGTTTTGTCATGAGTTCACATAGGGTTATTTGAGACGTTGTATAACTAGCTGGTAGCACGTAAAAAAGTCATTTGTAATGGTTCTGAACGCCGAATTCACTGTGTGTGTGAGCCCGATGGCATGGCATGATAACGACAAAGGGGCGGAGGAGTATCACGGGAATTCCGGGCCGAAACGGGGACCCGCTTCCCGTTCAGCATCTCCGCTCTCTCCGGGACGACCCACGGCTAACGACGACGTAGAGCCAGGCTCGGCAGGACCTTTTTCCCTGCATATACCACGGATGCGATGGACTTTTTTCACGAGTACGGAGGAGATCCTTTGAAGCCATCTCTCTTTGAGCTCGTTGCCCAGGAGCAGCTAAGAGATCTCTTGCAGCCCGCTCTCAAATATGTACTCTCGGTAAGGCTGACTATAACCAGCTCAGTCCGTAGAGCTTTGAATCAACTGACCCATCTCCATAGGTTTTTGCGCAAAGATACCCGAGGTATTTACTCCGGATAGTCAACCGGCATGAGGAGTTCTACGCACTAATCATGCTCTTCGTCGAGCGGCACTATCTCCGCAAACACAGTGTGTATCCCTCGAGATCTCCATTAGACGTGTTCACGTATGTGTGGCAGATGCCTCCTTTGCGGAGAAATTCTATGGCCTTAAACGTAGGAGGAGACCGTACATCGAGACAGAAAGAGCCCGGGCCGCTGTTGGAGGTATTCCTGTCGAAGAGAAATTGAAGGACCGTGAAGTGTGGCGCTCGCTGATTGTCCTGGTGAGGACCTTTGATGGCGTCAAGGAATATCGCTGATTCGTTGCTAGGTCGGCCTTCCTTACCTCCGTGCCAAGGCCCATGATTATTATGAGGACCTTGGCGGGGGAGCCGACATACTCGACGACGGCGCCCGCCAGGTGCAGGCGTTGACGGAACAGGTAATACGCGACATGGCCAAACGACTGTCACCGGTGACTGACGTATACCCAGACACTCAGAGGTCGCCTACGCAGGCTATACAAAAGGTCGTATCCGTGGATTAACATGCTGTTGGAAGGGTGGCTCATGGCGTACAATGTCGCGTATGCATTCGAAAGGACACCATTCTACCGGCCTTGGCTGTCGTGGGTAGGAGTTGACCTTCGTCGATTGGGCGTCGAGGATCTGGTAAGTATCTGCACCCACACTCTCGACCCCGCGTCGCGCTCAATCGAATCACGAAGCGGGCGGCAGCGGCAGCAGCAGCCGACAAGGCGAAACCACTAGAAAAAGGCGGCGGGCTCATCCGTCTGCTGCGTCGTCTTCTTCTGACTTCGCCTCGACTTGTTCTCGACTCGCTCAAATTCCTCCTTCCGACTGCCATATTTTTCATCAAATTCCTCGAGTGGTGGTACTCCCCGTCATCTCCCGCGCGCGTCCTTTCGACGTCGCCCCTGGGGCCCGCTATCCCTCCGCCCCGCTTACTCCCGCCGCATCCGAGAGGGATAACGATCGACAGGACGCGATATGGATATTGTCCATTGTGCGGCTCTGCGATCGCGAATGCGACGGCGCTTCCTTCTGGGTATGTATTCTGCTACCGGTGTGCGTTCAGCCACGTAGAGAAACATGGGACGTGTCCTGTTACGCTTGTACCAGCACATACGTGGGACCTGCGGAAGGTGCTTGTGTGAAGTTGTAGATTGTTGAAATGAAAAGTAACCAGTGAAGGACAAATTAGCCACTCGTGGGAGGCGTCACGCGTTTGTGGCGTCGCCGCGGGCGGGAAAAGAGGACGCACGTTCGTTCGTTGATGGGACGGCAGGGTCATCGATAGGCGTGGATTCCTGCTGGAAAACAGATAGAGTCAACAAGCAACTCGTGGTGTCGACGTTGGACAGGCCGCACCAGATGGACTTGATCATCATCTGAACCATCTGAACCCGATCTCCCAATGTTTCACGCCCATTTTCGGTTACCTTCAAAGCCTGCGATATTCATCCATGTCCATCCTCGAGCTCATCACCCAGCCTTCGTCCCCACCACCACCACCACCATTACTTTGAGTCAATCCCATCATGAAGGTTTATCATCCATCATTTTCCCTCGCTTACTTCATCCGCTCACCCGTGTCCCGTTCACAGTTTGGGAAACAGTTACAAGCCGAGGTCATTCCCGGCTGGTCCGAGTACTATCTTGACTACAAATTTCTCAAGAAAATCGTCTCGTCCCTTGCCGCCAAGCGCCCAGCCTCAGAGGCCGCCGCTCTTGCCCTCGGCATTCGCCCGGGCCACTCCACCTCGTCGAACCCGGTGTCTGGGGCGAACGCAGCAGTGGAGATTGCCAGCCAGATAAATGAACCTTGCCTCATCCCGACCGGCCAAGATGACGAACGCGGCCCCGATTTCCAAGCCCACAAGGCCGCCTTCTTCTTCAAGCTCGAGCGCGAGCTCGAAAAGGTAACGCTAATTTCATGTCCATCTGGTGTCACTGATAGACGCCCCCCCCTCTCTGCTCCTCGCCTAGATAAACGCATTCTACCTGAGAAAAGAGGCAGAACTCAAGCTTCGCCTTGAGACCCTCCTTTCCAAGCGTCGCGCTGCGGCCTGGAGGGCTCCCCCGGATAGCTTGGACGACGACACTGCGCAAAATTATGTGGAATGGAAGGCCGTAGAGGAGGGCTTCCATCTCCTTGAACGTGACCTCTCGAAACTGCAGGTGCCCAACTCGAAACCCGACGCCGCTTCTATCGATACTTACTCCCCGTTCTAGCACTTTATCGAGATTAATGCGACGGGCTTTCGAAAGATCCTGAAGAAGTGGGACAAACGCTCAAAGTCGACCACAAAAGAACTTTATCTCGCCCGCCAGGTCGATATCCAACCAGTGTTCAATCGCCAGGTGTGTTTGACCACGCGTACTGTACTACCCGTCCGACGCTCACCACATCATCCGTTGCTAGCTCATCTCGGAGTTGTCGGATACCGTGGCGGCATGCCTAGTGGACATCACAGACGTCTCAGTGGGGCTTGAACTCGAGGGAACAGACGTCAGCCACCTCATCCTCAACCGACAGATCAGCAAGGAAGGAAATACGCAAATGGGACTCTTCCGTGATTTGGAGAGCAACCTGAGGAAAGCCGTAGTTGGCGAGGACGAGGCCTCCATCAAAAGTCTAGTGGTATATTCGAACACGCTTGGTCAACAACACTGGGGCAAAGGGAACATCACTCGCATCCTCTGGAGGGCAGTCGTCGACGCTCCACCGCCGCTCGGAGACATCATACTTGCCAATTCGACCGCTTTTGACTACCAGTTCGTCGACGATATCAACGGCAGGACATGCCTCCATGAAGCGGCCGTCGCTGGTGCCTTGCGTCTCGTAAATTTATGCCTTGCTCACGGTGTCGAGCCCGACAAGGTTGACGTCTATGGTCGTTCGGCCTTCCACTATGCGGCTATGCATGGCCACGTCGATGTATGCAGGAAGCTTCTCGAGGTCAACGTCTCACCATATGTTCGCGACATGGAAAATTACAGCCCTCTTGTATACGCCACCCTCAAGGGCTCCGTCGATTGCGTCCGGGTTTTACTCGAGGAAGGGGGTGTCCCGGCGCAGCCAAGCCCACCTGACGGGGACCTCATACCTCTCGCGCTCGCGAGCCTTGCGGGCCATTTGGACGTCGCGTTGCTGTTGCTTGAGCATGGCGCTTTGAGCCTCCCCAGTAGCAGCGGGGAATATCCCATTCATTTTGCAGCGCGACAGGGGCACGCAGACATATGTCGGCTTCTCGTACGGTATGATGGCTTTGACGTCCCGGACAAGTATAACGAGTGGACACCCATCTTTCATGCAGCCCGCTTTGGACATGAAGACTGCGTCCGGGTGTTGTTGGAAGCAGGCTGCCGGACCGACGCTACTGACGAACACGGCAACAATGCCTTGCACTATGCGGCTTGGTACGGTCACCGAGAATGCGTATCCGTCCTCCTCGAATCGGGAAAGCCAAGAATCGTCAAATTCGACCCCGCACGTAGCCCGTCGGAGCGGTCGACTGGATCTACGGCTCTGCGGCCGACAGAGCTGGACATTGATCACATTCCGTCGCTGTCGTTGCCTCCACCTATGATGCCGCATCGCGTCTATGGCCACAATTACTTGGACAAGCAATGCTTGATCCAAGTCACCATCGGCAATGGGGCCTCGAAATTCGGGAACACCGCTACTACCGCACAACAATCTGCCGCCGTACGGCTCCAACCACGATTCATGAACTCGGCGTCCGTGGATGCAACTAGGTTGTCGTCGCCCATCCTCAAGCTGGTCATGACGTCCTCGCCATCTGCAGCGTCCGCGCCCCACACGATTCCACTTCCATCGTCTGATGAAGTTCATGTCCTGACGCTGCAGACGCCCAGCTTGGATCAGCTTTCGCTAGAATTTTCTCTGTACCCGAATTTCGGAACCAAGACAATTGGTCGCGCCGTTGCCCTTCCTTCCATGCTCGCAAGCGCGCATCTTACGAAAGTCTCCACGCTACCCATTCTAGACCATCGACTGCATGTCATCGGAGAAGTAAAAAACTATCATGCGTTGGTTTTTCCATTTATGTATCTTAATTCGTTTCTTTTCCCCGCAGGTCTCCTTTGAAATTAACATCATCACACCATTTGAAGGAGTGACACTCGAGATCGGAGGGGCGGTCGAGACTTATTGGAAATCCCTTGCCGTGCCTCATACAGCGCCAGCGCCTTCCGCAAAGACAGCCACACCGCGGTTATCGCGTGCCCGGCAGTTAGGTTCTGCCCCACTTGGCTCTCCCACCGGATCTCCAATTACAGTAACATCAAAGGCGCAGCCCATCACGATTTCATCCATCACCGGAAGTTACGTTTACATCACGGTCCAGGTCACGCAGGATTTGCAACCCGTCGTTTTCGGGGAGTGGCAGTTGCCCCAGCAGGACTTTGATCTCTGGGTCGCGGACGTCACCCTCGCGCAGTTCGAAGCCCTGGCGCGACGCAAAGGCATGGAATTACGTGCGAACGGCAGCAGCAGCAGCACCAACGGCGGCGGCGTGATGCCGTCGACGCCATCGGAGTGGCATAGCCTTATCCGCAGATCGATGGTCTCGCTCGAGCACCTCCTCAAAGTATGTGTCGTCCTCGCATATTTTCACGTCTTTCGGTGCATTTGGACAAATCACGCTAACGAACCGATTATCATCCTTATCATTATCACACGCACGCACGCGCACCACCACCACTACCAAACTCATGCGCCCGTCGGTCCTGGTCCTGGCGGCGATGTGGGGGGTCGTATTGTTCTTCTTTCTTCGTTCATTTCATTGAACTTTATAATTTATTTAAAAATCACCCCCAACCCCCCCAAAAAAACAAACAAACAAACAAAACAACAAACAACAAACAACAAACCAAGACCATTCCGGCGTCAATGGGCCTCTGCCTCGAACTCGCCTACCCCCCGATCGCGAGTTGCTCCTCCGAGTCCGAGTCCAGGGCCGCCGCCGCCTCCTCAACGCCAGACTCGGCTCCGCTCCGGCATCGCCTGCCGCTGAACGCGTTCATCGACTCGATCCTCCGCACCGTCTTCCACACCTCCGCACCGCCCCCGGACGGCCACGGCGTCCGGCGCCAAATCATATTCACCTCCTCTCACCCCGACGCATGCGCCGCCGTCAACTGGAAGCAGCCGAACTGTCAGTCATCATCCCCAGTCCTTTTCCTCTTCTTTCTTCTTTTTACTCGTTCTTGGCAAACCCCACTCTAAAAAAAAAAAAACCTAATCTTAATCTCCCCCATTCAGATCCAGTCTTATTCGCATCATCGTGCGGAGAAGTGCGCGCCAAGCTGCCGAGCACTACGGCAGCAATAGTACGCAGCGAAGCGACGCTAGATTTGCGGTTGACGAGCGTCAGTGCGGCGGTTGAGTTTTCCAAAAACAATAACCTGTTGGGTGTCCTTTTGGATACATGCTTGTTGGTATGTCCCTTCTCATGACCCAATGAGGCTTTTGTCTTGTTGCTACGTCACACACCAGGTCAAGGTGCCTTCGCTCGTTCGCGCGGTACGTGATGCTGGGCTATTAATTGCCGCGTACGGCACCGCGGAGAACCTGGCGAATCTCGTTACATCGACCCAAAGTATCGATGGCGGCGCAGTGGATGCAGTTTTCCAAGAGGGCGTCATGATCTTCTATGACCACTTCCCACGAGCATGGTTTTAGACAATGCTGTAATCATAACTATCTACACGAGGGATCTATCTTTACTGTAATAGAAGGGTTGTATTGATACAACATATAACGAAGACAATTCGATCTTGTATGATTGATTTACCGTCCTTACGCGAGCGGTCGAGAAGAGTATGGTACCATGATCACACGGACGCATGGTATAGGGCAGCATATGAACCGTCACGTTTTAGGAGCTCATCGTGGGTGCCAAACTCGGTAATAGACTAATACGTGCCAGACACCAAGTATGAGCATGGGAACCGCATGGTCAAAATGAGAGATTTGACACACCCCGTGTTCCATCATTGCAATCTTGTCTGCACGTCGTGCGACGGAAAGTCGATGGGTGATGAATAGTACGGTCTTCACCCTTGGAGCCTCCCCATCTGCGCCGGGCCCACGGGCAATAGAATCAATCGTCTGGAAGATTTTATTCTGGGCGTGAGCGTCAAGGGCAGACGTCTACCATTCGTGTTTCACCACCGTCAGCCGGAATTGAGCGGAAAGGGAAAGGCCAAAGACGCACGGGTTCATCAAAGAGAAGGAAATGAACCTCTGGCCGATGGGCTCGCATGAACGCACGGGCGAGGGCGATACGTTGCCACTGAGAACGTGGCATCACACGGTCATAGTCAGATCAATAAAAAGAGGATATATTGCACGGTAATGGACGCACCTCGCCCCCTGATAGACCGTGGGATGCCCAGGGCGCGCGTGCGCCACACGCACCCATTCCTGCTGGCGAGTACGACATTGAATCAAGTCCCAGAGCATCCAAGCGCGTGTTGATGCCATGCGGTAATGAGCGCACAACATGGTCACCTTCTGCGAGTCGGACAGCTCTCCGCAGGGCTGGTGGATGGTCCAGATCGGGAATGTATCCTACACCAACGTTTTCGGCGACGGTACCATTATACTTGCAGAAACTTTGAAAGACTGCAGTGGTCGCGCGGTGCAACTCGGCAGGTTCATAGCGCCGCACATCAACGTCGTTGATGAGCAGCTCGCCAGAGTCAAAGTCTACAATGCGGGAAAGGACCTTTCCCAGGGTTGACTTGCCTTGGTGGCAAGGTGAGTAAATCCGTGGGGGGGTACATCCCGGGTAAATGTAAGAAAGATTCCTTCAGGTGGGATGAATTTTTTTTTCTTTGAAGGGCTTAGATGAAATGAAAAAAATGCATACCGCGCCTCAATTTTCATGCCCCCCGACAAGGACTCATATTTAACACGAGACTCCTTTTTCGGCTGGAGAAATGGCTCAATCTCCATAGAAGCGCAGAAAGCGCCCATGAGAAATACCCCCTGTACGGCCATTTGGAGGGTGATAAATAGGGTGCTGATGGTGTAGACAATAGACTGAACGGAGCTGCGATATAAGGCGAGAGAACCAAGAGAAGTGGATGTTTGCAGCATTAATACAAACGGTAACTTTCGAAGGGATGAATTATAAATGCCAGCGAGATGTAAAACGAATAGGAGCTTACATTTTGGAGAGCGGCGATAATTTCCGCCACGTTCAAATGAGAGAAGATGTTCGAGGGTGACTGTAATGACTGTTGGGATGAATGAAGGCCAAGCACTGCCTGCCGAGCGGCGGCCCAGGTTTGGAGGATCCACGGGCCGAGGCCGAAGAGCATAACCTCTGGGCGGTGAGTATCACTCAGAGAGAGCTGCCTCATCTGCTCCTGCTTTTCGGTGAGGCGGATCTCGTCCTCGCTATAAACAGGTGCATCAAAGCGGTAGGTCCGAGGGAGTAAGGAGCTTTGGACGAGAGGATAGGCAGCGGATAGGAAGGAGATAAGCAAAGCGAGGAGAGACAGCGGTCCGTAAGAAATCGTCGAAAGGACGAAGATATGGGAAGCCAGTTCGGAAATAAGCGAGAAGACGCGGATGAGGTCAAAGGGAGAGAGGAGGCCAAAACCACCCGCGCCCTGAAAAGAAGAAACAAAGAGGTCCGATTCTGCGAGAAGATCATGAACGGTCGGATCAGAAAGAGTGGGGATATCAAGTCGGACGCGTTGTTCCATCTGTCGGTATTCTACTAGGAAGCGCGCCGAATTTTGAACGAAGTGCTCGTTATTAGTGCTAATAGGTGACCAAAATTTCAGCGGGTCAGCCCGGGGTGGGTGGGATAGGTGAAACTTACGCAAACAAGTCTAACGATTTTTCAGCAGTGACGCGCAAAAACTCAGCCCCCAAGAGGCGAATTAAATAAGACCAAGTGTAGTGACCGGAAGAGAGTAAACTCTGGATCTGCAGAAACGGGATTGAGAGATCGGGAACACCGGGACGAGACGGCCCCAGACATACCTCGTTGATGATGAGGGCGTGCGTATATCCCTTGAACACGGGAAAAGTGCCTCTAACAAAACTAACCGCAACCATGACGAAAGCGCGAAACGGATGACGGCTCCAAAATACGTGGAGCATCTGCGGGACGCAGAGCTCTGCGATCTCGTGCGCGAGACGGAGATTGGCGCGCGTCAAAGGGCGCTGAGCACCGGCGGTGATGTAGCCGCCATTCTTGTGGGAGGGGACGCGCGAGGCGAGCCAGGCGTTGTAGACCGAGCGGGGCTGGCGTTGGGTGTCCGCTGCTGTCGAGGACTTTGTGGACTTGAGGGAATGACCGCGCTCCGGTTCGGGTTGTTCGGGTTTGGGTTCAGGTTCGGGTTCGGGCTTGATTTGCTGTTCCTGTTCAGGCTCAAGATCCGAGGCAAACTTTGCGAGACAGGGTTGGTCTGATTTATGCCAAAGCGAGTCTAAGAAGAGGAGGTGGAGGGGATCGTTGAAGGAGTCTGTCATGGAGGATTGAGATGACGGACTTTAGTGGAGGGGGGGAAAAAGAGGGGAATGCCGTATTGGAGAGAGGATGGTTTAAACATATGAGGAGATGGCGGGAGCGGGACGAGGAGAGGGGAGGAAAGAAAAGAAGGGATGATGAAGGCCTGGTATTCACCTTCCTCAAATGACAGTTCCGAACTTGAATTTCAACTTACTGTTTTTGGCGAGGAGTTCGACACGGGGAGAGTGATCAGAGAAGGAGGAGGAAAAGGCAAGAGAGTGACCATTTTCTGGCCAGTTTCAAATCTCCGGTTTCGGTTCTTTGCCGTGTTACCGTACAACTCACCGTCACCGCCTCTGCAGGCCTGGCAGTTACCAGTGTCCAGCCATGAATTCATCACACGGAGATTTACTCGCAGATCGCCTCAGCCGTCTAGACGTTTCCCCCAATCCGGCCGATCATCACCCAGTCCAGGCTCCCGATGACACTCAGCCCACCGCCTCCTCCCACAAGCTCACCTACGACGGTTACGGCTTCCGTCCTCCATCCGGCATGTCGTCCCCTCGCGCCGCCCCCCCAGATCGAACAGCCAGTCCCCTCCCTGATGTCAACGGTCTAGGCTGGCCCGGTCAGTCAATTCAATCTGCTCCCCCCCCATTCCCTCCTCACCCTCCCTCCCCATCCCCCACAAGCAAAGTCCACCCTCAATCGCCTCAACGCATCCCCCGCAGAGAAGGCCGCCCGAGAAACTAGACTCGCCGCCGCCGTGCGCACCGTCCTCGAGTGCATAGGCGAGGACCCCACTCGAGAGGGCCTCCTGCGCACACCAGAACGATATGCCCAGGCC
>WNFC01002291.1_pt1 | contig 28761 bp, 26 predicted proteins | sample 5400541 | NCBI WGS metagenome assembly WNFC01 (sample SAMN13153342, study PRJNA577476) | soil metagenome | isolation source: 120 cm saprolite under Douglas fir tree site 2 hole 2 replicate 1 | place: USA:California | collected 2015-04-18
CATCCTCCCAGACCAGGATCTTCAGCGGCAGATCAATGGCGACGCTCGGCGCGGCAAGCATCAGCGGCGTGCCGGCCTTCGGGTTGCCGAAGATCAGGAGCTTGGTCGGCGGCATATTCATCCCGACCTTCGCCGCTTCGCCGCTGTGGTCCACCAGCGCGAACAGCGTGACGCCTTTGGCGTGCAGCAGGGCGGTGAGCCTCTCCACCGTCTGCTCGACGGAATGTTGGCTCCGCTCCTCGATAATCCCGCGGTCGCTGGGTGGCGTCATTGTGGAAGCGCCCGCGGTCGTCAGTCGACCTGCGTCTGCACCACCGGCCCGAGCTGAGCCGGCGTGCCCGACGCGATCACCAGGTAGCGGCGCTCCGCAAGCGTTGACGCCCGCACGATCTGTCGGATCGGTCCGATCGCGTCGACGACGGCCGCTCCCGCCGGGTTGGTGGTGAATGCCGCGAGTGGCTCGAGCGGGCCACGCCCGTCCCGGCGCCGCGCCAGCGCCAGCACGTACGGCTTACCGGGCTCGAGCCCGGTCACCGCGGCCTGGAGCACCTGAATGAGTCCTTGATCGAACAGCGACACGCTCGTGGGGTGGCCGCCGCCGGGTGCCGCGAGGGTAATGTGGGCCGCCTCTCCGGCGACGCCGAGAGGTTGGAGACCTTCTGTTCCGGCACCCGCCCCCGTCGGAACGGCGTCGGTCAACCAGATCACCGCCTGGGGCGCCTGCCCGATCGGGATCGTCGCGACCACCTGATTGGTCAGGGTGTTGATGGCGACCAGCCGGTCGTCGTTCTCCAATCCCACGTAGACCCGGGTCCCATCGGCCGAGTCCCACACGCCATGGGGCAGCTTCCCGACCGGGATCGTCGTCACCCTGGAGAAATCGTCGGTCCGGAAGACCTGGACCTGGTTCAAGCCCCCGACGGTCACGTACGCGAACGTGTCGCTCGAATTCCGCACGATCTTCACGTGGTTCGTGATCGGTCCGGTCTCGATGGTCTTGAGGACTGCAAACGGCGGGCGCCCGCTGAATACCATGGTCTTGCCGACGTCCTTCAGCGTGAGCCAGACCTGTTCGCCGTCCGGCGTCACGGCGATGTTGGGGCAAAACGGACTCTCTTGCGGTACCCGGGCGACGATCTGGTGATCCTTCACCGTGATCACCACCGTCTCGAGGGTGAAGGAGGAGCAGACGTACCCGTACTGGCCGTCCGGGGAGAAGGTCTGCATGCCCGGTCCGCCGGGCACGACGATCCGGGTCTTCTCTTCGTAGGTGTGACCATCCAGGACGGCGACATAGTTCTCGCCCCGCACCGTCACCCATACCTCGGAGCCGTCCGGGGTGAAGAACGCCTCGTGCGGTGATCGCCCGACGTAGGTGATGTGCTTTACGGCATTGGTCGCAGTCTCGATGAATGCCACGGAATTCGAGCCGATCGAGACCGCCACGATGGTGCGGTGATCGGGCGAGAACCCCAGGCCATGCACCAGCGCCTGCCCGCGGTACAAGGGGCTGAAATTGCCGGGCGCCGGATCTCCCAGGCGAATCACGCCGACCAGCCGGTTGTCCGCGGGATCGGTGACGGAAACCGTGTTTGAGAACTGCTCCGCCGCGTACACCCGGTCGCGGTGACTGACTGGAATCTCCTGCCCCGCGAGGTGGCACTCGGGTGTCAGGCCTGTGGCCGCCACGAGCGCGGCGATGGCGATGACGGGTTTCATCTCAGGGCCAGCCGCATCGCCGCGATCTCCTGCTGTTGCGTCACGACGATCTCCTGCGCCATGCGCCGCAGCTGCTCATTCTTGCCATACCGGAGCTCGGCCTGCGCCATGGCGATCGCACTCGCGTGATGCGGGACCATCATGGCGACGAAATCACGGTCCACATCACCGGAGGGCCGGATTGCCATGACCTTCATCATCTGCTCGATTGCGGCACCGCTGGCGGCGATGAACGGCTCGTCCGCAGCGCCGCCAGTCCGTCGCACCGCGGAATCGCCCGCCGCGCGCGTGCAACCCACGACGGCCGCGGCGAGACTGATGGCCAAGAACAGTCCATTGGTGCAAGTCATTGTTGTCTCCCCAGTCATAAGTGGCTTCGGGGCCGCCCTGGCCCAGGATTCGTGCTTCGCGCTCATCGTGCGCTCGCCACGCGTATGCGCGCTCCATCACGCAGATCGTCGGCCGGATTGACCACCACCATGCTGCCGTCCGCGAGCCCACCCGTAACCTCGACCCAGCTGCCGAGATCGCGGCCGATGGTCACCGTCTGGTAGTGCGCCGTCGAATCGGGAGCGTGGCGGGCCGTCACGGATCACCAGCGCCGTGGCGGGCACGCGCAACGGCGGCGTGCCCGGGCCGAGCGCAAGCTGCACCTGGGCGTACATCCCGGGCAGGAATGCGCCCGTGGGATTCGCCACCCGCACTTCCGCAAGGAGTGTCCGGGCGGTGGCATCGAGCGCTCCGGCGGTGCGCGCCACGCGCCCGCGCAGCGTGTCGCCGGGGAGCGCGGGCACGGTGACCACAGCGGGCTTCCCGATCGCGACCGCCGCGGCGTAGTCTTCGGGCACGGTCACATACACGCTAAGCGTGTCGGTCTGCGCGACCGTGAACAGACTCCCCGGTGTGCCCCCGCTTCCCGCCGGCAATGTCTCGCTCACGCCGCCCGCCGTTCCGACCAGAGCCCCGCGATCCACGTTGCGCGCCGTGATCACGCCCGCGAACGGAGCGACCACACGCTCGTATGCCTGCAGCTGCACCAGCCGCCGCAGGTTGGCCTCGGCACTATTCAAGTTGGCCACGGCCTCGTCGAAGGCTGCCTGCATCTGATCGACCTCTTGGGCCGTGACCGCACTGTCGACGGCGAGCGCCTGCCAGCGCACCAGGTTGGCCCGAGCGAGCTCCTGCGCCGCGCGCGTCTGAGCGACCACCCCCCGCGCTTGGGTCACCTGCTGATCGAGGTCGGGGGCGTCGATGTCGGCGAGGAGCTGGCCCGCGCGCACGCGACTGCCGATATCGACCAGTCGCCGGCGCACGTAACCCGGAGTCCGTGCGTAGATGGCGGCGGTCTGCACGGCGGTGAGGGCGCCGGGAAGACTGACGCTCGACGGGCTCGTGTCATGCGTCACCATAGTCACGCTCACGGTGGGCACGGTGACACCGACGGCCGCAGCGGCAGCCGTGAGCCGGTGGCGCTGCGCAACGCGCGGCACAATACCCGTCAGCAGGGTAGCCGCCAACACGCCCCCGGCGATCGCGCCCCCGAGCCCCCCCCTGATCCCGCGGCGCCGCGGCGAGGCGGGCGCGGGTCGGTGATTGCCCTCGCCGGGGTGGGGCTGCTCCAGGATCTCCGGTACGGCGCTCATGCGTGTCCCTCCGGGATGACAATCGGTGGTGTGGGCGGTGCGACGCGCAGGATGCTGTACAGCACCGGCACGACCACCAGGGTGAAGCAGGTAGCGACGAGCAGCCCGCCGATGACGGCGCGGCCGAGCGGGGCGTTCTGCTCGCCCCCTTCGCCCAGGCCGAGCGCCATCGGCAGCATCCCGATGATCATGGCGAGCGCCGTCATGCAGACGGGCCGCAGCCGCACGGAGCCGGCCTCGAGCGCCGCCTCGAGGGCAGAGCGTCCTTCCCGCCGCAGGTCATCCGCGAAGGTGATGAGCAGGACGCTGTTTGCGGTGGCGACGCCCAGGGCCATGATGCTCCCCATCAGTGACGGGACACTGAAGGTGGTCTGGGTCACGAAGAGCATCCACACGATGCCGCACAGCGCCCCGGGTAGCGCCATCACGATCACCAGCGGATCGAGCCACGACTGAAAGTTGATCACGAGCAGGAGGTACACGAGCACCATCGCGAACAGCACCCCCAACCCCAGCCCAACGAACGATGACCGCATGCTGGCGACCTGGCCACGCACCACGATGTGCGTCCCCTTCGGCAAGGACGGACCGATCTTGGCGACGACACCGTCCACATCGCCCGCCACGCCGCCGAGGTCCCGGTCGTCCACGGCCGCGTACACGTCGGACACCGGTTGCGTGTTGTAATGGTTCACGACGGCGAACGTAGTCTGGCGGGTCGCGGTCGCGAGGTTGCCGAACAGCTGCGGGGTGCCGAGTCCCGGTGCCGTGACCGGTGTGTTGGTCAGCGCGTCCAGCGCGTTGATCTTGGAGAGCGGCGTACGGACGGCCACGCTGTAGCTCACGCCGTTCTGCGGGTTGAGCCAGAAGTTCGGCGCGGTCTGCCCGCTCGAGGAGAGCGAGATGAGGAGATTGCTCGCCACCTGGCGCTGCGTGAGCCCGACTTGCTGCGCCCGGATCCGGTCCACCGAGAAGAGAAACTCCGGCATGTTCACCACCTGCTGCACCCGGACATCGACGGCGCCGGGGATGCGCCCCAGCTGGGCGGCCAGGCGGGTGGCGACGTCGTAATTGGCCAACTTGTCCGGCCCCACGATTTGGACGTCGAGCGGGGCGGGCAGGCCGAGGTTGAGCACCTGGTTCATGATGTCCGACGGCACGAAGAAGAAGGTCACGCCCGGAAACTCAGTTGGGAGCGTCGCACGCAGGCGCCGCACGTACTCGATTGTGGACGTCCGGCGCGTCGGTGCGAGCTGGACCACCAGATCGGCGTCCGCCGCGTTCAGCGTGGCGTTGCCGCCGGTGGCCAGATTGATGGCGTTGCGGTTGATGCCGATGTTGTCGAGAATGAGCCCCAGCTCCGCCGGGGGGATCACGCGCCGAATGGTCCGTTCCACCCCGGCCGCGATGAGCTCGGTCTGCTCGACCCGCATGCCGGCTGGCGCCCGCAGGTGGAGCTGGAAAGCACCGGCATCGGTGGTCGGGAAGAAGTCCTGCCCGATGAATGGGACCAGGAACAGGGAGAGCGCGGCGAAACCGCCGACGGCGCCGAGCACCAGGCGCCGGCGCCCGAGTGCCCACCCGAGCACGCCCTTGTAGGCCGCGCGGAAGCGCTCGAAGCCGGCCTCGAACCGCGCGCTCACCCGCTCGATCACTCCCCGCGCCGCCGTCCGGCCCGCCGCGAGACGGGGCGCGTCGGCGGCCAGGAGATAGTGGGCCATGGTGGGCACGATGGTCCGCGACAGGACGTACGAGGCGAGCACGGCGAACACGACTGCCATCGCGAGCGGTCGGAACAGCGCGGCAGCGGGACCGGTCAGGAAGAACATCGGCACGAATACGATCGAGATGGAGATCGTGGTCGATCGTGACCGTGGCGTCGTCCACCAGGATCCCGACGGCGAGTGCCAGCCCGCTCAGGGTCATCACGTTGAGCGTCTGTCCCAGCGCCGCGAGGCCGATGATCGAGCACAGCACCGCGAGCGGAATCGAGGTCGCGATAATGAGCGTGCTGCGCCAGCTCCCCAGGAAGAGGAGGATCATGAGCGCCGTGAGGCAGGCGGCGATGAGCGCCTCGCGGATGACCCCCGAGATCGAGGCGCGGACGAACACCGACTGGTCCACGAGCACCTGAATGTCGAGGGACGGCGGCAGCGCGGGCTTGAGCGCGACGAGCAGCGTCTTCACGCGGTTGACCACCGCGAGGCTCGAGGCATTCCCGTTCTTGAGCACGCTCATGTAGGTGCCATGCTGTCCGTTCTGGCGCACGATGTTGGTCTGGACGCCGGCACCGTCGCGCACATACGCGACGTCGCGGATGTAGACCATCGCCCCGTTGACCTGCTTGATCGGCATGTCGTTGAGCTGCGCGACGACCTCGGGGCTCGAGTTCAAGCGCACGCTGTATTCCCGGGTGCCCAGGCGCGCCGATCCGGCGGGCAGGATCACGTTCTGCGCGTTGACGGCGGCGCTCACGTCCGACGGAGAAAGCCCCTTCGCATACAAGCGCGACAAATCAAGGTCGACGTTGATCAGCCGGGGCGCGCCCCCGTAGGGGAACGGAATGGTCGAGCCCTGGGCGGTCGCGAGCGGCGTGCGCACGAAGTTGGATACGTAGTCGTTCAAGTCGGCTTGCGACATCGTGCTGGAGCCCACGCCGATCTGGAGGATCGGCACGTCGGTCGCGTTGAAGCGCAGGATGATGGGCGGCGTGATCCCCGGCGGCAGAATCCGGGTGTTGCTCTGGGATGCCGCAGTGAGCTCGGCAATGCCCGTCGCGACGTCCGCGGTGGGCTGAAAGAACACCTTGATCACCGCGACGCCGTCGAGCGATTGTGACTCGATATGCTCGATGTCGTTGACCGCCGCCGAATACGACCGCTCGACGATGGTGACGACGCGCTGCTCCATCTCTTCGGGCGACATCCCCTGGAACTGCCAGATCACCGTAGCGACCGGCAGCGGGATCGCGGGGAAGATGTCCACGGGCGTCGTCATGATCGCCACCAGCCCGGCGATGAGGACGAGGAGGGCCCCGCAGATGAAGGTGTAGGGGCGCCGCAGCGCGACACGAACGATCCACATCATGGCTCGAGCCTCACAGGTCCCGTCCCAGGAGCGCCTCGAGCGAAGCCCGGGCGGTCTGGTACGTGAAACGCGCGCTTACGAGCGCGAGGTCCGACTGCACCAGGGCGGTCTGGGACGTGAGCACGTCCAGAATCGTCGCGATGCCGGCGCGATACCGCGCCTGGATCACTCGCAGCTCCTCGGTAGCGAGCCGCACTGATTCGCGCGAGAGGGCGATGTCCTGCTCGGCGACGCGCAGGCTGCCGAGCAGCCGCTGTGACTCCGCACGGACGAAGCGCTTGGTATCCGCCGAGGTCGCGGTCGCTACCTCGGCGGCGACCTTCGCCTGCGTGACGGACGCCTCGCGCACGAACCCGTTGAACAGCGGGAACGAGGTGCTGACCGCGACGATCCACCCCGACCGCAGCGCTCCGGTGACGCGCCCGTCGTTCGACCAGTTGTAGCCAGCGCCGAGCGAAATCGTGGGGAGGTACTGAGTCTCCGAGGCGCGGACGGCCGCGGCGCCGGCGCTCGCCAGCGCTTGGGCGTTGACCACCGCCGGTGCGGCCGCCGGCGCCAGCGCGAGCACGCCCGAGTCGCTGAGCGCGAGGGGGACGGGCTCGAGCGCGGTGAGCGCGTCCGCATCCACCGGACCGTCGGCGCCGACGAGCCGGCCGAGCGCCGCGGTCGTCATACCCAGCGTGTCCCGGGCGGCGAGCCATTGGCGTCGCGCCGTCGACGCCGCCAGCTGCGCGAGCAGCACGTCGGCCCGCGTGGCCGTGCCCGCGGCGAGGCGGTCGCGGGCGTAGCCGAGGCCGAGCTCGGCCTGCGCGATGGATTCCACCGCCACGCGGACGAGCTCGTGCGCCCGCAGCACCTCGAAATAACCCCGTCTGGCGAGCAGGATCGTGGCGTAGCGTTGCTCCACGAGCCCGGCATCGGCGGCCTGGCTGATCGCGTCGGCTGAGCTCCGTTGCGCGCCGCGGCGGCCGCCCGTGAAGACGTCGACCGCCGCCGCGATTCCGGCGCCGTACGCGTTCACCGTGCTCGATTGCGCGAGGGACGTCAGCCCGGCGCTCGCAAGCGATTGATCGGTCCAACCCGCGCTGGAATTGAGGGCGACACTCGGGAGATACGCCCCGAGGGTCACGCGCCGGAGGGCGGCCGCGTCTCGTACCGCGCCCTGCGCGCTGGCCACGCCCGGGCTGTACGCCAGGGTCCGCGCAACCACCGCCTCAAGCGGCAGGCGGGGCCCGAGCCCGGAGGTATCCGGCGCCTGGCTCAGACCGACGCCGGGAAGGCACGAGCCTAGGACGATGACCAGCGCGAGCCGCTTCACGGCCGGACCGGTCCTGTGCCCGCGCCCGTGCGCGCGAAAGCAGTGGCAATGTCGTCCAGGTCGGCATCGGTCAGCTCGAGACTCGCAGCGCCGATCCAGCCGTCCACCTGAGCCGGGGAGCGCGCGCCGACGATCGCGCCAGTCACGCCCGGCCAGGCGAGCGTCCAGGCCACCGCCACTGCGGCAACCGTCACGCTGTGACGCTCGGCGATGGGCCGCAACGCGTCCGCCAGGGCGACATTGCGGCGCAGTCCAAGGCCCGTAAAGTCGGGAGAGCGATAGCGCCAGTCGTCCGCACCCAGCGCGGCGGCCCGCTCGAGGCTGAACGCGCCCGTCAGAAGGCCCGACTGCATCGGGCTGTAGACGATGACCCCCGTGCGGTGTGCAGCGCACCAGGGAAGCTCCGTGGCCGCAACTTCCCGGCGGATCGCCGAAAATGGCGGCTGCAGGGTGTCCACGTGCCCGAGGCGCTCGGCCGCGTCGAGCTGCGCCAAGTTGTGATTGGAGAGCCCGACCGCGCGGACCTTCCCTTCTTCTTTCAGCTGCAACAGGGTCCCCCAGTAGTCTTCGAGCGCGGTGCCGTCCTCGGCAGGCCAATGCATCTGGTACAAATCGATGCGCTCGACATCGAGCCGGCGGAGTGAGGCCTCGACCTCGCGGCGCAGGCTCAACGGAGTGGCCGAGGCCGTACACGGCCGCGGTATCGATCCAGTTGATGCCGTGCTCGACGGCTTGACGGATCGCCGCAATCGACGCCGTGTCGTCCTGGTTGCCCCAGGCAAACGCCCATCCGCCGCCGCCGATCGCCCACGCGCCGAAGCCGACGCGCGTAATCCGCATGCCGGTCGTGCCGAGCGGCGCCGTGGGAAGCGTGTCCGTGTCGTGCACGGTGTGGGTCATACGTACCCTCCTCAGTGACGCCTTCTGCAGGCGTCGGTCGATCATGTCAGCGAGGCCGCTCAAGTCCGACGGCTTGATGGACCTGAGCGCTTCCATTTCGAGTCGGCTCAGCTGGAGACCCTGCCGCAGCAGCCACACCAACACCCCGTGCGGGTTTTGCTGAAACGCCTCTCGCAACTCCTCGTCGGTGAGGAGCTTGCCGAGCAGGATCTCCACGCTCTGCTGCGTCATCAGCTCCTGCGCCTACTGCGTCTGCGCAACTTTGGTCGCCGCGGCGGGGAACTTGTCGATGATCGCCGCGACGGTCTTCTTGAGCTCCTGCTCGTACTGCGCCTGGTCGTTCGAAACCGCGGCGACCCCCTGGCCACGCCACAACAAGTCTTTGGTCTTGGGGTCGAACACATCGACGATGACCGTCCCCTCGGTGTATTGCGTCGCCACGGGACCGCTCGCCATCCCCCAGTCCCCTCCCCAACCGCGTCCCCAGCGGCGTCCCCAGCCGCTCCACCAGTTCGGCCGCCACGTATACCCGTAGTCCCAATACGTGAGGTCGAGCTTCTGGTTGGTGCTGGCGTAGTACGCGACGCAGAAATCGGGATTACTGTCGCTCGCCACGTAGCCCAGGCCCGCGAACTCCTGCGTCAGGTCGGTTCGCAGCGCGCGGTTCGAGATCGAGTTCACGAGCATGGGGTCATTGGTCGACCAGGTGGCGCCCGCGAGCTTCGGTTGCGGAGTCGGCTGGACCCGGAACGTGCGGAGGCCGTGCAGGCTCGCGTCGGGACTGAGCGCGGTACGCACGCTGATCCCGGAGGCGCAGGCCCCCAGCGCGAGCAGTGTGGCCCCCATCAGCAACTGTCTGATTCGCATCGTCTTCTCCTGTGGTGGTGTGAAATCGTGGTCGCCGCATGGCCTTTGCACCCACCGTGCCAGGTGCGGGGCACGGACCGCGCGGACGCCAAAGTCAGTGTGGGATCGCGGGTTTGGGCTCATGGCGACGACGGACGGCGCGGCGATGGCAGAGTTGTGTGTTGATGAACAGCGAGCAGAAGTGCGCGGAAGTCGTCATCGCGCCGCGGCGCCGATGGCGCCGAACACCGTAAACGGTGCGCTCACGATGCTTCCGAAGCCCGGTGCCGACGCGACGAGCGTGTAGCCGCTGCCCGCATTGCTGATCACGAGCGTGTCGAAGAACGCGACGCCGGACGACGCGGTGACGCTGACGGTGCCGGCGAGCGTTCCCCCGGACGGATTCGAGCCGAGCACCACGCGTACGGTGCCGCCGAATGCGGTCAGCACGTTGCCAAGGGTGTCGAGCGCTGCGACTTGCACTTCCGGGTCGATGGGGCGGCCGGTAGCGACATCGTTCGGCGTAACCAGAAAGGCCAGCACGCCGGCTGCGGTACCGCTGCCCAGGGTGCCGCCCCCTTCCCGCGGGAGGCGTGGTCCGATCGGGGCGCCCGGGCCGGCGCACGCGCTTGCGGCACACAGGGTAGCGAGCGCGAGCGCCGTGACCGTCCACACCCGCCGCGCTATACGAGATTCACACATCTCTCAACTCCTCTCCGTTCTCGAGTGACGCACCGCGTTTGCACGCCGTGTGCCAGCCGACGGTCCACTGCGACCTCGCCAGGCAAGTCACTGCACAGTCGATCGTTGAGCCCCGCGGCGGTGACACGCGCCGGCGCCCGCGCAGGCGAGGTGGCGTGCGGACTTCTGAGCAGAAGTGCGCGGCAGCCTACAGGCGAGTAGAATCTCCTGCGACATGGCTGCCGGCTCGACCGAGGAGACTTTCGGACTGCTGTTGAACGTCCTGGCGCAGAGCCTCGACGTGCGGGAGGTGTTCGCACAGATCTCCGCGCTGGCCCGCCAGACCGTGCCGCACGATCGCTTGGTGTTCGGCTTCATCTCGGAGGATCACGAGCGCTACCGCATCCTGGCCCATTCCGAAGACGAGTCGCGGGCCCCCCTGCCGGAGATTCGTCTCCAGGCTTCGCGCGCGCTGGTGGAGGAGGCTTGGGCGATCGCGCACCATGTCCGAACGCTGCCGGGGAAGAGCTTGCGGCTCGAGGGGACGATGCGCACCTTGTCGCGCCCCGCCGACGAGCCGTTCGAGTGGCGCCCCGCCGGCCTGCATTGGGCGGGGCACGCGTCGTGGATCCGGCTCACGGTCCGCCTGCGAGGGGGCGTGCTGGGCTTCGTGATCTTCCTCTCCCGCGCGCCGGATCAGTACAGCGAAGCACTCGTGCCGCCGGCGCGCCGCATCGCCGACCTCGTGGCGCTGGCATTCGCGCACGAGCGCCTGGCCGAGGAAGAACGCCGCCGCGCCGAGGCGCAGAAACGTGCCGTCCGGCTCGAAGCCCGCGTGGCCCGACTCACGGCGGAGTTGGAAGCGGCGGGGGGACACCGCGCCATCGGGAGGTCGAAGTCATGGCGCGAGGCATTAGCGCACGCGGCGAAAGTGGCTCCCGCCGAGACGACTGTGCTCCTGACCGGAGAGTCGGGGACCGGCAAGGAGGTCGTGGCGCACCTGATCCATCGGGGCTCGCGCCGGGCCGAGGGGCCGTTCGTCGCGCTGAACTGCGCCGCACTGCCGGAGGCGCTGCTCGAGTCGGAGCTGTTCGGTTACGAGAAAGGCGCCTTCACCGGGGCCGTATCGGCGCGGGCGGGACGGCTCGAGCAGGCCGGGGGCGGAACGGTATTTCTCGACGAAGTCGGCGAGATGAGCCCGGCCGTGCAGGCGAAGTTCCTCCGGGTCCTCCAGGAGCGGGAGTTTCAACGCCTCGGCGGCACGCGGACGCTCAAGGCCGACGTGCGCGTGATCGCCGCGACGAACCGCGACCTGCGGATGGCGATGACCAAGGGAGCGTTTCGCGAGGATCTCTACTATCGGCTCCACGTGTTTGCGATCCACCTGGCGCCCCTGCGGGAGCGCCCGGAGGACATCCTCCCGCTGCTCGAGCACTTCGTGCAGGAGCTCGGGCCCGTGGTGCTGGGACGGCCGGCCGCGGGGATTTCGCGCGAGGCGCGCGAGCATTTGTTGGCCTACCCGTGGCCAGGCAACGTGCGCGAGCTACGCAACGCGGTGGAGCGGGCGCTGATTCTGTGCGAGGGAGGTCTGATCAACCCCGAGCATCTTCCGTGGCACGGCGAGTCGGCGCGCAGCGCGCCTGCACCGCCCCTATCGGCCGCCCAGCCGGTCGTCGAGGAGTTTCCGGCTGACGGGGTGGACCTCGAGACGATGGAGCGCACCCTGATCGAGGGCGCGCTCAAACAGGCCGGTCAGAATAAGTCCAAGGCGGCCAAGCTGCTCGGGCTGAGCCGCAGCAAGCTCTACAGCCGCATGGAGCGCTTCGGCCTCGCGTAGGCTCCATCAAGCTCTGAGCGCCTGGGCGGCGAGCTTCGTGCCGGCCACCCGCGCGCTGATCTTCTCGAACGCCGTGTCGCGACCGGTGGAGGCGTCGTCGCCGAACGGCGCGAAGCCGCAGTCGTCCGTTGTCCCCAGCTGGGAGAGGGGGATGAACTCGGCGGCTTCCAGAACGCGATCACGTACTTCTTCGGGTGTTTCAATTCTCGGATCGATCGGATCGATCACGCCGACGAAGATTGTCTGGTCGGGCTTCGCGTGCTGCTTGATGATGCCGAGGACTCGGCCGCGGTCCTGCTCGCTCGCGAGCTGGAGGTAGAAGTTCCCGACCTTGAGCTCGAACAGGCTGGGCAAGAGCTGGCCGTAGTCCACGTCCGCGCTATGAGTCGAGTCTTTGTCGCCGCCGGGGCAGGTGTGGACGCCAATCCGCTTCCGCTCCGCGCGAGTGAACCGTTCCAGCACGCGGTTGTTGAGGGCGACGAAGGCGCTGAGTAGCTGCTTCGACGGGTCGAGTTTGACCGCGAGTCTGCCTTCGGTGAAGTCGATCTGCACGGCGTGGGCACCCTGGGTCAGGCAACCACGGATGTCGCGCTCGGCCTCGCCAACGAGGTCGTCCAGGAACGCGTCTCGCGGGTATCCTGGGACGCCGTCCGGAGGATAGAGCAGACTCAGCGCCGAGGCCGAGATGACCGCCTGTTTAATTGGAACCCGGGCGTGCTTCTTTGCCTCCTGCAGGAAGGAGTCCGCGTAGGTCCGGTACCGAAACGGACCCGCGGTCAGGCGCGGGAGCTGGCGTACATGACCGTCAGCGAAGGGGATCGTGACGCCGTCGGGCGCGAGGGTCTCGAGCCCGTGGATTGGATACGTGACAAAGCTCGGTTTGGACTGTTCTCCATCGGTAATAACGGGAGACCCGGTGGCCTCGAAGCGTCGAATCGTGTCGCGGATCGCTCGCTCGTACATGGGTCTCACCGTGTCCGGCGAGATCCGCCCAGACGCGAGCTGCCGCGTCGCTTCGACGAGCTCGGGGGGTCTGGGAATGCTACCAATCGGCTCGGTAGCAATCGGCATACGGGCAATCCTATTGGCGGGCCGGCAGGTGTCAAATGGCGAGGCGGGGCGCGGACGTAAGGGCGGGAGTGCGGGGACAGGGACCGGCGAGTAGAATGCCCTGTGAGATGGCCGTCGACGCGAGCGAAGCAACATTCGGACCGCTGCTGAACGTCCTGGCGCAGAGCCTCGATGTGCAGGAGGTGTTTGCTCGGATCTCGGCGCTGGCCCGCCAAACGGTCCCGCACGATTGCCTCGTGTTCGGCTTGGTCACGGAGGACGGCGAGCGCTACCGCGTCGTGGCCGTCTCGGAAGATGACCAACGGGCCGCGCTCCTCGGGACGTCCTTCGCGCCGCCATCACCCAGCTTGGCCCATGAAGACTTCGCGATCTTTCGACGCGTCCGGATGCCGCCGGGGAAGACCGCGGGGCTCGAGGGACTGGTGCGCACGGCTTCGAGCGGCAGCGAGGAGCCGCTCCAATGGCACGGCGGTCCGCCCTGGGTCCCGCTGGGCTACCCGTCGTGGCTGCGGTTGACCGTGCGCTTGCGTGGGGACGTGCTGGGCTTTCTGAACTTCCTCTCCCGCGCGCCGGATCCCTACACGGAAGCGGACGTGCCACCGGGGCGGCGCATCGCCGACCTCGTGGCGTTGGCGTTCGCACACGAGCGGCTGGCCGAGGAAGAGCGGCGGCGCGCCGAGGCCCAGGAGCGCGCCGTGCAGCTCGAAGGGCGGGTGGCGCGGCTTGCGGCGGAGCTGGATGCGGCGGAAGGACATCAGGCGATCGGGACGTCGAGAACGTGGCGTGAAGTATTGGCGCAAGCCGCCAAGGTGGCCGGTGTCGAGACGACGGTGCTCTTGACCGGGGAGTCGGGGACGGGCAAGGAGGTCGTGGCGCACCTGATCCACCGCGGGTCGCGCCGGGCGGAGGGGCCGTTCGTCGCGTTGAACTGCGCGGCGCTCCCCGAGGCGCTGCTCGAGTCAGAGCTGTTCGGGTACGAAAAAGGGGCTTTCACCGGCGCCGTGGCGGCGCGGGCGGGCCGGCTGGAGCAGGCGGCGGGCGGGACGCTATTTCTCGACGAAGTGGGCGAGATGAGCCCCGCCGTGCAGGCGAAGTTCCTGCGGGTGCTCCAGGAGCGGGAGTTTCAGCGCCTCGGCGGCACCCGCACGCTCAAGGCGGACGTGCGGGTCATCGCCGCCACGAATCGCGACCTGAAGGTGGCGATGACCCGGGGAGCGTTTCGCGAGGATCTCTACTATCGGCTCCACGTGTTCGCGATCCACCTGCCGTCGCTGCGGGAGCGCAAGGAGGACATCCTGCCGCTGCTCGACCATTTCCTGAACCAGCTGGGGCCGGTGGTCATCGGGCGGCCGGCGGCGGGAATGACGCGCGAGGCGCGCGACCAGTTCCTCGCCTATGCGTGGCCCGGGAACGTGCGCGAGCTGCGCAACGCGGTCGAGCGGGCGCTGATTCTGTGCGAAGGGGGCCTCATCAATCCCGAGCATCTGCCGTGGCACGCCGAGTCGGCGGCGACCGCGCCCCCACCGTCGCTATCGGCCGCCCAACCGGTCGTCGAGGACTTTCCGGCTCATGGGGTGGACCTCGAGGCAATGGAGCGCACCCTGATCGAGGGCGCGCTCAAGCAGGCCGGCCAGAATAAGTCCAAGGCCGCGCGCTTGCTCGGCCTCACGCGCACCAAACTGTATACCCGGATGCAGCGGTTCGGCCTCGAGACGTGAGTGTGCCCGCCATCCGGTCCGGTGCTACGCGGGAGCTGATGGTGCTGGTGCAGCATCCGCGTCGGGTCGCGTCAGGGCGACGGCGATGGCGCAGCTCGATGACAGGACGCTGCTGACGACGAGGGGCAGCACCAGTGAATGCCGGAGCAGGAGCGCGCCTACCGCTGCCCCCAAGAACATGCTCAGGACAGATGCCCCACGTCGCCACGCTCGCGGATTGGCACCGCCCGCGAGGGCCGAATCCGCCGCCAGCCCCGTGAGTGTCAAGGTGAGGACGGTGGTCGTGAGGTCGGGCAATGCGAGCTTCCGTACGGTGGCGTTTCGCACGCCCATGGCGAGCGCGGTCAGCACGATGGCGCCGTATGCCGCGAACGGCGCGGTCCGCGTGCCCGCGGCCAACGCGGCGACGAGCAGCAGCACGGCTTCCACAGCAAACGCCGTAGCGACCCAGCGGTGTCGCGGACCCGTCCCGAGGCGCGCCGCCAGCCTGCCACCAGCCACGGCACCGGCGAGAAATGCGCCGAGCGAAACCGCCGACCGCGGGATCGACAGGCCCGGCGCGCCCGCGACGGCGAAGGCGAGGAACACGACGTTTCCCGTCATGTTCGCGGTGAACACGTGCCCGAGGGCGAGATAGCTGACGGCATCGATCAGCCCGGTTGCCACGGTCTGGACCAGCAGCGCTCTCGCGAGGCGCGATTCGTGCGTTTGGGTCATGGTCCCCCCGGTTGACGCTGAGCGCTGCGGCGCACGTTCTCCAGGAGGACGAGGGCGATCAGCACGAACAGCACCGGCCCGCCCCACCTGTCGCGCAGCCCCAGCGCCGGAAGCGCGAATGCAGCGATCACGAGCCAGATGAGGATGCCGAGCGTCAGGCTCGCATCCTCGACGAACAGTCCCCACAGCGACCCGATGACGATGCCCACATGTGTCCAACTCATGGGCTCACGGCATCACCTCGATCGTCGCCATCATCCCCTTGTCCTCGTGCGACAGCAGGTGGCAGTGGTACACGAACCTGCCGACGATGGCGGGATCGGTGAACGGGATGATCACCTTCACCTCGCCGTGCACCGGGACGTTGACGATGTCCCGGTAACCGTCAAACCGTTGCGGCACGCCGTTCACCTCCGTCATCTGAAAGTGCGTCTGGTGGATGTGGAAGTCGTGCAGCTCGCCGGACTCGTTCCGGATGGTCCATGCTTCGATCGCGCCGAGCTTGACGCGCGTGTCGAGGCGGCTGGGGTCGAAGGTGCGGCCGTCGACGAAGAACTTGTCGCCGTCGGCCGATTCGGAGAACACGATCGTGCGGCGATGCGTGATGCGGCGGCGTAGGTCGGCAACGGGAAGCAGCCGCTTGGGAAGCGTGAGCGGCGGGACTGCGGCACCTTCCACGCGCACGGTCGCGAGCACGGCCGCTGGGTAGTGGTTGCCCTGCGGCCCGGTGTTGAAGGCAGCGGTCCGGAGCTGATAGGTCCCGGGGCCGGCCGCCTGCACGAGGACTTCCTCTCTCGCTCCCGGCTCGAGCAGCAGCTGCCGCTTCGGCACCAGGCGGGCGAGGCGGTGGCCGTCGCGCGCCACTTCGAAAAAGCGGTGCCCGTCGAGTGTGAGCAGGTAGTATAGATCCGCTCCTACATTCCCGATGCGCCACAACTGCGTCTCGCCCGGGCGGAGCGTGATGGTGGGGTTAAGCATGCCGTTCACGGTGCGCACGGCGTCGTCGCCGATCTCGCGATGCACGACTTTCCCGTCCCCGATCTGCGCGTCCTTGAGCAGCAGCACGTGCTCGGGCAAGTCACGCAGCTCCGGAAACGGGTCGAGCAGGCCCTCCACGATCAGCGCGCCGGACATGCCGTTTCTCACCTGGTCATCGGAGCGGCCGTGGGGGTGCGGGTGGTACCAGTACAGCCCCGGTGGGTGGGTGGCAGGGATGCGGATCTCGTAGTCCTGCGCCTGGCCGGGCGCGATGTGCAGGAACACGTCGTCGGAGCTGCCGAGCGGCGAGACCGCCAACCCGTGCATGTGGAGGTTCGTGGTTTCGTCGAGCGCATTGACGAGCCGCAGCCGGACCACGTCGCCCGGCTGCACGCGTAGCGTCGGCGGGACGTAGCTCCCGTTGTACACCTCCGCGGTGACCGGCCGCCCCCCGACTTGCACCGGACGGCGCGCGGCGGTGAGCGTCAGCGCCAGCACGCCGTCATGGCTCGCCACCACGGCCGGGTCGCGCAACGTCTCCGGCGCGGTCGACCCCCACAAGGATGCGAGCAGGACGGCTGCTCGCCTGTTCATTCTCCCCTCGCCGCCAGCGTCCCCGTGTGCACCCGATTCCCGGGTTGATGGTCCAGGGCCAGCGGGGCCGGCCCGTCCGCGAGTCGCACCTGTCGTTGGGCGCGATCGCGGCTGATCCACACGATGCTGTCGCCGCACATGATCGCGTCCACCGGATACGGCTGCCGCGCGAACGACTCGGCGTCCGAGCTCGCGACCTCGGTGCCGGGGAAGTAATAGAAGCAGCGCTCGCCGCCCGGGTGGCTGTGGATCATTCCCACCGTCCCCACCCAGCCCGCCTCCTCGCACGTTTGCCGCGGCAGCACGTGAGTACGGGTTGACTGGGTCGGATCTACGTCCGCGGGGGCCACGCGCTGTACGTACACCACCGCCCCGCGGACCTCGCCGATCATGCAACCCATGAACTCGGTGGGCGAGCGGTAAGCCAGCGTGAGATAGCGGCGCGCCTGATCCGAAAGGGCCAGACCACGGGCCGTCATCGACGCCGCGCCGGCGGCCGCGAGGTGCGCCGCGAGCAGGGCCATCACGCCCGCCGTCCCGACCGCCGCGCGGAAGTGCGGGGCCTTCACGGCTGCGCCTCATAACGCATCAGCACCTGCGGTTGCAGGGCGCTCGAGCCCAGGCACCACCACGCCGCCAGGACACGCAGGCAGCGCAGGTACGCCGGTTCAGGCAAGCTCAAGGTGATGGCGGTTGTCATGACTCGGGGTCTTCGCACGCCGCATGCCAGCCGCCAGCGCGAGGGGGGCTGCTCAAGTAAGTGGCCACCGTGCCGCGCGTTCACTGGCGGGAGGGTTGGCTCGCTTCCGCTGCGCCGGGGCGGATCCTGCGGAAGGTCGAGCAGAAGTGCGCGGAAGCCGACACTAACGCAGATGAAGACCAAGGCTGAGCAAGGTCGCTGCTACTGGCATGGTGCCTGCAAAGCGACAGGTCATGTCCATCGACTCTCGGCGCTGGTACGCGCTGGCCGTGATGCTGGCCGCCGTGTTCCTCGCGGCGTTCGACTTCAACGTCGTCACCATTGCCATCCCATCCATTCAACGGGGGCTGGGGACCAGCTTCGACGAGATCCAGCTGATCGTGGCGGCGTACGCGCTCTCGTTCGCGGTATTGCTGATTACGGGAGGTCGGCTCGGCGACCTCTACGGTCGCCGGCGGATGTACGTGATCGGCATGATAGGCTTCACCATCGCGTCCGCGCTGTGCGGACTCGCCCGCTCGCCGACTGCGCTCGTCGGATCACGTCTGATGCAAGGAGCCTTCGCCGCCGTCATGGTCCCGCAGGCGCTGTCGTTCATTCAGGTGACGTTCCCGCCTCGGGAGCAGAGTCTCGCTTACGCGGTGTACGGCATGACGATCGGGTTCGGGATGATCGCCGGCCAGCTGCTGGGCGGCCTCCTGCTCAGCGCCGACCTGTGGGGGCTCGGATGGCGGCCGGTGTTTCTCGTCAACCTCCCCTTCGGCGTCGTCGCCATTACCCTCGCCTGGTTGCTGGTCCGGGAATCGCGCGCACCGGCCGGCCTGAAGCTCGATCCGGCCGGTGTCGTGCTCTTGTCCGCTGCGCTGGCGCTGCTCCTGTACCCATTGATCCGCGGGGAAGCCGCGGGCTGGCCGACGTGGACCTGGCTCTCGCTCGCTGGCGCGGTCGTCCTCCTGGTCGTGTTCCTGCGCTACGAGCGCTGGAAGACGGACCAGGGTGGGTCGCCGCTGCTCGTGCTATCGCTGTTCCGTCATCGGTCGTTCGTGGTCGGACTGGGCGTGGGCCTCAGCTTCTTTTCCGTGCTGGCGCCCTTCTTGGTGCTGTTGACCGAATACCTCCAGAGCGGGTTGGACCTGACCCCGCGCGCTGCGGGCCTCCGCTTCCTGCCCTTTGCGATCGGCTTCCTGTCGGCCTCGTTCGCTTCGGCGCGACTCGCTCCGCGCCTCGGTCGCGCGATTCTGCAGCTCGGCGCCGGACTCATGGTCACCGGACTCCTGACCCTGATGGCCGTGGTGCGCAGCGCTGCGGTGGACACGTCCCTGCTCGCCTACATCCTGCCGTTGCTCATCTACGGGTTCGGACAGGGGAGCCTGCAGGCGCCACTCGTCAACTTCATCCTGGTAGACGTGCCTCCGGCCGAGGCGGGCTCCGCGTCGGGGGTGGTCACCATGCTGCAGCAGCTGTCCTTCGCGCTAGGCGTGGCGGTGATAGGAAGTGTCTTCCTGGTGGCGCTCGGCCCCAATCCCGGGTCGATTGCGTACGGGCGGGCGTTGGACGATGCGTTGGCGTGGAACATCGGGCTTCTGACCGCCACCTTCGTCGCGGCGTTCGCGCTGCCGCGGCAGGTACGAGTGCGGGTCAAGGACGCGGCGGCGAGCGCGTAACTAGCCGACGCCGGCTAACCGTTCCATCGCGCGGACGACCACTGAGAAGTCTTCATCGCTGTGCGCGGCCACCTGGCGGGCGTGCTCCGCGGCGGCCACCTGGACGGCCGCGGCCGTCGCCGGCATCGGGACCGACAATTCCATCGCCGTCTCCACGATCAACCCGAAGTCCTTGAACATCAGCCGCAGCGCGAACGCCGCTGGGTAGTCGTCCTTGCGCACGTTCTCGAGCTTGGACTTCTGACTGGGCGAGACGACGGCGGTTTCGCCCAGCACCTGCAGGAACCGCTCGCGCGGCAGCCCGGCTTTCATGCCGAGCGCGATCGCCTCGGCCAGCGCCTGAACCCCCAGCCCCAGCAGCGTGTTGACACACAGCTTCATGGTCGCGCCGGCGCCGCTGGGCCCGAGATAGAACGTCTTGCTGCCCAGCACGGCGAGGATCGGCTGGCACTTCCGATACACGTCCTCCTCACCTCCCACGAAGATCACGAGCTGCCCCTGCTCCGCTTGGACGGTGCTCCCGGAGACGGGAGCGTCGAGCACGGAGACTCCCTTGCTGCGGGCCGCTTCGTGCAGGCGACGCGAGGTGCGTGGGCTCACGGTGCTCATGTCGACCAGGGTCGCCCCGGCGCGAGCGGCCGCCACAACCCCGTCGGGCTCGAACATCACCTGCTCCAGCGCGGCGTCGTTCGTGATGCTCGAGAACACGATGTCGACGCCGGCCGCGAGCTCTCGCGACGTCGCCGCGACCTGCGCGCCGCGTTGCTCCAAGGGCCGCGCCTTCTCCCGGGTCCGGTCGTACACAACGACGTCGTGGTGGGCCGCGAGTAACTGGCCTGCCATGCGACCCCCCATCGCTCCTAGTCCAATAAAGCCCACGCGCATTGTCTCACCCCAGCCATTGTGGATTCTGGTACGTGCCATCGAAATGATGGGTCGTCTTGTACAGCTCGTACGTTCCGTCGCGCCCGGCATGCGCCGTCCGCTCGAGCAGCGCCGCTACGGTCGGCTCGCTCAGCGGGCGAAAGCTGCGGGCAGCGTGCAGCGCCTGCTCGAGCACCGGCAGTGAATCGCAGCCGGTGATCACCACGCTCGTCGGCAGGTTCATGGCATAGTGGAGGCATTCCACGGCCGTCACGGCACCGCTCACCAGGACGAACGGATCACCCATGGGCTTCATCCCGAGCACGCCGATGTCCTCGTCGACGAGCCGGGGCACGACCTGCCGCGCGAAGCTGTCGTAATGCGCGTCCATCACGTTCAACGGCAGCTGCACCGCATCGAATGTGAACCCGTGCGCCCGGGCGGTGTCGAGCATCCGCAGGTGGATAGCAGGGCTCTTGTGGCCGGTGAAACCGATATAGCGGACCTTGCCCGCGCGCTGCGCCGCCAGCACCGCTTCCAGCGCGCCGTCCCTGGCGAACACGCGCTCGGGATCGGTCATCCGGATGACCTCGTGGAATTGCATGAGGTCGATGCGGTCGGTTTGCAGCCGCTGTAACGATTCGTCGATCTGCCGCGCCGCGCTCTCTTTGTTGCGACCGTCGATCTTGGTCATGAGAAACGCCTTGTCGCGGTAGCCGTCGCGCAGCGCCTTTCCCATGCGGAGCTCGCTCGCCCCACCGTTGTAGTCCCAGCAGTTGTCGAGGAAGTTGATGCCGTTGTCGATGGCCGTGCGGACGATGCGGACGGTTTCCTGCTCGTCGGCTTGCCTCCCGAGGTGGTAGCCGCCCACACCGACCAGCGACACCATTTCCCCGGTGCGCCCCAGGCGACGGTAGGGAATTCCGTTGCGGACATCGCTCGTGTCTGGCGGTGGCGTTGAGAAGGCCATGCTGGCAGACTGCGTTAGCCCCGCCGGGCGCGAGGGAACTTCGCGACGATCGCCGCGGACGCCTTCTGTAGGCCCAGCTCGTACGCCCGCCCGTGGTCCGAGAGCGAAGCGAATCCCTTCCCCCGCCAGAGCAGCTCTCTGGTCGTCGGATCGATCACGTCCACGACTACGGTCCCCGGCGCGTAGTCGGTCTCCTCCATCGGGCCGACCGGCCCCCGCGGACCCCAGCCGCGCCACCAACGCGGCCACCACGGGTAGCCGTAATCCCAGCGCATGATGTCGAGCTTGTCCTTGGTAGTCGCATAGTACGCGACCGCGAAGTCCGGGCTGCTGTCGCCGACCGCGTAGCCCCGCCTCGTGGACGCCTCACGGAGAGCGTCGCGCAGCGCGCGGTTCGCACCCGAGTTGTCGACCATCGGGGCACTCGACCCCTCGGTTTCGCCGACGTGCCGTGGTGCAGGCAGAATGGCGAAGGTGTGGAGGCCTCCGATGCCGCGGTCGGGACTGACCGCCGTGCGGACCCGGGGCACCGAGGTGCACGCCGCGAGCGTGAGAGCCACCGCCGCTGTGAAAGCGGGCGTCAGTCGCATCATCGCGTCCCGGGCGCCGGCGTGAGGAGCAGCGCCGGAGTCTTGGCGGACGCAGCGCCGAGCACGGCAACGACCCAAGCTGACGCCGTGAGGGCCCGCGGCCGCCGCACATCACGAGAACCAGACATCTCCGCCCTCCGTTCCGCCGGACAGTTGCCGTGCGCCTGCCGCCGGCGCAGCGTTCGCACGCCCTGTGCCAGTCGGCGGCCAACGCCGGCTCTGTAAGGGCAAGTCGCTGCACCGCTGAGCGTTCGGTGCGCAACGATCTAATGGGGTGGGGTGGCGCCGGCACGGTGGCGTGCCGAGGTCTGAGCAGAAGTGCGCGGGAGCCGACAGGCGAGCACCGTGGTCACGCTGAACCGTGCCCAACTCGACCGCTTACGGTGGTGGGGCCAAACGATGGACCAATCACCATCGGCACTAATTCTGGCACTGTGCAACTTGGGCCTAGAAAACGAGAAGCCTCGAGGCGACTAAATCGCTCCGAGGCTTCGCGTTCCCCTGACAGGCCCGGCAGGACTCGAACCTGCAACGCCCGGTTTTGGAGCGTAGCCGCAGCAACGCCGGCGTTGAAGCCTTTGTTGATTTTCAGGGACTTAGGTCCGGGCCAGCAACGCCGGCGTCGCTGGACAACGCCGGCGTTGACACTAATCCTGGCACTGCCAGGGCCGGTCCAGCCGATAGGCGCGTTGCCCGTAGTCAGAATTTGCCGTCGGGTGCAGGCCGCCGACAGCTCAGCGGATTGGTCATCCGCTGCGCGGCTCTAATCGGCGCTGCCTGTTGTGATTAGAAGGCGATTTGCCGGAATGTTTGCCGCTGGAACTAGCCGCCCGTGCGGACCCCCTGTACGTGCATCAGGCGGTCGAACGTCGCCGGCATGCGCTTAGAATGCTCCGCAAACCGCTGCACTTCGTTCACGGGGCCGGCTCGGCCCGCACACTGGTTCGGGACCCGTCGCGCACACGGTTAGCAGGGGCCAGCTCACTGGCCTGTGGCATGGGCCTGTCGGTGAGCGCCAGCTCCCGCTGCACGAGATCGCGATTCACCCATACGACGCTGTCTCCACACATGATCGCGTCGATGGAGTACGACTGTATGCGAAGGACTTTGCGTCGGAGCTTGCGACTCGAGTGCCCGGGAAGAAGTAGAAACACCGCTCGCCGCCCAGATGGCTGTGAATCATGCCCACCGTTCCTGCCATCGTTGGTGCCCACCCTTCCCGGGCTTCTTCCTCCATTATCCCATGCAACCGGCAGCTGCCGGCGACGCTCTCGGCGCTGATCGAAACCCTGCGCTATGGCCGGTGACCGTGCCCCCAAGTATATCTAGGACGCGAGTCCAGTCAGCTGGAACCGAGAAGAGAGAGATGAGTACTTGACGGCCACCGCATCGTTGTCCGAGCAGGAAGCGCGCGGGATTGTGGATGCCATCCCGCAGACGATCGTCGTCCTCTCTCCGGACGGAGCGGCGCTGTACGCCAACCGGTCCGTGCTAGCATACACCGGACTCACGATCGATGAAGTGATGGCCGTCGATTTCCGGACCCGCGTCTTTCATCCGGAAGACGTCGCTCGGCTCCTGGACCAGCGCCGGAACGGTCTCGCGGGGGGCGTGCCGTTCGACCTGGAGCAGCGCGCCCGCCGTCATGACGGTCAGTATCGCTGGTTCCTGGTGCAGTACAATCCCGTGCGAGATGAACACGGGCGCACCGTGCGCTGGTACGCCACGGGCACGGACATCGACGATCGCAAGCGCGCCGAAGAGCGGACGCGAAACGAGAATCTCGCGCTGCGCGAAGACATCGACCGCGCCTCGATGTTCGAGGAGATCATCGGCTCATCCCCCGCCCTGCAGCGCGTGCTGGCGCAAGTGGCGAAGGTGGCTACGACCGATTCCACAGTGCTCATCCTCGGTGAAACTGGGACCGGCAAGGAGCTCGTCGCCCGCGCCATTCACAAGCGGTCCCGACGCTCGAGCCGCGCGTTCATCCGGGTGAACTGCCCGGCCATTCCGGCGTCGCTCATCGCGTCCGAGTTGTTCGGCCACGAAAAGGGAGCGTTCACCGGCGCGGTCCAGCGGCGACTCGGGCGGTTCGAGGCCGCGGACGGCGGCACGATCTTCCTGGACGAAATCGGGGAGCTCCCCCCCGAGACCCAGATCGCACTGCTGCGCGTGCTTCAGGAACGGGAGATCGAACGGCTGGGGAGCAGTCATCCGATTACCGTCGATGTGCGAGTCGTCGCCGCCACGAACCGCGATCTCGAGGCCGCTGTCGAGCGTGGTGAGTTTCGTCAGGACCTCTTCTATCGGTTGAACGTCTTTCCCATCCGGATCCCGCCCCTGCGCGAGCGCCGGGACGACATTCCGGTCCTGGCGCAATACCTGATCGAGCGTTACGCCACGCAGGCCGGGAAGAGCATCCGCACCATCAGAAGGCAGACGTTGGAGCTGTTGCAAGCGTACGACTGGCCAGGGAATGTGCGCGAGCTGCAGAACGTGATCGAGCGCGCCGTGATCCTGTGCGAGGGCGGGACCTTCGCCATCGATGAGTCGTGGCTCAAGGGGAAACCGAGCCAGCGCTCCAAGGACATGGCGAGCGACGTGACCACGCTCGCCGATGGCGAGAAAGCGTTGATCGAAGCCGCGCTCGCGGCGTCGTACGGACGGATCGGCGGTACGGTGGGGGCAGCCGCGAAGCTCGGCATTCCCCGCACGACGCTCGAGTCGAAGATCAAAGCCCTGCGCATCGACAAGCACTCTTTTCGGAAACGGTAAGGCTTCACACCCGCTTCCGGTGCCGACCATTCGACATTTGCCGATGGGTCGACACCCTCGCTGAACTCAAGTAGTCGCCGCAAGACCACTTAGCCGTGGCTTGGTGTTTGCCTCCCTCCCGCAGGTGACCCTGAAGATCGAAAAGGCATCCGACGGCCAGACGGCGATACTCCGGCTCATTGGCCGCCTCGAGTCGGGGAACTTGGGCGAGCTCGAAGCCCAGGTCCGGAGACTCCGGCCGCGCCTCGTGCTCGACCTGGACGAGGTGACGCTGGTGGACGTCGCGGTCGTGCGCTTTCTCGTCGCCTGCGAATCCGACGGCGTCGCGCTGGTGCATTGCGCGCCATACATCCGGGAGTGGATGGGTCGGGAAGAGGGCCGGGGCGAGCCAAGATCACCATGGAGCTGAGCCCGTGATCACACTGACCATCAACGGCGGACGTCACTCCGTCGATGCGCCACCCGATATGCCCCTGCTTTGGGTCTTGCGGGACCTGCTCGGCATGACTGGCACCAAGTTCGGCTGCGGCGCCGCACTGTGCGGCGCCTGCACCGTGAACCTCGACGGCATACCACGACGATCGTGCGTCACGCCGGTCAGCGCCGCGGTCGGCCATGCCATCACCACCATCGAGGGCATCGGCGCCACATCCGTCGGCAAGAAGGTCCAGCGGGCGTGGCTCGACCTCGAGGTCGTGCAGTGCGGCTACTGCCAGTCCGGTCAGATCATGGCCGCCACCGCGTTGCTAGCGAAGAACCCCTCGCCCACCGACAGCGATATCGACCAGGCGATGTCGGGCAACATTTGCCGCTGTGGCACCTATACCCGCATCCGCGCGGCCATCAAGCACGCGACGAGGGGCAAACCATGAGTCCGGTGTCGCGCCGGGAATTTCTCGTCGTGAGCGCCGCCGCCGGCGGTGGGCTGCTGTTGGGGTGGACCTGGTGGACGGCCGGCGCACAGGAGACGGCATCGGTCTTCGCGCCGAACGCGTTCATTCGCATCGGCACGGACGGCCGCGTGACGCTGATCATGGGACAGGTCGAAATGGGACAGGGCACGTACACGGCGATGCCGCAGCTCCTGGCGGAGGAGCTCGAGGTCGGGCTCGACCAGGTGCGACTCGAGCACGCGCCGCCCGATGAGAAGCGCTATGCAAATCCGGTCTTTCACTTTCAGGCAACGGGCGGCTCGACCTCCGTGCTGGGCCTGTACGAGCCGATGCGGCGTGCGGGGGCGACCGCGCGGACGATGCTCATCGCCGCGGCGGTGGAGCGCTGGCAGGTGGACCCCGCGACGTGTCATGCCGAGCGCGGCGTGGTGATCCACGCCCCGAGCCGCCGCCGGCTCGGCTACGGCGCGCTCGCCGCCCGCGCGGCGGAGCTTCCGATTCCGGACAACGTCGCGCTCAAACGGCCGGAAGACTTCAAGCTCATCGGCACGTCCGCCAAGCGGCTCGATTCCCCGGCGAAGGTGAACGGGACCGCGCAGTACAGCATTGATGTGCGGCTGCCTGGAATGAAGATCGCCACGGTCGCCGCGAGCCCGGTGCTCGGCGGCAAGGTCGCCGCCGTGGACGACGCCAAGGCCAGGGCCGTCCCGGGCGTGCGCCAGATCGTCCGTTTGGAGGAGGTGGTCGCCGTCGTGGCGGACCACATGTGGGCGGCGAAGCAGGGGCTCGCGGCCCTCGCCATCCGCTGGGACGACGGGCCGAACGCGACGATCGGCACCGAGGACGTCGTGCGCGAGCTCGCGGCCGCGGCCGAAACGCCGGGTGTGGTGGCGCGCAAAGAGGGCGACGCCACGGCCGCGCTGGCAGGCGCGGCGGCGAAGCTCGAGGCGGTGTACGAGGCGCCGTTCCTGGCTCATGTGGCGATGGAACCGATCAACTGCACGGTGCACGTGCGGCCGGACAGCTGCGAGGTGTGGACCGGCTCGCAGGTCCTGGGGCGCGCGCAGGCGACGGCCGCCCAGGTCACCGGCCTGCCGCTCGACAAGGTCGTGGTCCACAACCATCTGTTGGGTGGGGGGTTCGGCCGGCGCCTCGAACACGACTACGTCACCCAGGCCGTGCGCATCGCGAAACACGTCGAGGGGCCGGTGAAGATCATCTGGACCCGCGAGGAAGATGTGCAGCATGACGTGTTCCGCCCGTACTACTACGACCGCGTCGCCGCCGGCCTCGACGCCGCTGGCCAGCCGACCGCGTGGACGCAGCGGCTCGTGGGCCCGTCGATCCTGGCGCGCTGGGCGCCGCCCGCGTTCCAGAACGGGCTCGACGGCGATGCGCTGGACGGGGCGGTCCATCTACTCTACGACATCCCGGCGATCCAAGTCGAGTACGTACGCCACGAGGAGCCCGTGGTGAACACGGGCTTCTGGCGCGGTGTCGGTGTCACGCACAACACCTTCGTGATCGAGAGCTTCATCGACGAGCTCGCTGCCGCGGCGAAGCAGGACCCCTTCGAGTACCGGCGCGGGCTGTTGGGGAAGGCGCCCCGGGCACGCGCGGTGCTCGAGCTGGCCGCGCAGCAGGCGGGCTGGGGCGCGACGCTACCGGCCGGCCGCGGGCGTGGCATCGCGCTCATGTACGCTGGGCACTGGGGTAGCTACGTCGCCCAAGTCGCCGAGGTCGCGGTCTCGCCGTCGGGGGAGGTGCGCGTGCACCGCATCGTCTGCGCGGTCGATTGTGGCACTGTTGTGAACCCGGACATCGTGAAAGCGCAGATCGAAGGCGGGGTCATCTTCGGAATCGGCGGCGCGCTGTGGGGCGAGGTGACCCTGAAGAACGGCCAGGTGGAGCAGTCCAACTTCCACAACGTTCGCGTGCTGCGGATGAATGAGAGCCCGGCGATCGAGGTGCATCTGGTGCGGAACTTTGAGGCACCCGGCGGGATGGGCGAGCCCGGCACCGCAGTGACGGCACCGGCACTGGCGAACGCAGTCTTCGCGGCGACGGGCAAGCGGATACGCAAGCTGCCGCTCGAGCGCCAACTCCGCTCGGCGTGAGGAGCACGCAATGAGCTGGGTTGCTCCGTTCATCGTCGTCCTCTCACTCGCCTCGGGTCGCAGCGCAACGGCACAGACGGCCGAGCCGGCGCCGTTCGACCCGGTCGCGAGCGTCGTCATGCATCCACGGTGCATGAACTGCCATCAGGACGAGTCTCCCAGGCAGACGGACGCCGCCACGATCCATCGACCGCTGGTCGTCCGCGGAAAAGACAGCCACGGCGCGCCCACCCAACCGTGCCAGACGTGCCATCAGGCGACCAACAGCGCCGACGGTTTTGTGCCAGGTGTAGCGACCTGGCACCTCGCCCCGTTGTCCATGAAGTGGGAAGGCCGGACCAAGGCGCAGATCTGCGAGCAGATGAAGGACCCCGCGCGGAACGGGGGCCGTCGCACGGGCGAAGAGGTCATCGAACACATGAAGGTGGATCCGCTCGTCCTCTGGGCGTGGGCCCCCGGCAAGGACCGGTCGGTTCCACCGCTTTCGCACGAAGCGTTTGTGGCAGCCCTGGAAGTGTGGGTGCGCGCCGGCATGCCATGCCCGCAAGGCGGGTAACGTAGGTCGAGCAAAACCCTTTTATCGGAGAGGTGCGCTATGTCTAAAGATTCGAAACCAGGCATCGTGTTCTGCCACGGACTCTGGGCCGATGGCTCGTGCTTCAGCAAGCTGATCGTTCCCCTACAGGCGGAGGGGTATGAGTGTATTGCAGCGCAGTACGGCCTCAACACAACGGCAGAGGACGTCGCCTTGGTGAAAGCAACGATGGGCCGGGTCAGCAGCCCCGTAATCCTCGTCGGCCACTCCTACGGCGGAAGCGTCATCACCGGCGCCGGAACCGACGATCGCGTTGTCGGGCTGGTTTACATCTGCGCTCTCGCTCCGGACGCCGATGAAACGTCTCAGACGCAGCAGTCCAAATTCCCGAGGACCGACGTCTTCTCCCACATCGAAGTCGTGGATGGACGTATCTGGCTGCGTCCGGAGGGCACGAAGTATTTCTGCGGAGACCTTTCGGAGCAGGAGCAGAAGCTCGTTTGGGCGACCCAGGGCGTCCCCAAACCCGACCTGTTCGAGGCGA